>Ga0181571_10004807_pt1 | contig 10143 bp, 8 predicted proteins | sample 101ome_17_FD_132440 | JGI IMG/M metagenome (GOLD analysis project Ga0181571, IMG submission 132440) | Coastal salt marsh microbial communities from the Groves Creek Marsh, Skidaway Island, Georgia - 101407AT metaG (megahit assembly) | ecosystem: Environmental > Aquatic > Marine > Intertidal zone...
CCGCCGACATCGTCGAAACGTCCAAGACGCGACTCTGTGACATTGAAGTCCCTTGAACACGAACACGATGGTGAGAATCGTGAGAGGAAATACCCACAGAATAGGCCACGCGTAGGGCGATCCCGACCGACCGTTCGCGCGTTCCGTCGACTTCATCGAGTAGGAGGCGTCCTCGCGCGTCGGCGCGTCCGGGACGTTTTCTTGCAAAAGCGCTCTGCGGGAGAGTCTGGTGGATTCGACGACGACGTCGTTCGGGACGCGTGGAGACATCGGACGTGATTTGAAATCGTATGTGTACGTGCGGAACGACGTGTGCGACTGCTGGGCGCATCGCGCGCGTGAAGGTGTGACGTCTCGGGCTCGCCTCGAAAGACGCAACGGAAATATGATGTATATGAGTTAACAAAGCGCGCGACTGCGCGTCTTCAATCCTAGAAATAAAACAAAACATGGTGTTGTACAGTAGTTGTGATGGTACCGGTTCGCGTACGTTCGTTCATGATGACGATCGTCATCCATCGACGTCCATGTAGTGCACCTCGCGCTCGGCGTGCATGGCCACCGTCAGCGGAGAATCGTCTTGGGCGTTGTTGATGGTGAGACGCTTCTCGGCGCGTCTCGGTGAGTTGTCGTGAAGTAAGACGCGGAGTCGACCCTCTTTCGTGCCGTACGCGATGCCTTGACCCGGAATCGGGTGGAAACACGCGGCGTTCACCTCGTCTTCGACGGAGGGGATGACGCGCACGAGGCGCATGCTCTTGGCGTCGAAAATCTCGAGAATGGTGTGCACCTGCGAAAACGATTCAGCGTCCGCCATGAGAAGCAAGAGCGATGGATGTCGTCGTCCGTACGCCAAGAGGACGTGCGAACTCGTCGGGCTGAATTGAATGCTCGTCAAGCAGTGTGCCGCCTTGATGGCGCGAGCGCTCAAGACTTGTCCGAATCGATGCGCGTCGATGGAGTACGTCCTCAGCTCGCACACGTATTGGACATCCTGTCTCGACGATTCGGGTTTACACGCTTGACACGTCGCGATGTACCGTCCGCACGGGGAAAAGTGCGCGCCCATCTCGCTGCAGAGCACCGTCTGCGGAAGCACGAGTTGCAACTGCTTGAGAGGCATAATCTCCGCCTCGCCGTCGCCGTCCGAGCGCGTCTCGAATTCCCAAAGCTTGAGCTTGACTATGCACGGCACGTCTTGCTCCGACGCGTCGCCCGAACCGCTCGCCGGATGTCTCGGTCGCGCGTCCGATCCACCGAGCTCCATCTGCACGCGCTCCTCGTACGCCGCTCTCACCGGCGCTCTGCTGATGCGCGACATCATCTGCGACATCGAATACGTCATGTACCGACGATTCGAGAGACCGAGCATGTCGCGCACGCGACTCTTCACCTCACCCGATGCGTTCTCGATGTCCGTCGGCACGTGTTCTCGACACCGCCACATCTCCTCCGCCGGCGCGTTGAGACATTCTCTCCTTCGCTCGCGCGACGTCCCGACCGCATCCTCGCCCTCCTCCCTCGACGCCACGTACACCCCCGCCTCTTGATCGTAATTCGTGTTCCCGAGCGCGTCGTTCCCTCCCACGCACCGCGTGTACGCGGGCTCCAACGCGTCAACGTCCATTTCTCGCACCTCCGCCGTGAGCATCAACGGCGCGCCGCACGGATGAAAGTGCACCGCCCGAAGCGACCGCGTCGTCTTCAACAACACCGACACCGCGTCTCGCACGTCCACCTCCGCCCCCGACGCGTCGCTTCGCGTTCTATACTTTGTATACTTCCACGCGTACAATTTATGCCCCGCCGCGACGCACAATACGTCGCTCCGAGGACAAAACGCCAAACTCGCGATGCTCTTGCCGAAATCCCACCGCGCCGTCATCGAACCGCTCCGCGCGTCCCAGACGATCACCGTGTTATCCAACGACCCGCTCGCCAACACGTTCGCGTTTGAGGGATGAAACCGAACCACCCACGGCGTTCGACGGTGTCCCTCGAGCGACGCCATCGTGCGTCCCGTCGCGCACTCGGTGAGTTTCACCGTGTGATCGCCGTGCGTGCTCGCCACCGTCTTCCCGTCCGGCGCGTACGCCACCGCGATCGTGCTCCGCGGCGGCGGCGCGAACGGGCAGTACCGACCGGCGACGCGTCGCACCGCGTCTGATTCGGCCCATCGTCGCAATCGCGCGCCCGCGTCGTCGTCGTCACGCGACGGCGCGATTTCTACGGCACCCTTTTGACGTCGTCCGCACGCCGACGTCGACGCGCGCGTCGCGCACTCGCGATCGCGCGCGATGAGGAAGACATTCCCGGACGTCCCGGCGTCGTCCACGCGTCGCGCGCGCATGACCTCGCGCGCGCGAGGGGAGATTCGATCGAGATGCGCCGGAAAATGGCGAATCCGTTGACCGCAGTCGCGAGCGCGTCGCGCGCGCAAAGAGCGAACGGTCTCCGACGGCAACGCGCGTGAATCCCGTCCGCGTTCGTTTCATCGAGCGCGCATCGCCGACGGAGGCGCGCGAGAGGGCGCGAGGGGGGTGGATTCGAGCGGTCGAGAGGGGAACGCGACGAAAAAATCATCATCGACATGTCGACGCCGCCGCCGCCGAAACCGTGGACGGTGGCCAAGGAGACGGGCGAAACCGCGCGCGCGGGAACGCCCGCGGCGGACGGGGCGGCGGTGAAACCGTGGGACGCGCCGGGCGCGGGATCCACGCCGACGGGTACGCGCGCCGCGAGATTTTCTCTTCGTCCCGACGCGACGCGATACTCCTTCTTTCGACGACTTACTCGCGTTTATTGCGCGCGTGTGCGCGTGCACGCTCGAGAGCGTACGACTGACGAGCGATGTATCGATGCGTTCGCGCGAGAACAGCGCCCGTGGCGACGGTGAATAATCCGACGGGGACGACGTCGACGCCCGACCGACGACACCTCGACGGCGACGCGCGGCGCGCGGCGTCGGCGCGAGACGCGTCGGCGAGCGAGTACGGTAACTCGCACGGTAACTCGTACGGTAACTCGTACGGTGGGTACGGTGGGTACGGTGGGTACGGGAGCTCGTTGGGATACGGCGGGTACGGCGGGTACGGCGGGTACGGTCGAAGCGCGTTCGGCGGATCGATGGGCTACGGCGGATCGATGGGCTACGGCGGGTACGGCGGATCGATGGGCTACGGCGGGTACGGCGGGTACGGCGGGTACGGCGGGTACGGTGGGTACGGCGGGTACGGTGGGTACGGGAGTTACGGTGGGTACGGCGGGTACGGCGGCGGTCCCGGTCCGTACGGTCCGTACGGACCCGGCGCCCCTCCGCCCGGAGGTCCTCCCGCGACCGGTTGGCAGGCGCTCATGCACTCGCTCTCGTCCGTCGTGCACTTGTTCGGGAAAATATCTTTTCTCGTCGACGAAAACACGCAGGCGCTTCATTTCTTCATCATGTCGCTGTTGCAATTGTTGGATCGCGGCGGACACCTGTACGGCGAGCTCTCTCGCGTGCTTCTCAAGGCGATGGGATACCCCGTACCGCCGAGACCGTCGCCGCCGCAGTTCGGCGCGCCGCCGGGCGGTGGATTTCGAGGTCCGGGTGGGTTTCAAGGGACGGGACCGAGCGCGAGCGGGAGCGCGGCGTCGTTCGGGGACGCGTGGGGAAGCGCCGCCGAGCACTAGACGGTTTCTTTGAGTAACGAATTTGTAAAATCATTGTGTATACGTCTTCTCTTCTTTTACAGGCATTTTTGCCCACCCAACAAAACGAGCGCTAGAAATAGTGGTGGTGGTCACCGATACGAATCGATCGATGGTTAAAAATCATCGTGCGCGAAGGAGATTTTCATGCGCGGTTTGTCGCCTCGTTCTTTGAGAAACGCCTTGATGGCGTTGACAAAGTCGCTCTTTTCGTAACACGACACGCACGGAATCGAGTGCGCGTGCATCAACGCCTTGATTTGCGACATCTTCATCTTTTTGAAATTCATCGATGCGTCCAGTTTTGCGCCTTGCTTGGGCGTCTTTTTCACGCGCGCGCACCCCGTCGCGCGACTCTTGGCGAAATCTTCAAGCCACTTCTCCGCGGCTTCGCCCCGCGCGTCTCGAGACAACGACCCCGGAAATCGCTCGGTCTTCTCCACGTCGCCGTCGCACACGACGAGCAACGCGGGCTGATCGAACACGTCAAAGTTCATGCCGATCTCTGCGCTGTTTCCTCTGCTCTCGGCGAGATTCAACGTATTTCTAAACGCGTACGCCGCCACCTTGAACCACGCCGGTGTTTCCGGCTTGTCGTTCAAAAACACGACGCACGGCTTGTCGCTCCCGCAATCTGACGACATGAACTTTTGTAACTGCGTCGACTTTTTCAAAGTCGCGTAGTGCACGGGAAGGTGATCGAGCACCCACTCTCGCATTTGTTCGGCGCCGTGTCCGCCGCCGTCGTACGTCGTGCTCACGCCCGCCTTTTTCAACTTCAACGTCGGATACGAATCCACGCCCTCCATCGCGCACAGACCCTTTTCCTTTTCGCAATTCACCGCGCCCACGCGCACGAAACCGCGAAGCTTCTGCGCCAACTCCTCGAACGCCGGTTTCATCTGTTGACAGTGTCCGCACCACGGCGCGTAAAACGCCAAAAACCAAATATTTTTCGCATCCGTCCCCGGAAATTTCCCCTGACGCAGACTCGTCACCGGCGACGTCTTGGCGAATAAATTCTCCCTGGGTCTCTGTTGCTGCTGCTGCTGACGCCCACGCGGGTGTCCACGCCCGCGTCCTCGTCCGCCGCCGCCGAACATGTCCCCAAACATATCCGCGAAAGGGTCGCCGCCGCCGAACCCGCCGCCGCCGAACCCGCCGCCACCGCCGTGCGAAAACTCAAACCGAACGTTCCGTCCACCTCCCGGGAACCCGCCGAACCCACCGAATCCACCTCCAGGGAACCCACCGCCGCCCGGATGTCCCCCTTGTTCGCTCTGTTTGAGTCCCTCCTCGCCGTACTGGTCGTACACTTTCCTCTTTTCGGGATCCGTGAGCGTCTCGTACGCCTGCGACAGCTTGGCGAACGTCTCGGGATCACCACCCTTATCGGGGTGGTGTTTCAGCGCCTTGATACGGTAATTCTTCTTGAGCGTGCGCTCGTCGGCGTGTCGATCGACGCCGAGAATCTTGTAGTAGTCTTCACCCGCGCGGGCGCACGTGATGAGCGACGACGACGCGAGGAAACACGCGAGCGTCGCGAGGAGACGCGCGAACGATGCGCGACGAACCATCGCGTCGTGCACGTCGCGCGCTGGGGTGCGGGGATGTGCGTGCGCTCGTGTGACGCGCGATGATGACGATGGATCGCAAGAGGCCGGAGATCAGTCTTTTAGCCCGAACCGCTCGCGCGAGCGAGAGAGGAACGCGAACGGCGCGCGTCGCCGCGCGTCGCGTCGCGTCGAACGAAGGATGGAAACGAATGGACACTCATCTATATTTATATGTGTGAAGATGATGCGTAGTGTACACGCGACGAATGTGTCGCGAGAAGACGTTCGGCGGAGACTGAATACGAGTCGAGCGCGCGGCCGACGACGAAAGACGAAGAGCGAGAATCGTCGCGGTCGACCGCACCGTTCGTGAGGTGCGTTTATTCGACCGCGAGTCACGCGCGTGCTCTCGTTCGTCGTCGGTTCGACGCCAACGCGATGGCTCTGTCAGAGTAGATGTTTAGAGCTCGTCCTTGACGTCTTCTGTGGATTTTTTCGGCGTCGGCGCGCGCGGCGTCAATGTCGATCGAACGTACTCCTCGATGACATCCGCGGACCACGATCCGACGTCGACGGTTTTCACGTCGTCCTCGTCCTCTCCGAACGCCGTGAGCGTCGGCGGTGCGCCCTGCTTAAAGTCAAACGCGACGTCGTAGGTTTCGCTGAGCGAATCCAAATGGGCGTCTCGAAACTTCTTGAGCTCGGCGTACCGTCCGAGTTTTCACTTACACACCCGCAAACGCGCGCGGACGTACGTCGCGGACACCGAGTCATCGTTGGACGCCGGACAACACGCGCGACACTCGTCGTAGAGCGTGCGAGAGGATGTTTTATCGAGGAGCGTTTCGCAAGCCGATTGGGCGCACACGGCGGTATCGAAGCCCTTCTGCGCACACGCGGACGCGGACGCGGACGCGCGCGCGAGCGTGAACGTCGACGCAAACGCGACGGACGCGGTGAGCGCCGTCGCGCGTCGCGACGTTCGCATCGCGCGCGTCTGTGAGGTTACGTGATGCGTCTCCCTCTCGCTCGAGTCTTCGAGCTCGAAACCGACGTCGACGGCGCTCGCGGTGAAGGTGCGCGACACACAAATGAATACATACACACATACATACATCGACGGGGACTACTAGTACGCTAACCTATGCTATGCTCTACGCCCGCGCCGGAACCGCGTCCCGAGCTCGCCCGCTCGCCGCTCGTTCGTCAACACGGCGGACACGGATGATTCGTCTCCGTGTCGATCGCCGTGACGAGCGTCGTATCGTTCGGACAATCGGCCCATATCGCACGCACTCTTCCGAGACTGAGCGCCACCTTTGGACACGGTCTCGCGCGCGGGGCGCCGTGTCTCGCGTCGACGCGTCCCTCGACGAGCGTGCGTCGAATCTCCTCGGGACTGATGAATCGACACTCCATCCGACACGCCGCGTGTTCGCTCGTGACGATGGGTTTCGAGCGTAAACGGCGACGCACGCGATCGCACTCTCGCTCGTACGCGGCGTTTTGTCGAAGGATGACGGCGGCGAGCGCGGCGACGCCCGCGCCCACCAGGGCGAGCAGTCCCAGACCGAGCCCACCGCCGCCGCCGCCGTTTTCGCCGCGTTTCGCGCCGCGTCCGCGAGAGGCGCGGTGGGAAACGTCGCGCGCGCGCGCGTTTGACTTTCGAGAGCCTCGGGGCGGGCGCACGCCTCGACGCGCGCCCGGTATGTTTGGGGGCATGGCGACGTGTGGGGACGGCGTCGGTTCGTCCGTCGGCGTATCACAAGGGAAAGAGAAAAAGAAACGCGTCTACTAATCCATCTCGAGACCGGCGACGGCCATGGCGAGCGCGCCCTCATACGTGTCGTTACCTCCGATGAAGCCGGCGGCGTGAATGAAGACGCATCCGGGAATGCCGGAGAGTTCGCTGAGCGCGGCGTCGCGAACGCCTCGCCAGGCGACGGGTAACCCTTTACGAAACTCAAAACTCGACGCGGTGAGCGGAATCGTCGACACTCGGTACCCCTTGGCGTCTTTCCACAGGACAAACTTGGGACGCGTCGTCATCTCGCGCTCAGCCTCGAGTTCGTACAGGTGTTCCTTCCACGGACAAAACGTCTCGAGGAGCAAAATTTCGCCGCTTGGGTGCACGCGCGTCGCCTCGTCCAACGCCCGCTCGACGTGCGTCCTCGCCGGAAGCCACTTTGTCGCGTAATACTCGAGCATGTCGTCGAATTCACGTCCAGTCAACGCGATGGCTTTCTCAAACTGTTCCATCTGTCTCTCCGGCGTCGACGGTTCGTCCCACGCCGGATTTAAGCGCTTCACCCTCGACGGCAGATTCGTATTATCCTTATACTTGGCCGGCGCATCCGTATCGTACACGTTCACCCCGTTATCGTTCCCATCCACGCTCTCGATGAATTCCTCGTACATTTTCAAGTAAATCTTCCGCACCGTGCGCTCGTCCGCCGCCTCGCCGAGCGCCGCGCGCACGATTTCTTCCCCAAAGTGTTTATACACCAATCCCGCGCTCGAGAGCTTGGTCACGAACCCGTGCCCGAACGTCTCCTCGAATCCACGCTGATGATGATCGAACAGCATCTTTTCCGCGTCGTACACCGCCCCGACGTCGATGACGACGTCCGCCGCGCGCCACCGCTCGGCGTCTCGCGACCGATCCACCGCCGCGCCGGCGAACGCCTCCGTGCGTCGCAACAGGTGACACCCCAACGCCTCATCGCAGTGAAACGCACCGTCGTGCGTGCATATCGTCGCACGACTTTGCTTGGCGCGCTTTTGTTCGCCCGCGGCGACCGACATGACGGCGGCGCGCGGCGCGAATCGAAACTTTGTATGGGACGCGACCGGGACGCCGACGCGGCGTCCGAGCGCGCGCGAGACGACGGCGAGCGTCGACGTCGCGGACGTGATGATCGTCGGAGGAGACGTCGACGGCGGACGCGCGAGATGGACCGGGCGCGCGCGCGTGTGACGCGAGGTGTTTTTTAATCATTCTCGAAATCCGCGTCGCCTCGACGTTCCCACATTACGCGTCGCGCGTCGCGTCGTCATCCATCGCCTCTCGCGTCGTCGCTCGGCGTCACCGCGCGTCGCGCCCATCGTCTCGTCGATTCACCGCGCGCGCGCTCGGCGACGAGGCGGCGCGCGCGACGCATCATCGACGGACGGACGGTTGACGCGGCGGCGAATTCATCATTAATTCACGCGAATCGATCATGCCGTTCGCCGATCGATTGGTGGAACTCATGCGTCCGCTCACGGACCCGTCGTCGTCCTCGGCGGCGTCCGAACGATTGGTGGCGCACGGGGTGTCGCTCGGGTCCGGGCGCGTCGACCGAGACCGCGCGGGCGGGTGGCGCGTCGAGTCGGACACCATGGGCTCCGTGCGCGTGCCCGGGGATAAACTGTGGGGCGCGCAGACGCAAAGGAGCCTTGAGAATTTTAAAATCGGTGGGGAGAAGATGCCGGTGGCGATCGTGCGGTCGTTGGCCATCGTTAAGTACGCGGCGGCGACGGTGAACGAACGCGAGGGACGGCTCGAGCCGAGACTGGCCGAGGCGATTCGAGCGGCGGCGAGAGAGGTGATCGAGGGACGGTTGGACGATCATTTTCCGCTCGTCGTGTGGCAGACGGGATCTGGGACGCAGACGAACATGAATCTGAACGAGGTGATCGCCAACGTGGCGAATTCGAGGTTTCTCGGAGGCGAGGTGGGGGCCAAGTCGCCGATTCATCCAAACGACCACGTGAACAAGTCGCAGTCGAGTAACGATACGTTTCCGACGGCGATGAGCATCGCCACCGCGCACGAGGTGCAAGAACGGTTGATTCCAGCGTTGAGAACGTTGCAGGAGGCGCTGCACGCCAAGGTTATGGCGTGGGGAGGCGTGGTGAAAATCGGGCGCACGCATTTGCAAGACGCCGTGCCCATCACCCTCGCGCAAGAGTTTAGCGGATACGAGCAACAGGTGAAGAATTCGCTCGTTCGCGCGAAGGGGGCGTTGATTCATTTGCTCGAACTCGCCATCGGTGGCACCGCCGTGGGCACTGGATTGAATTCACCGCCGGGATTCGGCGAGAGCATGGCGGCGGAGATTTCCACCCTCACCGGTCTTCCCTTTGTGAGCGCGCCGAATAAATTCGAAGCGCTCGCCGCGCACGACGCGCAATCCGCGCTGTCTGGATTATTGAAAACGATCGCCATCTCACTGCTGAAGATCGCGAACGATATACGTCTCCTCGGCTCGGGACCGCGCGCCGGACTCGGCGAGCTTCGATTACCCGAAAACGAACCCGGGAGCAGCATCATGCCGGGCAAGGTGAATCCCACGCAGTGCGAAGCTCTCATGCAAGCGTGCGCGCAGGTGATCGGAAACGATCTCGCCGTCACCATAGGTGGATCTTCGCTCTCGCACTTTGAGCTCAACGTCGCGAAACCGCTCATCGCGCACAATAATCTCAACAGCATCGCGTTGCTCTCCGACTCGGCGACGAGCTTTACGGAGAACTGCGTACGCGGCATCGAACCCAACTTCGAGCGCATCGACGCCCTCATGCGCAGTTCGCTCATGCTCGTCACGAGTTTATTACCGAAGATTGGTTACGATAACGCGGCGAAGATTTCGAAAAAAGCGCACGCCGAGGGTACGAGTCTCAAAGACGCGGGCGTGGCGCTCGGATTGTTGACGGCGGACGAGTTCGACGCGTGGGTGCGTCCCGAGGAGATGACGCGACCGCAATCCGAATCGGAGGGCGGCATTCGCTCGAAATTGTAAACGCACACACACACAGCCATGTTGTACGCACCGAACGTCTCTACGCACCGCCCGCGTCGCCGTCGTCCCGTTCCCGTCTTTCGAGCTCGGGGACGTTTCGTTTTTTCAGTCGTCAC
>Ga0181571_10004808_pt1 | contig 10142 bp, 6 predicted proteins | sample 101ome_17_FD_132440 | JGI IMG/M metagenome (GOLD analysis project Ga0181571, IMG submission 132440) | Coastal salt marsh microbial communities from the Groves Creek Marsh, Skidaway Island, Georgia - 101407AT metaG (megahit assembly) | ecosystem: Environmental > Aquatic > Marine > Intertidal zone...
CGCCTGCATGGCCTCTTCGATGAAGTCGCGAACAAAGGTCCAGCCACCCATATTGCGGGGCTCCTCCTGACACCACACCATCGTTGCATTCGGTGTCTGCTCCAGAACCTCGGTTACGGCACGTGTTGGGAACGGATAAAGCTGTTCGACCCGGATAATCTCGACATCCCACAGCTTGGCCTCGTCACGCGCCGCCGCCAGATCGTAATAGACCTTGCCACTGCACATGACGACACGCTTTGCCTTGCCGGATTTCACCTGTGTGTCGCGCTCGTCGAGAACGCGATGGAAGGTGGTGCCAGGACCCATATCATCAAGCGATGACACGCATTCCTTGTGACGCAGAAGCGATTTCGGTGTCATGATGACCAGCGGCTTGCGGAAATCTCGACGCAGTTGGCGGCGCAGCACGTGAAAATAATTGGCGGGCGTAGTGCAATTGACGACCTGCATGTTGTCCTCGGCGCAAAGCTGGAGATAGCGCTCCAGTCTGGCCGATGAATGTTCGGGGCCCTGACCCTCATAGCCATGCGGCAGCAGCAGCACCAGCGCGTTCATCCGCAGCCATTTTGCCTCACCAGACGAAATGAACTGGTCGATGACCACCTGCGCGCCATTGGCAAAATCACCAAACTGCGCTTCCCACATCACCAGGGCGTTCGGCTCAACCTGCGAGAAGCCATATTCGAAACCCATCACCGAGGCTTCCGACAATGGTGAATCGATGACCTCAAACGTCGCCTGGTCCGGCGACAGATGCGCCAGCGGCGCATAGCGTTCCTCGCTTGCCTGATCGACCAGAACGGCATGACGTTGGCTGAAGGTGCCACGGCAGGAATCCTGCCCGGACAGCCGCACCATATTGCCCTCGAGAAGCAACGAGCCAAAGGCCAGATGTTCAGCCGTGGCCCAGTCAAGCCCCTTGCCATCCTTGATCCGGGCTGCCCGCGCCTCGACAATGCGGATCAGCTTCGGATTCAGCGTCATGTGATCGGGAACCGTGGTCATGGTTTTGCCGATCTGGCGCAGTGTGTCGAGATCGACAGCAGTCTCGCCGCGCCGCTCGACACCATGCGCGGTACGCATGCCGGACCAGCTTCCTTCAAGCCAGTCTGCCTTGTTCGGACGATAGCTTGTGCCAGCTTCGAATTCCGCATCAAGATAGGCGATCCGCGCATCGACAACAGCCTGCGCCTCATCCTGGCTCATGATGCCTTCGGCAACAAGCTTGTCGGCATAGATGGCACGTGTCGTTGGATGCTTGCCAATGGTCTTGTACATCAGCGGCTGGGTGAACATTGGCTCGTCACCCTCATTATGGCCAAAGCGGCGATAGCAGAACATATCCAGCACAACATCGGTACCGAAAGCCTGTCTGAATTCAATCGCAATCCGCGCTGCATGCACCACCGCTTCCGGATCATCTCCGTTCACATGGAATATCGGTGCCATCACCATCTTGGCGACATCTGTCGGATAGGGCGACGAGCGCGAATAATGCGGGCTTGTTGTAAAGCCGATCTGGTTGTTGACGATGATGTGGATCGTACCGCCGGTGCGATAGCCACGAAGCGCCGAAAAGGCAAAGGTCTCGCCAACCACACCCTGGCCTGCGAAAGCAGCGTCACCATGCAGGAGAATACCGACGACCTCGCGACGATCGACATCATCACGCTGCTGTTGCTTGGCACGAACGCGGCCAACAACCACCGGATCGACAATTTCCAGATGCGAAGGATTCGGCGCCAGACTGAGATGCACCGTCTGCCCGTCGAATTCACGGTCGGATGATGCCCCCATATGATATTTCACATCACCAGAGCCGCCGGCATCTTCAGGATTGGCCGGGTTACCGAGGAATTCCGAAATAATTGCCCGGAACGGTTTGCCAAACACATTGTGAAGCATGTTCAGGCGGCCACGATGCGCCATGCCGACAACGATTTCATCAAGCCCAAGCTGTGATCCCCGCTTCAGGATCTGCTCTATGGCCGGGATCATCGCCTCGGCACCATCCATACCAAAACGCTTTGTACCGGTATATTTCTTGTGAAGATATTTCTCGAATTCCTCAGCGTCGACAAGGCGCTCATAGATCGCCTTCTTGCCACGCTTGGTAAAGTCTGTGCGGTTGCCGATGGCCTCAATCCGCTCCTGAATCCAGGCTTTCTGCGCCGGATCCTGGATATGCATGAACTCTACCCCGATGGTGTCGCAATACGTACGCCGCAGCGTCTCGACAATCTCGCGAAGGGTCGCCGTTTCCAGCCCAAGAACGTAATTGATGAAGATCGGGCGGTCCCAATCCTCGTCGGTAAAGCCATAGGTGGCAGGATCAAGCTCGGGATGAAGCGGCTTGTTCTCGAGCGACAAAGGATCGAGATTGGCGATCAGATGCCCACGGATACGATAGGCCCGGATCAGCATCACCGCGCGAAGCGAATCCAGCGTTGCCGCCCGCATGTCGTCGGCATTCATGCGTCGCCCGGCAGCATGACCAGCGGCAACGGCGTTGATTGAATCTGCCGGATCCGCCGCGCCGACAATGCGGCTTGCGTTACGCGCCCAGCTTGGCCCGCGTTCGATTTCGACGCTGCTGTCACCAAGCGCGTTCAGCTGCTCAAAATACCGTGCCCATCGCGCATCGACCGCTGACGGGTCACGCCGCCAGGCAGCGTTCATTTCAGCAATGAACGTGGCGTTGGCCGCCGACAGGAAGGTCAGATCAAAATCACCAGCCGGATCTGGCGGGGCTGGCACCTGCGCCGCGTCATCCATATGTCACACACCCGTTCATGTTAATTCCCCATTCCCAGTCTAGGCGCTGGCGGCTGAGATTCAAGCCATCTGCGTTTCAGACGCCCCGCGCCATGGCGCGGGTCACGGCATTGCCAATATCCGCAGGCGATTCCGCCATTTCAAAGCCGGCCACCTTCATGGCGCCAATCTTGTCAGCAGCACCGCCACTGCCGCCACTGACAATGGCACCAGCATGTCCCATCCGGCGTCCAGGAGGCGCCGTCTGACCAGCAATGAAACCGGCAATCGGCTTGCGACGCGGCTGCGCACTGTAATAAGCGGCGGCCTCTTCCTCGGCTGACCCGCCAATCTCGCCGATCATCACGATCGCCTCGGTCTGGTCATCGGCAAGAAACATTTCCAGACAGTCGATGAAATTGGTTCCATTGACCGGATCCCCGCCAATCCCGATGCAGGTCGACTGGCCAAGCCCGACGGCGCTTGTCTGGGCCACGGCTTCATAGGTCAACGTTCCCGACCGCGAAACAATTCCGACCTTGCCCGGCGTGTGGATGTGGCCAGGCATGATCCCGATCTTGCATTCACCGGGGGTGATAATGCCAGGACAGTTCGGGCCGATCAGGCGGCTTTGGCTGCCGTCCAGCGCCCGTTTCACCCGAACCATGTCGAGCACTGGAATGCCTTCGGTGATGCAGATGATCAACGGCATCCCAGCGTCGATGGCCTCGAGAATCGAATCGGCGGCAAATGGTGGCGGTACATAGATGACCGAGGCATTGGCATCGGTTTCGGACATGGCCTCGCCAACTGAATTGAACACCGGCAGTCCAAGATGCGTCTGCCCACCCTTGCCTGGAGTCACGCCACCAACCATGGTGGTGCCATAATCGATGGCCTGCTCGGAATGAAACGTGCCCTGCGAGCCGGTAAAGCCCTGACAGATAACCCTGGTCTGACTATTCACAAGAACTGACATGACTTCCCCCGTCAGGCGGTGGCGGCGACGATCTTCGCCGCGGCATCGGCAAGATTATCTGCCGGAATGATGTCGAGGCCACTTTCGGCCATGATGCGCTTGCCTTCATCGACATTGGTGCCTTCAAGGCGCACCACAAGCGGCTTGTCGAGGCCAAGTGTGCGGGCCGCCCCGACAACGCCCTCGGCGATGATGTCGCAACGCATGATGCCACCGAAGATATTCACCAGAATGCCGCCAACATTCTCGTCCGAGAGAATGATCTTGAAGGCTTCGGTCACGCGTTCGGTTGTCGCGCTACCACCAACATCAAGAAAGTTGGCTGGCGAGCCGCCCTGCAGTTGGATGATGTCCATAGTGGCCATCGCAAGGCCAGCCCCGTTCACCATGCAGCCGATATTGCCATCAAGCTTGATATAGTTGAGGTCGAACTCGCTGGCGCGGACCTCGGCCGGGTCCTCTTCGGCAAGATCGCGAAGCTCCATGATTTCGGGATGCCGATACAGAGCGTTGTCATCAAAACTCATCTTGGCATCAAGCGCCAGCAGGTCACCGGCACCCGTCACAACAAGCGGGTTGATTTCAATCAGGCTGGCATCAAGCGCGATAAAGGCGTCATAAAGGCCGCGCAGAAACTTTGGGAGTTGCTTTGCAGTTGCCCCGGAAAGCCCCATCACACCTGCCAGACGGCGCGCATGGTGTGCCTGCAGCCCGGTGGCCGGGTCGATCGCAACAGACAGAATTTTGTCCGGCTGCGTGGCAGCAACTTCCTCGATATCCATCCCGCCCTCGCTTGAGGCAATGATGGTGATCCGGCTGCTACCACGATCAACAAGCAGCGACAGGTACAGCTCGTCACCGATGTCACAGCCTTCCTCGACATAAAGACGCTTGACCTCGCGTCCCTGCGGGCCAGTCTGATGCGTGACCAAGGTCTTGCCAAGAAGATCAGTGGCGACCCCACGAACCTCATCAACCGAAGAGACAACCTTGACCCCCCCAGCCTTGCCGCGCCCTCCAGCGTGGATCTGCGCCTTCACGACATACACCGGGCCCCCAAGATCGGTGGCGGCAGTGGCTGCCTCATCGACCGAAAATGCTGCGGTGCCACGCGGCACCGCGACACCAAAGCCGGCCAACAATGTCTTGGCCTGATGTTCATGGATGTTCATTTGCTGTCCCCCACAAAGCGGACGATCGCCCGCACCCAGATCTAGTCCAGAGACCCAACAACCTCATTGAGTGCCCGTACCGCGGCGACCGAATGATCGAACATCGCCTTTTCCTCGTCATCCAACGCAATCTCGACAACTCGCTCGACGCCGCCGGCACCAAGCACAACTGGCACCCCTACATACAGGCCAGACAGCCCATAGGCGCCATCGACATAGGCGGCACACGGAAGAACACGTTTCTTGTCGAGCAGATATGCCTCGGCCATTTCAATGGCTGAGGAGGCGGGCGCGTAGAAAGCCGAACCTGTTTTCAGCAGGCCGACGATTTCGGCGCCACCATCGCGCGTGCGCTGAACGATCTCGGCAATCTTCGCCTCGGTCGACCAGCCCATGGCGATCAGATCTGGCACCGGAATACCGGCAACGGTTGAATAACGGACAAGCGGCACCATCGTGTCACCATGGCCCCCAAGAACGAACGCCGTCACATCCTCGACCGACACCTTGAACTCCTCGGCAAGGAAATAGCGGAAACGGGCTGAATCCAGGACGCCAGCCATACCGACAACACGTGCCGTTGGCAGGCCGGATGCCTGCTGCAGAATGCCAACCATCACATCAAGCGGGTTGGTGATGCAGATGACAAAGGCATCGGGACAATGGTCGCGGATGCCGGCACCAACCTGCCGCATGACCTTGGTGTTGATGCCAATGAGGTCATCACGGCTCATGCCTGGCTTGCGCGCAACACCGGCAGTGACGATCACCACATCGCTGTTGGCCAGCGCGGCATAGTCGTTTGATCCACCAAGAACGGCATCAAAGCCTTCAATCGGGCTTGCCTGAGCAATATCCAGGGCCTTGCCCTGCGGAATGCCCTCGGCAATGTCGAAAAGCGTTACATCGCCAAGCTGCTTCAGGCCGGCCAGAAGGGCAAGAGTGCCTCCAATGTTACCAGCACCAACCAGTGAAATTTTGTTGCGAGCCATATCGTGCGGTTCCTGAAAAGCGTTTGAAATTTCGGATCGCCAACGCCTGCTTCGGCGCGGTTGAATATTGCCGGTGGTTTACCGGAATCCAGACGCCTAAACAAGCAGAATTGCCGCACCATGCCAACCTTGCCATCGATCCGGCAAGGTTCATGCCAGATCTATGATGTGCCGTGGCGGCGGGTCATTTCCCCAAGGCGTGAGCGGGTGCGATCAAATTCGAAGGCAAAATGATGACCGTCATAAAGTGACCCGATCTCGCTGGCAGCAGATGCAATGATGAAACGCTGCCGGTCATACAACGCGTCGACAAGCCACATGAACCGTCTTGCCGACGCCTCGTTCGCATCCGACAGCGCCGGCACATGATCAATGATCAGCCCGGCAAACCGGCCCGCGATGGCAAGATAGTCGCGCGCCGCCAGCGGCGTTTCGCAGAGCGCCGCAAAACTGGCGCGGGCCACATCGCCCGCCACCTGGTCAAAGCGGATCTCGCGACCAGCCACCCGGACCACATCGCTTGTCACGGCAGCGGTGCCGGCAAGCCTGTGAAAGCTGTCGGCGAGCGCCTGTTCGGCGCGGGTGTCGTCGGGAACATACCAGGCAGGCAGGGTGGCCAGCATGCTGGCGCGCCAGTCCTTGCCATCCGCGATCTCGTGAATTTCACACTTTATCTTCAAAAGCTCGATAAAGGGCAGGAACCGGTCGCGATGAAGTCCATTCTCATACAGCCCATCGGCGTGCCGGTTCGATGTCGCCACCACCGTGATCCCGCGATCAAACAGCGCCGTGAACAGCCGTGACAGGATCATTGCATCAGCGATATCGCGCACTTCCATCTCATCAAAACACATTACCTTGCCACGTGCCGCCAGACTATCGGCTGCGGCGGCGATCGGATCGTCGGCATTCTGTTCGCGGGCCGCATGGACCGCATCCTGTGCCATCACCATGAAATCGTGAAAATGCAAACGAAATGGTCTGATCTGGTGATCTGACAGCGTCAGTGCGCGGTGGAACATGTCCATGAGCATGGTCTTGCCGCGCCCAACTCCACCATGAATATAAAGACCTCTGACAGGTTCGGCACGCCGTGCAAGACCTGCAAGCCAGCGTCTCTTTGGTGCTGTGGTCAGTCTTGTGATCAGATTGTCCAGTGCCATCGCCACCGCCATCTGACCATCATCATGCTTCAGCTCGCCGGCATCGATGCGAGCGGTCAACGCGGCACTGACTGTGGCGGGTACGGCTGTATCAGCCATTCGTCACTCCGGCGACAGCGTCAAGACCCAAGACGGCACCATCACCGGCTTGCGATCTCGCTTTTTATGCTGGCAATAGCCTTGCCGGGATTCAAACCCTTTGGGCATGTCTTGGCACAATTCATGATGGTGTGGCAGCGATAGAGGGCAAAGCTGTCGTCAAGCGCATCCAGGCGTTCGGCGGTCCGGTCATCGCGGCTGTCGGCGACCCAGCGATAGGCCTGAAGCAGCACCGCCGGACCCAGATATTCATCACCATTCCACCAATAGCTCGGACAGGCCGTCGAGCAGCTGAAGCACAGAACACATTCCCACAGCCCATCCAGCTTTTCACGCTCGGCAGGTGACTGGCGCCGTTCCTCGCCGTCTGGCGCGTCCTTATCCGACTTCAGCCAGGGTTCGATAGAGGCAAGCTGGCGATAGGCATTGCTGAGATCGGGGACCAGATCCTTGACCACCGGCATGTGTGGCAGCGGGAAAATCTTCACGTCGCCTGTCACATCCTCGATGCTCTTCAGACAGGCCAGCGTGTTGGTGCCGTCAATATTCATCGAACAGGATCCGCAGATCCCCTCGCGGCAGGATCGGCGGAACGTCAGGCTGCTATCCTGCTCGCTCTTGATCTTGATCAGCGCGTCAAGAACCATCGGCCCACACTCATCGAGATCCACTTCGAACCTGTCGATACGCGGATTGGCGTCATCATCCGGCGACCAGCGATAAATCTGGAAAACGCGGACATTGGACGCCCCGTCAGGTGCCGGGTAGTGATCCCCGGAGGTGATTTTGGAATGTGCCGGAAGGGTGAATTCAGCCATGATGTCGCCAGCCCCCAATGCTGTCCTGTTACCTGATGCCCTGGTACCTGATCAATAAACTCGCGGTGCTGGTGGGATTGGCGCCACATCGTTGCTGAGCGTGTTCATCACCACCTTGCGATAGTCGAGACGCGATTCATTATTGTCATCGAGCCACATGACCGTGTGCTTCATCCAGTTTTCATCGTCACGCTCAGGCCAGTCCTCATGCGCGTGCGCCCCGCGTGATTCCTGGCGCTGGTCCGCAGACCGGATGGTGACCAGAGCCTGTCCCATCAGATTTTCAAGTTCCATCGCCTCGACAAGGTCAGTGTTCCAGATCAGCGACTGGTCCTTGATCCCGATATCGCGCATCTGCGCAGCCACCTGATCCATGTTCGACACGCCATCGGCAAGGCTTTCGCTTGATCGAAACACGGCAGCGTGCTTTTGCATCACCTGCTGCATATCCAGACGGATTGACGCGGCGCCGATTTCGCCTTTGGCATGACGCATGCGGTCGAACCTCTCAAGCGCCTTGTCTGTCGCTGCCTGCGGCGCCGCGCGGGTGGCGCCACCAGGGGTACAGGTTTCTGCAGCACGATGCGCGGCGGCACGGCCAAACACGACAATATCAAGAAGCGAATTGGTACCAAGGCGGTTTGCGCCGTGAACCGATACGCAGGCCGCCTCGCCAATGGCCATCAGGCCGGGAACAATGGCGTTCTCGTCGCCATTCTTGGCCGAAATAACCTCGCCATGATAATTGGTCGGGATGCCCCCCATATTGTAATGCACTGTTGGCAGCACGGGGATGGGTTCGCGGGTAACGTCAACACCGCAGAAAATCCGCGCCGTTTCGGTGATCCCCGGAAGTCGCTGGTGCAATGTGTCAGCATCAATATGCTCAAGATGCAGCATGATATGGTCCTTGTTCGGACCAACGCCGCGGCCTTCATTGATTTCGATCGTCATTGCCCGACTGACAACATCACGGCTTGCCAGATCCTTGGCTGTCGGCGCGAACCGCTCCATGAAACGTTCACCTTCGGAATTCGTCAGATAGCCGCCCTCGCCCCGTGCGCCCTCGGTAATCAGGACACCGGCGCCATAGACACCGGTGGGATGGAACTGCACGAATTCCATATCCTGAAGTGGCAATCCAGCCCGAAGCGCCATTGCGTTGCCGTCACCGGTACAGGTATGCGCCGAGGTGCAGGAAAAATAGACACGGCCATATCCACCTGTTGCCAGAACCGTCTGCTGGCCCCAGAACCGATGCAGCGTGCCATCTTCCATGCAGAGCGCGATCACACCGGCGCATTCACCATCTTCGTTCATCAGCAGATCAAGAGCGAAGAATTCAATATGGAAATGCGCCTTGTGCTTCAGACATTGCTGGTACAGCGTGTGAAGAATCGCGTGTCCGGTCCGGTCGGCAGCGGCGCAGGCGCGGCGCGCCATCGACTTGCCGTAATCCAGCGTATGACCACCGAAAGGACGCTGATAGATCATGCCTTCCTCGGTCCGCGAGAACGGTACACCGTAATTCTCGAGCTCGATAACCGACGGAATGGCGTTGCGACACATATATTCGATCGCGTCCTGGTCACCAAGCCAGTCGGATCCCTTTACCGTGTCGTACATATGGTACTGCCAATTGTCGCCTTCACCCATATTGTTGAGCGCGGCGCCAATGCCACCCTGCGCCGCAACGGTGTGCGATCGTGTTGGGAAGACCTTGGTGATACAGGCGGTGTTCAGCCCCGATGCCGCCATGCCAAGGGTGGCACGCAGTCCCGCGCCACCAGCACCGACAACAACCACATCATAATGATGATCCGTAATTTCATAAGCCGACATCAGGTCAACCCTTCCCGTCTTTCACTCAATGTTTACCGGCGAACCGTCATATCATCCGGCACGGCTGCTTTACAGTGCGACACGCGCGATGGCCCACAGGCTTGCCAGACCAATCAGGCCCATGACAATCCGGACCAGCGCCAGTGCGGCGTGACGACCGCCACCCACACTGATGTAATCTTCGATCACCACCTGCAGCCCCAGCGTGCCGTGCCAGAGACCAATGATGACAAGCCCGGCAAGCGCCACCGCGTTTGCCGGATGCCCGACAAGTGCGCGTGCGCTGGCGTGATCAAGGCCACCAACACTCGCTACCAGGA
>Ga0181571_10004811_pt1 | contig 10139 bp, 10 predicted proteins | sample 101ome_17_FD_132440 | JGI IMG/M metagenome (GOLD analysis project Ga0181571, IMG submission 132440) | Coastal salt marsh microbial communities from the Groves Creek Marsh, Skidaway Island, Georgia - 101407AT metaG (megahit assembly) | ecosystem: Environmental > Aquatic > Marine > Intertidal...
AGAACTCCGCTTGAGTAATAAAATATCAAAACCTGAATTACCTGGCTTTAATATCACTACCGAGGCGGCAGGGGAAATTAATGGATTCATCACAATCTACGGTTGATAATAAATTGGTGAGGCAGGTCCTACTGGCATCCCTAGACCAAATACCCACAGATAAAATAAGGCCACCCAACCTACAAAGAAAATCATACTGTAGGGCAACATAATTGAAATGAGCGTCCCAATACCAACGTCCTTTTGGTATCTCGCTGCCACCGCCAAAATGAGGCCGAAATAACTCATCATTGGCGTAATTAAATTAGTGACGGAATCCCCTATGCGGTAGGCGGCCTGAATAGTCTCGGGAGCATAGCCAATCAACATAAGCATTGGCACGAAGATCGGAGCCGTGGCAGCCCATTGCGCTGAAGAAGAGCCTAAACTCAAGTTAATTAAGGCACAAAGAAAAATGAATCCAATAAAAACTTCTGGGCCCGTTAGGTTTAGCGCTTGAAGTAATGCCGCACCTTTAATCGCTAAGATGGTGCCAAAATTAGTCCACTTAAAAAACGCTACAAACTGGGCGGCGAAAAATACTAATACTATGTAGAGGCCCATCGAATTCATCGACTTAGCCATAGCATCGATGACATCTCGATCATTCTTCATAGTGCCTACCACACGGCCATACACGAACCCCGGTATAGCAAACGTTACAAAGATAAAAGCAACAATACCCTTCAGGAATGGAGAGCCTGCAACTTCGCCCGTTATCGGATGCCGCAAAACACCGTCGGCCGGAACAATACTCCATGCCAATAAACCGCACATCATTAAAAATGCCAAGCCTGCCCAGCGAAGTCCACGCTTTTCTAGGTCAGAAACCTTATCCACAGAAGAAGATGACAAATCTACACTCGCTTGGGCCTCGTTGTAAGTGCCAAGACGAGGCTCAACTATTTTTTCTGTAACAAAGGTGCCCAATAAAGAAATTAAAAAGACCGAAACCATCATGAAATACCAGTTGGCTTCGGGGCCTACCACATAAGTCGGATCGATCATCTGAGCCGCTGGAGTGGTAATACCCGCTAACAATGGATCGATGGTCCCCAGTAATAAATTAGCACTATAACCTCCAGATACTCCGGCAAAAGCGGCGGCTAAACCGGCTAGAGGATGTCGCCCCAAACTATGAAAAATCATGGCGGCAAGTGGAATAAGAACCACATACCCCAATTCAGACGCGGTATTCGACAGAATACCCGCGAAAACCACCATGAAGGTCACCAACCGCTTGGAGGCTTCCATCACCATATTCCGCATGAGGGCAGATAACAAACCTGAGTGTTCCGCAACGCTAACGCCTAATATTGCCACCAACACGGTGCCTAACGGTGCAAAACTTGTGAAATTTGTGACCAAGTTAGTCACAATTCGCTGCAAACCTTCCACAGAAAGCAAACTCACTACCTCAATGACACCATCAGGGGCTCTACCTTTTGATCCCACGGGTCGGGGGTCATCGACGGCAAGACCAAACCACTCCGCAATTCCACTTCCTATAACGATGGCAACGCAGAAAATTGCAAATAAGGTGATGGGATGGGGTAAAAGATTCCCAAAAAATTCTACTGTGCTAAGAAAACGGTTAAACCAACCTTTAGCTGGCGTTGAAGCGTTAGGTGTCATCAAATTTCTCGTTGTTTATTTCAATAGGTTTACCATAAATGGCCACAGACATTTATGCTCTGTCATTAAGTGCCTAGCCGCCTCTTTTCCAGAGGCCTTCACGCAAGCTTTAAGTGACCTTGGCTATACTAAATATAAAGATATTATGTAATTTCCATTATTTAGGCAAAATAGCTAGCAACAAAAAAGGAACGGTGCCATGAAAGTTCTGGTTTGGGATCTACCAACGCGTTTATTTCATTTTGCCCTATTAGTACTCGTCGTATTGGCCTGGGTCAGTGTTGAAATTCTTGATGATATGGATCTTCACTTTTTATGCGGTTACGGTATTTTAGGCCTTATTATTTTCCGTGTTTGCTGGGGAGTCGTTGGTACTTACCACGCAAAATTCAGCTCATTTATCCGCGGGCCACATGACATTAAACGCTACCTTGCGGGGGATAAAAGTGGTTATCGGGGCGGGCACAATCCACTGGGAGCAATGTCGGTAATCTTACTATTGGGCCTGATCGGAGCCCAAGCGATATCGGGGCTATTTACTGATGATGAATACTATTATTTTGGACCGTTAAATAGCTATATTTCTTCGTCAGCAGTGGATGTAATCAGTCAATTTCACCATCTGAATGTCAATTTTATTATCGCAGCTGTAGCACTGCACCTCGTCGCTATTTTTTATTACCAAGCCATTAAGCGAGAGCAAATAATTATCCCCATGATCACTGGCTATAAAGAAAAGATAGGCTCTATTAAAGAGATCCAAACATCGTTACTGTTAAGGGCTATCATTGTTGCGGTAATAGCTGCGATGATTGTATTGGGTATTGCTAGTTTTGAAGGTAATGATCCTTTGTACTAACAGAATCATTACCTCTTAAAAAAAGCGCTTTACATTAATTTCTTTCTTTAAAGTCTTTGTGACAACCACCGCAACTTTCGCGGCCAAAATTGCGAGGATTAAATGAGCCCATATCGTAATTAACATCAGCTAATTCGGCTGCCATTTTTTGCATGTTATCAGCCGCCTGTTGGAAACCCTTGGGGTCCTCCCAAACGGAAGGCTTGGCTTTGGAATCTCCGACTAAGCTGTCGGCAATAAAACCCTCAGTAATTAAACCCGTCAAATAAGACAAATCATCGGCGTGTTGTTGAAATAAGGTGCGATTATCACTCGCTTTAGCGCGAGCTAATTGCCCCATTTTCCATGACAAACTTTGGAAAACTCCCTGCCGAAAACTCACCGCTTGCTCTTCGAGGGTAGGCTGTTGACTATATGCCGATGCACTCAGTACAAAGAGACTCATCACCGCAGCAGATAAGCTATTTTTAAGGGTACTCATTATTAAACTCCTTTAATTAAAAGATAAGCATTTAATGTATAGCATGGCTTTCCGTCACCTGCGTATCTTAATTTGCCAGCCATAGTGTGTCTCAACTGGCGCTGCTGCACCTGTTCGCAATGTGGCTTGAACCATACGATAAGCTCACACTGGTTAAATATGTATATAGGTAGTTAAGTGAATACATCTCTTCTTAAAACTCTTGCCGCTGCTGTCACAGCTTTTTCTATGTCTGCCCTTGCAACTGGGGCTCCTCAATGGCTGGATCAGCACGAGCAAAATCTCACTAGCCTCGCCGATCAACTATGGCATAAAGCCGAGCTTGGCTACCTTGAAACTGAGTCAGTTGAACTGTTGACCCAAACCCTAAAGGACAATGGATTTACAGTGAAAACAGGCGTCGCAGGGATTCCCACCGCCTTTGTTGCCGAGTTTGGATCTGATGGCCCTGTCATTGGCATACTCGCTGAATTTGACGCCCTCCCCGGCATTAGTCAATCAAGTGCTCCCATTGAAGAGTCTGTTCCAGGAAAAAATGCAGCCCATGCCTGTGGTCATCACCTATTTGGCGCAGGATCGGTAGGCGCAGCTATTGCCGCCAAAGAATGGCTTCAAGCCAACAATCACCCAGGGCGAATTCGCCTTTATGGCACGCCCGCTGAAGAGGGAGGCTCAGGCAAGGTTTACATGGTACGCGCCGGCCTTTTTGAAGATACCGACGTCGTGATTCATTGGCACCCAGACGATATCAATAGCGCGAGTCCCTTCACGACACTGGCAAATAAATCGGCTAAGTTTCGTTTCAAAGGTATATCAGCCCATGCGGCCGCTGCACCGGAGTTTGGCCGCTCTGCATTAGATGGCATAGAAGCGATGAATATGATGGTGAACTTGTTGCGGGAACACGTCCCTCAAGAAACACGTCTGCACTATGTTATTACCGAAGGCGGCAATGCTCCTAATGTCGTACCTAATTTTGCAGAATCCTTTTTTTATGCACGTCACCCCAATGCAACAACACTGGCAAGTATTTGGGAGCGATTATTAGACACGGCACGCGCTGCTGCACTGGGTACCGGCACTGAGGTGGAATGGGAGGTTATCCATGGTAATCATTCCATTTTACCTAATGAAGCACTCGCCCAGGTTATGCACAAAAATCTCGTTGCGGCAGGCGGGATCCAATACAATAAAAAAGAGCAACAATTCGCTGAAAAAATAAAAGCCTCGTTTCCGGAAGAAAAGCGTCATGAGCCCAGCGCAAACTCCGTTGAAGACTATCGTTTTTATCAGCGCATGGGATCCACTGATGTAGGCGATGTCAGCTGGAATGTCCCTACCGTTGGCTTATCCACCGCCACATGGGTCCCCGGCACCTCCGCACATACTTGGCAGGCGGTAGCCGCAGGTGGGACGAGTATTGGTCACAAGGGCATGATGCTAGCCGCTAAAGTCATGAGCCAAACCGCGATAGATTTATTCAGTCAACCTGAACTCATTGCACAAGCAAATAAGGAGTTTAAAAAGCTGCGTGGTGATAATTTTAATTACGTGCCATTGCTCGGAGATAGGAAGCCACCCTTGGATTATCGGCGAACGACCCACTAGTCTTTGATAGGTATTAGTCACTCACTATCAACTTCGTTTAAAAAAGCGTTGCAACTCTTTGAGGGGGTCTGTCAAAATTTCACCTGGAAACTTGAGAGCCCCCAATGACCAATACTGATTCACCCTATAACTCCCCTAGTTATCGTCGCTACGTGCTAGGAATGCTAACGGCAGCATATGCATTTAACTTTATTGACCGTCAGCTGATTACCATACTTCAGGAATCGATCAAACAAGATCTTGCCCTCTCCGATACCCAGCTTGGACTTCTTACCGGCTTTGCATTCGCAGTATTTTACGTGTGCGCGGGTATTCCTATTGCCCGATGGTCTGACAAGGGCAATAGACGTAATATCATTGCTTTAGCTATTGGCGTTTGGAGTTTTATGACCGCCATTAGCGGTGCCTGCACAAGTTACATTCAAATGCTATTAGCTAGGATAGGGGTAGGCATTGGAGAGAGTGGCGGTACCCCACCTGCTCATTCAATCATTTCAGATATTTATCCAGAGCAACAACGTGCCACTGCACTATCGATATATAGTCTAGGCATCAATATCGGCGTGATGTTTGGCTTCTTCCTCGGCGGAGTCATCAATGAATTTTTTGGATGGCGATGGGCATTTGTCGTGGTCGGCGCGCCTGGAATTTTAATGGCCATCATCATTAAGATGACGATTGTTGAGCCACCAAGAGGTTGGTCAGATCCAACACCAATAAACCAAGAAAAATCCTTCTCATTGAAGGACGTAATTCAACTTTTGGCAAGTCACCCGGTACTTAAACAATTTTTAATGGGTGCCTCAATCTTCAGCATTGGTGGCTATGGTGCATTCAACTGGTTGGCGCCATTTTTTATCCGTAGCCATGACCTAAATACAGCAAGCCTTGGCCTCTGGCTATCACTCTCTATCGGTCTATTCGGGGGCATTGGTACGTATCTAGCCGGTGTTATTACTGACAAGCTAGGGGTTTTCAATAAAGCTTGGTATCTGTGGATACCAGCGCTATCTGGTGTTTTAGCCGCGCCTCTATACGTCCTAATATTGACTACCGAAAGTACCTCATTGGCGCTATGGGTCAACTTCATACCGAGTATGCTGTTAGCCACCTACATTGGGCCGGGGGTAGCGGTGCTTCACGCCAATGTTCCGGCGGCAATGCGCGCGACCGTGTCGGCCTTGTTTTACTTTTTGATCAATATCATAGGATTGGGATTAGGGCCTACCCTAATCGGTGCCTTGAGCGATTATCTCACTCCCAGTATGGGAAGCGATGCTCTAAGCACGGCCATGCTTTGGATCATCCCAATAGCAACCTGTTGGGGGGGTATCCATTTTTATATCGCGGGTACACGTCTAGGAAAAGCTAGCTAGGTCATGCACTCCTAGCTAGACTTGATGAATCGGCAAATCGCTTATGCCGCAAATTAAACTGCTCGATGAGAAGACGTCGCGTAATCACTGTAATATTTTTCAATCAGCTCAACTTCGTTTTTGGAGCCAAAAATCAATGGAATACGCTGGTGGAGACTAGATGGCTGAACGTCAAGCATTGGCAAATCACCGGTACTACATCGTCCGCCAGCCTGCTCAATTAACATGGCTACCGGATTAGCCTCATATAATAGACGCAGACGACCGGGTTTTGAGGGATCTTTGACATCTTGCGGATAAAGGAACACCCCGCCGCGAGTCAAAATTCTATGGGTTTCAGCCACCAGAGACGCAATCCAACGGGTATTAAAGTCTTTACCACGTGGCCCTGTTTTACCTGCCAAACATTCATCGACATAACGCGTAACAGGGGGATACCAAAAACGGCTATTAGAGCCATTGATGGCAAACTCATGGGTATCCTCTGGCACCTGCATTTGCTGATGAGTTAACAAGAACTCTCCTAGCACAGGGTGCAGAGTAAAACCCACCACACCATTTCCCACGGTAAGGACTAGCATCGTGGTGGGGCCATAAATTGCGTAGCCTGCTGCTACCTGTTTAGCACCAGGCTGTAAAAACATTGGCTCATTTACCGGTGCCGTAGCGTTATTCGGCGCGCGCAAAATACTAAATATACTCCCAACAGAGACATTAACATCGATATTGGAAGAACCATCTAATGGATCAAAAACTAAAAGATATTTCCCTTTAGGATAGTCAGAAGGAATATCGATAGGCTCGTCCATCTCTTCCGAAGCCAGACCGAGTAAGTGTCCTCCCCACTGGGTGTGCTCAATGAAAAGCTCATTGCTCAAAACATCGAGTTTTTGTTGCTGCTCCCCCTGTACGTTTACTCCTACAGCATCATTAGACTGGTGGTAACCGTGCATATCAGCGAGCTGCCCGTGAGCAACGCCCGCCGCAATAGCTTTACAAGCAGTGGCAACATCAAGAATTAGGGAATTAAAATCACCGCTCACACCAGGGTAGCGACGTGCCTCTTCGATCAAATATTGACCAAGAGAAATACGAGGAGTAAATAGCATACGAGCACTCATTGTTTAATTGCTCCATCTCTGTCGGTGGAGTCAGTATGTTTCCGTGAAAGGAGTGCCAGATCTTTTGCCTAGCGACTCACCAACTTGGGATTATACAGAATATTAGCGGTTGTCCCCATCTAAGATACGACCTACCCCACCAAGTAAAGACCCCTCTCCTTTACCCGAACCGCTCAAACTGGGGGCATTTGCAATGATTCGATCCGCCATGCGAGCAAAGGGTAAGCTCTGAAGCCATACTGTTCCCGTACCTTTAAGCGTGGCCAAAAACAGACCTTCGCCGCCAAAGACCATCGATTTAAGATTACCTGCTCGCTGAATGTCATAATCAATCCCACTGGTAAAGCCAACCAAACAACCGGTATCTACTCGCAATGTTTCACCATTAAGCTGTTTCTCAATCACCGTACCTCCGGCCTGGATAAAAGCCATGCCATCACCGATCAATTCTTGCAGTATGAAACCCTCTCCACCAAATAAACCTGCTCCCAAGCGGCGGTTGAAGGTAATATCGATTTTGGTACCCAATGCCGCACAAAGAAAAGCGTCTTTTTGGCAAACAATTCGCTCTCCAAGATGCGCCATATTTAGCGCGACGATATTACCGGGATAAGGCGCAGCAAAGGCAACCCTGCGTTTTGTGAGGCCGCGATTTGAAAAGTGGGTAGTGAAAACAGACTCACCGGTAATCATACGTTTACCGGCAGAGAACAACTTACCCAACACCCCTTGATCTGGATTCGAACCGTCGCCCATTTTTGTGGCAAAGTCGATGTCCTCTTCCATGTAAGTCATGGCACCGGCTTCAGCAACCACCGTTTCTCCGGGATCAAGCTCCACCTCAACCAATTGCATTTCAGATCCAATAATTTCGTAGTCCACTTCATGGCAACGCATAGCTTTCTCCAGTCATTTAATACATCAAACATATTAGAAGAATGTTCAAAATTCCAGTCACAGTAATGGGCAATACTTTTGTCAGAAGAAAGATTAAAAAACTAACAAAAAAGCTGCTTATGAACTAAAACTATATTAAAGAATATTTTAATTCGAGTATTACAATTTATGATTCTCACTCCCGACCAAAAGCAATACTGCCTCAACAATCTTGCTATTTATTACCAAAAGGTTGTCGATCAATCACAAAATGTTATCAAGTATGAGCTATTAACCAGGCTACCTAATCCTGATATTGTCGAAAACTTAGAATCCTTTTTTGGTGACCTCACTCCACAGGAAAGCCTCGATATCACCATGCGACAGATTGATATTAGCCAGCGTATTTTCAGCAACACTGGCAAGCTATGCTCGATTAATGTAGATAATATTGTTTTGGTGGAGGAGGATTTAAAAGATAAGTTACTCGATGCAGCCAAGGGTCTAACTCATCCCGTCATTTTGGAATTTACCGAAATAAGGCCCATGCCTCCTGCAGATTCTATCAATTCGTTGTTCTTTAAGCTTAAGCAGCACAATGTCAGTATCGCCCTGGATGACTTTGGTACTGGCTTTAATGGCATGTCTATTTTTGCTGATTACGATTTTGATATTATCAAGATAGACAAATCACTCATTACTGGCATTCAAACTCGTCCGCAAAAACTTCAAATTCTCAGTCACATGCTAGACCTTATGAATGCGCTCGAAAAGCAACATATCGTTGAAGGTGTTGAATCACAATCCCAATTTGAACCTCTGTGTGATGCAGGATTCGAGGCATTTCAAGGATTTTTATTTCACAAACCATGTCCTGTGGAGGAGATACTGTGAGTAATCAAGACTTTCCAGTAGGTCCTAATGAAGGAAAACGCATCGACGTATTGAAAGAAATGCGAATACTCGATAGTTTTGAGGAGGCTTCATTCAATGAAATCACCGAAATGACCTCATATATATTTGGTGTGCCCACTGTCACCATCTCTCTTGTGGATGAAACACGCCAGTGGTTTAAAAGTCACTATGGCTTGGATGCTTGCGAAACTGATCGCGATATAGCTTTTTGTAACTATACGGTAATGTCGGACAAAATACTGGAGGTAACTGACCCTCTCAGTGATGAACGCTTTAAAAATAATCCCCTAGTCGAAGGGGAACTCCACCTACGCTATTACTGCGGAGCGCCAATCATTATCAAAGGGCAAACCATTGGAGCGTTTTGCTTAATAGATTACGAAAATCGTTTACCCCTCACCGAACAACAAAGAACTATTTTGCAGGGACTTGCCAATATCGTGGCCCGGACCATTAATCAACGCCATTTAATAATGAAATCTGCAGCAATGCTGTCAGATGTTATGCGGGAACGTTGGAATAGCGAAGATTAGCTTTGACGACGCTTTAAACCAGCGCCAATGGCAATAAAAGCACACCCTATCGCAACAAAGGCACCACTATTTTGTGTAAATAATGCACCAAAATTGAACAATGCTCCTGCGATTAAAAAACCAGCACTCGCCCATTGGTTGTGTGAAATTAACTTCGTCATTTCTGCTCTAGATAGCCATCGTTGTGAATATTAGATAGTAACATGCCCATTTAATCCATCATTGCATCACAAAATCAATTTACAAGCCATTAATAAACAGGGGCAACAAATTCTTCGTGGGTCGAATAATGACAATGGCTAGATTTCTAATCGCATGGCAACGACTGCCCCTTGTAGCGCAGTTAAGCAACGCTTAGTCTCTGTGTAACTAGAAAAAGCAGGTATGGTAACCATGGATCAGCTCGATAAATTTAAAAACCTTAGTGATTACGTTGACAGTTTCACTAGTAAATTTTCAGATCGTATTGCCTACACGAGTGTCGGTCGTGAATTTAGTTTCTACGACGTCGATATTGCATCTAAACGACTAGCAAGCTTCATGCAAAACACTCTTAATCTACAACAGGGCGATCGTATAGCGATACAACTGCCTAATTTGGTTCAATACCCAATCGCAGTGTTTGCTGCACTCCGTGCTGGATTGATCATCGTGAATACCAATCCGATGTATACCCCCCGAGAGATGCAACACCAA
>Ga0181571_10004812_pt1 | contig 10139 bp, 8 predicted proteins | sample 101ome_17_FD_132440 | JGI IMG/M metagenome (GOLD analysis project Ga0181571, IMG submission 132440) | Coastal salt marsh microbial communities from the Groves Creek Marsh, Skidaway Island, Georgia - 101407AT metaG (megahit assembly) | ecosystem: Environmental > Aquatic > Marine > Intertidal zone...
ATGTAATGCACCATCCTCTTGTATCTCTTGGGCTTGAGAACTCGGTTCAAGTTCTGAAAGCTCACACTCTTTAATAGGGATTTCAAAGAAAAACTTACTTCCTTCTCCTAATGTACTTTCAACATCAAGTTGTCCACCCATAAGTTTCACCAAACGTGAAGAGATACTAAGACCTAAACCAGTTCCACCAAACTTACGCGTTGTAGATATATCTTCTTGTGCAAATGCTTCAAAAATCTTTTCAAGATTCTCCGGGGCTATTCCGATACCTGTGTCTATAATAGAGAGAGAAATACGTTTCATATCTGAACTTCGGTGAACTTGCATTGTGATAGTTCCACCCTCAGGTGTAAACTTTATGGCATTATTCATAAGGTTAAAAAGGATCTGCTTCAAACGAGTTTCATCACCATAAATACATTGTGGAACATCTTCATGAATAGTATCTAAAACAGTAATATTTTTTGCACTTGCAAGTTGTGTGAAAATATCTACACTACTTTTAAGATTTGCTTTTAATGCAAACGGATGATAATCAATTTCAAACTTTCCACTCTCGATTTTAGAAAAATCAAGAATATCATTAATAATGTTCAGTAAAGTTTCACCTGAGTTTCGAATCGTTTCAAACTGTTTTATTTTAGAGCTATCATCTTCGCTTTTTTGTAAACGGTCTATAAAACCAAGCATCGCTGTCATAGGTGTTCGTATCTCATGGGACATGTTGGCCAAGAAGTCTGACTTCACCTGCGCCAACCTTTCAGCTTCCTCTTTTGCACTGAGTAACTGCTCCTCTTTTTTAAAGAGTGACTCGATCATAGCTCGTAGATTTTGTTGGAGAATTTTTACTTCACCATAACTTTTTTGATGGATCCAAATCGAGCGTTTCCCCTCCTTTACCTCTTGAGTCACTTCAGCAAGTTCAACAATCGGGCTAGCTATTCTCCTGGATATATAAACAGATGCTAAAACAATGAAAAAGAATATAACCCCTACATATAAACTTGTCTCAAACACAAACTGCATCTCATCTTTTTGCACTACATCGTAAGAAAATTCACCCACAAGTGCCCAATTTACATCTTTTGTATCTACAAGTGCATACATACCAAGTGCAAGTTTTTTATCTGGTCCTAGATATGTTTCTAAACTATTTTCAAGTTTTGATTCTTTGAAGTAAGAGATAAGCTGTGTATCTATTTTCGTCTGTATAGCTTTTTGCGAATCTGATCTATTACTTCGTAAATACCCATCTTTTCCAACAAGGTACAAAGAGAGATCTTGATTGTTAAATTTTTCAAACGTACTTGTAAGATCAGAAGATACAGTTTGATAAGCAAAAACACCTAAAAGTTCACCCTCTTCACTTATAAGTGGCGTAGTAAAAAATCCCGCTTTATCATAATTTGATGGTTCATAAAGTTCAAAATCTGAAAACACAACCATTCCCGTCTCAAGTGTCTTTTTAAACGCTTGAGCAAATTTTGTTTTTGAGTACGTACCATTGATGAGATTTGTTCCAAGATCACTCTCTTCCTCAATGGTATAGATAATATTTCCATCTAAATCGATAAGAAAAATATCATACAGATTGTACTCCTCTTTGATATCTTCAAGGTATGTTCCATATTTATGTTTAATCATGCCGTATTTATAAGAGTTTTGATAATCAACTAGATTCTCTTTTTCATCATGCAAACTCTTCACTGCTTTGTAAAGGTTTAGAGTATTGATGCTATGAGACCATGTTAAAATGTTATTTGTATGATTTTCAAACCATTGATTGATCACGAGTGATTCTATATATAAGGTTCTTGAGAGTTGGATTTGAAAACCGTTTTTTATCTTTTGGCTATGATCTAAACTTGAGTACACAGCAAATACAATCAATGGAACAACTCCAATCAATGTAAAAACAAGTACCAAAAATGTTGTGAGAGAAAATGATTTTTGAAAGACGCGTCTACTCATGATTGAGGCTCTCAGTAATTTGAGTATGAAACTCATCGCTTGCCAAAGCTTCGATATCTATTTTCTTTTTTATAAATCCAGCTTCATGAGCCAGATCCATAATCTCTCTAAAACTCTCTTTTGCATTTTCATCAACATTGAGATTTTTAAAATTGATCCCCATAGTATCCCTGTCTAAACTTGTCTTGATCGACTTTGCAGTATGCGAAGGTATATGTTTACGCACCATTTTAACAATCTCATCAAAATCATGCCCACCTTTCATACGAGCTTTCTCTATGTCGATTCCAGCTTTGTGGATGTAGTACAAAACCTCTTGTAATGCTATCTTTTTCTTTTCAATCGTTTCATTTTTAGCAATAATAATGCACTCTACATGCCCTTTAGGATGTTTCAAAATATCTTTGGAATACCATACAATACAACCATCACCATTAGTTTCTATCATGTTTGGCCAAGGTAAAGACTGTTCGGTAGCTGAGAGTTTTCCATAAATATTTTGCGTTTTCATATAAGAGGTAGATCGCGGTGGTTTAATAATTCTAAGATGGATAAAACCTTCATTTTTTTGCAAAGAGAACTTTAAACCATTATCTTTAAGAAACTTGTAGAATATAGTTGAATGTGTTGCCAACAAAGAAGGAACAGCAACCTCAAATCCTCCAAAATCATGTCCAGATTCTTTGAAGCCTTCTATAGCATGTATAACTTTTTCTTGACGCTTTTTTGCACTGTCTTTTGGATCTATCTTAACAAATTTGTTGAGTCTTGAGTTTATAGCTAAAGCATTTCCATCTCTGTGCATCAAACCCACCCACTTAAAGTCAGGATTTTTTGCATACATATCCATAACCATTGGTGAAACAATAAATGCTAAGTCTGTTTCCTTGAAACTTCGAAAATGGCGTCGTACAAGATCTGGACCAGGCAATATCTCTAAAGAATACTCTGCATGCATCATCTTGTTTTTATATTTTTCATACGCAACAATTCCAGCATAATGATCTGCAAGAGGTATCCCTACAGCGTGAATTTTAAATTTTTGAGCATCTAATGGTGTTAAGAGAAAAAGTGTACTCAGCAGCGGTATGCTTTGTCGTAAAACTTTTGATAAAGATAAAAAAAGCATACACCTACCTTTGATATTCTTGAAAAACCTAGCGTCTTGCACGCATAAAAATAGTGAAATCTCCAAATTTTTCTTCTAGTGTAAATTCATGTTTGTGACAAAATTTTGTATTCATCCTCTCAAGCATTGAAGAAGCTTCTGCTTTTGCCTCTTCTTGCGTTGCGAATTCACTTGTCTCTGGAAGTCCACTTTTTAAAAAACAACTACAGGTATTTGGAACTTTTACTTTATACATATATATCCTTTAAAAATCAAAAATATCATCAAAATCATCACTCTCAACTGCAGCTTCATTCATCTTAAGCATCCCACTAATTGTTTGAGAGTTAACAACAATAGTATCATTCATAAACTCAATACTTGGTGCACCTGTATGGAAAGATTGTTGAATCCACTTAGTAAGATCATTTGAAAATGCACTACACATAGGACCAAGTGCATCTGAGTTATCAATAAACTCTTGCATATGCTCATTCATATCAACTGCAAGTTCACCTAAAGCTTTTGATATAGGATAAATCTCACTGTATGTATTTAAAACTGAAGAGATTTTATCTAAGTATGTATATACTTCAACCACTTCCTCTTCTGTAACTCCAGCACCACCAACAAGTAACATGATCGAACTTAATTTTCCTGCGTATTCCTCAAGATCAAAAAGATCATCTTCATCCATATAGTCAAATACCTCTAAAGCTTTAGAGGCTTGAATCTGCATACCTTCGCTTTGCGTTACCTCAACTGCAGCAACAGGGGCTTGTTCTTGAGGCTCCTGAGCTACGTAAGAAGGTTCCGGCTCAACTACACTTTGCTGAACAGCCGGAGCTACTGGAGCTACAGATGGAGTAAAAACAGGTTCAGGAACATCTTCAACTACACTGTAAATAATGTTGAGCTCAAAAGATATTTTTCCATTTGCTATTTTGTAGTTACCCTCAAAATCATTTTTCTTCATAGTGAGTTCAATCACTTTTTGCGGTAATCCATCAATGTGTGTGAGAGTAAAATACTTTTGATCTTCGTTCTCTTCAACAAATATATCCGCGTTAATATCTAATCTTCTTTGAAGTTCACCAATTGCAAAAATGGTTCGAACAACATCACTTAAACCATCACACTTAATATCTTCACTTAAAAGGAAGTACTCCCAAAATTCAGACAAAGAATCCTCAGAAGTGATAATAAATCTTGTATGTCTGCTAAATACATTTTTTGTAAAAAGATTCGCAACAGCAGTTGATTCTAACTTTTTGCTGTTTCTTGTTTCACTCAGTGCAATATAATTTGTCATCCTGCTGATAAAGATATCTGCATTGACAGGTTTAGAGATATAATCTTCAGCACCATTATTTAAAATAAGTTTTTTACGTTCACCATCATCGACAGCTGAAACAGCAATAATAATTATTTTTGGAAACTCTTTACGGATAATTTTTGTAGCTTCAATCCCATCCATGTTTGGCATCATGATATCCATGAGAACGATATCGTATTCATTCGCATGACATTTATCTACAGCTATTTGACCATCTTCTGCTTCATCAATATTTATCGAGACCTCTTTGTTCTCTTCCATGTAATCTTCAAGAAGTAAACTTAAAATCATTCTGTTGTTTTTATTATCATCAACAATTAAGACATTCATAGAGGTCCTCACTTAGCTTTTTATAAAATTCATATATGCATATAAAGTGTCATTTTAACAAAGTTTTTGTTTATCTGAGTACAAGTACTACAAATTAGAGAATTTTATCTAGATTCTCTCTAAAAGTTCTTGTACACAATTACTGTAATCTTTCAAACCTTTGGATCTTCGCTCATCTAAAATAATTGGTGAACCAGATTCAAACTGTTTTGCAAGTTTAATATCTACCCCAATAGGGGACAAAAGTTTTGCAGCACCAAAAGATTGTTTCACCTTTTGGATTGATTCTTTATGCTCATTGATATGGGGGTTATACATCACAGGTAAAATTGCTACATCAGCAATCTCACGATCTGTATTTTTTGCACTTTGAAGCAGTGCTCGAAGCATCTGACCAACTGCAACTACACCTAAATGATGTGGAACAAATGGTATCACAACACTATCTGCTACCTCAAGTGAATTTTTTAAAAGTCCATCAAAAGTTGGAGGAGTATCTATCACACAATAATCAAAAAACTCTTCAATATGCTCACGCTTAAATCTGTTTTTTAGGACACCACGAAGATCTGAAAACTCATATACATCAAAAAAAGCAAGTGCAGGTGAGAGAGTAAGATTGTTGTGCACTGTTGGCATAAAAGTTTCACTCAAAGTTTTTCCAAGAAAAATAGAGTGAACTCCAAGCTCCTCATTTGGTTCACAACCAACACCAATGGAAGCATGCCCTTGAGTATCAAAGTCAAGCAACAAAACAGAACCATGTTTTGCTAAACCACTTGCTATATTTACAGCGGTGGTAGTTTTTGCAGACCCACCTTTTCGGTTACTAATTACAATAGTTTTCACTTACGTCAAAACCTTCTAAAACCCTTTGAAATAGTTTTACTTTTTCACCAAATTCATATGTAGTGCTATAATTTTTTTTGTATGCCATCATCAACTGAATGATAGCTAAATGTATATCTTCACAACCAACCATATTGAAATGGATTTGATCCCCAGCATTCTCTTGTAAAAAGTCTCTAAAAGGAACAACTTCATCTTCATAGATAACTGAATCTAAAGTAGCTGTTTTACCTTCATATGTAATTGCCATTTTTTACTCCTTTTAGCTAGGTAATTTTACCGTTTTGATAACATTGATGAGATTTCCATCAATATCTAAAACTCCGTCAAGTTCAAGAAAATCTGTCGAATCCTCACTACTCTCACTTGCCATAATATCTGATTCTTCAATATGCGCTATATCTTCAATACTATCAACTTTTATAGCAAATTTTTTACCTTGATTGTCGTAAATTAGGAGCTTTTGAAGTGAGTCTGCCACAACTCCAAGTTCTGCAACAAATGTATCTAATGCACCCATAGTATGATTGTAGATATTGTTGATATCTACATCTACCCTTTGTTTTGCAGTTTCAATATCTTCGTCTCTGTGTTCTAAAATATCTCCACCTGTATGGTGAAGTTGTTTATGATACTCAATAAGTTCAGCTAAAACTTCAGTTACTCTGTCATCATATGAAGTGAAATTATCGATCCACTTTCCAAGATCACACATGTGTGGATTAGTAGTTTTTGTAAATCTACTCCCTGTATATACAGAGTTTTTCAAAGAATCTACCCACTCTTTATGCGCAACTTTAAGTTTTGCGAATAGATCTTGTAGCTCTTTTTCATAGCTATCAAAACCTATCACTTTTCTAAAACTTAGTACCTTAATAACAGTCTCTTCATGACTCATCATCCCATCTATGTAAGGGTGAGTATTTGGAATTGCTGTAAGTGCCTTTGCTTGAATAATCCGCTGAATATTTTCAATATCCATTGCATAACGATTACTACCCACTCTAAAAACTATTAAATCAATCATTTTTTTTCCTTTATGAAGCTGCTATTTCAATATCTTCTTTCAACTTTTGAGAAATTCCTAAAAGTCCAAGTGGGTCCATAGCCATAATTATTTGACCATTTCCAAGTAGTGCTGTTCCACTAAAGAGAGGATGTCCAGCCATCATTCCAACGAGTGGTTTTTGAACAACATCTAGTTGTCCTAAGAACTCATTTACAACAACTGCTAAAAGGTTATCTTTAATGTTAAGCACTACAATAGAAAGAGGTTTTGAGTCCATCTCACTGTCATCTAACATCGACTTAATGAAAAGAAGTGGAATCACTTCACCACGCAAATATATAAATGATTCATTATGAAGATACTCAATATCAGACTTGTTAATTTTTACAGTCTCAGAAACTGCATCCATCGGAATACCATAATGGATCTCATTCATCTGAATGTGAAGTAACGAAGTAACAGCTAAAGAAACAGGAATCGCAAGTGTAATAACTGTTCCTTTATTTGTTTTAGTTTTAATATTGATCGATCCACCAAAACTCTCAATTGATTTTTTCACAACATCCATACCAACACCACGACCACTATACTCAGTGATCTGCTCTGCAGTTGATAAACCTGGAAGCAATACAAGTTCAGCTCTCTCATCTTCACTTAACGCATCAATATCTTCTTGGGTCATTAAGCCTTTCTCAAGAACTTTTTGAGCAACTCTCTCAGTGTTGATTCCTGCTCCATCATCTATAATCTCTATAATAATTCTATCAGACTCTGCGTATGCTTTAAGTCTTACAGTACCACTTGCATCTTTCCCTTTTTCAGTTCTTACATCTGGCATCTCGATTCCATGATCAAGAGAGTTTCTCATAATATGGATCATTGGATCAGCTAACATCTCGATCATGTTTTTGTCAAGCTTAGTTTCACCACCCTCCATCTCAAGTTTTACTTTTTTACCAAGTTTTTTAGCGATATCACGAACAAGTTTTGGGTATCTGTCAAAAACATAAGAGATTGGAAGCATTCTCATACCCATAATAAGATCTTGTAACTGTTCTGTAAGACGGTTAATAAAGATGTATTTTTCCATAATCTCACGTTTAATCACATCATGAGTCATTCCAAAAACACCATCAGCCAAATATGGAAGGGAGTTTTTCGCAACAAGAAGCTCGCCTGCAACATTCATAAGTGAATCAATTGATTCTTGATCGATTTTTACCGTTTTACCAACAACAGCTTTTTGAGCTTCAGCTTTTGGTGCTGCCTTTGGAGCTGCTTTTTTCACAGGTTCTGCAAGTTCCGGCTCACTCACAGGTGTCACAGGAGTTGGAGCTTTTTGTTCCTGTACTGGCTCTGGTGCAGCTTCCACTTTAGGAGTTTGAACTTTAGGCTCTTCTTGAGTTATTACTGGTTCAGGAGCTTTCTCTTCAACATGTGTCTCTTCCTCAGAAGAAAGACCGAGTTTTGATTCTAAAAATGCTTTAATCTGATTTTTTGACTCAAATACTTCTGGCATATCTGGGTAGTACCTTTTCATACTATCCATAATAGATTCCATTCTTGCAAGATCATCATCATTTTCGATGTAATCTATTGCTTTGAGTTGTTGTTCTAACATACCTTTGAGTACAAGCTGTGTCGCCTCATTTGCTTTTGCAGCTTGTTTATCACTTACTGTTGCAGGCTCTTCAACCACTTTTTCCTCTTCTTGCACAAGTTCTTCAACTTTAGCAGGCTCTTCTTGCTTAGGAGTATCAGCTTCTACTACACTTGCTTCACCTTGAGAAATATCTAAAGCATTTGATCCTTGAAACGCTTCACCTTTGTAAAGATTGTCAAAAAATGGAGCTAACTTTGGAGTATCATTTGGATCAATCAATCCAACGATATCTAAAAATCTTTGGAGTTGAGCATACTGAAGTGTTTCAGCACCTACAAGTTCCATAGATTTTTTTACCTCTTGAGTGATACCGTTGAGATCAAGATCAACAGCGATATCTTTCAACTCTTTAAGTGAATCAATCTGATGACCACTCGCACCAACATTTATACTTAAAAGAGACTCGATATCTAAAGGTAAAATCTGCAACTCATCTATAAAGTTAAATAAAGAATCTTCAATCTCTTCATATGTAGCTTTGACGTATGCTACAAGATGAGACTTAAGTAAAAGTCCATCTTCGTCTTCTGTTCCACTAAGAACAGATCGAGCGTTGTTATCACTCATACATGAGAAAACACCTAAAACCTTATCTCCTAACAATGAGAGTGTATAGATAGGATCATTTCCGTACACCATACATGACTCATCTACATCAAAAACAATTGCATAAAAGTTTTCATTTGAACAAAACTCTTCATTGAGAGTTCCATTTGTAAAATTGATTTTTTGAGTATCTACACCATTAAGTGTTTTCAAAGGGGGATTAATAACACTTGATGGATCATCTAAAAGAACAAAAGGAACAGACCACTCTTGCTCAGCTTGAGGCTCTTTACCCATCTCTGATGAAAGCGTACTTACTATTGTAGCTAAGGTATCTTCATCAGCATCAACTATTTCACCACTCTCTTCAGCAGCTTCGATAAGATTCATAACTTCATCAAACGCATCATATAATGCTTCAGTCATACTCTCTTGAAACTCTAATTTTCCACCTCGAAGCATATCTAGAAGATCTTCAGCATGGTGTGTTATCTCTTTGACTGATTCAAAACCAACAATTCCACTTCCACCTTTAAGTGTATGTGCAGCTCTAAAAACAGAGTTGATAAGTTCAGGATCATCTCCACCAATATCTTCAATGTTTTGATCTATAAATGCAAGGTTTTCTCTCGCCTCTTGTAAAAACTGTTCTAATAACGGATCCATAGTTCTTCCCCTCCTACTTTACCAAAATATCAACATATGCTTGAAGTTGCTCTGGCCTGATTGGTTTGGTTTCAAAAAGGTTTGCACCAACCTTATACGCATTTATTTTATCTTCTTCTTTAGCCTGTGTAGTGATCATAATAATAGGACATATTTTATGATCATCCTGTTTGCGCAAATCTTTTATAAACGAATACCCATCCATAACTGGCATATTTACATCAACTAGGTAGAGGTCAATCTCAGTACCAAGGCTCTTTTCTAAAGCTTCCATTCCATTTTCTGCTTCAAGTACAGTCATACCCATCGATTTCAATATCGATCCATGGTAACTTCGTACCGTTTTAGAATCATCTACTACCATAATTGTTGCCATTTTGCTCTCCTAAAAAAACTCTATCTCATCATTCGCTTCGTCATTGTTTGTTTTTCCAGCGAATCTATCTTTTTTCTCTTTAGCTTCAGCCAAAGTTTTGTTTAGTTTTTCTTCCAATTTATTCATACTACTCTGAGCTAAACTTTCGTCACTCTCAAATGCATGTTGAAATCTTTGAATGTTTGCTCTCATACTTTCAACCGCTTCAATAGTAGCACTCAACTGCTGTGTTACAATATCTTGATACTGTAAAGCTTCAGCAATATCATCATCGATCTCTAATTG
>Ga0181571_10004815_pt1 | contig 10133 bp, 8 predicted proteins | sample 101ome_17_FD_132440 | JGI IMG/M metagenome (GOLD analysis project Ga0181571, IMG submission 132440) | Coastal salt marsh microbial communities from the Groves Creek Marsh, Skidaway Island, Georgia - 101407AT metaG (megahit assembly) | ecosystem: Environmental > Aquatic > Marine > Intertidal zone...
CCGTGGATATCGGCAGAAATCATAGTTCCCCCGTGACAAACTCTCGGAAACTGCGGGCAGCTGTCGCAAACATATTTCGTATTTTCTACACTAAGTGTTAGTCTAGCTAGCCGCTGAGATGGTGGAGGAGCTCCGGGACGCTCCTCTGCGGGCCCGCTCCTCTCGGGGGCGGGGGCACGTTAACAGCTCCCACGGCGGGACCGGCGATGGCCGGCGGCCCGGGACGCTTCAGCTTGTGCGCACCCTCGGCGGCGCCCTCCGCCGCTTTTTTCCTGATGTGCGCGTTGAGGTTGGACCGCTGCGAGTATCGCCTCCCGCACTCGCACGTGAACGCCTTCCCGCAACCCTTCTCGTGTGTCTGCATGTCAGACTTGAGGGCGTACGCCTTGTCGCATATCGTACACTTGTGGGGCTTCTCCGCCACGTGGGTCCTGAGGAAGTGCTTCCGCAGGGTGGGAAAGTCCATGAATGGGTGCGCCAGCTCGCCGTTGTCGTCGCAGTTGTGGGCGCAGTTGGGCGATGGACAGAAGAACTTCCGCTCCCTTTCTTCGGAGAAGGCGGTGTTTTCGTCCATGGCCATTATGGCCTGCTGCAGGTCGGGGTGGTCCTTGTGCGTCTTGATGTGGAAGGTCACCTTAGACGCGGTGGCGAACATCTGGTCGCACAGCGGGCACTTCACCCGCTTCTCCTGCCTCCTGGTGTCCACGTCCATTATTTCCTCTACGGTTGGGGTGATGTACTCGAACTCATCGTCGTCCCGTTTGTACGCCTGCACCGCGACGACCTGCATGCCGCCTCCCGCGCCCTTGATTCGCTTCGTGGGCCTCTTGCCCTCGCCCGCGTCCTGGATCCTGTGCGTGTACTTGTTCGACAGCACCGCCACGACGCGCCCCTTGTCGAACAGGACGTCGCAGACGCGCTCGTTCGGGAAGAGGAGCGCGCCGTCTCCGTCCTCCAGCTTCTCCGCACGCGTCGATTCCCCGGGTCTGAGCCTCGCGAAGCGCTCCATGATCATATCCGAGAGCTCCGAGACCTTCAACGTCCCGTCTCCGATCGGTACCTGGCGTTTGGAAGGGGCATGGCGAGGTGAGATCCAAGGTGCCTTCTATTCGCCGGGCGAGTTGGTTCAGATTTGAAAGGGGCGCTCGGGTGCCGGGTCGTCGACGCACCCTAAAGACGAGATCCTTGATCCCCTTCACGCTCGCGGATATTCGCCATGACCTCGACCGGTCGAACCCGGCGGGATCCTCCGCACTCGGCATCCCGTCTATCGCCACGGCGCGCGCCCAAGGCTGAGGCAGCCGTCAACGGGCGAAATCACCTCGGAAGTCCGGAAAATTTGCTGATGCTGCTGGCGCGCTTTTTCCACGGTCCTGGAAAATATCTGTCACCAGTCCGAGGGCACGCGGGATGGCCGCCGCGAGTCTCGGTGCCCGATTCGCTCCGTGTGTGATCGGGTGCGACGATACACGCGCCTACCGGGGCACGAGAGTGGCATCTTCGAGGACGAGAGGAGGGTTTAGCGTGGAGTGCCTTTGGAAACGGAAAAGCGCAACTTCGAGACGAATCAGGCAACGGAAAAGCGCGCTGCGACGCATCTACATGGACCCCGAGGACGAGGATAGGCTTCGGACGTGGCGCAAGCTGATCGTGAACGTGCCCATCGAGAAAATACTCCCGCGCGACATCAGCTTCGGCCCCGGGATCGAGAGAGATGGTGACGCGGCCGAACGCATGGCGTTCTTCGGCGATAAATATCTAAACCTCTCGGTGGCAAAGGCTCTGGAGAGGCAGCTCCTGGATGGCGACGAGACGATGAGCATCGGTGAGATGAGCGTGCTGTGCTCGTCCGCCCGTAGTAACATGCTCTTCGCGAAACTGCTGCCCAAGCTGCTCACCCCGGACATGGTCGCCGCGGTCCCCGAGGAGGCCATCATGGAAGGTAGACAGCACAGCGTGGGCACGTTCCTCGAGAGCTGCGTGTATTTGGTGTACGCGACTGGCGGCGGCGAAGGAGCCGCGGCGGTGGACGAGCTCGGCGCCTTCCTGTTGGAGGAGGCCGAGAAGCAGGCCGCGGACGTGCACAACTATAAAGGCGCGCTGTACGAGCTCATAGCCAAGGGCGTGGACGGGTACGTGGTCACCAAGGACAAGATGGGTGAGGCGAGCGGCGGGGCGCACCCTCAGCGGTTCGAGACGGAGGTTGAACTCGACGGCGTCCGAGCTCGATTCCTGGCGAGGAACAAGAGGGAGGCTGAGCGCGGCGCCGCGAAGAGGGTCCTGGAGAAGCTGTTCGAGCGCGAACGGATGAGGTTGCTCGCCGGTGAGGACCTGGGCTCGCGTGGGGGGTCGTGGCAAGGGACGCCGGAGAGACCCGTGCCTCCACCACAGCTGCTCAGGTCTAAGAAGCAGGGGAGCTTTGACAGCATGGACGAAGCCATGCTGGACGAAGCCATGGAGGCCGACGAGGTCATGGGTGGAGCGTGAGATTTCTGTTCAGTTTATTGTGTTGAAACCTGCGTCCGTTTGCTTTGGATTCGAAGATTAATCCCGGGAAGGTTTGCCGAAGCCCCGCGACGGTTTGCCCTTCTTCACGCCGCTTCCCTTCCGTCTCGCCGCCGTGGCAATCTCCTCGTACGATTTGCCACCAACTCCGCCCCCACCAGACTTCTTCCCAGTCTTGAAGCCAGCCTTGCGGGGGACGAGAGGCCCATCTTCGCCCACACCGGAGGCTTCCTTCACCTTGCGTTTCTTCGCGGAACCCGATGTCTTGGCGACGCGGGGAGGCTCCTCGGCGTCACCGTCGCCGGCGACGACTTCGAAGCCGTTGTCGTCGTCGTCGTCTGGTTTTTCGACCCGCTTCTGTTTATGTTTCTGCTGTTTCTGCTGCTGTTTCGGCGTCTGCTGCTGCCGCCGCTGCTTCTGCTGCGGCGGGCGGGCGGGTCGCGTCGCGTTGGCCCTCTCCCTCGCCTTCTCCGCCTGCCTCAGCTTGATTTCCTTCCGTTTCTTCTTCATCTCCGCCGGGTCTCGGTCCTTCTCGGCGCCGATGGCCTCCGCGACGGTCTTCGGCAGCTGCGTGGGCATGACCGCCATGCACGTGAACCTACCACCGCCCGTCGCCTCTGCCAGCGGTACGTCCCTCGCGCCGTCCACGCCCATGTCCCGCGCCCTCGCCGCCGCGCCGCCGCTCGCGCCCACCGCACGAAGGTCCCAGAGACGGACGGTCCCCTCGGACGAGCCGGTGACGAGGCACACGGGCCCGCCCCCGGGGCCCCCCATGACGGGCCCGCGCTCGGCGTCGTCCACGGGGAACACCATGCACTTCACCCGCGTGGGGTGGGCCTTCGTGATCGTGAACGCGGGTTTGGTCGGGGGAGCCCTCGAGTCGTAGCCAAAGACGTCGCCGCCTTCCAACCCGAGGCACGCCAGGGTATCGTCGCCAGCCTGCGCCATGCACATCACCCGCTTTGGCGCGTCGAAAACGCCAGAGACGGTGCCGGTCTCCGCGCCCGTGATCGTCAATCTGGTCCCCGCCACGGACGCGTAGGAATTACCGCTCGGGGTGAAGGCCAGGAGCTCGGGCTTGGTCTTGAGCTTGGTCTTGTGAGCGACTCGTCCCTTTTTCATGTCCCACATGGCGATGTGCGAGTCAGCCCCCGCGGACATGGCGACCAGGCCGCTCCTGTGCACGGACAGCGCGTGGACCCCGCCGCGGTGCGCCTTCATGGTCTTGAGAGCGTCCCACTGCCCCACGGACCAGATTATGATGTTCCCGTCGACGGAACCGCTCACCAGTCGGGTGGGCTCCCTGGTGGGATCCGAGCCGTGAAACTGCATGCATGACACGTTGCCCTCGTGGCCGCTCAGCGTGCCGATGTCCGCGAGAGCTCCGTCCGGGTTGTGATGCCACACCCTGATGAGGTCATCGGCGCCGCCCGACGCGATGAATCCGCCCTGCGCGGCGACGCTCTTGCAAGAGCTGAGGTGCGCGTCGAGGGTGAAGGAGCGAACCACCTCGGGCGCCCCGCCGCCGCCGCCGCTGCTGCCGGGCAGACCGTCGAGCTGGTAGCCGAAGACGAACCGCTCGTAGGTGCCGGCCACGACGGTCGCCATCCTTACTTCGAGGTGTTGAGTGAGTGGTGCGCGAGCCTCCGCGCCGTGTCCCTCGATTTCCGTTCGATGCCCGAGCTCGGCCTCGTTGTGGTCGGCGGCGGATCGAAGTGTGCATGATTTTGTTCTGCCACTCAACTCAACTTTTTGGCAGCGAGTTTGTTGATGACCCGTCGCTAATGATAATCCTATGCGGCGCGTCGAAGCGCCCTACTCTACGTGCTATCGACAGAATGTTAGATACGACACCTCACGCCTGCATCGCGTTGATGTTCTGGTACGCCTTGGACAGCTTCTGGAACGCATCCTTGGCTCCCGGAGCCTTGCACTTGTCCGGGTGCAGCACCTTCGCGAGCTCTCGGTACGCCTGCTTCACCCACTTGGGCTGGGCGTTCGGCACCAGGTTGAGGACTTGCCAGTCCGACGTGGCCATCATTACGCGCCGCACCTCCTGCCTGTCCTTCTCCTCCTGCGTGAGCTCAACCTCGGGCTCCGCCGCGGGCTTCGGTCCGTCGGCGGTGCCCACGCCGTGCTTCTTCCTCGCCGCCGCGAATCCGCTGAGCAGGTTGCTCGCCGCCTTTTGCTTTTTCTGCTTCTCCATCTCCATCTCCTTTCGCTCCAGCTCTTTCCGCTTCCACTCCTCGCGCTGCGCCTCCTCCTTCTTGGCCTTGGCCTTGGCCGCGGCTTCCTGGATGCTTCGCTTCATCCTCTCAGCCTCCTCCTTAGCCGCGGCGATCTTGGCTTCAAGCTCGGCCTTGGCCTCCGCCGCCTTCCGCTGCTTTTCTTGTAGCGCCGGGTCCACGTACATGTGCTGACGTTTGGGTCCAGCCGCGCCGTCTTCGCCTTCTCCAGTCTTGCGCTTCACGCCGACGGGCAGGAACGACTGGCCCACGTGATTGCTCCCCGCGCCGCCCTTGTCGCCGTTCGATGCGGGGGTGTACGACCGCGCGCTGGCGCTCAGGGTCGCGCCCTTAGTCGAAGACGGCGGCGGTTTGATCGCCGCAGGGTCGGGTCTCGCGTCGTTCCCGCCTTCGCTCCCGGCCTTTCCCGTCGTTGGCTTAGAATCCTGCGTGGAGGGTGCCGTGGCGGGGGTGGAGCCTGGCCTGACCCATACATTCTTGGAACGTCCGCCCCTGCCGCCCCCTCTGCCACCGCCGTATCCGCCGTACATCGCGGAGCTGAGGTGGCCGCGCGGACCGGAACCGCGTGTGTGCAACACCCGCTCCGTCCGTTGTGTCCTGGCCGGTTGGGAGCCTGTGGGGAAATAGAAATACTCCTCCAACCTGCCAACGGGAAACTCGCCATGCGCGAACTGCTCGCCGTGGTCTCATCTCAGAACGTTGCCCTGCGTTGGCCACGTCGTCTATCCACCAGCCAGTTCGCTTTTTGTGCCTGACTCGGCTCTGATCGATCCGAGGGCGAACTACACACCCCAAGGCACACAGGGCGACACATATCGATACGATGTCCGCTTTCACCACGGCATCCGCCGCAGTCGCACTAACCGTGCGCGCGTCCGCGTCCACCCGCCGCGCGTCCGCCGCGCAACCCGCGCGCGTGAACCTCTCCGGGGCGCGCCTCGCTTCCGCCCCCGCTCGCGCGGCCGGGCGCGACCGCGGGGACTCGCTCGTCGTGCGCATGGCGTCGAACCCCAACCTCGACCGCGAGAACCCTGACCTTCAGGAGAAGTTCGCCGTCATCGGGTGAGTGCCCGCCCCTCGGCGCACCGCCGTACCATCCCGCGTGCCGCTCGCTTTATCCATCGAGGAATATTCGGAATCCAGCGTGGCAGCCCGAAATCGGAAGCAACCTCCTGACCGATCCGCCCCGCGCAACCCTCTCGCAGGTCCGGAGAGCACCAGTGCCAGAGCTGCTTGTACGTTTACAACCCCAAGAACGGCGACCCCGAATACCCCGTCGCATCGGGCACCGCGTTCAAGGACCTGCCGGAGGACTGGCTGTGCCCCACTTGCGGAGCGGCGCCGAAGACGTTCAAGAGCTTGGGCAAGGAGGTTGCGGGCTTCGAGCAGAACCAGGGTTACGGGTTCGGCACCAACTCCATGAGCGGCGGCGAGAAGAGCATCCTCATCTACGGTGCCCTCGCGCTCTTCTTCGCGCTCTTCCTCGGAGGCTACCTGCTCGACTAAGGGGTCGGCCACGCGTAAGAGAAAGTTAGCGGTTGTATTTTGGATGGCTATTAGTTCCTAAGCATGCCGAGGGCGTCCCACGCCGCCCCCGCCGCCCTCTCCGCCGCCTTCGCCGCGAGCGTGCACAACTGTTCGTCCGTCAGACCCGCGCTCGGTCCTTTACCTTCGGCGAACCCCTGGACCGCGTACACGAATGCGTTTGCGCAGCTCCACTTCTCGCCCTCCCTCGGCGCGCTCCGCACCCCGGGCTCACCCTCGCCCTCGCCGATCGTGTGCGTGAACGCCCTGAAAGGGTTTGCGCGCGGATTCACGATGAAACGCGCGCCGAGCGCCTTGAAAACCGCGAGTTCGCCCCTCAGGTCCGCGTAATCGTTCGCGGCGGTGAACACCGCCGGCGCGTCGGTTCGCCGTAACGTCTCGACCAGATCCGGCGCCCAGCCCCGGGCCAGCGCGCCGCCTCCTCCGCCCATCCCGGTGTTAAACCCGACGATCATCAGCGGCACGTCGTTTGGTACCCTCGCCGTGTAGTCCCTGACGGTTTCGCGGTGCACCGATGCGGTGATGGTGGGCGATAGCCGACGCGATTGTGCCGATTGCGCATGGTGAGCAGACGCAGCTACGACGTCCGGGCCGACAAAAGCCAGGTGGATGCCACCCGCCGGCTGAGGCGCCGCGACGGTGACCTCCTCCCAGTACCTCGTGCGATCCAGCAGGTGCTGCTCGGTGAACGACGACGCGCCCGCGATGACGACGACGACGGGGGTCGTCCCGGCGGTCTCGTCGCCGAGGTTCGCAAACGTCGCGGCCGTCGTCGTCGCCGTTTTTTTCCTCGCGGCGGCCAACGCCTCAGACACGCCCGGCTGCTGCAGCGACCACGCCAGGGTGACGGGGAAGCTCAGCCCGTCCAATGCGTGCGGAGTTAACACCGGCTGTTCGTCCTCCTTGCCCGACAGCGCCCACCTGGTCTGTATGAAATCCTCCCAATCGGAGGCGTCCCTCAGGTCGATGCCTCGCGGAGCCGTGCCTGGTTCGCGCGGAGGCACGGACGGAAGCGTCGAGAAGTCCGTGGACGACGACCACGAGAGCGTCCCGCCCACGCCGACGCAGTCCTTCGCGGCCGATGTCGCGGGGACACTCGTCCTCGGCGGCAGATCGGGTGCAGGCTCGGGTGGAGGCGATTCAACCGTGTGCGGGGTTGGGGTGGGCGGCGCCGCGAGAGGCTCGCATCTCACGCGCACCACCAGCGCCCTCGTTGGTTTCTTCGACAGCTTCACCGCGATCGAGTCCTCGTCCGCACCCTCGGGTAGTTTCACACGAGCGACGTCCCTTTCCAGGCCCGGTGCCTCGATGATTAAGGTCGACGACGATGTATCCACCTCCACCCCGCAGTCCGCGGCGCGAGTCCCCGCCGGAAGCGGCACCGTGACGGCGATGACGTCCCCATCTTCCCACGCCGCAGAGCACTGACCCGGAACATCGGGCGTCGGCCTCGTCGTTCCCGTGTCCCTCCACTCGCCCTCCTGCGAGTCCCTGATTCGCACCTCCGGCTCAGATGTCGCGCCGTGTTTCAGCCGCATGAATTCAATCTCCCTCGCGATTTTCTCCTCCCGTTCCTTGCGTTCCGCCTCCGAAAGCGGCGCGGCGCGCGCGGCGGTGACCTCGCTCTTATCGAAGTACCACAGCGTCACCGCGTATCTCGGCGCGCGCGCCGCGAGCACCTCGTGGGGTACCCTCGCGTCCGACTTGAAGAGCACGAGCCGGCCCCCGAGCGGCGCCACGTCCGTCAATCGCACCGGCTTTGTCTCCGTCTTGTTTTCGCCACCCCCGCGAAGCGTCGCGACGTCCCTCACGCCCTCGGCCACGTCCCGCGCGTCCACCGCGACAAACTCGTCCGTTCCTAGATCGCAATCGCCCGACTTGACCCTGGTGTCGAAGCGGTCCGCGCTCTCCAGGCTCTTACCGTCGCAGTCGACGAACCCGGCCGCCGCCGCCTCCCCAGAGCCGGAAAGGCACCGGAACACCCTGAGCTCTCCGCCGTCGCCCTCCTCCCACTCCGGGTTGAGGTACAGCAGCGCGGTCAACAACCGGCCGTTACCGTCCGGGTTGTCCACGTGTCGCACGTACCTCGCGTCGTCGCCCGGGTAGACGGTGCACATCGCCTTGGACCTGGACGATACCGTCGCGAGCTCGGACCGCGGCTGCGCGCCGAGTTCGTTGACCAGCGTGTCCGCTCGTTTCATCGCGGTGGGTAGGGTGTCCCACTGAACGCCCTCGAGGCGCTCAGTGCCGTCGAACCATCCCACGTGGTCGCCACGCACGTCGCGCATGGTGTACTGCGTCGAGTCCCCCGCCTTGCCCCCCGCGAGGACGCCCGGCGCGAGGTGGCCGTGCTCGTGTGCGTCCCGGATCTCGTCGCGCAGCGATCTGGTGTGCGCGCCCGTGAGGAAGCCGTCGATGACCACGAAGTGCCCAGACTCTAGCCTGGCGTTAATCTCCGCCAGGCTATCGTCCATCAACCACCACCACTCCGCCTTGCCGAGCAACGAGTACTTGGTGCGCAGGAAGAACAGCTTGTCGCCCACGCCATCGTCCATGTCCGATGACGGGTGCCTAACTTCCGTCGCCTTCTGCTTGCGCCCCATCGCCCGAGGCGCGAGGTCGGGATCCGTCCGTCCCGCACTCGCGCCTAGCACGAGCCTCCGTGGCGGACGCGTCAGCGACGTCCGCCGAGCCCGAGCCCGAACGCCTCTGAGGCGACCCGGACGTCTGACGACGCACGGTGTGAGATCACAACGAGGACTCACTGCATCAAAGTTGACGTTCGGTTCGCTCAGTCTTCATCAGTCCAGTTCGCCCCGCGCGACCGAGGGCGGACACCATGGGAGGTCTGTTCGGAGACCGGACTGCGAGTGCCGAGAGACTCAACTCGGCGTTCGATTCGATGTCCGTCAACAACTCGGTGCGTTCACGCCAGACCCCGACGCCGTCGCCACCTTCCCGACCGCACCGTCGCGGGCTCTGATTCTAGGGTTGGATGTCACCTCGAGCCGTGCGCGTTTTAACCCCCGTCCCTCTCCGATTCCACAGCAGAACGCGCGCGCGAGTGCATCACAACAGCGCCCGCAGCCATCCACATCGTCCGTGGCGCGAGAATTTCCCCGGCTGCTCCAGAAGTCCAGCGCGGAACTGGCCGAGTTGCTCACGGACAAGGAGGTGTTCGCCCGATTTCTGCACGGCACCGAGGGAGCCCTGGAGGCGAGGGCGTTCACGCGCGAGCTCAGGCTCGAGATCGAGGGCATGTGCAGGGCAAACATAGAAAAGGCGGAGGAAGCGCGGGACCTACGGAGCCAGATGTCGGTGATTCGATCCTGCGATGCGCAGCCGGTCAAGGACGGGTACGAGGCGGCGAGGGCGAAAGCCGACGCGTTGATGGGCAAACACAACCTTGGCGACGCGTTGGCCCGGCTGAAGGAACGCGCGCGCGACGCCGAGGAGAAGGCTGAGAGCCTGAGCGAGGATCTGGTGGCGGGGAAGATCGAGCCGAAGGACTTCCTCGCCAAGTACGTGCCGCTGCGGCAGGCGTATCACGAGGACACGGTCCGCGCCGAGATTGTCGAGCCCGCGCTCGCGTCGCGGAGGCCAGGCGGGGGACCTCCGCAGCCGCCGCCTCCGCCTCCGGGGGCACCGCCGGCGGCGAGTAGGTACGGCGGGATGTAGACGCGCTCGATCCGCGGACGGCGCACAGTAGCGAAAGGACTAGTAGTAATGTTGGACTAGCTGATGACAACAAATTCATAACCTCGACGTGATAAACACGCCACCCCTTCCGCCTCGAGATATCCTGAGCGTGTCGTCGCAAAACGTGTTTCGCAGTAC
>Ga0181571_10004820_pt1 | contig 10128 bp, 7 predicted proteins | sample 101ome_17_FD_132440 | JGI IMG/M metagenome (GOLD analysis project Ga0181571, IMG submission 132440) | Coastal salt marsh microbial communities from the Groves Creek Marsh, Skidaway Island, Georgia - 101407AT metaG (megahit assembly) | ecosystem: Environmental > Aquatic > Marine > Intertidal zone...
CGACCCTCCTCCGCCTCCTCCGCCTCCCTCGCCCGTGCCTCCCACTTATCCGCGCGATCCCTCTCTCGCCTCACGCCCTCCCTCAACGCGGCGCACTCAGCCTCCATCTCTTCCATCACCACCGACGCCGCGTAGAGGTCGTCGCCGAGAGCCGCGTTCTCAGCCTCGACGTCCTTCACGCGGTCCTCCGCGGCGTGCAGCGCCTCCAACAGGGTCTCGAGGGTGTCGAGACTGGCGCCGCTACCGGCCACGCGGTGCGAGCGCCTCGGGACGTCGCCGGGCAGCGCGGGTTCCGACGCCGGCGCATAGGTGCCAAGCCAGCGTCGCAGTTTTTCGTCCATCACCCCGTAGCTCGGATGCGACTCGTCGTAGGTCCTAGGCGGCGAATCCGGCGGCGACGCGGGTCGCGTGACGCGCGCGGGTGCTGTCGACGGCGGTGATTGGAGCCTGGGACGCAGGCGCACCGCGACGGCTTCAGCCGCGAAGGACCGCCACATAGAGAACACACGTCGCTGCAAGCCTCGGCTCAATCGCAGGCGAGTCTTGTGCTCGAGGAACGATAGCAGCGCGTCGCGCGCCTGCTCCTTGGCCATCTCAGCGTCGACGGGCCGGGCCGCCGATGCCTCCAACCCAGTTCGCGCGCGTTGGGCGGATGCTTCGTAGCGCGCAAAATCCAAGGCTCGGCGAGGAGGCGGTGACGGGTCGACTCGTTTGGCGGTCGGCACTTCCGACGATTCGAACTTGGCCGGTGACGCGGCGGCCGCGGCGAAGGATATTATGGTCTCGGCGTCGATGATACGCGGGCGCACGCTCGTGTTGACGTCGTCGTAGTCGTCCATCACGCTTCTGGGAAGGACGCCATATCCTCTCGCGGTGTCCTCGGCTCCCGCGGCGGTCTGCACGTTCGGCTCGACGCTGCCAAAAGCTCCATCTGAATACGCCTGCCACCTCTGGCGCACTTCCGAGTCCCACCCCCCGCTGGTAGACGGCGGCGAAAAAAGCTCATCGCCGACGTCGAGCGGCCCGTAAGGACTCCGCTCGACGGTTTCCGGCGCCCACTTTGGCGCCGGGTCCCGCATGTCCCTCGACGCGAGCATTGGAGTGAACGCGGAATTTCAAAAATTTGGCAAATTCTCTTGACTTTCACTTGAGACCGGCGTCGCCGCGTGCACTACAGGTCTATTACGCATAGGTTGGTCTCGGCTCTCCACACCTTCTCAGGATCCAGAGTCACCTTCTTCGAGATCGCCGCGCTCTCCACGCACACGAACTTCTTCCACGTGCCCTCCTTGTCCAAAGTCTCATGAGGGTTCCACACGACCGTGTCCGTCCACCCGCGCGTGTTCTCCACAGAGACAGCCGCGCCCGTGCCCACGTGGAGGAGCGCCTCGGGCTCCGTCTCTTGGAACACCCGGTCGATCAGTCCCGTCCCAAAGGTCACGTCTCCGGCACACGGCTCCGGCGCGAGGTTGTCGGTGTCGATCGCCTTGTCGATGTACCTCTTGCCCTTGAGCCCCCTGACCAAACACTCCGGTGACGCCGCGTCGACAACTTCGATGTACGTGTGAACCGCCGCGGTGAAGTCGATGGGCTTCTCCGCACCCGGGGGATTGCGCACGCAGAACTCGATCTTGAGCTTGTCCCTGCGCAATGTCACCTCGTACGTCGCCTCGAATCCAACGTCCCACATCTCCCGCGTGTAGTCGTTGTCCTTGAGCTTGAACATGACGGACGGCTCCGGGTCATCCGGGTTGGGATCCGCAGAAGAGGAGCACACGACCCAGTCCACGTTCCTGGCAAAGCCGTGCTGCTGCATCTCGGGAGACGGGCCGAACCGGGGAAAGCAGATTGGGATTCCACCGGAGATGGGCTTGGACTTGTCCCACACGGCGTCGGGACGGACGAAGAGAACCTCGTCGCCGCTCGGTTGGCACCTGTGCATGGACAAGGGTGAGGAAGGCACGGTGAGCCAAAAAAAAATGATATTGTCAAGATGATCTCGGGCAGAGCGTCGGGGACGTTCAGGGTTAAATCGCTCACCACGACGTGACGCACGCGCCGAAGAGATACACCTCCGCGGTGCCACCGTTCTTGTGGGTGAGCTTGCACACGGGTAGGCCACCCTTGCCCTCCTCGAAGACGACGCTGCCCGGGATGGAGAACGCCGCGTTGGCATCCTGAATGATGCGCTCGTTCAGCGCGGAGGCGCGGGGGACGACGCGCATCGCGGGGCGCGCGCGGTTCGTGCCCACGCGTTTGGGCGCGCGGAGGGTAGCCGCGAACGCATGGCGAGATCCGAGAGACATGGCGAGAGGCATGGCGAGAGGCATGACGCGTGTCGTGGGCGCGCCAAGGAGACTGGAGCCTTGATATTTTCTGCTCGGCATTTTATCCAATCGTCGTTCGTGCACCACATAACCATAGAAATTGGACCGAAAGATGCAATAAATGGGTTACCGAGGCTATTTACTAGTTCAAATACATATGGGCAAACAGTGAGGAGGAAGGAGGTTCAATAATGACCGCTTTTCGAGTGGGTCTCGGAAAATCCTGTGGCTCCACGACAGCGCTTTATCTGCAGCACGCGGGCGGCCATTGCGACGCACGGCAGCGCACGCATCCCCGAAGGTGCGGTTGCGTTTTCGACACTTGACTCGCGACACCGAGTGAGAGACCGTCGACATGTTGGCCGGCGCGGCGATGGCCTCCGCCCCCGCGGTTCGCCCCGCGCCCGCCGGTGCCAGAGCCGGCACCGGCTTCCGAGGCGCCGTTGGCTCTCGCGCGGGTCTGATTGCGCCCTCCGCGCGTCGCCCCGCCCCTCGCGCGGCGCCCCCGCCCGTCCGCGCGGGCGAGGCGCTCGACTGGGAGAACGACGACTTCGTCCCGGCGTCCAAGGCTAACAAGAAGAAGAAGACCAAGGGCGGCAACGCGGCGCAGGCGCAGAAGCAGAAATCGAAACCGGCGGCGCCCAAGGCTGAGGCGCTCGACTGGGAGAACGACGACTTCGTGCCAGCGGGCAAGGCGAAGAAGAACAAGAAGAAGCCCAAGAAGGGCGGCGGCAGCGACGCGGCGGGGGCCGAGCCCGCACCTCCCCCCGTCATCGCCGAGGTGCCCGACTGGGAGAACGAGGAGTTCGTGCCCGCATCCAAGAAGAAGGACAAGAAGGGCAAGAAGGGCAAGCAAGCTCCGGAGCCCGTCGCCTCGGTCATCGAGCCCGCGGTCGAGCCCGAACCGGTCGTCGAGGAGGAGGCCGCCGCCGACGCCGCCGAGGCTGCGCAGGCCGCAGCGAAGGCAGCCGAAGCAGCAGCAGCAGCAGCCGCCGCGCAGGCTGAGGCCGCCGCTGCAGCCGCCGCGGCTGCCAAGGCCAAGGCTGAGGCCGAGGCTGCCAAGGCCAAGGCTGAGGCTGAGGCTGAGGCTGCCCAGGCCAAGGCTGAGGCTGAGGCTGCCCGGGCCGCTGCTGCAGCAACACCTGAGCCCGAGCCCGAGGTCGAGCCCGAGGTCGAGCCCGAGGTCGAGGAGGAGGTTGAGGAGATCGACGAGGCCGCGCTCGAGAAGGCGACCAAGGCGGCCATCAGAGCCGCCGAGGAGGAGGAGGCGCGACTGGAGGAGGAGCGACTCGCCGCGATCGACTGGACAGCCCCGGACGAGGAGGTTGACGACGGCAACCCCATTCCCGTGCACCTGCGCGATATCTTCGCCAAGGATGCCAAACCCTCGAAGCGTCGATCCAGCGGCACGGTGACCACCGGCGTGAGGATGGAGGGAGTCAAGAAATCGTTCAAGGGCATGGAGGTGCTCAAGGGCGTGTCCTGGGACTGCAAGAAGGGCGAGAAAGTCGGTCTGGTGGGATGGAACGGTGCCGGTAAGACCACCCAGCTGAGGATAATCACTGGCGAGATGGAGGCTGACGAGGGCGAGGTCATGCTCGCGGACAAAGTCAAGATCGGCTACCTCACCCAGGAGTTCGAGGTTAAGGAGTCAAACACCGTGCGCGAGGAGTTCATGAGCGCGTTTGGCGAGGAGAGCGTGGTCATCAAGAACACCGAACGCATCCAGAAGGAGCTCGAGAACGAACCCAACATGGAGCTTATGACCATCCTCCTCGAGAAGCTCGACGAGCTCCAGAAGCAGGCTGACAGGCTCGACCTCTTCAACATGGAGCGCGCCATCGACAAGATCATGCCCCAGCTCGGGTTCGTCCCCGAGGACAACGACAGGCTCGTCGCGTCCTTCTCGGGTGGCTGGCAGATGCGCATCTCGCTCGGAAAAATTTTGCTTCAGGAGCCTGGTCTACTCCTGATGGACGAGCCCACGAACCACCTGGATCTCGACGCCATCCAATGGCTCGAGGAATACCTCAAGACGCTCGAGGTGCCCATGGTCATCGTCTCGCACGATCGCGAGTTCCTCGACCAGCTGTGCACCAAAACCGTCGAGGTGGAACGCGGCCGCGCCACCACGTACAAGGGCAACTACACCGACTACCAGCGTCAAAAAGTGAGCGGCAGCGCGCAGCAGATGGTCCAGTACGAGAAGTACATGAAGGAGGTGACGCGTCAGCGCGAGATGATCCGGAGGTTGTCCGGCGGCGGCCAGTCTGGCAGGGCCAACGCGGCGGCTAAGGAGCTCGAGCGCCTGCTCGACGACCCCGTCGAGAAGCCGTGGGTGGAGAAGGAGAGACGGTTCAGGTTTCCCGACGCGCCGCGATCGACGCAGATCGTCGCGCGGGTGGAAAACCTCACGCACGGTTACGACGAGAAGACGCTGTTCAAGAACACGTCGCTTCAGATTGACCGCGGCGAGCGCGTGGCGATGATCGGCCCCAACGGCTGCGGCAAGTCCACGATGATGCGGCTGATGCAGCAGAAGGAGAAGCCGCGGGCGGGCACAGCGATGATGGGCGACAGCGATAAGTGCAAAGTGAACTACTTTTACCAGAACCAGGCGGAGGGTCTGGACACGGAGAAGGGCGTGCTGCAGACTCTGGTGGAGGCGGCTCCCGACGAGGGCCTCAACGACCTCAAGGCGCTCCTCGGCCGCATGAAGTTCAGCACGAGCTTCCACAACAAACCCGTCAAGTTCTTGTCGGGCGGTGAGAAGGCCAGGCTGGCGCTCGCTAAGTTCATGGTCACCCCCGCCAATGTCCTCCTCCTCGACGAGCCCACCAACCACCTCGACATCCCCAGCAAGGAGATGCTCGAGGAGGCGCTCCAGTCGTTTGAGGGAACCGTCATCGCGATCTCGCACGACCGCTACTTCCTCAGGCAGATCGCCACGAGGGTTCTTAACTTCGACAACGGCGTCGTCTCGGACTACATGGGTGATTACTCGTATTTCCTCGAGAAGAACGAGAAGGCTGGTGCGAGGGACGCCAGGCTGCAGAAGGCGGCCAAGGAGGTTGAGAAGACGCAGGTCAAGGCCAAGTCCAAGATGAGCAAGGCGGAGAAGGCCAAGCTCAAGAAGGAGAAAGCCAAGGCGTTCGGTGGTGGCTCCGGCCAGAAGAAGGCGAACAAGAACGCGGGTAGGTGGAACTAAAGGGACGCTCACGTAGGGAGCGCCGTCATTTCATAGCGGGTGTGCCCGGCCTTTAGCTCGCCGCGTCTAATAAATATCATAATTCCTGTGCATAAATTTTATCGCAGCACATCCGAACAGCACTCGACGATGCGCGGAGGGGAGACCCGCGCGTCGGCGATGTCGCCGTCGGGTGACTCCGTAGGTTGGGACCCGTCAACGAGCACCCCGCGGCGGCGAGGAACCCCCACGTTTAGACGGGAGCGTCCATCCGCTGCGTCGCCCTCGCCCCGGCGGGCATCCTCGCCCGCCCCGTCGTCTCCTGGCACGTCTCTCGGGAGGACGAGCAACTTCAGCACGCCCCGCAAGTCCGCGCCCGCTGAGCAGTCGACGCCGCCGTCCACCTTACGGCGGACCAAGGTGCTGGGCCCCGCCGGCCAGGGCGACGGGGAGCGACTGGAGCGCTGGGAGAACAGGTTCGCCTCATACAAGACGATGTTTTTGGAACCGATGGCTGAGGCGAGAAGGGCACAGCTCAGGAAGGAGATCGCCGCGCAGGAGGCGGAGGTGGCGGCCGCGGCCGCCGCGGCCGAGGATGCGAGAGAGAAGGCCACGGCCAGCAAGAGTCGGGAATCTAGCTTTAGACTTAGAGGCGAGGAGCCGAAAACGATGTTACAGTGAGAGTACACACGACTGGAGACAATTCACTCCGGAGGCTTCCTCCTTGCTTCCTCTCCCTCGGTGGGGTCCTTGTACGTGCTACGCTCCTCGGTGTCGAAACCTTTACCGTTCCTCCTGAACCTGTACTCGTGAGAGACGGACTGCTTGTTCACCTTGTCCAAGAGGGCGTACCTGCGAGAGTAGGGGGCGTTGGGGGGAAGGCCGGTCAGGAAATGAACCCTAGAAAGTTGGAAAAATATCGCGACGGGCGCGGGGGATCGCGCGCGGCCGACGCTTCGCTCGCGCTAAACGCGGCGCGGGATCTCATCAAAAGCAACTTAAATGGATCGAAGGCCGTGTTCGAAGGCTCGCGGGGTGAACCTGGCGCCCTGGTCCGGCTCTCACCTCGAGTCGATCTCCTGCTCCTCGCCCCAGTAGCCTATCCTCTTGGCAGCCTCCTTCAGGGGATCCTGGTGCGACCCGGGGATGACCACGGTTCGGACAGAGACGCGGTTAGCCCACTGGCGGGCCGCGACGCCGAGGTTGCGGGTAACGATGGCGCTCATCCTGTCGGTACAAGGATGAGCGTGCACAAGGACAGTGCCGAGCGCCGGGGTGTAAACAGGATCTTCCTCGGACCGAACGCACGGCCAGTTTTTTGTACAGTTTGGCGAGGACACGACAGTCTTCCGAAAGAGGTGGTCGCCGCGCTCGGCCTCGTGCTCCGCCCTCGGGAGTGCGTCTTTAACGACACATCCTCTGTAGACGGCAAGTCGCCCGCGCTAATCCGAGCTAACGTGAGATCTCTAAACTACTCTACTCTAAGGTCTTGCCGGCGCACACGCGGCTCCCATCAGTACAGGTCTCCTCGCAGCAGCACCTTCGGCCAGCACCCGACGCAGTTCCCTCTGTGCGCCACGCCGTGAGGAAAGAGCAGGATGCTTCCCCGATTGGGTCGTGCCCCGAAAAGTACCTTTGCATCGTCGTCTACGCTTTCCAAGAACTCCGTCTCGCCTCCCTCGCCCTCGGGAATCTCCTCGGTGAACAGCAAGAACGAGGTGGTCGACTCTGCGCCCGAAGAAGTCTCCTGATCCCTCCTGACCCCGTCCACGTGAGGGAGTATGTGACCCCCGGGAGGGTACTCTATGAACCTCATGTCGCTGAGCACGTGCGTGTATCCAAGCTCTTTCGGCAGATAGCTCAGCACCTTGCGCGCGAGTTCGTTGGACCTGAGGAACCTCCTGTTGGCGTACATGTTCGACGACGCGGACGACGAGATCAAGCCATCGCGAATCTCATCCAGCTCTTCGAGGAACTCCTCTGGGAAGAGGTTATGCAGGTATCTGACGCCCTCTAGCCCTGGAACGTCGGATGGGACGTCGAGAGAAGATGTTGAGGACCCGTCGTCCTCGTCCGTGTCCGTCATGCCGCCTCTCACACCGCGCCACGGCGTCTTTCGGCGGCGCTCGCCTCGAACGAAAACTCGGTTCTCATCATCAGCCACAAATTAACGTGCCGTCACAAGTTTTGGCGTTTGAAACATTTCGGAGCGCGAGGGGGCGCCCGCGCCTGTGCAGACGACCGTAGTGGCACACTCGTCATGATTCACTACGCGAAGGGATACTGGGGTCTGCCGCTCTTCCTGCGGCTCCACGGCAGCCCTTTCCCGCGCACCCTGCCCTTCGCCGTCGTGAGCGTCGCAATCACCATCTGGCTGCACCTGTGGGATAGCGGGCGGGAGGAAATTGTTCGCTCCTTCGCGCACCCGTACCCTTTCCAGATGTACGGCTTCGTCATCGGCTTCCTCGTGGTGCTGAGGACGAACCACTCGTTGGCGCGCTTCATGGAGGCGCGCACCGGCGTGGAGACGATGGGTTCCAAGTGGGCGGACGCTGTCGCGATGCTCACCGCGTTCGACGGGTGCACCGTCGGATCTCGCTCGCAGGAGATTGGCAAGCCGGCGATGAAGCAGGACCACGAGCACCACAACGACCACGCGAGGTTCATCGCAAGGTTGACGCACCTGGTATCCCTGCTGCACGCGATCGCGTTGCAGCACCTTCGCGGGGACGAGGAGCTGGGGAACATCGTCCCGGCGAGGACCCGAAGGCAGACGAACACGACGGCGGGCCCGGAGCTCAAGCGAGTTAGGGACCGCAAAGAACCAAAGGAGAGCGCGGTGGAGATTGCGGACGGGCCGGAGGACGAGGGCATCTCGGGCTACCTCGGGACGAGAGCGATCAAAACGAACGGGAAGGAGGAGACGAAGCTGCTCGCGGCGAGGTACAACCACATGGGCGCGCATCTCATACACGCGGTGACGGATGACGGGAGGCAGGCGCGAAAAAACCTCGTGAACCCGTTTCTGCTTCGCGAGGATCAAGATCTGTGGTTGCGGTGCTGCGCGGCGACGCCCCTCGCGGTCATAGGCGGACTAGACCCGCACGAGTTCGAGGAGCTGGCCGAGCTCGACTGCGACAGGGCCTACCTGGTGCTCGCGTGGATCCAGGCGCTGATCATTCGAAGGTATGAGGACTTGGACGGCATTCGCGTCGGGCCGCCGATCTTATCTCGCGTGCACCAGACCCTCACCAACGGCATGCTGGGATTTAACATGGCGGATAAGATTGCGAAGACGCCTTTCCCGATGCCCTACGCACAGATGTTGAGCGTGTGTCTGGTGGTCTTCAACCTGACAATGCCCATCATGGTCGCCGGTCACATCAACAACCTGTGGCTCGCGATTCTCGTAAACTTCATAAGCACGGTGGCGTACCAGGGCCTGAACGAAGTTGCCAGGGAGCTCGAGGATCCCTTCAAGCCTACGCACATAAACGACCACGGGATGCCCCAGCTGCAGGCGATGTTCAACAGCAAGGTTCGCGCGGCAAGCCCATCGGTGAAAAAAATTCTCACGCACTGGGCACAGTGCGATTCGTGGGAGGTGGCGAAAGAGTGAGCAGTAAGTAGCACAGAATATATCAACGAACAAATTGACCCCTCACTGCGTCTTCTTCTCGAGCGCCAGATACTTCGGCTGGCGGTAGTAGACGATCCCGAGCGCCAGCAGGTTGAAGCCGAGAATCATCCCTGCGAGAATGCCGCAGTTTCCGCTGATGGTGATGTCGTCAAACTTGAGCCGCTCGAGGTGCTCGTCGCCGTCCACGCACGAACCCATGGACCCGTCGCACGAGAACTCCGCACCCTTGAACTCGTTCACGCACAGCGCCTGGAAGGCGTAGCGGATGAAAGAAATCTCCCTGAGCCAGATGAGCCAGACCGGGACGTTCGACTCGTTGAGGAAGAAACCGCTAAACATGAGAAACAGGATGACAAAGGCGGGCGCGAGCTGCGGGGCCATCTCCACCGACGTGAAACTCGCCGACAAGCACATGCCGAGCCCGATGCCCGCGAAGTTCTCGAGGGTCATCACCGCGAGGAAGATGAGGTAGTGGCTCACCCCCTCGCGCAGGCCGGTCATGTAATAGATGACCGTGCCGTACACGACGCCGGGTATGAGCTCCAACGGCAGCGTGACCAAAAAGGTGGAAACGTAGTAGGGCAGCGGCGTGTACATCCTCGCCGCGCGCTCCCTGCTGACAACCTTGAGCTGCTGCGGGATGATCTTCGAGATGCCGATGGCGGATCCGAACGCCTGGTTCATCGCCTGGAAGAAGAGGATCCCGGTGCGGTCCTGGATGCTGGTCTGGTCGCGCGCCATCCGCAGGTACACCACGCCGAAGAGCAGCGAAAAGAACGTCTGCATGACGTACTTGATGGTGAGCGTCGCCGTGTCCCTCGTCTGCTCCCTCCACGTCCTCGCCAGCAGAAGCTTGAACGGAATCCAAAACCTGCTCGCGTCTTTCGAGTTTTGCTCCGCCTCGGCCCGCCCGCTCGACGTGAAACCCATCACCAAGCCCTTGTCGTCGCCCGCCCCAGCCGGCGCGTTGTCGA
>Ga0181571_10004823_pt1 | contig 10127 bp, 6 predicted proteins | sample 101ome_17_FD_132440 | JGI IMG/M metagenome (GOLD analysis project Ga0181571, IMG submission 132440) | Coastal salt marsh microbial communities from the Groves Creek Marsh, Skidaway Island, Georgia - 101407AT metaG (megahit assembly) | ecosystem: Environmental > Aquatic > Marine > Intertidal zone...
GCGACGCGCATCAGCGTCGACTGGATCCGCTCCGCCCAGCCCGCGGGGGGCAGGTTGAAGAGCGCGGGTCTGTGCGCCAGCCAGGTCAGGTTGGCGGGATCTCGGAACACGTCGAGCATTCGTGGATTGTTGTACCCGATCGGGAGAGACGCGATGTGCGAGAACATGTCCAGCATGCGGTTACCGTCGACGTCCACGACGTAGTTGCCGCGCGACTTTTCCATGTCGACGAAGTACTTGACCGCGCCGGTCTCCTGAGTCGCGCCGAGTTGCGCGCGCATGCGCTCGGACTCCGGGCCGGGACACGGCGTGCGCATCGATGGACCGGTCGGCTCACCCCCGGGGAACGACGGTTGCGACTGTACGTCAGGGATCGAAGGGAGATTCGGTCAGCTCGCGAAAGGTCGCCGCTTGGATCGAGTGGATAAAGAATTGGAGACAAGATGATGGACGCGCAGGGGGCGCGCGGGTCGCGCGACGCACCTGCACTGGAGGTTCCTCCGCGAGGGCGGGCATCGAGGCCATACGGGTGTGGATACGCCATGTAGCGTGTGTCGCGGGCGCCAAGCGCCTCGCGGCGGCGCGCAACATCGTGCTGGAGAGCCCTCCTGCGCCCTCGACTCTGCCGCGGGAAATGGGTCAAAACCGCGGGAATCGCCACGCTGTTCCATCGTCAGCCAATCAAAAGTTTTAGGCTATCACGCAGCTCTTCTTCAGCCTGCTGGAGAGCTTCTTCTTGCCCGTCGTGCGTCGCTTCGTCGGCTCGAGCTTCAACGTCTCCCCCCCGTCTCCCCCCTTCTTCTTCCCCTTGCCCCTCATCCCGGGGGCGACGAAGTGCCCGGGCTCGGCCGCCTTCTTGCCAGCCGGCGACGCCGCCGCCGCGGGATCGGTCGCAACCGCCTCCCCCCGATCGATCAAGGTCTGCCTCGCCACCTCCCGTATGTCCATCGCGGGCGCCTGCGCCGCGCGAACGTCCCGGTCGCAGTGCGACCACTGCTCGACGAGGTAGTCGAACACCTTGTCCACGTTGAAGTTTTCCTTGACGCACACGCGGTAGAACTTGAGCCCGAGCCTGCGGCACAGATCCTCCGCCTCCTCCGGCGCCACTGCGGACGCGTCGATCATGTCCACCTTGTTCTGGCAGATGCACATGACGATGGGGCCGCAGACGTCCTCCACCTTGCGCTTCCACTCCTCGATCGCCTCGAAGCTTGCCCGGTCCGTCGTGGAGAACACGAGCACGGCGGCGCCCGCGCTGCGAGTCGGGAAGGGGGGGATTTGTTCAGAAAGGGTTTTTTTGAGATGTCAGTCGTGTGGCGTGGGGAGGCGCGAGGGAGGGTTTTGTCGGGGGACTCGCGTCGGGCGATCGGGTCGAAGTCGCACCCTCGGTAATACGTGCGTGTGATCGTGTCGAACTCCTCCTGCCCCGCGGTGTCCCAGACCATCACGCGCACGTCTTCGCCGATGCTGTCGATCCACCGCGTCTTCTCCATGAAGTCCACCCCGATGGTCTTCTTGTACTCGTCCGTGTACGTACCCATGCAGTACCGACGGATCATGGAGGACTTACCCACGCAACCGTTGCCGAGCACCACCACCTTGATCTCCTTCTCGAAGTCTTCCTCGATCATGGCCATCTTGTAGCGTTATCCGCGCGCCGGGTTTTTGAATTGCCAAAAAGTTGTCTCCGAGGAAAGTCTCATCAGCTCTCACTTCGAAGTGGGCACCTCGAAGCCGAAGCTCAGATGGGGGTGCTCTCCGAGGACGAGAGCGACACCAGCGCGCTCTTCACGGAGTCGGAACTCGACGATAGCGATCTCGACTTCGCGCGCCGGCGTCCTCGCGCGCCGGTGGCACCCCCGCGCGGGGCCCCAGCGAACGACGAGCGAGACGACGCGCCCCGGTTCAGCTCGGAGGACGAGGAGGACGAGCCACGACGCGCGCCCTCGCCTCCGCCCGCGGCTGCTCCCACGTGGGTCGGACCGAGCGCGTCATCGGGCGCAAGCACACGAGCCGCCGCGGCGGCCGCGGCGGCTCCCGTGGGCCGGCCGGGTGGAGCGACCGGCGGTGCGGTGCCCACCTTCTCGTTCTCGCATCGCGCCTTGGACTCGGGCATCGGAAGCGCGAGGCAAACATCGTACGCGCCCGCCGCGTCGTCGAGACCCCCACCCACCGCACCTTCATCGAGGGGGGGAACCGCGAGCGCGCAGAGCTCCCCGGCGCGACGCCCCACCGCGGCGTCGTCGTCACGGCCAAACTCGAGCAACATACTCGCCTCGGTCCTCGGCATCGACGTCGAGCGCGGCGTCGGGGGTTTTGACGACGAGGACGATTCATACGACGTCGCGTCCCCCCTGCGCGGGGGCAAGGAGAGCCGGAGGGACCGCGCGGCGAGGCTGGCGAGGGAAGGGACGTCGCGACGACAGGACCGGCGAGGAGAGTCTGACGACGTCGGCAAGGGAAAATCGCTCGGCTCGCTCAACCTCGCGGCGGTGGCGAAGTTCGGCACGGGCGCGAGGTGGTCCGCGCGCGGGTCCGGGCACGAGATCGGCGCGTGGACCGCGAGGCAGGCGACGCTCGCGGTGGACGGACGAACCACCGCGACGTGGCTCGTGGCGTGCGCCGCCGCGCAACTCCTCGGCGGTCTCGTCGCGTGCCTGTGGGAGTCGGGAGGGCAGTGGGCGGCGCCCGGTCACGACCTGCCCATCGCGGTCTTGACCGTCTGCGCGGCGCTCGCGGGCGGGAAGGGCGCGCTGGGTTCTAATTGGAGGACGCAGGCGGTGCTGCAGGTGGGTCACGTGTGCGCGCTGGCGTTCGCGTTGGGCCTCGACGTGTTCGTCATGGCTAGGATGTCGGACGTGATGGCGGCGACGATGGCGAGGCCGGAGCTGGCGGCAAACAGACGAGCGGCGCGCGGCGGGGTGGGCTTGGCGCTCGCGGCCAAGGCTTTGGCGCTACCACTGTCGATGATACACGCGATCAGAGTGGTTTGGCCTGGGCGCGGCGCGCCACGGGAGTAGCAAGCTTGGTCTAAAAGGTCACAAACTACCGTAAACTAACAACGCGGGTAAACCACAGATTGGGTCAGAACGAGTCGCGCGATGGGAAAGAAGCGCGCTGGCGAAGAGGCTTATCGGCCGCCCGCCGCCCCCGATGCGCCCGCGAAGACCCCGACGGGGCTGTCTCAGGTTGCCATCGTCGCGATCGTCGGCTACGTGATGCTCGCGGCCTCGGTTCTCGTGCAGCTCGGCACTCAACACGTGGTGCCGATACACTCGTCGCCGGCGGCGTTCGCGGGCATGCGCGCGACGGGGGCGCTCGCCGCGCGGACTCTCGCCCACGTCGAGCCTCACATTAAGCCCGGAGTCACCACCGCGGCGTTGGATGCGGTCGTGCGTGACTTCATCGCCGGTAACGGTGCAACCGCGGCCACCCTGGGGTACAGAGGCTATCCGAGCTCGTCTTGCATCAGCGTCAACGAGGTTGTCTGCCACGGGGTGCCATCGGACAAGGTCACGTTGAAGGCTGGGGACATCGTCAACGTGGACGTCACCACCGTGCTCAACGGATGGTACGGGGACACGAGCAAGACGTTCGTGGTCGGGGGCGAGGACGCGGCGAGCGATGAGGCGAACAGGCTGGTGCGAACGACGCGGGAGGCGCTCAGGCTGGGTCTTAATGGATGCAGGGCTGGCGCCAGGCTCGGGGACGTGACCGAGCCTATACACGAGCACCTGAGTCGCGCGGGGTACGGTGTCGTAAACCAGTTCAGAGCGCACGGCATCGGGCGGACGTTTCACGCGGCGCCGTTCATCCAGCACGGCAAAGGACGAAGGGGACAGGGGCTACTCCTGAAGCCCGGCATGTTCTTCACCGTCGAGCCGATGGCCAACGAAGGCACGGTGGCGACAAAGACCCTTAAGGACGGCTGGACTGTGGTGACAAAGGACGGGAAATTATCCGCCCAGTTCGAACACACCGTGGGGGTGGTGGAGGGCGGGTGCGAGGTGTTCACGCGCGTTCCGGGGAGCGACGCGTTCATCTGAAACCTTCCGCGTTTGCCGAGTGAGCGTCTAAAAGGTACCTTCGTACCGTCTCTACCTTCGTAACACTTGAGCGTAGTGAGAATCGCTCAGTCCGCGTGCGCCCTCCGCTTGTACTTCATCCAACCCCGACCCCGACCCGTGGCATCCCTCAGCGCCCCGCCCACCCTCGAGCGCCCGCCGCTCCCGCCGCGCAGGTACGCCGCCGCGAGGTACGCCCCCGCGCCGACGACGGCGACGACGGGAAACGCCCCCGGCGCGCGTTCGCGACTCGCGCCTGGCCTCGAGTGCTCCGCCCGGCAGCACCGCAGACCGGCCCTCGCGCGGGCCACCTCGTCACGGGCCCTGCTCTCGAACGCGTGCGCGGCGATGAGGATGGACGACGACATGGAGTGCGCCTCGTCCAGGTCGTGATTGTACAGCTTACCCCCGAGGTCCACGAACGCGGTTTCAACCCCGCGCAGCTCCTTCTCCAGCTGCGCCACCACCGACTGCGGCAGCGGACCAGGCGGTCCCGCGCGTTTCGGGTCCCTGTACAGGTAGTCGAGCCACGTTCCTCGCGACGACTTGAGCTCCACCCGTCCGTGGTCGTCTCCGGATGCGTCGCTAGCGTCTCCGGAGAGGGATCGAAACGGCGACGCGAGGAACTCATCCCCGAACGCCTCAATCTCCGCGATGCCGGCGCGAACCGCCCTCAACGCGGTGTCCACCCGCGTGAGCGCCGCGTTCCTCTTGGCCACGTCCTGCAACACCACGCTCATCGTCGGACACCCCGAGAACGGGCCAAACGGGTGGTGGCCCACCGCCCACAGCCAGTTCTCCACCTTGCGGCCGTGTATCGGGGACCAGCGCTCGGTCGGGGACGCGACGCCGCCGAGGGCTCGCGCGACGCCGGCGACGACGTGTCGCGTCGGTTCTCCCGGCCTCGCGTGAACCAACCTGTCGTTGGACGCGAAACGGATGGGAACCCACTCCCCGCGGCCGGCGCCGAGCTCCGCCACCTTGGCCGCCGCCGCCGTCGCCGCAGCCTTGACGCTCGCGTGCGCCGGGTGGCCCGCGGAGTGCATCTCGAGGAACTCCGCAGCCTCCGCGAGCTCCGCGGTCGCCGCCTCGGATTCGGCGTCCAGGTCCCGCGCCCACGCCCCGCGCTGCTCGGCGCCCGGTGCCGCCAGCTTGGGATCGCCGACGCCCTGCAGCGCGATGACCAGATCGTCCGCGGCGGCCACCATGGACTCGCCGTCGATGAGGACGCCGGGGGGTAAGCCCGCGAGGGAGAGGACGTACACCGGGACGACCCTCGTGCCGCGCTGCTGCTTGGGTTTGGGTTTGTACCCCCGTCTGGGCGTGTCCCCGCCGTCGTCGTCCTCCTCGGTCAAATCCGCCAACCGATTCGCCTGCGCGTAAAACGCCGCGTCTAGGTCCGGATCTTCCAGACCCACGAGCCCCGACGCCAGCAAGTCCGCGCTCCGGCGAAACTCCTCCAGGAGCGTGGCGCCGTCGAGGTATCGCCGCGCGGTGACGTGGTAGGTGTGCTCGTGCCCCGGGCCGATTCCCGCGTTGCGACGATCCGCCCTCGACGAAGTTCGGAGCGATCGGAGCACCGCGGCGGTGAGGCGCTTGTGCTCGTGGAGGTTGTGGGTACCCGTCATGAGCACGATCTCCTGCCCGGGCTGGAGCATCTTCTTGGCCTCCTCCTTGACGAGCTCGACGTCGAGGTGCCGAAACGGTCCGGCGCTCTCCAGATCGAGCGGCCAGAACGAGTTATGGTCCCTGAGGACGACGACGGGGATCATGACTCGTTCGGCGAAATCGAGCGTCTCCGCGGCGACATCCGGCGCCAGAAGGTGACGCACGCTCGACAGCACCAGGGTGGAGAGCCGCCCGCGCATGTGCGCGTCCCTTCGCATCGCCAGGTCCGCTCTCGTCGCTTCGTCTTCTTTTATTCCGTTTTCTTCCAGGTACCGCGCGTACGGCAGCAACAGCGGACCGAGCCGCGGGAGCGACGTCTCCGTCGTGGTCGCCGCGTCGCCCCAGTCGGTTCCATCCGTTCTTTGAAAAAGCCCAGTGGGAGCCCCAGTGGACCGCCCCGATCCGTTCTCCGCGCCGCCCACGCCCCGCCCCACCCGCGTCAACGCCGCGGGACCGGCGCCGAGGTCGAGCACCGCGTATCGCCCAGCGCCGACCCACGCCGCCGCGGCGCCCTCGCCGTCCATGTACCTGTACCTGTACGCGTACCCGCACTCCTCGGCGAGAAGCTCCGGCGGGGACAGCGTCTCCGGCGGCGCCTGCGATATGCCCCTCGCGTCCCTCCAGTCCAAGGCGTCGTGATCTTTGCCCGGGTCCATCCGACACTTGTCCGGGTTGACGACAAACACGGCGACGGGCTCCAGGTTACGCACCGTGGGATTGAGCGACGCGAATATCTTGCGGTAGACAAAGTCAACCGCGTTCTCCACCGGACCCGCCGCCTCGACCTCGTACGCGCGCCACCGCTTGTTGTTGTTGTTGTTGTTATTATTGTTGTCGCTGTTGTCGTTCGTGGACGAGACGTCGCCCCACGGGTGCGGCGGCGGCTCGTCATCCGCCGGCTCCGCAGAGTGCGAAATGGCAGACTCGATCGTGCGCAGGTGGTCGGTGCCCGCGTGGACCACGTTGTAGTGGAGCTCGATGCTGACCTCCAGCGGCCGGCCGGTGCTCATGGAGCTCGGGCGGAAGTGTCCGAATGATTGTCGGAGGAACGTCTCCAGCGCCTTCGCGTCCGCCCTGTACCTGTACCCGCCGTCGCCGTCGAAGCCGACGAGCACGATGTTCACCTCGAGCGGGAGGACCAACGGGGCGTCGTGTCTGTCGTGCAGCAGCGCGTGCGCGCTCCTCTGCACCTCGCCGCGGACCTTCTCGAAGAGGGCGTGCGTCCACCTGCCGCCCCTCGATTGCGACGGGGATGCCTTGGTGCCGCTCCCCGCCGGGGTCTTCAGCGGGCCGGTGGACGCCTTGTAGATCCTCGTGGGGCGCACCTGGCTCACCTTCGGCTGCGCGACGACCGGCGAGGCGGTGATCGCGATGAAGAGCGTGAAAATGATCAGCGCCATGGCTCTCATGGGCACTACAGGAGCCATCGCCGCCGCCACCTATTCGCTAGATGCGCCCAACCGCGGCCAGCACCGGCGCGATCGGCACCCTAAAAAAATGGCAGGCGCAGCACGAGCATCAGCAGGCGGAATCTCGGTCCTGCCGAGAGCACGAGCCTCGGATTCCTCAGACGGCAACCGACGAAGCGGGGCCAATTTTCACGACTCCAAGTTGGCCCGGCCGCAGATATTTTTTGAAACGAATCAAGATTGTTGGTTCGTAAACTGGCGTTTGTGATGAAACGCATCCGTTTTTTTGGGATTTGCCGCCCAAATCTGCACTGAAAATATTTTCACGCGGTTCCAATTATACGCGATCTGGCGGCCCGAACCGGCCACAACTCTCGCGCGCTAGCACCCGCAACCGCAAAACTTTCCCCAAACCCTTCCCACCATGGCTCCGAAGAAGGCTACCCCCAAGAAGGCCGCGCCCAAGAAGGCCAAGACTGCCCCCAAGTCCCCCAAGGCCACCAAGACCATCAAGAAGGCCACCAAGAAGGCTGACAAGGCTGACAAGCCCAAGCGTGCCCCCGGCCCCTACATGCTCTTCTGCAAGGCCATGCGCGCCAAGATCGTCGCCAAGAACCCCAAGATGACCTTCGGCGAGGTTGGTAAGGAGCTCGGCGCCCAGTGGAAGAAGCTCTCCGACGCCGAGAAGAAGAAGTACGCCAAGTAAGTCCCCGGCGAAGATCATAATTGCCGCGTGAGAATTACGGGTTGAATTTTGGCGAGGAGGCCCCGCGCCTCGGGCACGCTGACTTCGGGAAGACGACGCGCGACGCGCGGAAAAGTTTACAACTAGGACATCTTCATAGTTGTAGTCGCTTAAATCACAGGATACGTCGAACGAACATCGCGAACACGGCTCGCTTCCAACTGCCTCCCTTCAGAAAAAGGAACCGATAAAACCCCCCCCGCCTTCCTACCTCCCTCTCGTGACGCACGCAATTCTTTCCGAGATGAACCTCGATGGACGCGTCCGGCGCGGGACTGGGACTCTCTCTCGCGAACGTCACGCTCGACACGCGTCTGAACCCTACTCTTAACACGTGCATCACTGTTCGAACTGCCGGCTTCGATGGGTTACCCGATTGTCACCTGATTACCTCCCTACGCTAGATATCGAACCCGGCACTCGAACGCAACCGCCGCCTCAACGTCGCGGGAGTCCGCCGCTCTCCCCGCGTACGCGGGTCGCCTAAGCCGGTTGAAGCGGGGACACCGGCGGCTCGTTGAACCGCCTCGCCGCGGCTCGCGCCAGCGCCAGGTACCCGTCCACGCCCGCGTTGGCACGCGACGCGTCGCCTCGCTCGGCGCGCCTCGTCGCCGCGGCGCAACCCGCGGGCGACGGCGGCGGCGTCGCGCGATCCCCGTCGTTCCGCCACCCGACCCATCCCGCGGACGCCTGCGACGACGCCCTCGCCGCCGACTTGGCGCGCGAGAGGAGCACGTGCGGGTCGCGCGATGACGCACGCCGCGAGGGGGGAGGAGGCGACCCGGGGGGAGGACCCATCGCCGGAGACGCTCGCCGGAGATTCTCGCCATTCTCGCCTGCGTCGAGTCGAGACGACCCGGGGATTGTCGACGGTTCGACGTCGTCGTCCGAGGACCCGGTCGATGCGTCCTCGGTCCCCAACCCACCCCCACTAAACCCTAAACCTTCGAGCAGCGGCGATCGCACCCGGGAGGATAGATTTCGCAGAGCCCCGCGTCGGCGCGCGTCCGCCTTGGCCTCCTCCCTCGCCGCGTACGCGTCCAACTCGGCTCTTATCTTCATCGCGTTTTCCTCCGAATCCGTCTCTCGAAGCCGAGCCAGCCGCGCGACCTCGCCCCGCGCCAGCTTCGCCGCGTCCCTCGCGTCCCTCAGGTCGGTCGTGAGTGCGTGGTTCGTCGATTCGAGCCGAACCAACCTGGCGTCCAACCTGGTCTCGGCGTCCAACCGCGCCGTTCTCGCAGCCTCGCGGACGACGGCGTCGCGCTCGGCCCGTTCCCGCACGAGCTCCTCGACGCACCGGTTCAGCCGTTCCGATTCCCTCGCGATGACAGCCACGTGGCGCCACGTGGCAAACACGACGCGGGCCATCCGCGTCCCGTCGCGACCTTCCAGCTTCCACCGCCGGTGAACGTTCGCCAGCACGTTCGGGACGGCGCGATGGAGCTCGTCCAGTCGTCTGCGCGCGTCGGCCAGCTCGCTGCTGGTGAGCTCCAACTTTGCCGCCGCGTCGTGTTTGTCCCTATCCGACGCCTCGCACCTACCCGTGAGGTTCGCGACCACGTCGTCGAACAGTTTACGTCGCCGCGCGTGCTCCGCGGCCATGCGCGTCGTCTCCCGCGCGATCTTCCCCTCCGCCTCAGCCTTGACCATCTCCACGATCCTGTCCCGCTTTTCCTCTCTCGACTTTTCCGCGGAGAGGAGCCGATCGGCGGCGACGCCGGCCGCCGCGGATGCCGACGCCGCCGCCTCCTCGTGCGCGTGCGCCTCCGCCCTGGCGCGGTCCGCCTCGGCTCTGGTGTGCTCAAGTTCCAAACCGAGCTCGTCAATCTCGGCTTCGAGCCTGCGACACTCCGCCTCCTCCCTCGCCGCGTTGCCCCGCGATATCTCCAGGTTGGTCCTCAGCCCGTCGTTCTCCGCCCGCGCCGCCGCCAAGCCGGACTCGAACCTCGCCTCCATCGCCCTCACCTCACTCGCCAGGTCCTCGGAGTAGTACCCCTGCCTGGCGAGCGCGCGCGTCCTCGCGAGCGCGCGCCACACGCAGCCGAACCGCCGAGCCGCCTCTCCCCTCGCCCGAGCCGCCGTCCATTCCCCCAGCCTCGCGCTCCTCGCCGCCTCTCCCTTCGCCCTCTCCCTCGCCTCCCTCGCCTCCCTCGCCGCCGCGCGTCCCTCCGCCTCTTTCGCCGCCGCCTCACACGCGAGTCTCCCCGCCTTGGCGCCGGCGACGTCGAAGTTCACGGCCCC
>Ga0181571_10004830_pt1 | contig 10118 bp, 4 predicted proteins | sample 101ome_17_FD_132440 | JGI IMG/M metagenome (GOLD analysis project Ga0181571, IMG submission 132440) | Coastal salt marsh microbial communities from the Groves Creek Marsh, Skidaway Island, Georgia - 101407AT metaG (megahit assembly) | ecosystem: Environmental > Aquatic > Marine > Intertidal zone...
CGGCGGTAAGCCCGCCGTCACCGCCCCCGCGCTCTCGTCGCGCCGCGCTCGTCCCTCCCCGGGTCGCGCCCCGATCGCGCGCCCGATGGCGCCGTTCGCCTCCTCCTCTCGTGGGGCTTCCGCGCGCGCGACGGGCTTCGACGGGTACACGACCGACGGCATGGGCTGCGCGGAGCTCGACGAGCAGCTCTACGAGCACGAGGGCCACTTCAAGTACCGCTGGGAGAAGTTCCAGGAGCGCAAGGCGGCGATCGCGGACGCGGAGGGCTCGCTCGCCGAGTTCGCCAAGGGCTACGAGAAGTTTGGGTTCAACAAAACCTCGAGCGGCGAGATCGTGTACCGCGAGTGGGCGCCCGCGGCGTGCCGCGCGTGCCTCATCGGCGACTTCAACGGCTGGAACCCCGACGCGAACCACATGGAGAAGGACGAGTTCGGGGTCTGGAGCATCACCCTGCCCGCGGGTTCGATCGAGCACAACTCCAGGGTCAAGATCAGGATGAAGAAGGGCGACGGCTTCTGGGTCGACCGCATCCCGGCGTGGATCAAGATGTCCTACTCCGAGCCCGGCGTCATGGGCGCGGGCTACGACGGCATCTACTGGGACCCCCCCGCGCACGAGACCTACGCCCGCTCCAACCCGCGCCCCCCCAAGCCCAGCGCGTCCAGGATCTACGAGGCGCACGTGGGGATGAGCTCCGAGGAGGCGAAGGTGAATTCCTATCGCGAGTTCGCCGACGACGTCCTCCCCAGGATCGCCGAGGGCGGCTACAACACGGTGCAGCTCATGGCGGTGATGGAGCACGCGTACTACGGCTCGTTCGGGTACCACGTCACGAGCCCCTTCGCGGTGAGCAGCCGATGCGGCAACCCCGAGGACCTGAAGTACCTCGTCGACAAGGCGCACGGCCTGGGCCTGAGGGTCCTCCTGGACGTCATCCACTCGCACGTGTCGTGCAACAACGAGGACGGCATCGCGGGGTACGATTTCGGCCAGCCGACGCAGGACTCGTACTTCGGCGAGGGCGACGCGGGGTACCACTGGCTGTGGGACTCGCGCCTGTACAACTACGAGAACTGGGAGGTGCAGCGGTACTTGCTCTCTAACCTGCGCTACTGGGTGGAGGAGTACGGGTTCGACGGGTTCCGCTTCGACGGGGTCACGAGCATGCTGTACAACCACCACGGGCTGCAGATGGAGTTCAGCGGCGATTACGAGCAGTACTTCGGCCTCGAGACCAACGTCGCGGCGGTGAACTACCTCATGATGGCGAACGACATGCTCCACGACCTCTACCCGGACATCGAGGTGATCGCGGAGGACGTCTCCGGGATGCCGACGCTGTGCCGCCCCGTGAAGGAGGGCGGGGTGGGCTTCGACGCGCGCCTCGCCATGGCCATCCCCGACATCTGGACGAGGCTCCTCTCGCAGTCCCGGGACGAGGGCCTCCGGGACGAGGACTGGAGCATGCACGAGATCATCGCGACGCTGTGCAACCGCCGGTACACGGAGAAGTGCGTCGGGTACTCGGAGTCGCACGACCAGAGCATCGTCGGGTCCAAGACGAACGCGTTTTGGCTGATGGACGCCGAGATGTACGACGGCATGAGCACGTTCGAGGAGGCCTCCCCCGTGGTGGAGCGAGGCATGGCGCTGCACAAGATGCTCCGCCTGATCACGCTGGCGATCGGCGGCGAGGGCTACCTCAACTTCATGGGGAACGAGTTCGGGCACCCGGAGTGGGTCGATTTCCCCCGGGAGGGGAACGGGTGGAGCCACGACCACTGCCGGCGGCGGTGGGATCTGGCGGACACCGAGTACCTGCGCTATTACGAGCTCGGGAATTTCGACCGCGCGATGATGAACCTCGACAAGCGCTACGAGTTCCTCGCGCACGAACACCAGTGGGTCTCCTCCGCCTGCGAGGAGCGGAAGCTGATCGTCGCCGAGCGCGGCCCGCTGATCTTCGTGTTCAACTTCCACCCCACGAACTCGTACGAGGACCTGGAGATTGGCGTCGGGATGCCGGGCAAGTACCGCATCACGCTCGACACGGACGCGTGGGATTTCGGCGGCCAGGGGCGGGTGATGCACGACGCGGAGCACTTCACCGAGCCGGGCGGGCCCGTGACCTGGGTCGGGGAGTACGAGCAGGAGCCCAGGCCGTGCGGCATGAAGGTGCTCTCCCCGGCGAGGTCCGCGCAGGTGTACTTCAAGGTGCCCGACGTGGAGGACCCCATGAAAGCCGCCGCCGCGGCGGCGGGCGTCTCGGAGTTTCGAGAGATTCGAGTCAGCGGCGAGCGCGGCGGCGTGCACAGCTTCGAGGGGGGCGGCGGCTCCGCGTCCGGAGGCACGCAGGCACGCCCCCGCGGGTCGTTCTACGACCCGGATAACGTCGACCCGGACTTCTCCCCGAAGACTGGGATGAACTCGCCCTCGTTCCGCCCGCAGAGCGTCGGCGGCGTCGACTTCACCGCCGCGCAGCCGCCGCCGCGGCGCGAGATCATCGACGAGTCCGACATCGACCCGGACTTCACGCCCAAGGCGCCGGACACGTTCGGGCGGCAGGAGAACGACGCCGCCGCCGCCGCGCCGCCGCCGTCGGCGAAGCCCGCGGCGAACAACACCATCCGGGCCGCGCGGCCCCCGCCCAGGAAGGTCATCGTCGACGAGTCGGACATCGACCCTGATTTCACGCCCAAGGCGCCGGACACGTACGTCCCCGGGGGCGGGAAATCGGCGCCGCCGCCGGAGCGCGTGCCGCCCGTCGGGCAGGGGTTCGCGAGGCGACGCGAGATCCACGACCCGGATAACATCGATCCGGATTTCAGGTGACCGATGACTTTGATTGAGAGGGGCGATGACCGGCGTCCGGGATGAAGAGAGGAGGTCGAGAGGCGCGAAGCAGACGAAATGAATAATGCATTTCCCACGAATATCATAACTGTGAGAGGAACAAAACTTCGTTCCCACGCGGCGCCGAAACCATCCGCCGATCCCCCCGCGGCGTCCCCGAGAGCAACATATGCGTGGTGCATCCCACTAAAATTTGAGGAAGCTGGTCGTTCCGGCGTTTCCGCAAAAAAAACACGTTCACGTTTTTATTTCCCGTACGACCCCGGCCGCGGGTTCGCGGTCGTCGGGGCCTCGCGCGAACGGGCGCGGTCGCGGGCGAGAGACGGCGCGGGTGCGCGTGGACTCCGATACGCGAGCGATGACTCGTGTCTTATTGATACATACATGGTAAAACAAGGTGCGCGCTCGAGGCGCGCGGTTTCGAAAACATCGGTTCGTACGACAAGACGACGAACGGGGGGGACGGGCGTCCGGGAACACGAGCGCGCGCGGCGTCGCGAGACGCGACGAGTCGCGCCGGGGGGCGTCGGTGGTCGAAGCGTCACGTCAGGCGCGCGCGCGCGCATTCGCGGGAAGCCGAGCTCGAGACGGTCGCGTGGAGCGTCGTCGCGCCGGGCGCATCCCTCTATTAGACGACGACGCGCTTTTTCAGTTGCCCTTGCACGACGCGCATCCGTGGGAGCACGAGCTGGCGCACGCGGCGCACGAGCAGGTGGAGCACCCGCAGGAAGAGCACTTCGCCGCGCACTGGCAGTTACCGGAGGCGCAGCCGCAGCCGTCGGAGCAAGAGCAGGCCATCGTGAGAGAGGAGGAGTACGGCGAAGGTGGTCCGCGCGGAAAAGAGTGGGGCAGCGGGACGTCTCGGAGTCGGTATTAGAATCGGTGAGACCGACGAACCCTCGGACGGCAGGTTTCTGTCCCTCTCGGTGTCACCGTCACGGCGTTGCCAGTCTCAGAGTGCGAAGACGATTCACGAATCGTGACCTGTCGGTTGAAGGCTCAGTGGATAGGTCCCGGATAGGCACCGTTCATTCCCTCCCTCCGCGACGGCACGCCGCGACGCGCTCGACGCGCGACCCCGCGCGCTGTTCCTCGGCGCCGCTCTCGTCCCGACGTCGGCCCGCGGCTCTCACGCGCGGCGCGCGCGCACGCGGACGCGCGCGTTCGAATCGGCGGGGATCGACGCGCCCGTCCTCGTTCGATTCGATTCCCCCTCGGGGACGACGACGACGATGCCCGGCGCGATCGCGGCGCCCCCCCCGGGGTCCGGACCCCGGACCTCGGCGCGCGCCCGTCCGGCGCCGCCTCGCGCGTCGCCTTCGCTCGCGATGACGGCGCTCCTCCTCGCCGCCTCGGGCCCGTTCGCCCTCGCGGACGCCGCCTCGGCGGCCCCCGTCGGATCCCGGCCCGCCCCGCCCCGCGTGTTCCTCCCCGCCGCCGACGCCTCGGCCCTCGCCCGGGGCGACTCGGACCGGACGATCCGCGACGCGTTCCTCGGCGCGGACGCCCCCGGCGCGATGCTCGTCCGAGGCCTCCCCGGGTACGCCGCCGCCCGCCGCGAGGCCCTCGCCGCGCTCACCCGGTGCGCGCGCGCGGACCCCGCCGCCCTCCACGCCCCCGCCCCGGGATGGGTGGCGAGCGACGCGAAGTTTTCGGACGATGCGCTCGACGAAGAAGACGACGACGACGCCCCGGCCTCATCGTCCTCCGCCTCCCCGTCCCTCCGCCTCGGCTCTCCCGCCGCCGCCTTCGACCGGCGCACCGTCGCGGCGCTGAGCGCGTCGAGGCTCGACCCCGCCCTGGACGCGCGGTGCGGCCCGGGCACGCGCGCGTCGCTCGAGGCGCTGCGCGCGTCCGCGGACGAAGCCGCGCGACTGGTCCTCCCGAGGCTCGACGACCTCCTCGGGTACGACACCGGGGGGTTCTTCCGAGCCGCCGCGGACGCGGGCGAGAGCCTCGACCATTTCCACGTCTACGTTCGCCGAGAGAGTGAAGACGCCGCGGCGCCCAAGGACGCGACGCGCGAAGCGACGGAGGTGGGGTCCCCTCCGAACGACGTCGAAAAGAACGGCGAAAAGAACGAAGGGTCGAAAAAGAACGACGTCGACCCCGGACCCTCGGGACGATCCTCGGGACGACCCTCCTCGGGACGTCCCTCCTCCGGGCGCGGGCGCGGCGGGAAGGACGAACACACGGACGTGGGCGTGGCGATCGTGATGACCCCGGCGCTGGTCGCGACCGACGCCGGCGGTTTCGAGCCGCCGGACTCGGCGTCGCCGCGGGGGCTCGTCGTCGGCGGACGCGCGCCGGAGCTCCCCTCGGACGCGGTGGTCGTGATGCTCGGCGAAGCCGCCGACGCGTGGCTCCCCAAACCCCCGAGTGGGCCCGACGGGGACGGGGAACAACACGATGACGGTGGGCTCGGGCGCGCGCGCCGCCTCGCCGTGCCCACGCACGAGATGTCGCTGACGGCGGATCACGGAGACGCCGACGATGGGGACGCCGACTCGGACGAGGGTTCGGATTCCGCGCGAATTTTGGAATCGTGGCGGAGCCGCGCATGGTTCGGGCGCATGGTGTTCCCCTCCGCCCTCGCGACGCACCCGGCGGACCCGAGCCTGACGTTCGAGGCGTGGAGGAACCGCGCGTTCGAGGCGTTCGCCGCCGTCGCGCGCGGGGACGTCTCGGAGGAGGCGCTCGCCGAGGCGGCGGACGCCGCGTGCGGCGGCGGAGGATTCGGTCTCGAGGGTTTCTCGGGTTTCGGCGACGGCGGCTCCGCTTCGTCTTCTCTCTCCGCTTCGTCTTCTCCGCGGCGCCGCGCGTTGGCGGACGACGGGGACGCGTGCGGCGCGGGGAAGCTGTACTGCTGGCTCTCGTGCGTGGACGCGCCCGCGTGCGACGTCGCCTCGGGCGAGGAGCTCAAGTGCGTCGAGCCCGGGACGGGGCTCTTCTGGCCCGAGGACCTCGGCGCGCAGGCGCACTGCTACGACTGCGCGCCCCGGTGCGTCGCCCCCGCCGCGCCCCCCGCCTCAAGCTCTCCGTCCTCCTCCTCCTCCTCGCGGAACGCCTTCTGCAACGATAAGATCGCGCCGGTGTCGATGTACATGGACGGTTTTTTGGGTTGGTCGGACGCGAACGCGCCGTGCGTCGCGTTTCTCCACCGCGACGTCGAGCTCACGACCCCCGGTCGCATGACGGCGGCGATGTTCTTCACCGCGTTTCTGGGCGTCTCGGTGGAGGCGCTCGCGGCGCTTCGGCGGTGGCGCCAGAGGACGCAGGACGACGCGTTCCGCGGCGCGATCGAGACGGGCGGGGACCCGACCGCGGTTCGGGCGGCGCTGCGGACGCAGACGATGCTTCTGTACACGATCCAGGTGGCGTGCGGGTACCTCCTGATGCTCGTCGCGATGACGTACCACGCGGCGCTGTTCGTCGGGGTGGTGGTCGGGTTGGCGGCGGGGCACGCGGGGTTTAACCTCAGCGCGCCCGTGCCGGTGGGGGGCGGCGCGAGCGCGTGCTGTCAGCACGTCGCCACGAACCCGGGCGTGGACGAGGGCGAGGGCGCGGACCTCCCGGCGGGGGACGACGTGGAGCGGGAGATGGTCGACGCGGCGACCGTCGCGTCGTTGATGAGGGAGGAGGAGGGAAGGGCGTACGCGTAGCGGGGGGGGGAAAGACATCCAGCGCGGTGGGGGCGCGAGTGAAGGCGGACCGCGAACTTGCGAACGCTTCGCGTGTGAACACAAAGACCCTCGCGCCCCGAAACGTCACTCGGAGTCGTCCTATCATTTCTCGTCGTCCAGGCCTAGGGCTTCGGCGACGGCTCTCGTCTGCTCCTCCCCCCCCCCGATGGCTCGGAACGCGTCGAGCAGCTTCGCTCGCTCCGCTTCGGTGAGCCTCGACGTGAGCCCCGCGGCGACCATCTCGAACTCCGCCGACCCCCGCTCGGGCGGGAAGGTTCCCAGGATGCCGATGATCCCGTCCAGCGTGAGCATCGCCGCGCCCTCCTCCCCCGCGCGCACCTGCGCGCCCGCCTGCAGCAGCTCCCCGCGCGTCCTCGCGGCGACGGCGGCGTCCACCAGCCGCGCGGCTCGCCCCGGCGCCACCCCGACGTCGTCGGCGAGACCGGTGAGAAACGTCGCGGGGACGCCGATCGCGCGAGTGCTCGAGCGCGCCTTCGCGGCGTCCAGCGCGAACTCCACGCCCGCCTTGTAGATCCCCGTCCGCGCGGACTCGGGCTTGACGCGATCGGCGACGGAGGCGCGCGCGGAGGCGCACGCGTCGCGGAGATCCGCCAAATCCGTCTCGTCGTACGCCGCCCCGCCGACGCGCTTCGTGTTCAGCTTCGCGAGCGCCGCCCGCGCCGCCGTCGCGCGCGCGACCCTCTGCGACTCGGGGCAGTACCCCGGCGCGGGCGGGGACCACCACGCGGGCTCCACGAGATCCGCGTTCCGCCGCTTTTGCTCGCGCGCCCGCGCCTCCTCCCGCCGCGCCGCAATCTGCGCCGCCTCCGAGAACCCGCCGCCGGAGAGATCACCGCTCGCCTCCAGGGATTCAGCCAGAGCGCCGCCTCGGGGCGATCGGGTCCTCGCGTCCTCGACCCAGATCTCGCGCCCGCCGAGGCTCCGGTCGGTGACCCAGCGACCGGACCCCGCGCCGGGCGGGGGTCGGCGGCGGGACCCGGAGCGCGACCCGAAGGAGGGAAGGCGGAACCCGGATCCTCCAGAGCCTCCGAGGCCGAAGACTTTGATCACCGCCCACGCGGCGCCGAGGAGGATCGCCCAGGAGAAGAGGCCGCCGATCCACGGCGGGGGTCGGGCGTAGCCGTAGCCCGAGCGGCCCATGTACCCGCCCGGCTGCATGGTCTGCCTCGCGGCTCGAAACGTCGCGGGGCGCGACTCGCCGTTGTTGAGTCCGCTCACCGCGCGGTTGACTTTTTTCTTGAGCTTCTTCATCGCGCGCTTGTGCGCGCGCGCGACGCGGTCGCCCAGGGTGCCGAGCTCCTTCTTCGCGCTCTTGAAGTCCACCGTCACCGCGCCATCGTCCGCGCGGATGATCGACGCGGGGGGGCTCCGCGACGCGGCGGCGCTCTCGGCGTTCGCTCGCGCGTTCGCGCGGTCCTCCTTCTCCCTCAGCTTGCTCCGCGAGTGCCTCCCGTCCGCGAGCGCGGGGGCGGGGCGGGCGAGGGCGGCGGCGAAGAACGCCGCGAGAGCGACGAGCGCGGGCCCCGCGGGCGAGCGCGCGCGGGGCGCGGGGGGGAGGGGGCGGGGGGCGCGGGACGCGGAGGCGCGAACGAGCGCGACGCGAGGCGAACGCCCGCGGCGCGAGACCCGGGGATGCGCGAGCGGCGAGCGAGCGGGACCGCCGTCGACGTCGGGGCGGGACCGGGGTCGCCGCGGGGCGGACGACCGCGCCGAGGGAGGCGTCCGCGCGCGCGCGCGAGGCGGCGCGAGCGCGAGCGTGACGCGCGCGAGGGCGACGCGCATCGCCGCGACGCCGTGCGAGGGGCGACGAGCGCGGGGGCGAGAGCGGCGCGCGCGATGACAAGTGGACCGGGATGCCTCGACCCTCGAAACCCTGCTCGTCCCGCCGGCGCCACTCGGATCAGCGCGCGGCGCGTCCCGGTTTTTTCGCGCGCCGTTTGTTTCCTCGGAGCCGTTTGTTTCCTTCGAGAGACGACAACATCGTCCTCCGCGCTCGAGCCGTCCCTCCCGGCCCTCGGTCGCCTCGGTCGCGCGCGCCGCGCGGCACACCCGCGCGCGCGACGCCCCACCCCCGCGCGCTCTCGAATGCAGCCGTCGGGTCTCCCCGACGCGCCCCCCGCGGCGGCGCCTCCCGCGGCCGCCCCGTCCTTCGATCTCCCCCCCGCGCCCGCCCCTCCGATGCCGCCTCCAACGGCCGCGGCTCCCGCGGTCGTCGCTTCCCCCGTGCCGAGCTCGAACCCGCGCGCCTCCGGCGGGTGGCGGAGCTCCGCCGCCCCCGGCGCGTCCACCCGCGGCGCCCCTCCCCCCACCGCGCACTCCGCTCGCGGCGCCGACGTCGGCGCGGCGTACGGGTTCAACCCCGCGACGGGGATGCTCGAGAACCCCGGCGGGAGCTCCGGCGCGGCGGAGACCAAGACCCGGTTCGTGGAGTCCGACGGCCCCGGCGGGTTCCGGCGCGTGTCCCAGGCGGAGAGCGACGCGGGCGCGTCGCGCGGCGGCGCCCACGGAGGGCTCCCCGGCGGCTCGTCCGTCTCCGCGGTCGGCGCGGCGGCGGTGCTCGCCTCCCGCGACGGGACCATGCGCGCCGCCGCCGTCGCCGTCGCCGCCGTGGTCGCGTGGTTGGGATTCTTCGCGCAGGGCCTCCTCGGCGGCTTCGCGATGACCCACCTCTTCATGACGTACTTCCTCGACGCCGCGAACGTCTCCGAGGTGAACGCCGACGGCGGGTTCCTGCGGTACTACTCCCCCATCGCCGTCGCGTGCCAGCGCGTGTACGTCGTCCTGACGACGGTGGCGTTGCTCGCGTCGGTGGACAAATACAGCCGCGACGCGCTCGGCGGGTACATGCTCCAGGGGTTCACCCTGAGGAAAATAGAAGCCTCGGCGGTTTTGAGCTTCTTCCTCGCCTTCCTGCTCTCCTGCGTCGCGGTGCCGTTCGAGGACAAGCTGTATTACGCCAACGTCCGCGTGCCCAACTGGTGGGAGACGCAGAGCGCGAGCGGGTCGTTCGTCGCCGATTTAAAATCCTACCACGGCGTCAACGCGGCGCGGTGCGTCTTCGCGCTCCTCGGGTGGCTCTGCGCGTGCTACACGGTCACGCCGGGCGTGCTGGACGTCGTCGAGCGCGCCGAGGCGATCGTGAGGCGAGGGGACGGCGTCGCGCGCGGAGGCGGCGGGTATCCGAACGGGGGGGACGGCGGCGCGTTCGGGAGGAACGACGGGTTCGGCCGCGGCGGCGACCCGACGGCGCCGAAGCCCGGGGGGCGGCGGAGGCGAGCGGAACACGCGACGGGGGGGTTCGACCGGGGGGGGGGCGGCGGCGGCGAACGACCCACGTTCAGGCTCCCGGCGGCGTGACGCGAAAACCGACCGCGGTGACGATGACGATGATGAACGGACGACGCGGGACGGCGAGCGAGGCCGAGGCGAGGGGGGTCGAGAGGCGCGAGTCGACGACGCCCGCGACCCGGCTTCGACGTCGCGGCCACAGCTTCGCGCGACGCCGAACCACCTTTTCATACGGGATATACGTCACACTCGAACGCTCGGTTTAAAAAAGA
>Ga0181571_10004836_pt1 | contig 10110 bp, 6 predicted proteins | sample 101ome_17_FD_132440 | JGI IMG/M metagenome (GOLD analysis project Ga0181571, IMG submission 132440) | Coastal salt marsh microbial communities from the Groves Creek Marsh, Skidaway Island, Georgia - 101407AT metaG (megahit assembly) | ecosystem: Environmental > Aquatic > Marine > Intertidal zone...
GCGACGCGACGCGGCGCGTCATGACGCGATGGTTCCCAAACGTTCCCGGCGAATCCGAATCTGAATCATCGTTCGCGCGTCGCGGCGGCGTGGGCGGCGTAAGCGGCGGCGCGACGCGCGTGTGGTACCAGGACCCTCGCGCGTACCACTTCTCGGTGTTCCACGCGTCGCACCACCTCGACGCGCACCCCGCGCTCGGCGCGGCGGCGGCGGCGGAGTCGGCGGCGGTTCGTCGCGTCGCTCGCGGGTTGTGTCCCGTTCGCGCGGCGCTCGAGCGCGTCGTCGTCACGCGCTCGGGCGCGGTGACGGCGCTGTGGAACGTCGCCGCGGGCGCGGAGCCCCGGGAGTTTCGCGCGCGGCTTCGGGGGGCGCTTCCGAACGCGCCCGCGCGGCAGATCGTGTCGGACGAGGTCATCTTTCACAGCACCATCGCGCGCGTGCTGAGGCCGCCGAGGCCCGGGGAGGGCGGCGACGGCGGCGCGGCGGAGGCGGCGATGGGCGCGGCGGCGGAGCTCACCGACGCGCTGTGCGGGACGACGGCGACGCTCCCGGAGGCGTGGTTCGTGCACGAGAAGGAGACGCTCGCGCTCGCGCTGGGGGGGGACTACGACCCGCAGGTGATGAAGTTCCGGTGCGCGAACGACGGCTAGCGGAACTTTCGTGAAGGTATTCTCGTAGGCGACTCGGTATCGTCCTCAGACATTTCTCCTCTCTCCCTTCACTGGCTCTTGCTCTTGAGCTGGCCGCAGTCTCTGATGACGACGTTCTGCAGGGGCTGCCCCGTGTACGTTCCGCACCTCATCTCGATCCACTCGACGGTCTTCATCCCCTTGACGACCTGTCCGAAGACGACGTGCCTTCCGTCGAGCCACTTGGCCTTGGCGAAGGTGAGGAAGAACTGGGAGCCGTTCGTGTGAGGGCCGCCGTTGGCCATGGAGAGCATGCCGGGCTTGGAGTGCTTGACGTGGCCGCCGTCGGGCCACTCGTCGTCGAAGCACCGGCCGTAGATGCTCTCCCCGCCCGAGCCGTCGCCCTGGATGTGGTCGCCGCCCTGCATCATGAACCCCGGGATGATGCGGTGGATCTTCGTGCCCTTGTAGTGCATCTTCTTGCCCTTGATCGCGCCCTCGCCCTTCTCGCCCGTGATGAAGCACCGGAAGTTCTCGCACGTCCTGGGGAACTTGTGCGAGAAGAGCTCGATCTCGATGCGCCCGTGTTCCTTCGCGAGGTCTTGCTCCTTGAAGCGGTCGCTTATGCCGAGGTCGATGTACACGTGGACGTTGTCCTTGTGCCCGGCGACGTCCTTCAGGGGGATCTCCACCCTGGACGCCAACGAGAGCTCGGACACCTTCTTGTAAACGAAAGAGACGACGAAGATGAAGCCGATGACGGTGACCCAGATGGTGAGGGGGGACGCGCCGGTGTCTGCGGAGAGGAGAAAGCGGAGGAAGATGGGGGGGGGGAGGGGGATGTGAGCGGCCCGGTGGGGGCGCGTCGGGAAAAGCGCACGCCGCCGAATCGCGAAAAGGGGCGAGGGTTACGCACGCACCGCGCTCGATGGCGCGCGTCAGGTTGACGAACGCGTCGTGGGGGATGTCGAGAAAGATGCGGATGAGCTTGCGCACGACATCCTCTTTCGCGGCGTCCGACATCGCGGGCTCGCGCGTCGACGAGGGCGCGGTGGGAAGAGCCCTGGCGTCGGGGGAAGGGAGGTTTTTTGCTGGGTTTTCGCTCAACGACCGTTTTCCGACGTCGCGGCGGGCGGGTCGCCGACGACAAGTCAAGCGCTCGATTCGCGCGCTCGCGCGTCGGCACCCTCCTGCGCTGCTGCAGGCACACTGCTGCTTTCACAACGAGCCACGAGTGCTCGCGTGGCTCGTTCGTCACACCGCCCCTGCCCGCCCCGGTCCGCATCTCGCGCGCGTCTTCGGTCATGTCGGGAAAGCTCTCGACGTGGAACCGCCTCTGGCGCGGCTCCAAGCCGCTCGTTCACACGCTTCGCATGCAGGGCATGATCGCGAGCGGCCGCGCGCCCGGGTTCGGTCCTCAGCCCCTGAATCTCGAGAGCGTGGAGCGCCATCTCGCCGCGGCGTTCAACCGGGCGCGCATGCCGGACGCGGTCGCGATCACGGTGAACAGCCCCGGGGGTTCCCCCGTGCAGTCCGACCTGATTTACACGCGCGTCCGCGCCCTGGCGAAGGAGACGGGCATCCCCGTCTTCACGTTCGCCGAGGACGTCGCCGCGAGCGGCGGGTACTACCTCCTCGCCGCGGGAGACGAGATCTTCTGCCGCCCGACGAGCGTCGTCGGCTCCGTCGGCGTCGTCTCCGGCGGGTTCGGCTTCGTCGACGCCATCAAGCGCGTCGGCGTCGAGCGCAGGGTGTACGCCAGCGGCGATTCCAAGGTCCAGCTCGACCCGTTCCTCCCGGAGAAGCCGGAGGACCTCGCGGCGCGTCGGCGGATGCTCGAGGACATCCACCGATCCTTTCGCGACGTCGTGTCGGCGGCGCGCGGCGCCAAGCTGACGCTCGCGCCCGAGCGCGCGTTCAGCGGCGAGGTGTTCACCGGGCGCGAGGCGGTCGAGCACGGGTTCTGCGACGCGATCGGGGAGGTTCGGGGGACGATGCGGGGGATGTTCGGGGACGCGACGAGGTTCAAGCACTTCGGGGGGGGGAGGGGGCCGTTCGGGATCCCGAATTTTTCGGGCGCGTCCAATTTTTCGGAAGCCGCGGGGCGGGGCTTCGCGGCGGGCGTCGCCGACGCCGCGGAGGAACGCGCGGCGTACCAGCGACTCGGCGTCATCGGCTGACACTCCGAACGACGCGTTCGCGGTACGAGTATATATATAAAAAATATGATATGACATCGTCGAGCGCACGATGTTTCAGAGGACGCTCGGGGCGTCGTCCTCGACGGGACCTCCCGAGGACGGCGCTCGGGCGCCTCTCAAAAAAACGATTCTCTTCAGACGCGGCGCGGCGGCGGCGGCGTTTGCGTTTGCGTTTGCTCGGCGCGCGGCGGCGACTCACGTCCCTCCCTCGAGGAACAACCTCCGCACGGCGCTCGCGGCGAGCCTCTTATCCGGCGTGAGCGCGCGCCGGAGGCTCCACTGCACGTACATCGCGAACGCGAGGGGAACCGCCGCCGCCCCCGGCAGTCACGACGCGCGAACCCGCGGCGAGCCCCCTTCGCCGGAAGCGCCGGAAGCGCCGGAAGACGGGTCCTCGTTCGCCGGGTCCTCGTTCGCCGGGTCCTCGTTCGCCGGGTCCTCCTCCCCCTCCTCCCCCTCAACGCCGGCCCGTGCCTCTTTCTCGCCCTCGTCCCGTTTCACCGCGCGCGCGAGCTCTCCGTCCGGGCCTTCCTCGTCCGACCCGCCGACGGTGACGTCGTAGTACGGCCTCGACCTCGGCCTCGGCCTCTCGGCGGCGAAGCGCACGGGCCTGGGTTCCGCCCACTCGGTGGCGTCCTCGAGGATGACGAAGCTCGCGTCGTTCTCGTGCCTCACCTCCCCCTCCTCGACGAACTGCGGGTAGTCCGGGGCGCTGAACACCGTGCACAGCTTCCCGACGCCCTCGATCTCGTGGTCCACGCTGAACCCCGACTTCATCGGGTCCATCCCCGCGCGGTCCTCGCGCGCGTCCGGGCCCTCGTGCGAGCGCAGGACGAGCGCGAGTCCGTTTTCGCGCAGAAACGTCTCCGTCGCGGCGACGCCGAACATCGTCCCGATGCCGCGGTTCTCGTTCGGGATCATGCCCTCGTTCGGGACGCCCTCGTCGGGCCCCGCCGGGTCCGACCAAAGCACGTCCCCCGCGATCTGCGCCGCGCCCTCGCCGTCCGGGTCGGGGCCGCCCTTCGACGCCGCCGCGAGGTCCGCGAGCGTTCCCGGCGAGAGCGTCCCGTCGGCGGCCGCGTCGGCGGCGGCGGCGAGGCGCTTGAACTTGGCGCCGAGCTTCTTCTTCGCGCCCTTGTTCTTGGGCCGCGGCCTCCCGCGGAACAGGCCGCCGTGGAGCACGAGGGTCTTCGCGCCGATCTGCGCGGCGAGGGGAAGCGCCGCGCCCACGCGCATGAACTTGCGCCAGAGCGCGTTCCCGGCGGCTTTGCCGTACTTCACCTGGAGCTCGCGCTTGTATCCGTACACCTCGGTGCAGAACTCGCACTCGTGGTTGCCGCGGAGGAGGAAGACGTGGCGCGGCGCGGCGACTTTCCACGACATCGCCACCGCGAAGAGCTCCGCGCCCCACGCGCCGCGGTCGACGAAATCGCCGTTGAACACGAACCAGTTCGTGGGGGAGGGTTCGCCCGCGAGTCGGATGAGTTTCAGCGCGTCGTGGAGCTGGCCGTGGGTGTCGCCGACCACCACCACCCGGACGCCCGGGCCGGGCTCGAGCTTGAGCAGCGTCGGCTCGGACTCGAGGATCGCGCCGCACGCGTCGAACAGGGCGTCGTGCGTCGCCCGGGGGAACACGCGCGCGAGGGAGGAGGGGGGGTCGCCGCCGCGCGTGTTCGCCTCGAGGCTCGAGGCGAGCCTCTGCGCCCACTCGGGGGTCACCGCGCCGCCCTCGGGCCAGGCGATCGGGGACGACATGACCGCCTCCGAGCCCGAGGCGTGACCGACGCCGGGAAGGTGGCGGGAGGACCGCGGGGCGGGCGAGCGCGCGAGGCGAGGCGCGCGGTGGGCGTGCGCGCGCGCGAGCGGGCGAGCGACGACGCGGTGAGCCGAGAGAGGCGCGACGCGCGGTGTGGGGATGGGGAGGGCGGAGTTTTCAAACGTCGTCGCGGACGCGAGCACGCCACGCCCCGACTTCAGAAAAAATTGCAGACGTCCCCGCCACCGGCGTCCCCGGGGATGAACGAATCCGCAGTGGGCACCCGACCCCGCCACTCCCGCGATGCGCGCGCTCGCGCTCGCGCTCCTGCTCGCGCTCCTCTCCGGCGCGGCCCGAGCGGGCGAGGAGGCGTGCGCGGGCTCCCCGTGCTCCCCCGGGGCGTTCGCGCCGCGCGACGCCGAGCCGACGCGGGGCGCCGCGCGCGAGGGCTCGGGCGAGGCCGGACGCGACGAGCGCGCGCCGGGGTGGGGCGACGGCGCCGCGGGGGACGAGAAGCCGCCCGGGGGCGGGTTTCGCGCGCGAGCGTCGTTCGCGCTGGAGCTCCTGTTCGAGGTCCTCGCGGCGACGGTGTTCTTCGCGGGCGTCGCGAGGCTCGCCGCGCCGACGACGACGGCGTTCGCGACGTCGACGTGGGGCGATCGTTGGGACCGATTCTTCGGGTTCGGCGGCGACGCCGAGGAAGGGTGTAGGGCGGGGGGGGAGACGAAAAAACGACGATGAAAAGACGCGCGTCCGGAGCGATTTCGATGGGTTCTCATTATTCCACGCGCGCGTGTCATCATCGCGCGATGGCGCTCGAACGCCGGAAGGACGGCTCGAGCGCCTCCGTCTTTCTTCTCTTCCTCCCCTCGTCACTGCTGCTTGCACCCGTCCGGGGCGTTCTCCTTCTCCGCCGGCGCGCCGTCCGTCGCCCCCGCGGCGGCCACGGGCGCGATCTTCGCCTTCTTCGCCGCCGGCTCCGCGCCACGCGCGTTCGCCGCGTCGCTCGGCGCCCCCGCGCCGCTCATCTGCGCGAACGCCGCCGCCGCCGCCGCCGCCGAAGTCCCCGCGGGCGCGGCGGGCGCCGACCCCGGCGCGACGGTGATCTTCTTCGCCGCCATCCTCGGCTCCGCCGTCGTCACCGCGCTCGGCGTGACCCTCGCCGCGCCCGCGCTCTTGCCGACGACGCCCAGGTTCTTCACCGGCGCCGCCTGCACCGCGCCGGAGAGCTTCGGCGCGTCGAACCCCGCGGACTCGGCGGGCGCCGCGTCGCCGCCCGCCGCCGCCGCCGCCGCCGCGCTCGCGCCGCCGATGGCGGCGAACGCCTTCTTGATCTGCTCCCTCGTGGAGTTATCTTCGCTGACGAGGCCCTTGAGCTCCTCCTCCCGCGCGGTCAGGTCGCCGAGCACGGCCTCGATCTGCTCGAGCTCCGCCTTGGCGGCCGCGAGCGGGTCCTCCGGGGGAGGGGCATTGGCGGGCCAGGACGCCGCGACGGCGGCGACGGCGTTTTCGTCGGAGGATTTGAGGCGCTTGACTCGGCTGGCGCACACGCCGATGGCGCGCGTGCATCCCTTCAGCGCCTTGTCGTACTCGTCGAGCATCTGGTGCGCGACGGACATGGAGCACAGGACGCCCGCGATGCGCCGGTCGTCCTCCTCGAGCTCCATCTCGAGGATCGCGAGGCACCGCTCGAGGTCCTCCAGCGCTTCCTTGAAGTTGCTGTGCTCCGTGTTGATCTCGCCGAGCGTCTCGAAGCAGTTGGCCAGCTCGATCGGGTGCTCGCCGTCCTCCTCGTAGATCAGACGCGCGTTCTCGATGAGCTTCCACGCGAGCTCCATGTCGTCCTCCTCCTCCTCCTCCTCCTCCTCCTCGCCGCCGGCGGCGGCGCCATCAGAGGAATCGGGAGCCTCCCCGGCCGCCGCCGCCGCCGCGTCGGGATCTTCGCCTCCCTCCTCCTCCTCGACGTCCTCGGCATCCTCCTCAGATCCAGCGGCGGCTTTCTTCGCCTTCGCCGCCTCGTCCTTGGCGTCCGCCTGCGCCTGCGCCTGCTTGCCGAAGACGGTGTTCTCGTCCTGCGCCTTGTAGAAGAGCGCGCAGCCGTACTTGTAGTACGCGGGCGCGCACGCGACCGCCTCCTCGCCGTGGACCGCGGTCTTCAGCTCGAGCGCCTTGGCGAGGAGCTCGATGGCCTCGTCCATCGCGCCGGACTTGATGGCGGCGACGCCCTTCGCGTACGCGGCGTCCGCCTCGGCGTCCGACGCGGGGTCGCTCATCGCGGTTCCGAAAGCGGCGCGGGCGACGGAGTCGGGCGTGAAGCGCGGCCTCGGAGTGAGGCGTGCGCGCGGCGCGGGGTCGATGTGCGCCCGACGGTTCGTCGGAGGGAGCAAAAGGAACTTGACGAAGCGTTTGAAATCGCGAGAAGGCGATCGAATCGAACCATCCCAACCCATCGAGCGAACCGTCGTCCGAACCGTCGTCGCTCGGCTCCGCGCGACGCGGCGCGCTGAACCGCCGTCGTCCAATCGACGACGCGTCGGCGCGCGAATCTTCGTCCGGCGCGCCACCGTTGGCGACTCGGAGTCAGCATCCGCCGCGCGCGCGGGAGGGCGACCCGTGCGAGCGACGCTCGGAGAGACCCGCGCGTCCCGCTCCGGCCGCTCGAGGTCGGCACGCGTTTCGATCGCGCGCGCGCGAGCCTCGCCCTCGCGCCCCGGCCGACCCGCGGCCCGGACGCGCGTCCTCGGCCGCGAGGAGGACACATCGTCCAACCGACGATAAGGGGGCCCTGCCCGACGCGTTCGCGCCCCTCGCGGACCTTCCTCTCACCCCGCCCCACCTGGGTCCCCGCTCCGCGCCCCCCCTCGCTCGCGATGGCGGCCCTGAGCGCGGCGCACGTCTCGCTCGCGCCGCGCGGCGCTCTGGCGCGCCGCCCGCGTCGCGCGCCCGCGCGCTTCGTCGTTCGCGCCGCCTCGCCGACGAATCCCGCGAACGCGTGGGGCGCGCCCCGCGTCGTCCGCGACCCCGCGTCGCCCCCCGGCGCGTCGCCCCCGCCCCCCGCCGCCGCGTCGCTCCCGTCCCCGGGCGCGTCGGGCGCGCCTCGGCGGGACCGCGCGCGCCTCGCCACGCGAACGCGGTCGGGCGCGAACGCGGGATCCTCCGGCGCGGGCGCGGAATCGTCCGAGTCCGAGTGGGAGGAGGGATGGCGCGCCGCGCGACGCCACCGCCGCGGCCGTGGCGTCTCCCGCGTCGTCGACCGAAACGGCGCGAACGGCGCCATGGCGCCCGCCGAGCCCGCGGAGGTGTTCGCGGCGGTCAACGCGGAGGGCCTCGGCGTCGCCTCCGCGGTCCCTAAAACCCCGGGGGCCGCGGGCGCGGCGACGAGGTCCGCCGCCGCCGCCGCGCATTCGACGCCGGCGAGAATGATTTCCGCCGCCGGCGAAGGTAAAAACGGATCCCCCGCGACGCCGGAACTCGACGCGGGGGAACCGACCGACGCGGGAGACGCCTCGGACGCGGCGTCCCCGGGACCCTGGTCGACGCGCCCCGGCTCGAAGCGCGCGTGGATCAGGGCGAACGGCGAGAAGGTGTGGCGCGCGCTTACGGCGGCGGACGCGGCGGAGGCGCCGGACGCCGGCGGTTTTCCGAACGGGGGGGCGTCCGAGCCGCTCGCCGCGGACACCCCCTCGGAGCGCGACATGGAGGGCTACCCCGCGGTCGAGGGCGGCGTGTTCGCGGACGAGGACCCCGAACCGATGGGGGCGGACGCGGACGCCCCCCTCGGTTCGGGGTCGTCCGAGGGACCCGCGTACGCTCGCGAGGAGGGATCGTCCGCGGGGCTCAGCCCCGGGGAGGGCCGAAGCGGCTCGCGGAACGGTGAGGAGAGTGCGAAGGACACCTCCTCTTCTTCCGCGGGCGCGGGTTCGGCTTCGGCTTCGGGTTCTGGTTCGAATTCGCCGAAGAAGAAGGATAAGCGGCGCCGGAACGCGGTGGCTTCTCCGCCCAAGCCGTACGGCGTGATGCGCATCGACGCGCCGATGGCTGGGGACCCGAATCCTCCTCGTCGGTTCGAGCAGCAGCTCACTCGGCGGGCTCTTCTTCGCGACGCGGACCTGACCCCTCGCGACCTCCGCCGCATCGACCCGTCTCTGCTCCAGACGAACAACACCCCCGCGCTCCTGGTGAAGGACCGCACCATCATGGTGAACCTGGGCGTTCGCGTGATCATCCGCCCGGACCACGCGCTGCTGTTCGAGCCGGACACGGGGTCGGCGCAGAGGTTTTTGGCGGCGGTGAACTCGCGGCACGAGGCCGAGGCGGCGACGGATTCCTTCCCCGCGGGGACGCACAAACCCGCGGGCGGGAAGGACGCGCACGACGCCGCGGTGGCCTCGACGGCCCTGGACGATGATCTGGACGCCACCCCGGGGGGCGCGGGGGGCACGCCGATTCCGTTCGAGCTCGAGATGGTGGAGGCGGCGCTTCAGGAGACGATGTCGCAGCTGTACGCGAAGCTGGAGTTTTGCGAGCAGCGGTGCCGCAGCGTCTCCGCGCAGTTACGGTCGAGCATCAACCCCGCGGTGTTGGAGGAGCTTCGGCTGTCGAAGCAGTCGCTGGTGGCGCTGGACAGCCGCGCGGGCGCGGTGAGGCAGGTGCTGCTGGACACGCTGGACGACGACGACGACATCGCAGACTTCACCATCTCGAGCGAGGCGACGGACCCGGAGGAGAAGGAGGACGAGGAGGAGGAGGTGGAGAACCTGATCGAGTACTACCTCCAGCAGACGGAGACGGTGCACAACGCCGCGGAGCAGCTGCTGGAGAACACGCGCGACCTCGAGGAGTCCATCTCAGTGTCGCTGAGCTCGAGGAGGTACGAGGTGAGCAAGCTCGAGCTGACGCTGTCCATCGCCACCTTCGCCGCGGCGCTCGGCGCGCTCGTGACGGGGATCTTCGGGATGAACCTCAGGAGCTGCCTCGAGATGAGCGTCACCGCCTTCTACCTCACGTGCGCGCTCATCGTCGCGGGCATAGGAGGCATCTTCTCCGCCATCATGCGATTCGCGCGAAGGCAAAAGATTCTCTGACGTTTGAGAGGCTCCGAGCGACGGAGCGACCGCCGAAAAACGGCGGCGATCGATCCGCGAAGGAGGGCGCGAGGGCGAACGCCTCGGAGGAGAGAGACGCGAGAGGGGCGGGCGCGATGACCTTAAAAAAAGACCGCGGAATCGAAACGACGTTCGTCGGCCGCCCGAGACAACCGCGCGCGCTCTCGTCGATCCTCGCGAGTGATGCAAAAGTAGTGACACACTGGCGACGTTTTCGCCGCGGATCTGATGAGCAGCAGCACCAGATAAATCATCGGACGTCCCGCGCGCGCGGCGCCCCCCGCCCTCTCGTCGTCGTCCTTCTCTCGGCGCGTCGCGCTTGCCTCGTCACATCGGTCCGCGCGCCCCCTTCTCTCGGCGCGCGCCCTCCGCTCGTTTTTCACGACGGCGGACCCCATCACTCCGGACGGCGAGCGTCC
>Ga0181571_10004838_pt1 | contig 10109 bp, 10 predicted proteins | sample 101ome_17_FD_132440 | JGI IMG/M metagenome (GOLD analysis project Ga0181571, IMG submission 132440) | Coastal salt marsh microbial communities from the Groves Creek Marsh, Skidaway Island, Georgia - 101407AT metaG (megahit assembly) | ecosystem: Environmental > Aquatic > Marine > Intertidal...
CGTGGATTCGTTCCTGCATCGGGGTGGTAGGTCGCGTCAACGCGTCGGAAAAATCGGCATCATCGCTGATGCGCTCATGTCGCGCACCCGAAAATATTTTGTCCACGCCCTCCAGAGACGAATGCCTGCGTTTCGGTGATTTCATGGCGTGAGTATTGGTTTCATGGAAACCGGAATAAATTCTTTTTTTCTCACCTGTGTTATTAGCGCTCCGCCGACTTTGGCGTATGTATCATACCGTAAAAAGGTTAGATCCGCCCGCGTTTGCCAGTATCGATCGAGCGTCGTGGGGAGCAACTCCCCGTTCGATAAAAACTGCGGTTCAAGAGTCGGAAAGACAAAGTCTTGGTCCGTGACGCCCTTTGTTTGAAGTTAGAATAGAACATTGAAACAAAATAATTCAAAGCGTGCGCACCTCTTCGAAGAGCTGTATCTCGCCGAAGCGTTCAGTTATCGTTGAGAAGAGGATCACGTCATACAATATCGCGGTAAAGCTTTCAAAGATTATTTCCTGCGTGAGGGACAGCTTCGCAAAGAACGCGAGCCACGCAATATCAATTGCAGCAAAAACACTTACATCTCCCGGTGGAAGACACTGTCCACGAAATTCACCTTGCAGACCAAGGATCAACACGATTTCCTCATATATCTGCGGCGAAACGTAAGAAAAATTCAAACACGAGACTTCCGTACATATCGCGCATTGCGCGTGCCGCACCTTCAACCACGGCGTTCGAGCAATGCGATCAAGTATGCTTAGTCCAAGTTCTGCCGTCGGCGGAATTAACATTGAGTCGACAATTTGCACCACTCCGTTCGAAGATACGAGATCGGGGACGATCACTTTAGCGCTGTTCAGCCTCCCTTCTACGTATATCGCCCGTATCGGGTCGGGCAAGCCCGGTGGTATGCGTTTCGTCACGGATCGGACGCCTTGCACGCGAATACCGATCTGTTTTATGATGCTGAGGCCGATAAATATATTGCACGGCTTCGCGAGTAGCGGATATGCAAGCCGCGTATCGAAAACGTCGGTGTCGGCAAGGAGACACAGCCGAAAATCTTCCTGCGGCACGAGCGCTCCTCGCGGGACGAGGTCGAGAACCAGGTGGTATTGCGCGATCTGCTGTCGAATGAGGAACGCGATGTACGGGTCCATGAGCGGCACGAGAATTTGATCCGGAGTGTACCCCTGCGCGTTTAATTATTCTTCGTCAGGTTGGTGGTTGCGCTAGAAAGAAATCATTTTCTTGACGCACCAGGTACGCCAGCGTCCCTTCCACGGCTGCGTTGGTCGGCGCGAAGATCGCTATTCCGGTCACGAGCTGTCCGAAGGTCCCCACGGTATCGAGCTCCAGCGCCAGCGCCTCGTTTCCTGGGCTGGTGACGATTTGGGTGAAGAGGGAAATTTCGGGTCGCAGCGTGAGCTGCCTGAGCGTCGTCAGCGCCGGCGTGATCAGGACGCTGTCGACGACGTGCAGTATGCCATCGCAGGCTATGATATCCGGGACCAGCACCACCGCCTGATTTCTTCCCAGCAGCGCGAACCTCTGCCCCTCCATCGTCACGACGCGTTTGTTCCCGATGCAGGTGATGTCCACGACGAGGTCGAAGAAGTTCAAGGCTCCCAGGGCCGGTCCGAGCAGCGGAAGGACGAAGAGCAGCTCGGGATCGACGCTGGATTGAAGGATCTCGAGCGGGTACATGTTGTACGTGAAGTATCTGCGAGACAGCGAAGTGCGGGTCCGAGGTCAGTTTGGCGCGATGCACTTTTTTCGCGCGCCGCGAGGGTCGCCCACCTGGATCCGGCGAGCACGCCGTCCGCGGCGATCGGTGGCGTCACCTCCGTGATGAACACTTCGGAATATTGAAGCGTGGACAGGAGGAGCTCGAGGTCGCTGAACACCTGCTCTTTCGAGAGACCGACACGCCGGAAGAAGTTTTTCCACGCCAGGTTCGTCGGCGCGAAGACTGTTTTCACGGCGAACGCATCGATGACTTCGCCCGGGACGCACATCCCGGGATCCGGAAGGACCGGGTTCGGCAGCGTACCGCTCGGAAACAGAGGGGGAATCACGATCGCCTCCTGTTGAGCGGTGACGCCGTCGCCTTCCTGCGAGACCAGGAGGCTCTCTCGAAGCGCGGCTGTGAGAAAATACGCCTCGGCGGTGATTGAGAGCTCCGGCGACGACGCGATGAGCGAATCGACGGACGAGTAAAACGCCGCCGCGGGCACGAGCACCGCGTCGACGACGTGGACCACGAGTCCACCGCCGCACAACACGATGTTCGGGACGAGGACGTCGGCGCCGCGTTTGAGGTACCCGTCGACGCGGACTTTGCGCACGGACACCTCCTGGGAGATCTGCGCGAAGAGAAGGCTCGACGCGGTGCCCGCGCCGCCGAGGCCCAACCCCGCGATCAACGTCTGATCGTCGAAGAGCGTCTCGAGCGCCTGTCCGTCGACGAGATCGTCCGTCGGGAGGAATCCGCACGCGCGGCGAAACGTGGCGTTGTTCGTGGGGCCGCACGGTATCGTGACGTGGTATCTCGCGAGCCCGCAGAGAAACGTCGGATTCCCCAGGAGCTCCTCGAGGCCGCGATTGAGGATGACGAACAGGCGCTCGAACGCCGCGTCCGTCGGCGCGAAGAGCGTCTGCCCGCCCTCGGAGCGGTGAAACAGGAACGGTCCCGCGCACGACGTCCGCGCCGCGTCGAGAAACGCCTGAAGCACGCTGAAGTGCGACTCCCCCGCGTGGGAATACACGGAGGAGAGCACCGCGTCGAGCGAGGAGGATCCGTCGTCCAAGGGACACGAGGCGCTGGGCAGGGGGAGCGGCGAGGATGCCGCGCGCAGCGTCAAGGACGTCAGGGCGACGAGCAAAAGACGCGACGGGCGCATCGTCGCGCGTCGCGTCGCCTGAGCAGCGCCGCTCTCACGCCAGAGAGACGATACGGCGCCACGCTCGGCTGTCTCGTCTTCCGAGCGTTTCGAAACCGACCACTTTCCGACGTGACGGCCGGTTTTTTTGGCTTTGATTTTTTTTTTTCTGGTTCCACCGATTCAACTCGGCGCGTTTGCGAAATCCATGTCCGTCGCGCCCCGAAACGAATGACTGAGGAGTTTAGACCGTCGATTACGATTCAATCATCGGGGCCTGGATTCGTGCGCCAAACCCGGTCGTGCGTCGAAAATCGAACCGCGCGGGTCGGCGGCAATCTCGCTCCTTCGCTCCCATTCACCATGGCGGCGGCGGCGACGACGATGTCCTGCGCGTGTCGGGGCGCGTTGCCCCCCCCGTTGGCGCGTCCTCGCGCGCCTACTCGCGGCCACGCGCGGCGCGCGCCGGCGCGGCGCGCGACTCCTCCGAGGGCCGGGGGCGGGGAGAGCGTGCCCGGTCTGTGGTACGTGGACGAGGCGTCGCAAGGTGAGCACCCGCCGACGCGCTTTAAGTTATCTTTCGAGGACGCGAGGACGCGCCGTTCCCAGCCCCCTCCCAACGCGCGTCTTCCTTCCGCTGACCCGTCCGTTCCGCATCCCCCACCCCCTTCCGCTCGCTTTCTCGTCGCCTCACCAGAGATGTTCGCTTCGAAGTGGGATAAGCCCGTGCTCCGCGTCGGCGCGGAGGGCCAGACCCTCCCCCTCCCCGAGATGAAGATCGTGGCGGACAAAAAGTTACAAAAGGTGGAGTTCGTGTCCGCGACGGAGGACGCGGACGCGTGCCCCCCGCCCGACGGCCTGCCCGAGGTGGCGGTCATCGGGCGCTCGAACGTCGGGAAATCGAGCCTGCTGAACCTCTTGACCCTCGGCGCGAGCGGCGCGGCGGTCTCCTCGAAGCCCGGGACGACGCAGCACATCAACCATTACTTGGTCACGAAGAAGTGGTGGATCGTGGACCTCCCGGGGTACGGGTACGCGAAGGCGAGCGAGGAGGAAACGCTCAAGTGGGAGCGTTTCACGAAGGGCTACTTCACGACGCGCGCGAACCTCGCCGGGGTGCTGCTGCTCATCGACGCCTCCGTGCCTCCGATGGAGAAGGACCTCGAGTACGCGGATTGGCTCATCGAGAACAACGTCCCGTTCACCGTCGTCTTCACCAAGTGCGACCGGAACAAGCCGGGCCTGCCGACGGTGGAGGAGAACCGGGCCGAGTTCGAGCGGATCCTGATGGACAGGTGGCACAGGCTGCCGTCGATGATCCCGACGTCGAGCGTGAGCAAGGACGGGCGCGAGGACGTGCTCAAGTTCATCTCCTCCATCATCGTGTTCCGCAGGAGGAGAAACAAAGAGGCGAAGGAGGCGAAGCGGCGCCACAGGGTCAAGGCGAGGAAGGCGGAGAAGCCGCAGAAGCACAGGGTCAGGAAACCGAAGAGCTACGAGGACGGACCGCTCATCCCGAACGCGCCGGGGGCGGCGGGGGCGTTCGAACCGAGCGCGCAGCCGCGGGAGAAAAAACCGCAACTCTCGATGGCGGAGATGATCGCCAGAGAGCTCGCGGACATCGAAGGCGAGCAGTGAGCAGCGCAACCGGCGTCCGCTCGTCGCCTCCTCGGAGCGCGCGCGGGTGTGGGAGTACCGTCGCGGTGCGTTCGAGGCGGGGGCTCGCGCGCGACCACGTGTATGATTATTTAACGCTACGCTACGTACGTTTAGGGCTTTTGGAATAGGTAGTGGGAGATGTACCACTCGTTGCCGACGCCCTCGCCGTTGTCGTAGTTGAACATCTCCGCGCACGACAGGAAGAAGAGCCTCCAGTACACGCGCCACTTCGTTCGCTGCGCCGCGCCGTACGTCTCGTCCAGGATCGGCTTCGCCTTCTGGTAGTTCTTGTCGAACTTCTTCAGCCAGTCCTCGCACGTCTTGTAGTAGTGGTTGCCGTTCACGCGCCACTGGTGCTGGAGGTAGAGCCCCTTCGTGAAGAAGCAGAAGAGCCGATCGCTGGGCATGGTCCCGCCCGTGAAGAAGTGCTTGGACATCCAATCGTCCTCGGACTCCGCCTCGAAGTGGTACGGCGTCGTCTTGTGCACGAAGATGTGCACGAACATCTTCCCGCCCTTCTTGAGCCACTTCGTGCACCGATCGAACAGCGTGTCGTAGTTCTTCATGTGCTCGAACATCTCGATGGAGACGATGCGGTCGTACTTCCCCGCCTGCGGCGCCTCGAAGTCGTTCATGTCGGCGGTGATGATGGTCAGGTTCTTGATCCCGAGCGACTCCGCGCGCGCCATGATGAACGCCTTCTGCGTGGACGAGTTCGACACCCCCGTCACCTTCGCCTGCGGGTACGTCTTCGCCATCCAGAGCGAGAGGCTGCCCCACCCGCACCCGAGCTCGAGGATGTTCTGCCCGTTCGCGAGCTCCGCGCGCTCGCCGTAGAGCTCGAGCATCGCCACCTCCGCCTCGTCCAGGGTCATCCCGGGCTTGTCGTACAGACAGCACGAGTACTTGAGGTTCGAACCGAGGCAGAGGAGGTAGAACTCCGTCGGGACCTCGTAGTGCTGCTCGTTCGCCGCCTTCGTCTGTTCGGCGACGGCGCGAGTGCGTAAATCCGCGACGAAGGCCATCTCCGCCTTGAGCTGATCCTCGGTGTCGTCGAAATGGAACAGGCACTTCGTGCGCAGGAGGTACCGGATCCCGGCGCGGAGGATGAAGTCGGGGACGAGGTGCATCTCGACCACCTGCGAGGGAGGGCGGCGGGGGGGAGGGCGGGCGCGTCAATCCATCGGGACGACGTCGACGACGCGCGACGATTCAGGCGAGAAGAGGGTATTAGGGATTTGGTGGTCACCCATCCGATCGCGGGGGGGATCGGCCGTGGGCGAGACCGCACCATCAGGAAGACCCTGTAGAACGCATCGTACAGGGGCTTGAGAACCGGGTTCAGGGCCGCGAGTACGAGGCCCAGCATCGCGTCGTCGCCGGCCTCTCCCTGCGGTCCGAGGCGCCGCGCGCGGTGGATTGGTTGGCCCCCCCGAGATTTAGTTCGTGCCTGACTCGAGCACGCCGCTCGGCCGCGCCGCGGCGCGCCCGGGCGGATTCCGTCGCCGTCTGCGGGAAAATCAGCGGCACGATCAACCCTGGTCCGCACATCGCGGCGCACCTCCACGGACGATGGGTAAGAAACGCAGGTCCGAACCGGACGACGAGGAGGAATGGGGCGCGGGCGCTCGCGCGCTCGCGGCGCAGACGGCAGGCTCCGCCGGGGATAAGGCGAAGCGCGAGAACGCGTGCCGGGCGCATCTGCGCGCGCTGAACAAACAGTTCGAGAGCTGGGTTCGCGCGCAGATCGGATCGAGGCCCGTGAAGAGCTGGGCGGCGGGGTGCGAGGACTACCTCGAGCACATCGCGAAGATCAAGGCGGACTTCAAGGACGTCCTGGAGGGGGAGTCCGGACCCGCCGCGCCCGCGTCCGCGGCGAAGGCGCCGCCGCCGCTGTTCGGCGGCGGCGCGTCGGGCGGCGGCATCCCCGCGGGGACGCCGATGACGCCCAACCCCCTCTTCGGCGCCGCGCCCTCGCCGTCGCCCTCCGCGGCGGATCCGTCCCCCGCGGCGGCGCCGGCGGCGCCGAGCCTCTTCTCCGGCTTCGGCGCCGCCCCCGCGCCCGCGGCCTCGACGACGCCCTCGCTCTTCCCCAACGCCGCGAGCAATCCCTTCGCGGGCGGGGCCTCCGCGCCGGCGCCGTCGCTCTTCGCCCCCGCGCCCGCCGCCGCCGCGCCGACGTTCGGCGGCTTCGGCGGCTTCGGCGGCGCGACGCCGTCCCCTCTCAACACCGCGGCTCCGGACGCGGACGACGACGACGAGGAGGCGCGGCCGCCGAGCCCCTCGGTGGCGGAGCGCGAGCGCGGCGAGGACGACAAGGAGGACGCGCTGCTCAAGGCGCCGTGCAAGTTCTTCACCAAGAACGGCGACTCGTGGGGCGACCACGGGAAGAACGCGCTGGAGTTTTTGAAGGAGAAGGAGGCGACGAACGGGGTGAGGAAGGCGCGCATCGTCATCCGCAATAGCATCGGGAAGGCGATCGTGAACGCGGGCGTGTACGCGAACATGACGCGGAAGGTGCAGGAGTCGAAACCCAAGCACGGAGGGGCGCCGACGAAAAACGGAATCATCCTCACGCTCTTCAACGCCGCCGAGGAGGAGGGCCCCCCCGTGAAGAGCATCACGCTCATTCGGCTGTCGGAGAAAAACACCCTCGAGCTCGAGAGGCTCCTCGAGGAGAGCGTCAAGGAGTTCAATAAGTGAGCGGCGAGCGGAATCGAGCGGCGGACGTCGGCGTCGGACCGCCGGACGTCGAATCGCGACGGCGCGTCTTTTTTACACAAATCGGCCGAAAGCGTTTTTCGTCGTCGTCGCCGCCGGCCCGCCCGCCGCTCACTCCTTCTCGACGTCCGAACGCCTCTTGTTCGCGCTCGACGAGAGCTCCTCCACCACCTCCCACGCCACCGCGCACTGCGACGCGTCCTCGCCGTTCTCGCACATCGTGATGGCGACGTCGACGGCTTCGCGGATGGCGTCCGCGAGTTCGTCGGACGACGCCTCCGCCGTGTTCCCGGCCATCTCCATCGCGCGCTCGAGCGCCCCGCGCTTCTCGAAATCCCCCGTCGGCACGTCGCAGCTCTCGCCCGCGCACGGCATCATGTTCGCCAGGGGGTCCACCCCGGGCCGAGTCGCGGGGTTCGACATGCGCGCGTCCTCCGACGCGCGCGGCTCGGGCGCGGCGGCGGCGGCGGCGGCGGCGGCCGGGGGGGGCTCGAAGCCCTCGGGCGCGTTCTGCGTCATTCCCGCTCGCATGGCGGCGTCCTCGAGCCCGTCGACCTCCTCCCAGGCGGCGGCGCACTCCACCGTCGCGCCGTCTTTGCACGCCTCGTTCGCGGCTGCGGGATGGGGGAGGAGCGGAAGGGTCGGGAGGGGTCAGCGTCGGCGCGCGCGGGGGGAGGGAGGCGCGGGCGGCGCGTCGCTTTTCGCGTCGCGTGTGAAGGGAAAGAAAGAGAGGATTGACGGACGACGGGGAATGCGCGCGCCGCACCCTTGATGGCCTGCTGCAGCTTCAGGCGCAGCCCGGGACGCTCCCTGTCCACGAGCATCTCCTCCATCTCCTCCACGGGGTCCTTCTCGTACAGCACCTCGAACGCGAGCGCGGCGATCCTCGCCTGGTCCGCGGTGAGCTTGATGGGGGGCGGGAGATCGTCCTCCTCCTCCTCCCCCGGGGTGTCGTTCGCGTTTTCGGCGGAAGACGACGCGCGAACCGCGACGCGGCGCGGGGAACGCAGGGCGCGCGCGCCGCGGCGAGCCGCGAGGGCGCCGCGCCCGACGCGCGCGAACGTGGACGCGCTGGGCGTGACGGCCGACATCCTCTGCCCGCACGCGGCGCGCGAGGCAATCTGTTGGCCGGGGTGGACGACCGGAGGCAAAGGGCGGTCCGCGCGCCAGATAGGACGATCTTTATTCGAGCGCCCCCAGCGCCGTGTCTGACCGCGAGCTGGTTCGCACGTCCAGTCTTCCTTTCACGGGTCCATTGCCAGTCGGACTGGCAATAATTTCTCTCCGACGGACGCTGCCGTCTCTCCGAACTGGTTGATTTTCTTGGCTTCGCGCGCGCAAACGCCACGCCGCTCTGTTCGCGTCGGCGCGCTTCTCACTTCTCGCGTCGCTTTTCACTCGCTCCGCTCCCCCTCTGGCGCGTCTTCTCGCTTCTCCTCATCTCGCTTCTCCTCGCCCTCCTCCTCCGGCCTGTGTTTGCGCAGCGGCACGACGCGCTCGAGCGCCTTTTCCCAGTCGCCGAGCTCGAGCGACGCGTGCACGATGTCCATCGTCTGGTTCACCGTGAGGATGTGCGTCCCGGTCATCTTGAGGTGGTCCCGGATCGGCAGCCGCGCGTGCCTGATCCCCTGCTCGTTCGCCTTGTTCAGGGTCAGGTTTTTGTGCCGGTTTCGATCGACGATGCCGCCGATGACGTACACCTCGCCCGGTTTGAACTCGGTCAGTTCGCAGTCGCTGTCGGCGGTGAGGTAGACGAGATCCGCCTTGCGCTCGGCGAGCGCGTCGATGTACGCCCCGTCCTCGCGGTGCGCCGCCCACTTGTCGAAGCCGGAGCAGTGTTTCCTGACGACCGCGCCGATCGCGCCGCCGAGGCCGGTGATGTGCATGCACGTCTGGACCTTGGCTTTCGTGTTCGCGGCGTAACAGAACGCGAGCTGCTTCGCGAGGCTTCGCATCTCCTTCTCGTCCATGAGATGGGAGAACTCGAGGTCGAGGACGACCGCGTGCGGGGCCTCGAGCGCGGCCATCTTCTTCGCCTTGGCCGCCTCCGCGTCGCGCATGCGCGCCTCGCGCGCGGCCCTGCGCGTCTCCTCGTACGCGGCGCGCTCCTCCGCGGTCATCGCCTCGAGCTTCTGCGCGTGCTCGGCGCGGACCTGCACGCCCTTCGCCTTCCGGGCGCTCTTCTCCTCCTCCTTCTTCTGGCGCTTCTTCGCCTCCCACGCCTCCTGCTTCGCCAGGCGCTTGCGCGCGTTCTTCGACAGCGGAGGCGCCGCCGCGGCGTCGCCGGCGGGGGGGTCCGGAGCCGTCGTCTCCACCGGCCCGTTCGCGGTCCACAGCGTGGGCGTGAATTCCGCGTCGCCCTTCTGGAGAGCCGCCGCCGCCGCCGACGCTGCCGCCGACGCCGCCGAGGCGTCGGCGTCGGGCGCGGGCGACATCGCGGAGCGGGCGCGAGGGCGCGCGCGCGATCGACCGCGCCGATCGACGGCTCGGTCGCGGATCGACGCCGCGCGGCGTCGTTCGGAGGCGCCGCGCGCGCGAGTGCGAGTGGGGGCAGACGCGCGGCGTCTCGGAACTGACGACGCGTCACAGATCTCGTCGTCGTCGTCCAGCCGTCCGTCGTCGTCTCGCCACTCGCCGCGGCGCGCGGTCCATCCCGCGGAGGATGGACGCGCGCGGCGTCCCCGCCGGGATCACGATCGGCGCGGGGGTGAAGATCACCCCCAACCCGGACGGGAGCTTCACGGTGTTCCCCGTCGCCGCCGCGTCCCCTCCCCCGGCCGCGTCCCCCCCGCCGCCCGCGCCGGCGACGGACGCGCCCCCCCCTCCTCGCCCCTCCCCTCGCGCGCGA
>Ga0181571_10004852_pt1 | contig 10096 bp, 5 predicted proteins | sample 101ome_17_FD_132440 | JGI IMG/M metagenome (GOLD analysis project Ga0181571, IMG submission 132440) | Coastal salt marsh microbial communities from the Groves Creek Marsh, Skidaway Island, Georgia - 101407AT metaG (megahit assembly) | ecosystem: Environmental > Aquatic > Marine > Intertidal zone...
GAACGCCGCCCACCGAGACGGATGAGCGGAGGAGGAGACGGTCTCATCATCGGTCTCATCACGTCGCGCCTTCGCGCTCGCGCCCTCGCCGGGTCCGAACGCGACGATCGCGACGGACGCCGAATCCATCGCGGCGCCGCGCTCGACGTCCCGCCCCGGGTTCCCCTCGGGTCCCGGCGTGGAAGGAGGCGCGTCGTCCGAGAGACGACGGTCGAGGGGTTGTTTTTCGGGAAAACCTCCGCCCGAAACGCTCGCGCCCGAAACACTCGCGGCGTCGGGTTCGACGCGCGCTCGGTTTTGCCTGACGAGGTAATACACGTACCCTCCGTACATCGCGACGCTCGCGAGCCCCTCGTACCAGTGCACGACGCCGTCGGCCATGACGCCCATCACGGTGGCGATCGCCGCGGCGTAGAACGCGCAGTCTCGCTTCACCGGCCTCGGGTCCAACGCGAGCGGTTTATCGGCGCACGCGACGGAGGCGGCGACGATGACGAGGATGTTGAACACCGCGCTCCCGACGATCGTGGCGACGCCGAGCTCGTTCGTGGCGTTCCTGCTCACGAGGCTCATCGTCGACGTGAAGAGCTCCGGGGCGCTCGACCCGGCGGCCATGAACGTCGCGCCGGCGACGTCTTCGCTCAGTTTGAGGCGCTCGCACACGCGCTCGAGCGACGGCGCGAAGAAGTCGTCGCACGTCACGGCGACGCCGAGGAACAGGTAGAGAATCGCGAGCGCGTACAGCACCCACCCGCCGCGGGCGATCCAGGCGGGCGCGGGGTTCGCCGCGCACGCGCCGGAGGCGGACGCGAGGAGCGCGCGGCGGGGATGGTTGTGGCCGGGAACGGTACCCTCGTCGAGCGGTGCCGCGGCGGACGATCGGTCGACCGAGGAGGAGACGATCGCGGCGAGCGCGATGAGCGCGGCGACGAGCGCGAGGGCGCGGGGCCTGCGCGCGGCGCGCGCCTCGCGGAACGCGCGTCGCCGCGCCGCCGCTCCGGACGACGCGAGGGGCGCGAGGGGGGCCATTCGTGCGCGGACCGGCGCGCGCGCCGGGGAGTGGTGAGGGCCCGCGAGGTGCGCGATGGCGCCTCTCGGTCAGCACCAAAAGCGGCGCGCGGGCGTTTTCGGGAGCGCGCGCGGAGGGAGGGACGCGCCGACGGAGGTTTCTCGAGCGCGCGGACCGGCGGAGTGGGCGAGAGAGACCGCGCGGGCGCCGGACGAGGGACGCGTCGGCGCGAACGAGGCGCGCGGGCGTGTGCGCGCGGGGGAGAGGATCGGCCGCGCGTCGAGACGTCATCCTCCCTCGGACCATCCCGTACGTTTTCGGCGCACTGATGACGGTGTTCGCAGTCGGGAAAATGTGCTCTCGTCGTTTTCGTCGTCTCCAAACGCTCGCGAAACGCTCGCTCGTCGCGCGTCGTGGTCAGCGGGGGGACGCGCGCCGAAAGCGGCACGCCTCGGCGAGTTCGCCGCGCGCCCCCGCGCGCGAGCCTCCGCGATGGTCCCCCTGCGACTGCCCGTCGTCCCGCTCCTGCACCCCGCCGAGATGGGGACGTCCCCGACGCCGCGCGCCGCGCGAACGCGCGAGCGCCGGGCGCGAACGTCCGCGACCGCGAACCGCCGCGACGGACCCCGCGACCGCGATCGCGTCGCGACGACCGCGACGCTGCGACGCGTGAGGCTGAGCGTCGAGGCGCTCGCGCGCGCCGCGGAGTCTCGGCGCGCGCTCGACCCGGCTCGCGCGTCGCCGTCGATTCGAGGCGGCGCGCGACCCCGCGCCCTCGCGCCGCGTCCTCGGAGTCGGCGCGCGGTCGCCGCCCGCGCCGCCGCCCCCGGAGCGCCCGATCGGTCTCGCGAAACCGACGCGCGCGACGCGCGGCGACGCCGACTCCTCGAGCGCGTCCGAGGCGAGCGCCGCGACCCCTCGCCGCGAAACCACCGACCCGACGACGCGGTGCCGCGCCTGACGCTCGTCGCCGACGCCCTCCCGCCCGTGCGCCGCGGGCGAGCGCCCCCCGAGGCGGAGGCGCGCGCCGAGCGTCGGGCGGCGAGGGGCGACGCAAACGAAAGAAACGCCTCCTCGCGCGGCGTCCATCGTCGTCTCGACGACCCGCGCGATCCCCCGCCCCGCGCGACCCACCTCCCCGCCGTGGTCACGGTCACGGAGTCGTGGCTGGAGCGCCGCATCCTCGAGCTCGGCGCCGGGCCGGGCGCGAGGGCCGCGCGCGAGGCGCAGAGACTCGTCGCGAGGTCGAGGCGGAGACCACCCCCGGGTCCGGACCCCGCGCGTCGTCGTCGCGCGCCGGGACGTACCGGTACTACGAATATCAGCGGCGGCGTTCTCCACAGCCGTGGCGTTCGCTTTTTCGGGGACGACGAAGATGCGCGCGCCCGGCGCCGCGCCCTCGTCATCGACCCGGCGCGGAGCGGAGGCGGGGCGTGGCAAACCGACGAGGGCTCGCCGCGAGCGATGCGGCGGAGCGCGGAATCTCTCAGGCGCGCCGCCGACGACACCTTATTACGCGCGAGGACGCGCGACGAGTAGCGAAAGCCATCATCAAATCGGCGCTCGCGTCGAATCGAACATCCTCATCCCTCCGGGTTCGTCGCTCGCTCGCTCGCGCACTCTCTCGTCTCGCTATCTCGTCGGTATGTTCCCCTTGGGTTCTCCCGGGCGTTCCTCGCTTCGCTCCACCGCGCCGCCCGCGCCGGCGAACCCGAGCGTCGCCCCGAAGAGCCCCTCCGTCATCCCGGACAGGGTCTCCACCACCCCGAAGCCCCCCCGGGAATCCTCCTCCTCCTCCGCCGCGGCGTCGTCCTTGTCCCAGTACGCGTCGTCGTCGTCGTCGTCGTCGCCGCCGGGGGACGCGGGTTGGCCGCCACTCGAGGGAATGATCCCGCGGCGGCGCGAGAGCGCGGCGAGCGCCGCGGGCGGATGAGGCGCGTCCGCGGGGGACGCGCTCGCGGGAGTACGCGCCTCCGCGGGGGGATCTCGCGCTCGTCCCGAGACGCTCGCGGGATCCGCGGCGGCGGCGGCGGCGGCGGCTTCCTCCGGGGTTTGTTGTTGTCCCGCCGGAGGAGGCGCGCCGGAGGAGGTGCGTTGGATGCCGCTCGCGATGTTTCCGACGAGGGATCCGCCCGCGCGCTCGAGGTTGGCGCCGAGTTCGGCGGTGGCGGCGGCGGCGCGTCGCACCAGGGATTGGATCCCGCGCCTCGCCATCTCGACGTCCGCGACGCGCGCGGCTCGGAAGGTGGACGATTCGAGCGCCGCGAGCTGGGTCTCCATGGTCGCGACCGCGCCGCGGACGGCCGCGACGGTGTCCTCCACGCTGTCGATGTACGCGAAATCGCGCGCGAGGCCTCGCGCGAAGGCCTCGAGCACGGGCTCGAGCGCCTCGCGCTGCTCCCGCCCCTCGGCGCGGAGCGTGCCGAGCATCGCCCCGAGCTCGTCGAGGCGCGCGAGCATCGCGTCCGCGGTGGACTCGACGTCCGCGCCGTGCTCGAAGAGAAGGTCGAAGTCGGGGTGCACCTTCGCGGCGATGTCGTCGCAGAGCGCCGCGCACGTCTCGGCGGACGTGGGAGCCATCGCGGGGAGGGGGCGCGGGAGGAGGGCGCGCCCGAGACGAGTGACGCGAGCGGCAAAGGCCGCGGGGGCGCCAAGAAATCAGCAAGGTTGGCCTGCCCGTCGCACGAGCCGCGATGACGATCAACTGCGCTGGGTCGAGCGCCGAACCTTGGGTTGAACTTTTCACAATCGAGACCACGGCCCGGTCGCGTGAGGCGCTCCCGCCCCGGCTAAATAAACCTCGGCTGCCCTCGTCGCGTCACGTTCTCTCCCTCAACTCCTTCGGCGCCCAGAGCCCTCGCTTGTACTTCTCGACGTGGCTCAGGAGCTTCTTCCGATCCGTCACTTTCATCCCCTCCTTCTTGAGGTGCTCCGTCTTCGTCTCGTGCAGCAGCGCGGCCATGTTCGGTATCTTCTCCGCGTACTTCTCCTCGATCCCGAGCGCCGCGAGGAAACACTCGACGTCCGCGCGATGTCGGTCCTCCTCCCCCCCCGCCGCCGATCCCCCGTCGCAATACCCCCGCGCGCGAACCCAGCCGACCGAACCCGCCGCGGGGCGAACGGATCCACCCGCGAGCGCGGGTGCCGCGCGGGACGCGAGTCGAAGCGCCGCGTCGCGAAGCATCGCCGGCGCCGCGCGTGAAGGGATGAATGAATCGAATCCACCCCGGCGGGGGCGGCCGAGTGCCATGATCCCGGCCCCGGTGACGATGCGCGCGCCTTTTCGACAGTCTCGACCGCGCGACATTCTTTATTGTTTCCTTCACAGAAAGCGTCCCCGAAGTCATCAATCAGTCTACGGCGCGGCGGGCATGGGCGTCCCCGCCTCCTCCCCGTCCTTCCCCCACACGAACCTCGCCGGCACTCCCCGCGCCTCCCCGTCCTTCCTCGCGCTCGTCGGCGTCCCGTCGCCTTCCTCCTCCTCCTCCCCGGGGTGGGCGTCTTCCTCCCCCCCGGCCGTCCCCTCCCCCCCGTCGTCGTTAGTATCCCCCCCCCGCGCGTGCAGGTAATCGTCCGAGCTGCTCAGCGCGGGCCCCCCGTCCCTCGGCACCGCGCACGCGACGTGCCCCGTGCTCCTCCTGAGCTCGTCCGCCTCCGGCGGTCCCCGCGACCCGAACGGGTACGTCCTGACCGGTATCGCGCCGGTTTCGATCGCGACGTTGATCGGGTCGACGATGGCCCACGCCGCCTCGAGCTCGTCGCCCCGCACGAAGTGCGCCTGGTGGCCGTTGATGACGTCCAGCACCAGTCGCTCGTACGCTCGCCTCGGCGCCTCCCCCGCGAGCTCCTTCCGCCGCTGCTCCGCGCGCCACCGCCCGCTGAGCTCCATCTCGCTCGGCACAGGCTGCACGCCCAGACCGGGCTCCTTGATCGTGAGCTTCATGTACATCTCCTCCCGCGGCTGAATGCGCAGCACGAACTCGTTGGGCCCCGCGCCCAGCAAGCCCGGGTCGGTGCCCGCGCGCCCCGCGCTCACGCCGTCGTCCGCGGCGAAGATATCCCCGGGCGTCGACCGGAGCTGCACCCGGATCTCCGATCGGCGCTCGTTCAGCGCCTTCCCCGCCTTCAGGATGAACGGCACGCCGTCCCACCGCTCGTTTCGAACGTTCAGGACGACCATGGCGTACGTCGGGGTTCGGCTGTCCGCGCCGACGGAGGCGTTTTCTCGGTACCCCGGGCGGCCTTTGGCGGCGGCGTACTGCCCCGCGACGACGTCGCGCTCCGGGTCCACGCGCGTCACCTGGCGCAACACCTTCAGCTTCGCGTCCCTGATGTCCTCGGGGTCCAGGCTCACCGGCCGGTCCATCGCGAGCACCGCCATCACCTGGAGGAGGTGGTTCTGCATCACGTCGCGCACGATGCCGTGCTTGTCGAAGTACTCCGCCGTCGTGCCGACGGGCTCCTTGTACACGATCTGCACGTTCGCGACGTTCTCGCGGTTCCAGATGGGCGTCAACAGACGGTTCGCGAACCGCATCACGAGCAGGTTATCGATCACCTCCTTCCCCAGGTACCGGTCGATGCGGTACAGATCCTTCTCCGCCCAGTTCTCGGCCAACGCCGCGTGCATCTCCCTCGCCGACGCCAAATCGCTCCCGAAGGGCTTCTCCACCACCACGCGCGTCCATCCCGGCGGGCGGCGCGAGCGGCCCGCCCGGTGCACGGCGTCCGCCACCGGCAGGTACAGCTCGTGCGGAAGCGCGAAGTAGAAGAGGCGGTTGCGCCCGGGGCAGTCGGCGTGCTCGGCCTCGTGCGCGTCGACGAGCGCGAAGACGCCGCGCGTGCACTCAAGAGCGTCGCCGCGCGTCTCGCAAGACGCCACCCGAGCGTACCGCACCCGCGATAAAAAATCGTCCACGAGGAAATCGGGAGACGCCTGGGACGCCGCGAGCGGTGGCGCGCGAGTGGTGGCGGAGGCCTCGGCGGCGGTGGTGGAGGCCTCGCGGGGGGGGGCGAGGCCTTTGCGGCCGAGCGGCGACGCCGACGCGACGCCCGCGCGGCGCTCAGGAGCCCCGCCCGCGGCGCCGTCGGCGGAGGAGCCGCCGCCGGCTCTCGCGAGGGTCTGGTCGTCCGTGTTGCCGGTGGCGTCCAGGCTCGCGAGGTTCGCGAACGAGCTGCTCCGCGCGGTGGTCAGGGCGCACCCGCCGATGTCCCTCGTCGTGGTTCTCTCTCTTTCGCGCGGGGAGTACGCCCCGCCGCCGACGCCGCCGCCGAGGGCGGCGCGGAATTCCGCGTCGAGGTCGTCGATGCCCGCGGCGAGGGAGCGCTGACGCGTCACGAGCGGGGAGGACGCGCCGCCCCCGCCGACGTCGCGAGCCGTCGCCCTCGGCTGCGCGTTGAGGAACTCGCGGAGCGACCGCGCGGTGATCTCCCGGAAGCTCGCGTCCGTGTGGTCGGGGCGGCCGCCGCACACGATGAGCGTCTTCGGGGGGAGGTGGTTGTTGCAGAAGAGATTGAACAGGCTCGGCAGGAGCTTGCGCTGCGCCAGGTTGCCGTTCGCGCCGAGGACGACGAAGCTCAGGCACTCGCGCCGAGCTTGGACGTGCGGTGGGAGCGGCATCGCGGGGGGGGGCGAGCGCGGACGACGCCGAACCGCGCGCGCGAGGGTTTGAGGGTTTCCCCAGGATTCGAGACGCGAGGGATCTCAAGTTGGAAAATAACAACGGCGTCGCGTGACGACGCGAGGTGCTCCGGGCTGGACGTCGTGAACTCGTGGGAAGATCTGGCGGCGTCGTCGCGCGCCTCGGTCCTCCTCGCGCGGCAGACGCCTTATGCGCGCCGGGTCGGGCCCGTTTCGTCTCCCCGGCGACGGCGAGCGCCACCGCCCGAACTGCCTGTGCTGCATCGGCCCGCCGGACCACGCGTTCGAGCGCGCGTGCGCGGCGGTGGCGAACCTCGCGCTCCCGGGCGTGGGCGCCGCGGAGGCGGAGAAGTTCGTCCGGCTGTGTTGCGCGTCGGGCGGCGGCGACGCCGAGCCCCTGAGCAAGTCCAAGCGCAAGCTCGCCCGGCGAACGATCCGCGCGCGGGGACTCGACGCGCTCGAGGAGGACGACGTGACGCGCATGGAGGCCGCCGCGCTCGCGGCGTTCAGGGGCGTCCCCGGCGAGTAGCGCCCCGCGAGCACAGCATCGTCGGTGGGACGACGCCGCCGCCGACGCCGAACGACGCGCGCGACGGCATGTCATCGACGACGCGGCAACCCCCGTCCCCGGGGACGGCGGCGTGCCCGGACGACGCCCCCGACCCGAACGACGCCCCCGCCCCGAACGACGCCCCCGCCCCGTCCGTGCTCGCGCTGATCGCCCGACGCGCGCGCGACCCGACGCTGGGTCGCGCGTGCGCGGTGCGTTGGCTCCCGAGCCTCCGGGGGACGCCGCCCGAGGAGTGGTCCTACCGCCGGCTCTGGATCGCCGCCGAGCGCGCCGCCGAGAGACTCCGCGCCGCCGTCCCGGCCCTAGCGGCGGCGCGCGCGAACGACGGCGCGCCGATGAACCCACGCGGCGACGCACCCGGGACCACCGCCGCCGACCCGCCGTTCGCGCCGCCTCGACTCTCGGCGCTTCAGTCGGACGCGTCGCGCGCGTGGGTCGTCGGTTCGTTCGTCGAGGCGGAGGGCTTCGCGTTCGCCGGCGCGACGCTCGCCGTCGCGCTCGCCGGCGCGGCGTACGCCCCGCTCGTCGCCGCGGACCCGGTCGACCGACTCGCCGCCGCGGCCGCGAGCGCCGGCGTCGTCGCGCTCATCACGGACGTGCGCGCGGACCCGACGCACGCAGAGGCGGCCGAGCGCCTCGGGGAGGCGATCGAGCGCCGAGGAGGCGCAGGAGGCGGAAAAGGAAGAGGCGGAAAAGGAGCAGGCGGAAAAGGCGAACGCTTCGGCGCCTTCGTCGTCGTCGACGCGTCCGATTTGTTCCCCGGCGCGGAGGAGGCGGACGAAGGCGCCGAAGCGTTCGCCTCCGCCTCCGCCTCGTTCGCCTCTGCCTCCGCCTCGTTTCCCTCCTCCGCATCTCTCTCCGATTCCGCGATCGCGTCGATCGACCGCCCCGCCGCGCTCGCGTCGGTTTTTTTCACCTCCGGGAGCACCGGCGCGCCGAAGGGGTGCCTGGTCCACCGCGGCGCGTTGGCGGCGCACTGCGCCGCGAAGGTTCGGACGCACGGCATTAGCGCGGGCGACGTCGTCTTCGTCGCGTCCCCGCACGCGTTCGACCCGAGCCTCTGCGACGCGTTCGCCGCCCTCTCCGCGGGCGCGATTGCCGCGTTCGCGCCGCGGCGCCTCGCGCACGCCGAGCTCGGCGCGTGCCTCCTGCGCGCCCGCGCGACGCACGCGTGCGCGACGCCGACGGCGCTCCGAACGATCCGCGAACGCGAGAGGGACGAGCTGCTGATGCGACCGAACGACTTCGGGTCGAAGGCGCCGAACGGAAAAGCGAACCCCGCGTCGGCGCTCCGCGTCGTCGCCGCGGGCGGCGAGGCGCTCGACCCGACGCTCGCGGCGGCGTGGCTCGGCGGCGACGGCAGAAAAGGCGGAAAAGGCGGCGTGTCGACGACGGTTACGCTGGCGAACACGTACGGCGTCACCGAGTGCTGCGGGTACCAGACCTTCTCGCGCGTCGCGAGCGTCGCGGCTCGGCGCGCGCTCGGAGCGGCCATGGGTGGCGCGTGCGAGGTGCGTTTCGGCGCCCTCGACCACGATCCGTTCGAGCCGGCGGGCGGCGCGGGAGGCGGCGGCGGCGATTCGGGCGAGGGCGAGGACGCGGCGCTCGTGGAAGGTCGCCGTTCTTCCTCGCGCCGCGCGGGCGATGAACGGTTCGTGAGAAGGTTCCGCCCGCCCGTCGCGCCTCCCGACCCCTCGCCCGGGACGTCGGACCTCGTCGAGGTGTGGCTCCGCGGCGACCAGGTGGGCCTGGGGTACGCGTCCGCTCCCGAGCACACGGCGGAGCGTTTTTTCCTCGAGGAGGGTAAGGCGGACTCTTCGGCGGCGGCGTCGTCGGGCTTCGTTCGGTGGTTCCGCACGGGCGACGTCGCGCGGCGCGTCTCGGACGCGAACGGGTTCGTGTCCGCGGCGCTCGTCGGGCGCCTCGACGCGCAGGTGAAGATCAACGGGCGGCGCGTCGAGCTGGGCGACGTCGACGCGGCGGTGAAAGGCGCCGCGCCGAGGCTCGTCGCCGAGTCCGCCGCCGTCGTCGCCGACGCCGACGGGCGACTCGTCGCGTGGTGCGCGTGTCGCGACGAAGAACACGAAGGACCGCCGGAGATGAATCATTCGGATGCGCATCCGAACGCCGCGAAGGACTCCGACGGCTCCTCCGGTGCGATCGAGCGAGCGTTCGGCGAGAGGGTGTCGCTGAACGTCCGGGGGGAGAGTTCCTCCTACTCCGAAGACTCGCGAAGAAGCCCGGAGGACGAAGACGGGAAACGAAAAAAAACCGCGCTCCGCCGCGCCGCGCTTCGTTGGCTCGTCGCCGCGGCGCTTCCCGCCGCGCTCGTTCCCTCGCGGTTCGCGTTCGCGGACCGGCTCCCGACGACGCGCACGGGGAAGCTCGACCGGAAGGCCCTCGCCGCGCGGGACGATCCGCCGGGACCCGACGCGTTCGCGATCGGAGAAGACGGCGACTTCCTCGACGAAGGCGTCGGCGGCGAGGAGGGTGACGAAAAGAAAAAGGGCGGCGCGATTCGCGCGCTCGTCGCGGACGCGTGGTCGCGCGCGCTCGGGGGCGTTCCCGCGGCGTCGATTCGCGACGCGACGCGGTTCGACGAGCTCGGGGGCGATTCCATCGTCGCCCTCCGCGTCTCCCGCGCGCTCGCGGATGCGTTTTTCCCCGACGACGACGACGACGTTCGCGGCGGCGCGTTCGGCGAAGGTCTCGACGGGGCGCTCGCGCCCGCGGCGATGCTCCGCGAACCCGGGTCCGCGTTCGGGGCTTTTTCGCGCGGCGTCGAGCGCGCCGCGAGCGAGGGGAGGCTCGGCGAAATCGCGGCGAGACTGAGCGACGAAGGCGAGGCCGAAGAAGACGAAGGCGAGGCCGAGGC
>Ga0181571_10004859_pt1 | contig 10091 bp, 9 predicted proteins | sample 101ome_17_FD_132440 | JGI IMG/M metagenome (GOLD analysis project Ga0181571, IMG submission 132440) | Coastal salt marsh microbial communities from the Groves Creek Marsh, Skidaway Island, Georgia - 101407AT metaG (megahit assembly) | ecosystem: Environmental > Aquatic > Marine > Intertidal zone...
CGTTAATATCAATCGATTGGGCGGGCTTGGCATTTGGCGCAGTTTACGTCACCGCGTGTTCTCACGATTCAAAAATCCTTGGCGGATACCCAGTCCTCGTCAGCTAGAAGACTGGCTCCAGCTGCTGGATTTTTCAGTGGCGCGAGCACGGCATAAATTGGTTTTACCTGTCGATGGCGAGGGGCGCATTGGACGTTGGCTAGCAAAATTCGATGACATGTTGGTCGGCTGGAATACACCGTTGGGAAGTGTCTATTTACTGCACGCCACTAAAATTGTCAGAGGGCACCTACAGACGCCCGTGAGCTCGGCTGTCCGGCGTCCGTTGATGGGGCTGCCGGTCTCAAAACCCGCAGCGGGTGCTCAAGGCCAGGTATCTCCCCGTCAGCCGCCGTCATTACGGGTCGTTGAATGAAGCGTGTAGAACTTTATACCGATGGTGCGTGTAAGGGAAATCCGGGGCCTGGCGGATGGGGAGCTTTATTGCGGTTTGGTAGCCATGAGCGGGAGCTGTGGGGTGGCGAACCCGATACCACGAACAATCGTATGGAATTGACTGCTGCCATTGAGGGTCTAAAGGCGCTGACTGAAGATTGTGACGTGGCGTTGACCACTGATTCGGTGTACGTGCGTGACGGTATCACTCGGTGGTTACCCAAGTGGAAGCAGTCAGGCTGGAAGACTGCCGCCAAAAAGCCGGTGAAAAATCAGGATCTTTGGCAGATGCTGGATAAAGAGACATCACGTCATCGGGTGTCATGGCACTGGGTTAAAGGCCATAGTGGCCATCCAGAAAACGAACGAGCAGATGCGCTGGCAAACCGCGGCATCGCCGAGCTGGGAGCCTAATCATGCGGCAAGTTGTGCTGGATACCGAGACCACTGGACTAGAGGTCAGTCAGGGTCATCGCATTATTGAAATTGGCTGTGTCGAGCTGGTTAATCGTAAGTTGACCGGACGCCACTACCACCAATACATCCAACCCGATCGCGACATTGATGAAGGTGCGTTGGCGGTTCATGGCATTGGACCCGATTTTCTGGCTGATAAGCCACGCTTCGAACGCATTGCGGCCGCCTTTCTAGAGTTTATCGACGGGGCGGAACTGATCATTCACAACGCGCCCTTTGACATCGGCTTTCTCGATGCGGAACTCAAGCGTATCAATCCCGATCAGCTGTCTCTAATGGATTCAACATCGGTTACCGATACGTTGGTACTGGCAAGGAGTAAGCATCCCGGTCAACGGAATAGCCTTGATGCGCTGTGCCAGCGTTACGCGGTTGATAATGCGGCCCGTACACTCCACGGCGCTCTGCTAGACGCGGAGATATTAGCTGACGTCTATTTGGCTATGACCGGTGGTCAAACCAGTCTTGGTCTAAGCGATGAGGATGACAACGCGTCTGCAGGAGCGGGGGCGGCCTCTCAGATTCGACGGTTAAGCCCCGATCGAGCTCCGCTGCGGGTTGTGCAGGCAGATGCTGCTGAACTAGAACGTCATGAAAAACGACTCGATCAAATAGCCGAGGCTGCCGGTCGCGCCATTTGGCGAGAGTCAAAAGGTTAGGTATCGCCCAGTAGGATATGGGGCGCGGCTCAGCAAGCCATGTGCTGAAGGCAGGGTTAGGTAGAAGCGGGGCTCAAAGAGCCCCGTCTCAGTTAGATAAAGAGCTTTACGCAGAGCAAGCCAACGCCACCTAAAACGACGGTATAGGGCAGTGCCATAATGACCATGGTGCCGTAGGACAGCCGAATTAAAGGCGCCAAAGCTGACGTGAGCAAGAATAGGAAAGCCGCCTGACCATTTGGTGTTGCCACGCTAGGTAGGTTGGTGCCGGTATTAATGGCCACAGCCAGCATGTCGAATTGATCGCGGGTGATGGCACCCGAATCAAGCGCTTCTTTGATTTCACTTATGTAGACCGTCGCCACAAAGACATTGTCTGAGATCATCGACAGCACGCCGTTAGCAATAAAGAACATGGTGGGCTGAACACTGAATTCCATGGACATGACGGCGTGGATTACCGGGCTAAACAAATGCTGCTCGTGTATCACTGCGACAATGGCGAAAAAGACTACGAGGAGAGCCGTGAAGGGCAGAGCCTCTTCGAACGCGTGGCCAATTTGATGCTCCTCAATCACGCCATTGAAAGCGGTGAGTAACACAATAACCAGCAAACCAATCAAGCCCACTGCCGCCAAGTGAAAAGCCAGGCCGACCACGAGGATCACGGCAACGATGGCTTGAACCCACAGGCGCATGGTGGCCCGTGAATTCCGGTTAGCGCTTTGGCGAGTGTCAAAATCCTCTAGAACAGTGCGGACTCGATCGGGAAGCAGTGCGCCGTAGCCAAATGCGCCTGTGATCTCCAGTAACAAGCAGGTGAGCAGACCGCATACCAAAACAGGCATGGTTACGGGCGCCATGAATTTAAAGAAAGTAATGAAATCCCAGCCTGCCACATTGGCAATCAGTAGGTTTTGCGGTTCACCCACCAGCGTGCAAACGCCCCCTAAGGCGGTACCTACAGCGCCATGCATCATGAGGCTACGCAAAAACGCCCGAAAACCCTCCAGGTCCTCGTGGTGATGATCGTGAATCGTTTGGTCATCACCGTGATTATGGTCATCATCGGGTTGGCGACCCGAGGCAAACTTGTGATACACCGAATAAAAGCCAACGGATACAGCGATCAAAACCGCTGTCACTGTGAGGGCGTCAAGAAACGCAGACAAAAATGCCGCCACGAAGCAGAACATCAAAGAAAGGAGCTTCTTTGATCGGACGTTGAGTAAAATCTTTGTGAAGGTAAATAACAGCAAGTCCTTCATGAAGTAGATGCCAGCCACCATGAAGATCAGTAGCAGAATCACTTCGAAGTTAGCCTCGGCTTCATGAAAGACAGTGTGCGGGTCAGCCAAGCCTAGCAGTACCGCCTCAATGGCCAATAAGCCGCCGGGTTGTAACGGATAGCAGCGCAGTGCTAGGGCCAGGGTGAAAATAAACTCGGCAATCAACGCCCAGCCGGTGACAAAGGGTCCCGCCACCGCGAGCAAAATAGGGTTGAGGACTAAGAAGCCAATAATGACTTGTTTGTACCAGGTCGGTGACGAACCTAAAAAATTGTGCCAGAGGGCGCTGGTCGCTGATTCGCGCATGCCGTGTCCTTATTTATTAAAAGTAATGCGAGGGGTTATACAACGCGGGGGGAAGTGTACGCGGCTACGGCGACTCGGGTCGAGTCCATTTTTTACTGCTGGGTGACGCTTTGCCCAGGCCATCGTGTTATTGCATCGCACAGGCTGCGTCCCTACCATGCGGGTTTGTCGAGGAGCCTTCAATGCTAGAAATTCGTCCGGTCACGCACGCCCCTAATAAAGATGATTACTGCATTGTTTACGCCGGCAACGATACTGTTCAGATCGCAGGCGCGGCTCCAGGTGAGCTCTGGCTCCGTCGCGATGTCGAGACGCAGTTCGCGCACCTAAACACCGAGCTCCCGGTGGGTTATTGGCAGTCTACTCCCTGTTACGCGGTGTCAGTGTCGGCGGATCAATTGGATATGAGCCGTCATTTACCCTTAAATTTATTTGGCCTACTTGGTCGCATCGATGACGATGTTTTTGCCCTCCACGGTAGGGCCCACCAAATCCTAAGTTGGCGTCAGGATCATCGCTTCTGTGGTCGATGTGGTGGCGAAATGGCCTTTTCCGATGGCGGTCGTGCATTGGAGTGCGCGCCTTGTCGACTTTTGGTTTATCCCCGTCTGCACCCCTGTGTCATCGTGGCTGTAGGACAGGGGGACAAACTGCTCCTTGCTGCCGCCAAAGGCAGGCGCATTAATTTTTACAGCACGCTGGCTGGGTTTATTGAGCCGGGTGAAACCGCCGAGGAGGCTGTGGCACGAGAAGTGAAAGAAGAGGTGGGCATTGAGGTAACGAACGTACGCTATTTCGCATCTCAACCCTGGCCCTTTCCCAGCCAACTGATGCTGGGTTATCTGGCGGATTATGCCGGTGGCGAGTTGGTGCCCGATGAGGAAGAAATCGAGGATGCTGGCTGGTTCTCGCCCGAGGATCTACCGCCGATTCCACCCAACTGGTCAATCGCGGGTCGTCTTATTGAGCAGTTTTTTAATGAACGCGCACAGGCGCGATAAACAGGATCTTGACGATGGAAATGTTGCAGGAAGTGGGCGTATTTTTCTTGGAAGCAGCCATCGTGGTTGTGGCTGGCGTACTGCTGATAGCAGCCTTTGCCGGTATGAGTGGGCGCAAGAAAAACAAGCCCGAGGGACACATTGAAGTCACACGCTTAAACGAACGCTATGAGGGATATCGCGACGCCATTCGCGAGCATACTGAGCATGCGAGCGAAGCCAAAGCGCGGCAGAAAGCCGAAAAGGCAGCCGCGAAAGCCGATGACAAAAAAGCGAAACAGCGCGCCAAGAAGGGCGAAGATGTCATGGCAAAGCCTCGACTTTATGTCATCGACTTTGAGGGTGATACCCAAGCCAATCAGGTTGATGCGCTGCGCGAAGAGGTCTCTGCGGTATTGCCAGAATTACGCCAGGGCGACGAAGTGTTATTGCGATTGGAGAGTCCGGGCGGGGTTGTACATGGGTATGGATTAGCAGCGAGTCAGCTCACGCGCGTTCGCAGCGCGGGCCATAAATTGGTAGTGGCGGTCGACAAAGTGGCCGCGAGTGGTGGCTATATGATGGCCTGTGTTGCTGACGAGTTGATGGCAGCGCCTTTTGCGGTCATTGGCTCTATTGGTGTTGTGGCGCAGCTTCCCAATTTCCATAAGTTGTTGAAGAAAAATGATATCGATGTGGAGCTGCTGACAGCAGGTGAATACAAACGAACTCTGACCTTGTTCGGCGAAAATACCGACAAGGATCGTGAGAAGTTTCAGCAAGATCTCGATGATATCCATGACTTGTTTAAAGCGTTTGTAAAAGAGCAGCGCCCGGTAGTTGATGTCGAGGCGGTAGCCACGGGCGAGATTTGGTTTGGACAGCGCGCCCTAGATCGGCAATTGATCGATGCCATATCGACCTCCGATGACTACATTCAAGCGAGGCTCGAGAGCCATGATATTCTGGTCGTTAGCTACTCGGTGAAGACGTCTTGGCAGGAAAAGTTGGGTCTGTCTGCTGAGGCAGCTTTAGATCGAGTACTGCTACGTTGGTGGCAGCGAGGACAGCGACCGCTACCCTAAACCGCGACTCACTCCTTGGGCTGACAACGCCCCTGAGCAATGAGTGCGGCATCCACCAGAGCGGCCTGATCATCTAGATCTTCTGCAATCGCCGCCGGCGCTGTCTGTTTTTGCGCACTACAATCATCGGGCGATGGCGTTTCGGTTAGCCATAACAAGCTCAATCCTCCCGTGACGGCGAGGATGATGACCAATAGAGCATGGGCGCGTTTCATGGCGCCAGCATAGCTCAGCCGTTAGCTTCGTGCGAGTGCGGTGACGGCAGCGTGCTGGCTCAAGAACACTGAGCCGCCAAGGTGTTGCAAGAAATCGCTGCGCTCAAGTGCGTCCATTACAGGACCTTTGACTTCGCTCAGATGTAATTTGACGCCAAGCTCAGTCAGACGCTCGTTGATTGCCTCTAGCGCCTCAAGGGCACTCAGGTCGATCTCGTTGACAGCCGTGCACATGAGAATGACGTGTTCCACGTCTTTGTGGTGGGCGATTTGCCCGTAGATGAGCTCTTCAAGATAGGCCGCGTTGGCAAAATACAGGCTGGCATCAACGCGCAGTGACAGAATATTGGGATAAGTGATCACTGAATGGCGGTTGACGTTACGGTAATGCTCCGTACCCGGCACCGTGCCTACCACGGCAAAATGGGGCTTCATGGTGTTAAACAAGTGTAAGCCAACCGATGTTGCCACACCTGCCACGACGCCGACCTCGACACCAAAGAGCAGGGTTAGCCCAATGGTGGCAGAGACCGCCCAAAAATCAGGCCGTGAAAACAGCCAGGCCTGCTTAATAATGCGCAGATCAATCAGGCTGGCGACCGCAACAATGATGGTGGCGGCCAAGGTGGCCTTGGGAAGATAATACAGCGCGGGAGTCAGAAATAGCGCGGCTAGTGCAATCCCCGCTGCGGTTAGCACTGAAGCAGCTTGGGTTTGAGCCCCCGCATCAAAGTTCACCACCGAGCGCGAGAATCCACCCGTTACCGGGAATCCTCCTGATACCGCTGAGGCGACATTGGCGGCGCCCAATCCAATCAGTTCCTGATTCGAGTCAACGCGTTGGCGGCGTTTTGCTCCTAGGGTTTTGCCCACAGAGATAGATTCAATAAAGCCAATAATGGAAATGAGCAAGGCGGGCACGGCCAGCTGTTGCATGAGCGCAATATTGAGCGGCGGTGTGCTAAACGCGGGCAGACCACTCGGCACATCGCCCACCAGCGCTACGCCGCGTTGGTCTAGTGACCAGATCACGCTGGCCGCAATGGTGAGAACAATGGCCATGACCGGTGCGGCCTTGGCCAGCATTGTGGCGCTGGCTTGCGACACGCCAAACTGTTGCAGACCCTTGGATAGCCAGGTTCGGCAAAATAATAAAAATGTGAGAGCAAAGACACCGACCATCAGCGTTGCGGTATTGGTTTGATCAGCGTGGGCCGAGAGTGAGCTAAGCAGAGCGGGGAGAGCCTCACCGTGGGCCTGTATACCTAAGATATGGCGTAACTGGCTCAGCCCAATGATCACGCCTGATGCAGTGATAAATCCCGAGACTACGGGGTGAGAGAGAAAGTTGGTAACAAAGCCAAATCGCAAGAGTCCAAGCAGGATCAGAATGGCGCCGCTGAGTAACGCCAGCGTGACAGCCGCGGTGGCATAGTCGGCTGTGCCTTGTTGCGCCACGCTGCCCACGGCTGCAGCCGTCATCAGTGATACCACCGCTACTGGCCCCACCGACAGAGTCCGGCTGGTGCCAAACAGTGCATAGGCGATTAGCGGCAGGATGCTGGCGTAAAGACCCATCTCGGCGGGTAAGCCCGCGAGCAGGGCGTAGGCGAGCGATTGGGGAATGAGCATGATCGTTACGATAACCGCGGCCATTAGGTCGCGATAAAACGTGTCACGATCATAGCGTGCCAACCACTCCCAGCAAGGAACAAAGCGCATATTGAATGGTCTCTTAGGCAGCGGGAGCCGGTTTGACCATCCACTCGCGGCCTTTCAGCATTGCATTCCAGTAGATCCAGGGCAGCATATTGGCCTTTAACATCCAGGCCAGCGAGGTGGGCTGGGTGCCATTTAAGATCCAGCTTGGGAAGCTGGGCAGTAATTTGCCGCCGTAACCAAACTCGGCGAGCACGATCTTGCCCCGCTCAACCGTTAAGGGGCAGGATCCATAGCCGTTGTAGTGGCTCATATGTTGCTGCCGACCTGCATGTTGTAGCAGGTTAACCGCCACCACGGGGGCCTGCGCGCGGGCTGCGGCTGCCGTCTTGGCGTTGGGTGCATTCATGCAGTCGCCCAGGGCCCAAACGTTATCGAATTTTTTGCTTTGCAGGGTGTTCTGATCAACGTCGACCCAGCCGGCATCATCGGCAAAGGGGGAATGACGGATGAAATCAGGGGCGCATTGAGGCGGGCAGACATGAATCATGTCAAAGTCCGATTCAACCTGTTGTCCCTCGGCTGTTTCAAAGGTAGCGATTTTTTGCTCGCCGTTGATTTTCTTTAAAGTGTGCTGAAAATTTAGGCCGGCTTCGTATTTATTTACATATTCCATGAGCGCCGGTACGTAGTCGGCCACACCGAACAAACCGGGTGTCGAGGTGTAGAACTGAACGTCAATGGCGCCAATGCGCCCCTGCCGGCTCCAGTGGTCTGAAGACAAATACATGGCTTTCTGCGGCGCGCCGGCACATTTGATCGGCATGGGAGGCTGGGTAAACAGGGCTTTTCCAGATTTAAGAATCTGAACAAGCTCCCATGTATAAGACGCTGTTTTGTATAAATAATTTGAAGTTACGCCGTTACGTCCGAGGTTTTCCTCAAGGCCCTCGACGGCACTCCAGTTAAGCTTAAGCCCGGGCGACAGCACCAGCCGGTCATAGCCCAATACTTGGCCGTCATCCAGCGTCAGCATACTGTTATTAGGATCAAATTCTGTGACTGATTTCTGAATCCATTTGGTGCCCTTGGGTATGCAGCTCGCCATTGAACGCCCGGTGCTAGCCGGGCTGAAAATACCGCCTCCGACCATGGTCCAGCCGGGTTGGTAGTAGTGCATGTTGGCAGGGTCCACCAGGGCTATGGACAAATCAGGTGCTCGATTGCGCAAACTCGCGGCACAAGCAATACCACCGGCCCCAGCACCGACAACCACTACATCAAAGTGTTTGGTTATAGCCATGTTGTTCTCCCCATGTTTAAAACGTTGTTATTGTTTGCCCGCGTTACGGTAACGCTGGTTTTAATCCTCGTTAGCCGCCAAGTGCGCGATATCGTCGCCACCAAAGGCATTGATGGGGACGCGCAGAAATAACCGTTTGCCTGCGGTTAACGGCGGCAGGTGGCCGGCACGCATATTGACCTGTAATGACGGCAAGATTAGCGTTGGCATTGACAATGTTGCGTCGCGGGTCTCCCGCATGGCCACAAAGTCCTGCTCCGAGATGCCATCGTGGACGTGTATGTTGCCCGCTTTCTGGGCGGCAACCGTGGTCTCGAACGCCATTTCGCGGCCGTTTGGCTGATAGTCGTGGCAGACAAAAATGCGGGTATCGTCAGGGTAGGCGAGCAATCGCTTTATTGAACGGTACAGTGTTGCCGCATCACCGCCGGGAAAGTCGCAGCGCGCGGTACCACCGTCGGGCATGAACAGGGTATCTCCCACGAATAAGCAATCCCCAATGTGGTAAGCCATGCAAGCGGGTGTGTGTCCGGGCACGTGCAGAACGTCGATGGTCATGTTACCCAACGCTAGGGTTTCACCATCGGAGACGATGCGATCAAACTGACTGCCATCCCGCGCAAACCCTTCAGACTCGCCAAACACATCAGCAAAGGTCTGCTGAACCGTGGTGATGGCGGACCCGATCACGATTTCGCCTCCAAGCTCTTCCCTAAGGTAGGGCGCAGAGGTTAGGTGGTCGGCGTGGACGTGAGTTTCTAATATGTACGCGACCTCGAGCTTGTTCTGGCTGACGTACTCGATCACTTTATTAGCTGAGCTTGTGGTTAGGGTACCGGAGGCGTAATCCAGATCGAGGACAGGGTCGACGATCGCACATACATCCGATGAACGATCCGTTACCACGTAGGTGAGAGTCCATGTATGGGTATCGAAAAAGTGTTGCACTTCCAGTGCTGGGCTTTCCATGGTGTTCACTCCTGCAATTCTTGTGAGGCTTGGCAACAGCGTCATGGTTTGCGCGTCAAGCTGACAATCTAGGTCCGGCGGCGTTTCCCTGCTAGGTAGGCGTGCCCAGCTTTACCGCACAAAAATCCAAATCTGGTTATAAGGTTATACCCTAATAGAATTAATATCTAGCCCCAGTAAATCGCCGGAGACATACCGTCGGCTATGTGTGCGATGCTAAACCTTTGGGGGCCATTCCGAGGGGGTGAGACTGAAGTCCCGCCGTGATGTCTGACCCAAGGCCGAATCACTGAAATATCACGAGTAGAACGCCAGATGAGCGCCTGGATCTCGCGTTGCGAGCGGTTTTTATGTCATACGTCCGCCACTCTTGCCGTAAAAACGGGAACTTGATGCCGGGTTCGCGTCCGTCTGGAGCAACCGCAATGAGAGGGTTGACGCCATGATGGCGCGCAGGCGCTCTTATGTTGGGGGTTATTCGGAGGCCAACTGGCAACGCGTCTCCAGCGTAATGGGCAATAGCACAGCGGGAAATGCCGGAGGGGATGCCACGTTTGTATGCAGGCTGGTTTAGCGCCTAGCTACGCAAAATAAGCGTTGGATTTCGCTTGCGCGGTCGTTCGAGTCGCAATCTCGATCGCAGTCTGCGTGCGGCAGTAACACCTGCAGGTATTGACATGGCAGCGATCACCGAGCAGAAACGGTTAACGGCGA
>Ga0181571_10004867_pt1 | contig 10085 bp, 7 predicted proteins | sample 101ome_17_FD_132440 | JGI IMG/M metagenome (GOLD analysis project Ga0181571, IMG submission 132440) | Coastal salt marsh microbial communities from the Groves Creek Marsh, Skidaway Island, Georgia - 101407AT metaG (megahit assembly) | ecosystem: Environmental > Aquatic > Marine > Intertidal zone...
CGTTTGTGTGGCCTCACGGTCACGAGAAAGCGGGTCAGCCCCTGTTCTTCCGTAAGTTTGTACCAGCGCGGCTGACAGATAATCCCCACCTCATGGCAGACGGTCAATACGAAGCCATGTTGCGTTCGCTCCCAGAAGTTGAACGGAAGCGTCTTCTCGAAGGGGATTGGGATGTAGCGGAGGGAGCCGCCTTCCCCGAATTTTCACGAGTGAAACACGTTGTCGAACCTTTCGATTTACCTACCAATTGGCCTCGCATTAGAGCAGCGGACTACGGGTACGCGGCCCCGTCGTGCGTTCTTTGGGGGGCTATTGACTGGGATAATAATATCTGGGTTTATCGTGAATTGTACGCAAAACACTTGACAGCCGAACATTTAGCTGATAAAATACTAGAAGCAGAACAATTTGATCCGCTACCTCACTATACGGTCCTTGATTCGTCTTGTTGGAATAAGACGGGTTTTGGGCCTTCCATTGCAGAAACTATGATGCGTTCTGGTGTACGGTGGACCCCTTCAGACCGTAACCGCATTCAAGGAAAGATGGAAGTACATCGTCGTTTAGGTGACGATCCGTATACACAGGAGCCTCGTCTTCGCTTATTCTCTACCTGCCAGCACATAATCAAACAGCTTGCAGGTATCCCGCTATCAAAAACCAACAGCGAAGATGTAGATACTAAGGCAGAAGACCACGCATACGATGCGCTTCGTTACATGCTAATGACCCGTATGTCTGGCTATGCCTCTATACACCAGCAACTAGGCGCAATCAAGAACCATGTTTACAAGGTTCAAGATGAAGTATTCGGATACTAAGAAATGGCAAAAGCTATCATCGAAGCACAGTTTGATCCGTCGCAGATAAGCCTACGCGACCTGATCGACCTGTATGTAGAGAAGCGACAGATTAAAGGTTTGTCTGGTTTGACTGCACCAGAGTTCAAACCCTTTATGGACCGCCCTGCCATTGAATTTTTTGAAAGCGCACGAAACGAAAATAATCCTCTTCAGGTATTTTTAGACAAAAAAGCAAAAGAAGGTGTATCTTCAGGCTCCCTGACATCAACCTATTCCGCTGTCAAGAACCTCGAAGACAATGTGGTCCACCAGCTAAAGCGTCTGCAGCGTATGGGCGAATACGCAGACGATACTAACGGTTTTCCACGCCTCACAGATACAGTAATTCAGCCCAAGAAGGGTGCGCCACGCTCTAAAAAGCTGCGAATAAACCCGACGAAGTACGGCGAACTAAAAGTCAAGCTTCTAGATTGGGCAAAAAACAATCCGAAAGACGAACCTGTTGTACGCGCCATCTTGACGCAAATGTACACAGGTTTTCGTCCTAAAGAAATCATAAATATGCCGATGCGCGGCACAATTCGTGCAGCAGACCCCGGTAGTTCATCGAAAGGACTGTTTCTTCCTGCTGATTTGGCAAAAATGGACGAAGCAATGGCTATTCCTTTAACTCCGCATGTCGAAGGCACGTTGAATGCTGCCATAAAGCAAAATACAACTCGTTTTGCTGACAAGCAAATGCCTGACCTGATGTTTTTGACGGATGATGGTAAAAAGATACCAGATGGGCGTATGTCAGCTATTTTGAAGCAGATAAAAGTCCCCGGTATCCTAGAAGATGCACGGACAGGCGAACCTATCGACTATTTGACATCTGCTTACGATCTTCGTCGCGGTCATGCGACCTATGTAAACATGCTGGGCTTCCCACCACAAGTCGGTGCAGAAATGAAAGCCCGTGCCATTAAAGAGGTAGGCGCAGGTGAAGAACCGAAGTACATTGCGAAACCTTTCGGGTCGTATACGCAAGAACAGTTAGCCCCACATATCGTGTTGCACAATGCGATCGATAATCAGGCTGCAGCCTACATGGGTATTGAAGGTGCAAAGACAGACAAGAACATCTTTCTCGACCCTGACCAAGATAGCATCTCTACCTATAAGAGTATCAATCGTCCACAAGATTTTCCAACAATCAAGACGACTGAAATAAAAGGTGTCACACCGCAAGCGATGCCAGCAAACATCGTCGATGTGACTTTGCCAGAGGTATCAGGAGAAGGGCCGATCGACCAGCAGCTTATGAACTCACGGTTCAAGAATGCCTTGAATAAAATTGATTGGGGTAAGCTTGGTATCGGTGTAGGTGTAGCTACGGGATTTGCTGCCCTAGACCCTGTTGAAGCAGCAGCTAGTGGTATTACCCGTTCTACAGGCGTAGGCACAGCAGCTTCCTTAATGATAGAGCCAACCGAAACCGGACTCGATCTTCCTGAAAAAGTAGCTAAAGCGTACGGCATACCGGTGCAAGAAGCGTACCAGATGTCTGACTTACATTTGAATAATTTGAACAGCGCATACGAACAGCGTATGCAGCAAGTAGCAGAGGAACAGGCAAAGATTGCTGGTGAAGCATCTCTTTCACCGATGACTGCCTCTGAAAACAACAGATTTGAAGCTATGCGGAATCGTGCATCGAATCTTCGCAACCTTCAAGATACCCTAGCGTCGAGCAAACCACAGTTCGACACTGGGGAACCTATTCCAACCACACCTTAATTTAGGGAGTTACCCAATGCCGATGAACAATTACAATTACGGCGCATCTTACATCAACAGTGCTGACAAGACATCTGTAGATGACATGATGGGCTGCAACCAGTTGTATCGTGAGCGTCTTGAGTTTGATACCCGTGCACAAACCGGTGTTTTGACCGAAAACATGCCGAAGAAGCAAACTAAGACGACTGTTGATCCTTCAGTAATGAAGATGGCTGACGAACGCAACTACTAAGGATTTTTTCCGATGGAAGATAGGTTTCTAGAACCTGCAGATGATCAGCCCGTAGATGTCGTATCTCCTGACGACCAGATGCCATATCTGGCGGAGTTTATTGTCAAGCGGTTTGAAGATGCAGAGAATGGGCGTTACGCTTACGAGCAACGCTGGTTGCAAGCGTACAAAAACTTTCGTGGCATCTACGATTCAACTACACAGTACCGTGAAACAGAACGGTCAAAGGTGTTCATCAAGATCACCAAGACAAAAGTTCTGGCTGCTTACGGTCAGATTGTAGATATTTTGTTTGCCAACAAAAAGTTTCCCATCGTTGTAGAATCCACACCAGTACCAGAAGGTGTAGCAGAATTTGCACATCTTAAAACACCCTTAGATGATATCGTTAATCCCCCCGCTGCTGACCCATACGGCTTCGAGGGTGACGGTAGAGAGTTGGCTCCGGGTGCTACCCGCGCAAACGAGCCAGCGCACTTCTTAGGGGCTTATAAGGGGCTAGAAAACGCTCCTATAGTTTCAGGACCAGCATTGGCAGGTGAACCGCAGATTTCACCAGCCCAAAAGTCCGCTTTGATGGCTGAAAAGCACATCCACGATCAGTTGGTAGACACAAACGCTGTTACCGTGATTAGAAAAGCACTTTTCGAAGCTGCCCTGCTAGGTACAGGCGTCATCAAAGGCCCTTTGAACATGTATAAGCGTGTTCACAAGTGGGAGCGTGGTGAATCTGGCGAACGCACCTATCAGCCATACGAAAAAATTGTTCCTCGTATCGAACATGTCCCTATTTGGGATTTCTACCCAGACCCTGCTGCAACGAATATGGAAGATGCCGAATACGCTATTCAGCGTCACCGTATGAACCGTCAGCAGCTTCGCAGCTTGATTATGATGCCGCATTTTCGTGGCGACGCAATCCGCGAGGTATTGGAAAGCGGTCCTAACTATACGGATAAGTATTTTGAAGATACAATTCGTGAAGATGAAACCGAAGCGTATTATCAAGAGAACCGCTTCGAGGTTTTGGAATACTGGGGCGTAATTGATTCAGTCATGGCCGATAAGGTCGGCATGGAGTTGGACGAACTGCCAGATGAACTAACACAAGTTCAGGTTAATGTGTGGGTTTGCGGTAATCACGTAATTCGTTGCGTAGCTAATCCATTTACTCCATCTCGTATTCCGTTTTTTGTCACTCCTTACGAGATCAACCCATATCAACTGTGGGGTGTAGGTGTAGCAGAGAACATGGAAGACGCCCAGTTGCTTATGAACGGTCATGTCCGTATGGCAATTGACAACCTTGCTCTAGCCGGTAACTTGGTCTTCGATGTTGACGAAGCCAGTTTGGTTCCCGGTCAGAACATGGATATTTTCCCCGGAAAGATATTCCGTCGTCAGTCCGGTGTTACAGGAACAGCAATTAACGGCTTAAAGTTTCCTAACACTGCGCCTGAAAACATTCAAATGTATCAAATCAGCCGCCAACTAGCCGATGAGGAAACAGGTCTGCCGTCTATTATGCACGGTCAGACAGGTGTATCCGGTACGGGCAGAACTGCTGCTGGCCTATCGATGTTGATGGGCGGGGCAAGTCTGTCTATGAAAACCGTCATCAAGAATGTTGACGACTTCCTTCTAAAGCCGATGGGCGAAGCCTATTACCAGTGGAACATGCAGTTTAACGAGGCTATGGAAGACATCAAAGGCGATCTAGAGATCAAACCTCGTGGTGTAGCTGCTGTTATGCAGAAGGAAGTTCGTAGTCAACGTCTTATTGGTCTTCTTCAAACCGTATCGAATCCAATGTTGGCACCGTTCATCAAGATTCCGAATCTCATTCGTGAATTGGCAATCTCTCAAGATATCGACCCTGATAGCTTGGTCAATGATGTCAACGAAGCACAGATTTATGCCGAAATGTTAAAAGGAATGATGGCAAATGCTGAACAACAATCAGGCGAAGATGGTGTCCCACCTAGTGAACAATCCCCAAGCATGGGAGGGGCTGAAGGAGTATCTCAACAGCCTCAAGACGCTGGTGGTACAAGCACTGACGGTAGCGCAATCGGAATCGGAACTGCGCCAGTTGCAGGGGAAGCTGGTTTTACTGGAAACACTCCTCAAGCTGAAGGATAACCACGAATCGGTTATTAAGGGATCAAAAGATGGCTAGTTTTGTAGATTGGTACTATCCACAACCTGTTACAACAACAGAAGAAGCTTCCGACGATATCGCGCAGCTTCCAGAGCCTACGCCTACTCCCACAGTGGAAACGGGTGGCGGAACTAGCTGGTCAGATACGGGTGTAGCACGAACTTTTGGTCAAGGTGCGGATATTGACATTAGCAAGCTTAGTACCGTTGATCCGGCTACCATTCAGTTTTCAGACTTTAACGATTATCTTTCTTCTCGCGGACTACCTACACGAGAAGGTTTTTTCTCCGGCACAGATTTTAGTTCGCTAGGTACACAATCGGGACCAAGCAGCAAACAGTTAGGTACTTTAGCTACTGTTTTAACAGAAAGTCCTATGATGGGCCTCGTGGGTAGTGCTTTGGGTCCGACCCGTGAAGTAAAAGACCCTACAGGAACATCTTCTCGTTACATTCAAGAAAGTGGTATTTTTAACCGTATCGCATCTATGAATATCGCAGAAGAGTACCGCGATTTGGGCGCAATCAAAGATGCGTGGGAAAAGAATCCTACCGGAACTACAAAAGAAAACGGCTTTCTCATGCATATGGATGGTCGCCCGATTTATCGTATGCCGGGGTCAGCGTATTATAAACATAAGATACCCGGTATGGGCGATATCAGCCAGTTGCAAGGGCAAAATCTAGAAAAATTGGCTGCTGCTAGTAACGTGTTTGATGCCCTAAAAGCAAGAATTGATAGTGGCGGCAATTTTGATGATGTTAAAGATGCTGTTTACGATACATTTGTATCAACACCCAATGGTGGTTACAACCTAGATGGTTCATTCAACTACGGCGGGGAAACAACTTCCAGAATGGGAAATATGGAAGACCTAGTATCTTTAAGCAATCAGATGTTCAGCCATGTCACCGACCCCAATGCAAAGGCACAAGCTGCTTCTAGAAAAAGCTATGCTACTGCTGTTATCGAAGGTTTGCGGTCTATGCCGTCTAACGCAACTTCTGCACAGCGCATGGCACATATTAAAAGCATCGTTGATATGTCTATGGGTCGCAAGCCAACCACAACGGCGATATCAAGCGTAGTTAGCCCTTCTGCTAAACTAACTGGAACTGCCGGTACGCCTACTAGCTATGCCGAATTTGCAGCTAAACTTGACAAGCAGTACGAAGATGGCGGAAGTGATGACTTTGGGTTTACAGCAGACGATGTAGCTGATGCTAGAGATGATGAAGCGGGTGATGTTGATATTGGCGGAGGCGGATTAGATTTCAGCGAAGAAGGTTTGGCTAAAGGTGGTCGTATTCGCTACGCTTGGGGCGGGGATATCGACGACGCCTCCGATGACGATATGGGCGATGTTGAAACCATGTCATCATCATATAGTGCCGATCCTGACGCATTTGCTGACGAAGATGCAGGTATGTATGATGGCGAAGATACCTCTGAGGGCAACAACGACACTAAAAGAAACATCACTGTTAAGCCTAGCGTAACGACTGAATCGTTTCAAAAAGACATCGTAAGAGAACTTCGTGATTTAAGCTTAACGCCTGAACAGCGTTATGCAGTAAGTGCAATGGCGCAAAAGCTTGGTATGGATCCGGCTGGTACTGATGATATTATTGCTGCCCCAAAAAAGGGGGAAGATTTTATCGATAGTCCGCTAGGTAGCTTCTTAAATAAAGCTGCTGCTGCTGGCATGCAAGCCCTTGCACTTCAGGCACTAGGTATTCCGATGGGATTTGCTCAAGGTGCTATGATTCCCGGAGATCAGTCTACACAAGCTGGTGAACCTGTCTTGACAGCTAACGAAGTCATGCAAGGTAAGGAATCAGGCTTCATCCAAGCCCCGCCATCACAGGTATCTGAAGCAGAAACAGTAGCTGATGATGTAGCAATGAATGGCGATGTAGGCGGAGAGATTATCAATGCCTCTGCCGTTACGGAAGCCGGTGAAGCTGACATTGCTAAGATGATTGCAGACGCTGAAAAGTACGCCCGTGCAAACGGAATTGAAATAGCAGACGACGGCGAAAAGAACGACATCCGTGTGTCAAAGGGTGAAGTCTACATTAAGAAAGACCTTGCCAACATCATCGGGCGGGATAAAATTCGCAAGATCAACAATCGCGGCAAAAAAGATACCCGTCGTAAAATCCAAAAAACGCAAGCGGCTGCAGAAGGCGGTTTTATAAAAAAAAAGTACGCGGATGGCGGTGAAGTACAGGTAACTGGTAAGGAGTATATGCAGCAGGGAATTAGTTCCCTTCAGGCTTTTCCTGCGTGGTTTACAGGTACGCTGGGCGATGTGAACGAAGCTTTAGCACAGAGTAAAGCTTACCGTGATAAATACAAACCAAGAGACAACGACGCATCAGAGGATACATTGCGTCACATCCTTGTAGCCGGTTACATGCACAATAAGCCGGGAAAAGTCTCTAGGTACTTCGGCAACATGGCTTCTAGATGGCTGGATGACCGCGAACTAGGGCCAGATAAAGAAGAAAACGAAATTGACGTAAATAACAACGCATTTGGTAGGGCTTTGCGTAGAGCGTATCCTGATCGTAAAGCCTTCACCCAAAAAGCTATCGAAATCGTTCGCAGCTTGTCAAAAGGCAATGCTGTAGAAATTGAAGGCTACAAGCCTCTTTTAAGTAAGGGACGATAACGAATCCGTCGGCTACCCGCAACGCGGCCCCGACACAACCGAAGCGGCTACCCACAGCCATGTGGCCCCGCATGAAGAGGTAATAAAATGGCAAAAAAAGTACGCGGCCATCGTGCCAACAAACCAAACGATTCTTTTGGTACTGTTAATAGTGATACCTTGTACAAAGGTAAATATCGTGAAGAGGTCTACGAAGACGAAAACGATAATGAGGAACTTGAAGCCAGCGAAGAAGCTGAACAGGACGCTGAACAGCCTGTAGCTGCACAAGAAGGCGAAAGCTTTGCTGCTAAGTCTGAAAGTCAAGAACCTGATTATAAGAAACGCTACGACGATCTCAAGCGGCACTACGATGAACGGCTTGCTGAATGGAAGGCAGAAAAGGAAGAGTTTGTAACTCGCTTGAACACTTCTAAACCGCAAGTTGCAGAAGATACATCAGAGTTAGGCGCATTCAAAGATCAATACCCTGATGTGTACGACGCAATCCAGAAGATTTCTTCATCCCAATCTGAAGCTAGGGTGAAGGGTCTTGAACAAGAATTGTCGCAGATCAAAGAACGAGAGAAAGCTTTAGAAAAACAGAAAGCTTATCAGGAGTTACTAAGACTGCAGCCCGACTTTGAAGATTTGAAAGGTGATCAAGCCTTCAACGAATGGCTTCAAGGTCAGCCTAAATCAATTTCTGATGGTGTTTACAACAACAGCACAGATGCACTTTGGGCTAGTCGGGTGGTTGATTTGTACAAAGCAGACGCTGGCCTGTCGAAGAAAACAGCATCGAAACCCAAACAAGACAAGAAAGCTGATGCTGCCATGTCTGTGTCACGCACCACTTCAAAAGAGGTTGCTACAGGCGGGGGCGACAAGCGTGTTTGGAAAGCTTCAGAAATAGCCAAGATGAAACCGTGGGAGTTTGAAAAGTTTGAAGCTGAACTCGACGCCGCACGGTCTGAAGGGCGAATTAACTACAACTCTTAAACCTCAAATGAAGGAAGGAAAAGCAGATGGCTTTTAATCGCGCTGCAGGTCATAATAACCTGCCTTCCGGTAACTTTACACCGGAAATTTTTAGCCAAAAAGTTCTCAAGTTTTTCCGTCGCGCTTCGGTTGCTGAAGACATCACAAATACCGATTACGCTGGCGAAATTGAGAACTATGGCGACACCGTTCGCATTATTAAGGAACCAACAATTACGGTTTCTGCTTATGCGCGTGGTTCCGTAGTAAACCCACAAGACTTGGCTGACGACCAGACAACTATGGTTGTTGACCAAGCAAACGCATTTGCGTTTAAGATTGACGACATCGAAGAGCGTCAGTCTCACGTAAACTTTGAAGCCCTCGCTACTTCTTCAGGTGCATACTCCCTGAAGCGTAAGTACGATGGCAACATCTTGACAGCAATGTTCGACGGTGCTGGTATCTCATCTGAGACTAGCGCACCAACTGAAACTGTTTCAGGCTTGGGTACATTGGCAACACCGTTGACATCACAGTCTGGCGACGATCTCGTTAACATCATGTTGAAGATGGCTCGTGCACTGGACGACCAGTCAGTTCCTGAAGAAAATCGTTGGTTCGTAGCTGCCCCGGCATTCTACGAAACACTGTTTGGCGCAGGTGCTAAATTCGCAGAAGTACAGGTAACTGGCGACGGTACCTCACCTCTGCGTAACGGTCTTGTCATGCAGGGCAACATTGCTGGCTTTAACTGTTACAAGTCAACAGCAATGAACGCTGCTGGCACAGACACAGTAGACGTAACTGGCTTGGGTGCAGGTGAATTCCCAGTCCTTGCTGGTCACATGTCATCAACTGCAACTGCTTCGCACATTGCGAAGACCGAAGTTGTACGTTCAACTGAAACCTTTAGCGACATCGTTCGTGGCTTGCATGTATTTGGACGTAAAGTCCTACGTCCAGAAGCCCTCGTTCGTGGCGTTATCAGCCTGTAGTAGAGGAGATTGACTTATGGCGACTTTTACTATTACTGGCGGCGGTAACACTGGTTACGGTGCTAACGGCCCAAATGTTAAAGTAGCAAGCGTTGTTATCGACTTGACTAACGACGACTTTAGCGCATTAGCTGCTACTGACACAATCGAAGCGATTGAAGTTCCTGCAGGTTCAATTGTACTGTCAGCAGGATACGAAATCCTAACCGCAGGTACTGGTACAGGTACATTGTCGCTTGGCGACGGTGGTGACCCAGACCGTTACGTTGCTGCTGTTGTACAAACTGCTGCGGGACAAAAAGCTGCTTTGGCAACTAATGTTCCACATCTGTACACTGCTGCAGACACAATCGACCTCTTGAGTGCAACTGCTGTTTGTAACTCAAAAGTCAATGTATGGGCTGTTATTTGCGACTGTAACAACGTCGAAGATGACATGCTTGTCACATACAACGACAACACATAATCTACC
>Ga0181571_10004871_pt1 | contig 10078 bp, 6 predicted proteins | sample 101ome_17_FD_132440 | JGI IMG/M metagenome (GOLD analysis project Ga0181571, IMG submission 132440) | Coastal salt marsh microbial communities from the Groves Creek Marsh, Skidaway Island, Georgia - 101407AT metaG (megahit assembly) | ecosystem: Environmental > Aquatic > Marine > Intertidal zone...
TAATCTTCGTGGGGCTACGTTGGACTACATCTATCTTGATGAGGCTGCTTATATGCGCCTTGACTTTATTAACGAGGTTCTTCTACCTATGGTTACCCGAACAAATGGGAAGGTGTGTGCAGCATCTACGTTCAATGGTCCGAACTGGTTCTTCGAATGGTACAAGGAGGGGCAGTTGGAAGAGAACTGGGAACAGATAAAGAGCATTAAGAGGACCTATCTTGACCTTAAGGACCCTGATGTGGAGAAGACGGTACTTGGGATCAAGAAAAGTATGACTAAGGCACAGTTTAATCAAGAGTTCTTGTGTAGACCCGTCAGTGGTAATGCTTTGTTCAGCAATGTGGAAGATGCAGTAGTAACGGAAGACTTTAGTAACTACGAAAGGGTGTATATCGGGATGGATATCGGTGTAGCACAAGATTACACGGTATTAACGGCCCTTTCAGAGAACTATGAGGTCATAGGTATTGATAGGTTCAATTTCAAGGAGGAGGGGATGGACTCTGATGAGTTTAAGCAGAGAATCAAGGACTTTTACTTGCACTATGATCAGGATGACCGCTTGGCGGCTTGTTACTTCGAGGTAAACAACAACGACTTACTCTTTGATGACTTAACCGATGATGAGAGGCTTTACAAGATGATACCTTTTCATACCACTTCTAAGACAAAGCCCATTATGATTAGAAATCTTATAAAGCTTTTTGAGGAGAAAAAGATATTTATACCTAATGACAGCAACCTTATCAAGGAGCTGTATGACTTTAGGAGCAAGAGAAACCCAATTACGGGGAACTTGCAGTTCTCAAACACTGAGGGCAAGCACGATGATATGGTGATGAGTCTCGCTATTGCGGCATATTGTGCTTCTGAAGAACAAGACGGAGGTGTAACACTGTTCCTATGATCGATTTTAAGACCCATATAAAGCTTCTGAGCAATCTTTCTGACGATAGCGGTATCGAAGACTATCTACAAGAATTGGAGCCGTTAGAACGCATTAAAATAGCTCGTGCAATTAAGGAGGTTTACCCCATAAAGGAGGACAAGGTCATTACCGACTACATAAAAAGTAACTTTTCCGTTACCTTGACCGTTGAAGAGGCTGTTTTAGGGCAATTCATTATGCTTGAGCAGATAGTTACGGGAAAAACCAAGTTCAAAAGAGAATACGAAAGGGATTTAGCCTTTGCTAAACTAATCCTCCGACCTAAACACCACAAGGAGTTTGATAACGAGAAAGTTGAGGACGAAATTGCCAATGAGAAGGCTATTTTAGACTCTCCAGTACAAGACATCTACAGTGTAATAAATTATTACTTAGATAACAGAGATTTTGTGCTTTTTAAGCAGTTTTCAGGTGTTTTTTATGAAATGCCCGATGATGATGAGGAGATAACAGACGATAAAAAAGAGGAGAAGACCTCAGAAAACCTATTTCATAACCAGTGGTACTGGTATTCTATCGTTAGAACTCTTGCTAAGGAAGACATTACGAGATACAATGAGATTTATATGCTCAAGATGAGCACTGTATTGCCAGAGATGAGCTTTTTAGCACAGCGTGATAAGATTGAAAAGGCCCAAAGAAGAAAGCAAGAGGCCCTAAATAAATTGTAAATTAAAGAAATGTTGCTATGAATAATCTCTCTGGTTTTTATCAGTTAGTAAAAGACTTCTGTGATAATCATAATATGATAAATGAGTTTTTATTCTTAGGTTCTGAGCAAGAACTTGAGAATAGAGAATTCAATTACAGAACCCTTGTGATGATTCCAAGCAGCTCAAACATCTCAAGAGACTTAAGCAGACCCATATACACCCTTTCATTCGATTGTGCCTTGCTTGATAGAACCATTGGGGACAGCGAGATTTCATTGGTAAAGTCTACTGAAGAAAACTTATTTGTCGTAGGTCAATTCCAAGATTACCTTATACAGCAAGATGAGAACTGCTACATTGATGATGTAGATGTGGTAAATATGTTAAGCGAAGATGAGAACATTACCTCAGCGATGTTTGAGGTGACAGTAAGCTTTGCGAGAAAGAATTACAATGCAGGTATCGATAACTAATGCTCAGTCCACAACAACAAAGGGGAAGACTAAGAGCCTTAGTGGTAAGAGAACTTAAAAGGTTTGATACTAAAAGGCTTTTTAAGCAGCTACTGAAAGATAACAATCAGTATGCAAGTGGATTCTTAAATAGAAGCATCTCTTCCTCAAGATTCAATAACTACGTTACAGTACGATCATCGATAAACAATGAAACGGGAATCATTAGTAACGTTACCGTCTCTGTAGAAATCCCTTGGGGAAGGTACGGTATAAAGTTGGACGAGGAGTACGGTGGTGCTGAGTATGCTGAAGGGCAGATGACCCCTGCTCGCTCATCCATTATAGACTGGATACAGAGAAAGGGAATCGAGGCAAGGTCCTATGTTACGAGAACCTTGAAGGATGGTAGCGAGAAGACCTATCAGTACACGGGACTTGCGGGTGCTAAGATTATGGCTTACCATATACAGCAGAACATTATAAACGAAAACGAACTAAGAACAAGATACGACTACGCAAATGAAATCTCCTTTGAGATAGAGCAAGCACTTAGCATCGCCATTAACGATTGGATTGAAGAGATGGTAGGCGAGCAATTGGTAGATGTGTATGTTGAGTTAAACGAGTTATACTAAGATGGCAGGAAAACAAAAGGGAGACGCTAATCTAAACAACCTGAGAAAGCAATTAGATCAGATTGTAGGTAAGTTGCAATCTATCCAGCGCAACATCAATGAGATGCGTGAGGCTGGTAAGAGCGCAAAGCAGATATATAAAGAGTACGGCAAGGAGCTTGAGAGTTTAGCTGCTAAAGAAGAGACTCTTAATAAAGAGATTCAAGAACGTAAGAAACTTACAAAGGATAACGCAGATACCTTCAGTAAGTACGTTAAGCTTGAAAATCAGAGCAATAATAAGCGTAAAGCCATATTCAAGGAGCTTTCTGACATTGAGCAGAAGGCATTCAAGAGTTCCGAGAAGGCAAGAGAATCGGGTCTTAAGCAACAAGACAGAAGAAACAAGGCTTCCCTAAAGGCTAACGATAAGTTAGAACTTACTAAGGTTCGTCAATCACGCCTTAGCGTAAATAAACGCCTAAGAGCTGAGTTAGACCTACTAAACAAACAACAGCGTAGATACCGACAAGGCTCTGCTGAATACAAACGTATTGAGGAGGAGAAGGTAAAGGCAACGGCAAAGGCTCTTAGAGATAGAGACTCTATCATTAAGAAGTACCGTGGCAGTAGAATAACCGAAGACACTAAAGGAGGTTTCTTAGGTGGCTTACAAAAGGGATTCTCTGCATCCGAACTTGGTAAAGGCATTGGTAGACTAACGGGTATAGGCACAGTACTGGAAGGATTCAGAAGACTCCTTGGTGCAGTACGTCAAGCACTTGTAGGTTCATTTAAGGCAGCAGTAGACTTTGAAGCACAACTTGCACAGTTACAAGCAGTTACGGGTATCAACAACGATGAGCTTTCCCGATTAGAGAAAAACATCCTTGATGTAGCGGGTAGTACGAAGTTTACCTCAGAGCAAATCGTAGAACTACAAACTGAACTTGGTAAGTTAGGTTTCTCTGTAGATGAGATTGAGAAGGCTACATTAGCCGTTGCAGAGACTGCTCAAGCACTTGGTGAGCAAGTAGGTCCCGTTGCACAGAAGATTGGACAGATTCTTAATCAGTTTAACTTAACAGCATCGGAGACGGTTAACGTATCGGATACCTTGGTAAGTGTGATTAACTCTTCGGCACTTTCCTTTGAAGGCTTTGGTACTGCCTTGCAGTACATCGGTCCACTTGGTGCTGAGGTAGGTACTACCTTTAGAGAGACTTCTACTGCGATGGCTATCTTGGCAGATAACGGTTTTACCGCCTCTCGTATTGGTACGGGTCTTCGTGGTATCTTGACCGAACTATCCACCACGGGTAAAGACCTTAAGACGGTAATCACTGAACTTGCTGATGCAGAGATTTCACTTGGAGAAGCTGTTGACCTTGTGGGTAAGCGTAATGCAGCCCAGCTTATCACACTTATTGATAACCTTGATGTACTTGACGATTTAGAGAACAAGTACTACAACACAGGTGCTGCTGCAATTGCCTCTGCACAGCAGATTGATACTTATGCCGGGAACTTAGACCTATTAAAATCTGCATTTAACCGTGTACAGATTGAGTTTGGTAACTTCCTAAAATACTCTGGGTTAGTACGAGCAGCACTTAAACTCCTCGATGAGCAAGGCTATCGCACAGCCCTTGCAATGGAATTTTTATCAAACATTGATCCACAGAACTTCTCGGAATCACTTTCTGAGGCTGCGGACAATGCCCTTGCATTGGCAGATGCATCAGGTAAATTTGCTAATAAACAACAGATATATGCCGAAGCTGCAAAAGGTTTGTTTATGGAGACACTGTCTCCCCTACAACGTGAGTACCTAGAGAATGAAAAGGAACTCGCTGCTTTTGAAGCTCAGAAATTCGGTGTGATATCAGATGAGGAGTCTAAAAGAAGAAGATACCTTAAGGACAGACAAGAGGCTCTTAGAGATTACAAGATATCTGAGGAAGAGCGTTTGGCCATTGAAGAGCAACTTACACTACAAGTTGAGCGTCAAGCAAAGACCAATGCACTCCTTAGAGCAAGAAATGAGATTGAAGAAGAATATTCTGAAAGGCTAAAGGAGTTCCAAGGAAGAAGAGATGACGAGGAGCTTGACCTTGAGAAGGCACTTAAGCTAAGAACGGAGATAAACGCAGATGCAGAGTTGCTCAAGGAAAACAGAGAGGCAGCACAAGCAGCGTTAGAAAAAGAGAGAGAAACCCTTAAGGGGCTTATTTCCGATGGTGCACCTAAAGAGATTATAGAGACTTCTAAGCAAGAGATAGAACTTGCGGAGACTCGCCTTGAGCAGTACGATCAAGAGATTACAAACCTTACCAACGTAAACTTAAACAAGGAACAACTCTTTGAGCTTGCACAGAAGGAGTATGAGCTTGAGTTTGCAGCACTTAGAAACTCTATTGCTGAACGCAAGGAGCGATTGAGCAAGGACGAGGAACTTCTAAACATACAGATTAAGACCAATCAGAATGAGATTGATGCCTTAGCCATTAAGATTGAAAACGCAAAGACCGATAAGGAGCGTAACGAATTGGCCGATCAGCAGAAGAAGCTTCTTGAGGAGCAGTCTCAAGCAGAGATTAAAAGAGCAGAGCTTCAGAAGGAAGCAAACGAAGATGTTCAAGGATACTTAAACCAAGTTCGAGATGAGCTTAAGAGCCAAGAGAGCCTATGGCGTGAGGCTGGATTCTCACCAGAGAGCTTGCGTATCTTGGAGAAGGCTACTGAGCGTTTAGACCAGATGACCAACTCTGTGTCTGAATTGGCATTGGACTTCCCAGAGGCAGTAAGTGCAGCAGATAACCTTGTTAAATCCCTTCAAGATAGATTTGCAGATACACTGAAAAATGGTGGTGTACTCTCAGAGAAAGACAAGCAAGAGATAAACAAGATTATTGGGGACACCTTCGCAGGGTTTGAGCTTACTGAAGAACAGCAAGAAGCTATCTCCGAATACATCTATTCGGGACTTAAGCCAGGGAAGAAGACAAAGGAAGACGTCCTTAAGGAGGCTAAAAAACTTCTTGACGATATCTTTGGCGAGATTGTAGATGCTGCAAAAGCGTACAATGAAACTGCATTACAGAACACTACAAACCGCTTGAAGGCTGAGATTGATGCCATCAAGAACCGTTACGATGTAGAACAAGAGATTCTTAAATCACAGCTCGATAATCAGCTTATTACTGAGAATCAGTTTAGGCTTAAGCAGAGAGAGTTGCGTAGAGCACAGCTTGCTGAGGAGAATACTATCAACAGACAGATATTTGAGGCACAGAAAAAGGCTGACCTCAATGTGGTAGGAGCAGAAACTTCCGAGGCACTCTTCTCCAACATCCTTAACAACTACGATAAGTACGACTTTACTACAGCGGGTATCCTCTCTATATTGAGTACTGTGGCAGTGGCAGCAGCGGGTGCTGCAAAGGCCGATGCCATCAGAAGAAGAAAGTTCTACCCAGTGAAGTTCGAAGAAGGTGGTATGGTTCAAGGGCCTTCACACGCTGAGGGTGGTGTACCATTCACTGTTCAAGGACGTGGTGGATATGAGATGGAAGGTGGCGAGTTTATCGTAAACAAAAAAGCTGCATCTTTGCACAGAGGATTGCTTGAGCGTATCAACTCCTCTTACAAAGTACCTACCTCACCATCGCAGTACAAGTTTGCTTCGGGTGGTTTAGTTACGGCTAAGGCTGATGAAAGTGTAGATTATTTAAAGGCTATTGCCGAGGCTACCGTATCAACAGCAATAAACAGCAGTAAGCCAGTAAGAGCGTATGTTTCTGACAAGGACCTTAGAAGCAATGCTACTGAAAGAAGAATTAGAGATAGAAACGACAGATTATAATGGCTGATTTAGTATTTAAACAAGGCATTGCCTCTCAAACAAACGGAGTCACCTTTAGTGTATCGGGCAATAGACTAAATGCGGGTGGTGCTGTAGGTGGTGTCCAAAACAGAGATGTAGTACGCATTGTGTACACAGATGTATACGAGAAGGCCGTATACGCCATTTGCACGGACTTTAACAACGGATTGTTTGAGTTTGATGATAACATATACCCAGTAGGGTTATCGTCCATTACAGGCACTGTATTTCAATATAACAGCAATGACGTGCACGAGGTAAATGCTTACAGAGTAGTAGCAAATGTAGAAAATGGTTTGTATTCAAAGGCATACTTGCAGTACGAATCAAACATTACCTACAACTTGATCATCCCTTCAAGCAGAAACAGTTACTTTGGAGCAACAAACACAATAATTACGCAACCTAATGTTGCCTTTGCAGACTACTGTGATAACAAGGCTTATGGTGTAGGACTATCGGAAGGTTCATTTGACAACCTAAACAACCGATACAAGTCTTCTTTAGAATTTAATATCGCAACACGATAGTATGGAGTTTAAGTTAGAAATTAGTCGGGACAATCTCACCTATTACGATGTAGACTTGTTCCCACAACAGCAATTAGAGTATGACCTTGACTTCTACGACAGCGTAGAGATTGACAAGGTTAAGTTGCCTTTCTATACAAAACTTAAAATACCACTGACCACAGTAAACCAAGCATCCAATAGGTTTAACTTTGATCCCTCATTGTCCCTTGCATCAGATTTCCCAAGGGAGGACTTCTACTTTAAGATCACTGTATACGGCTCAACAAATGTTGAGATAGGAGGTATCTTAAATGTAATGAGCTTTGAGTACAACTCAGCACAGTCGTATATAGAAGTAGAACTAAAGGACTACCTCTCTAAATACCTTGCTGGCATTAAGGATGTACCTCTTGGTGATTTATATACCGATAGTTACTACACCACACGAAGAACACTAAATCAGTTTAGAGCAAACACTGCAAGTGGTGGTGAAGCAGGTATCAAGGGACAGAACCCTGACTACACACGTCCTATACAATTCCCTTATGTAGACTTCTGTAACGATGTAGGTGGTAAGTTTGGATATGCTGCAAGGCAGTTCTTGGAGTACGGTACGGGAATCAACAGAACGGGAATTATGCCTGTATTCTCAGTGCCTAAATTCTTGGAATATGTAGGTGCATATATCAATACAGCAGCCTTCCCAGTGAGAGTAGATTCTAAACTATTCGCTCTTGGGAATTATGCTTCCTCACCAGCCTTTGCAGACCTTCAGCCAGAGAAACTACATATGGTTGTGCCTTCACAGCTTTTGGCTAAGAGCGATGTAAACAATAGAAACTTCTCTGTAAGGCAATCACCAGCGTGGTCGGGAACAAATCAGTCGTTAGCAGCAACGGAAGATTTATCAAACAACACTAAGTTGTTCTACACCAATTGGTTTGGTTCAATGGAGACTTCGGGTAACTTCGGTACAGACCCAGAGGGAAACCCATTATACAATAACTTAGATTGGGGTGCAGAGAAAAGAATGGGATTCTATCCCGTAGATTTAGATGCCCAAGGAGAGTATGTATTCGATGGTATACGAGGATTCTTCTGTCCAAAGGTATCTTTCAATGCAGATGTAAGACTAAGAACGGGAAGCACAAGCTTCTTTGTTGAGCAGCCAAGATTAGAAATCCCCGTTGCTGGTGAAGACAAGATGGTTGCAGCAATCCTAACGGGAAACTCAACGATGCGTTTTAAGTTCTATATCAGTGTCTATGAGGATGGATTTATGGTTAAGAAAATCCCTATTCAAGATGCTCAAGGAAATGATATCATCCTTACGATGTCTAACGTGCTTAACGTACTTCCTGGATTCTCTAACAAGACCAGCAACTCTGATCCATACGATTACTACGATGCTGAAGAAGGTCACTTAGACCACGGAGTAATACTGAACACTACGACATTTGTGCAAGATATGCTTTTGTTTGAGGACTTCACAGGATATTTCCCACAAGATGTAGAGTTGTTTATTAATGGAGGAAGTAGATACAGCGTAAACTATTTCATTGAGCCTTTCGATGGTGAGCTTGAGATTAACTACGCTGATGCATTCCAACACGGATCATCACACCACACAGCAACATCCTTTGCTACAAGTAACTTCACTGTAAACGATTTAAGAAAGCTTGTCACAAGAATAGAAAGCTATGGACAGATGGACATTGCCTTCTCTGCTAATGAGGATCACTTGCTTTACAAGCTTACCGATGAGTTTATCATCTCTGAGTCTATCAATAAAACTTGTCCGTTGACAGTTTCTGAAATCTTAATCAATGTGCTTAAGCGTTTTGATTGTGGTTTATTCTATGAGTTTGACGTTACCACTTCTGAACACATCTTAAGGATAGACCCATTATCAGTGCTTAGAACGGGAAGTCAAGACATCAATGAATTGGTAGATGACCTCAAGTCTGTTAAGATTACTAATGGTGGCGATAAGGTTAAGACCTTAAGCCTAAACAATAAAGACTACTCGCTCTACTTTGATGACCTTGATAATAACGATGTTACCATAGGTTCAACTACACAAGAGATTAACAGTGAGGGCATTGCTGAATTAAAGATAGACTTTGACTCTTCTGTATATTTCCAAAGCGTATGTGGTGAGCAAGCCTACGATATGGACAGTAACCAAAACTTCCAGAACGGTGTGTTTAGCGAGAAGGAGCTTGGCTTTACTGCAAACATATTCACTCAAAACAAGGATGTAGGTCTACGATTCGCTTACCTTGACAAGCCTCTGTTTGACACAAACCTTAAGATACCACACATTAGACTAAAAGGTCAAGACCAAACTGGTCGTATGATCACTGAGGTAGAGAGAGTTTACTACGACTTAGGTCAGCATACTTTCAATGGAAGGCTATTCCCAAAAAACACTGCGGGATGGAGTCTGTTGTTTGAAGACGGTGGTATCCCTACCGATACCTACAACTATATCTTTGCTAATTCAGAGAAGATTATTCAGTCTGAGAACCCTCGCATCACCTTTGATATGGTAGTACCTACGGGTGATTTATCAACCTTAGACTTCTTCCTACAGAATCTAACGGCCACAAGGTTTACACCTTCAGGCATATTGGTTAAGAGTGCAAGTGGTGAAGTATTTGATAATTACGCATACCTAACAATCGAAGGTATACTACAATAATTGTAAATTAATTTGATGGCTACATACAACGACTACCCACAATCTGCTACTAATAACGCCAAGAAAGTTCTTGAGTGGAAGAAGAAGTACGGCTCTGAAGTAAAGGGGATGACTTCTGTGGGATGGACCCGTGCTAACCAATTAGCCTCACGAAGAAAACTTTCATATGATACTATTGCTCGAATGGCTGCGTTTAATCGCCATAGAAAGAATGCTGCGGTTGACCCTAAGTATAAGGACACTCCTTGGAAAGATAGAGGCTATGTTGCTTGGCTCGGTTGGGGAGGAACAAGCGGTATTAA
>Ga0181571_10004876_pt1 | contig 10073 bp, 9 predicted proteins | sample 101ome_17_FD_132440 | JGI IMG/M metagenome (GOLD analysis project Ga0181571, IMG submission 132440) | Coastal salt marsh microbial communities from the Groves Creek Marsh, Skidaway Island, Georgia - 101407AT metaG (megahit assembly) | ecosystem: Environmental > Aquatic > Marine > Intertidal zone...
CGTTGCAACGCTTGGTTGGAACGGGCTTGTCGACGGTTATCCTTGTTACCACCGTGAATGTGACACGATGGAGACAATGATTGAGTACATGGCCACGGACAATTCAACTGGAATCAACAATCTAGTTCATTCATGGGATATTGTGACTTGGTGGGCGGTTTATGCGTTCTTGCACATGGATCAAACGCCAGTACCAAATGAATTGTGAGGCTGTCGGGGCAAAACATAAATTCCCGACCGTTCATTTTGTTTCGTGGTTCTGATTGCGTGCCCCCATTGCAAGGAACACATCGAATTGGACGATGATGCATCTGGATTATTTGCATGCCCCTACTGCGAAGGAGAATTTGAATGGGGCGACGACCATGTCGATGCAGCCGACGATGAGGAGACAACATCAAAATTCAATTTCTCCAGTGTTGTTAGCGGCGTTTTGTCCGGAAGTCTCTTTCTGACCAGCTTCAGTTTGATTTTTGTAAGCTTAGTTTTGTTCCAAATAAGTGGGATTTGTTGGGAAATTGGCCATTCTCCTTCAAGCGAGTTTGCGGCTTTGGGGGGGCTGCTCTTTCTGCTTCTTGGTTTGGGGGGGTATATCCTATCAGGGTCGATATTTTTACTTGGTTTTAGCCTCTTATTAACTGGTTTGCTCCGCATGTTGCGGAGTTGAATTCAACGGTGATTACGACCTAATATTGTTCCAAAACAAGTTCAGTCGTGGTGGATGCGATTTCATTATCTGCGGCCATCCACATTTTATCGAGAAGTGTACGAAGTGCAACGGTATCATCAACGTGAACGAGAGCGACAAGGTCTGCTTCACCGGATACTTCGTAGATGATTTCGACACCTTCCCAGCCTGTGACTTCGGAAGCGAATGATCCAATTTCAACACCAGGGGATACTTTGATTCGGATAAGAGCAGTTAGACCAATTCCGCTTTCCCGGACAGTGTAGCCACGAATTGTACCATTTTCTTCCATCGTTCGGATGTGGGTGCGAACGGTACGCTCGCTAGCACCAACTTCCTTTGCAAGGTCGACAAAGGACATTCGACCATTCTTTCGAAGTTGGGCAAGGATTGCTCGATCAATTTCTGCGATTCGGGGCATGGTCGCCGCTCCACATATCGGTATATCAAACCTTTTGAAACCGTAATCTGACAAGAATAACTGATTATACGACATATTCCGGCAATTTTACGTCGGCAAACAGGATCTGACGACAACCACCCTCAACTCAATTTAGCCCGTTGAGTTCAAAGAGCGCCTTTGCTTGGGAGAGATGAGAGACATGTCAGATTACATCTCAGGCCTGGATGCTCGAATGGTTTTGGATAGTCGCGGGAATCCAACCATTGAGGTTGATTGCTATGTCAATGGTCGATTAGCAGGCCGCGCGATGGTACCTTCAGGCGCATCAACAGGTCAGCACGAAGCTCTTGAAATGCGAGATGGTGACAACAACAAATGGCTTGGAAAAGGCGTTGATGTAGCCGTTGACAATGTACGGCAATCCATCTCTGAGGTTCTTGTCGGAATGTCCGTTGACGAACAACGCTTGATCGATGAAGCCATGATTGAACTTGATGGAACGCAGAACAAATCCAACCTTGGAGCCAATGCAATGCTGGGTGCATCACTGGCCTGTCTTCATGCGGGAGCAGCATCCCATGAACTCCCTCTTTGGAAGTACATCGGAGGTGTTGCCGGCGGACAAATGCCCGTTCCGATGCTCAACATCCTCAACGGCGGTGCGCATGCAGCATCCAACGTTGATGTCCAAGAGTTCATGGTCATGCCCCATGGTTTCGACTCGTTCAAGGAGGGCCTGCGGGCTGGAGTGGAAATCTACCATCAACTCAAGCACGAACTGAAAAACGACGGACTTCTTGGAGGCGTAGGTGATGAAGGTGGTTTTGCACCAAACCTTGGAGCAAATGAAGACGGTCTGAAGTACATGGTACGCGCCATCGAAGGAGCCGGTTATTCGACCGATGATATTGGGATAGCGCTCGATGTTGCTGCTACCGAATTTGAGAAATCCGATGGATATCACATGGACGGAAAGGTGCTTTCGTCGGAACAAATGGTGGATATGTACAGCGAGTGGTTGGATGCGTATCCTATTTTGTCCATTGAGGATGGTTTGGGTGAAAACGATTGGACTGGATGGACTGCAATGACAAAACAAGAAGGCCATCGAGTTCAGATTGTTGGCGACGATTTGTTTGTCACACAGTCTGAGCGACTTGCCCAAGGTATTGACATCGGGGCAGCCAATGCCATGTTGGTGAAGGTCAATCAAGTCGGAACTGTAACGGAAACACTCGAGGCGATGGATCTTGCAACGTCAAACGGTTACCGAAATGTTGTCTCTCATCGCAGCGGTGAAACAGAAGATACAACAATCGCAGATCTTGCCGTAGGAACGCGAGCGGGACAAATCAAAACTGGGGCTCCAGCACGTTCCGATAGAGTGTCAAAATACAACCAATTACTCCGAATTTCGGAAGATGTGGAAGATTACCGCTCCCCGTTCTAACAATTGTGTACGCACACATACAGTGGGTTATAAGTGAGGTTTCACGCCTGTTGCCATGCGCAAATCAACCGTTTGTACTATCGTAGCCTGCCTTCTATTAGCCGCCACGCCTTACTCAGTCGCTGCTGATGCAACAGAAGATATCCCAACCAATGCAGCAGGGACGGGCGTCCACGATTCTCTCGTGGCCGCACTCACCCATGCTGGCCTTGTAGCCACGTTGCAAGGTGATGGACCATTCACGGTTTTTGCACCGACCGACCAGGCTTTCGCCGATGCGGGCATTGACCTGTCAACCTTTGACACGCCAGAAGAAAACGAAACACTTGCAGACATTCTGCTTTACCACGTTCTCGCTGGAAGCGTCAATTCCTCCCAGGTTACTGATGGACTTTCCGTCGTCATGGCCAACGGAGACAAAGCTTCCTTCACCGTGAGCAACGACAGTGTCATGATCGGTGCTGCAACCGTCACAACGGCGGATGTTGAAGCCAGCAACGGAATTATCCACGTTATTGACAAGGTTCTCATGCCACCGCCAGGTGACATCTGTTACAACGTCATTTCTCACACCATTGTACCGGGAGCAACCAACTTGATATGCAACTCCTATATGTTTGTTGAGAATTACACAATGGGCGGTCAAACGATTACGGGTTGTTACAACACGGTTACCCACCAAGTCTCAAACATCAGCTCTGCCCAGTGTGGCGCCTACATGTGGACGCCAGCCGTCAACATCGCCATGACTGCTCAGGCCACAACCATCCACACAGCCCTCGTCGCTGCTCTTAGCGCAACAGACCTCGATACAACACTCAGCGGAGAAACTGAATACACGGTTTTCGCACCAAGTGATGATGCATTCGCAGCAGCTGGAATCGATCTCGACACATTCGACACCGACGAAGAGATTGCAATCTTAGCGGACATTCTGCTCTACCACGTTGTTGCTGGAACGACTCTCTCCACGGATTTGGCTGCTGGCGCAAACACGGTCACTGCAGCGAATGGTGATGAGTTGATCATCACCGTCTCAGACACTGGAGTCGAAGTCGGTGCCGATGGAGCAGTCGTCACACTCGCAGACGTCCCGGCCTCCAACGGAGTCATTCACGTTATTGACAAGGTCTTGACCCCACCAGCAGACGATCCATTCGAGGGCGTTGATTGTGCGGCAACCATTGGTCTTACATCCGACGGATACGGGTTTACTCCTTCATCCGTGACCATCGATGTTGGACAAACGGTATGTTGGTCATGGACTGACTCCACTATGGCACACAATGTCAAGCAAGTTGACGGTTTCCAATCCAGCACGTTTGTCGATGGAGGTGTAACTTCTGGTACACCTGCAACAACCGTAGCATTCCATCACACCTTCACCGAGAACCAGACGTTTTACTACGCATGTGAACCTCATGTCTCAATGAAGATGCACGGTGAAATCATTGTTGGTGACGGTGGCGCCGATCCTACTTCAGACAAGAAAGAATCTGAAGATGCTCCAGGCTTCATCATCTCGAGCATGGTCGTTGCAATCCTTGGTGCAGTCCTCTTTATGAGCCGCCGACGAAGCCTTTGATGACGTGATACGTTGAACTACAAGCGATGGATGGTGGCCACCGCTCTGGTGGCCACCATCGTACTTGGTGCATGGACGTATCTGGTCGTGTCGTATGACTCACCTCTCGGTACGGACAACATCGTAACTATCGATCGTAGCGCAACCTCAAATGGTTCAACCGATATCCTCGCAACACTCTCGTTCCAAGATGGTGCTGAAGACCTCGATTGGGCTTCGATGATGATTGAAGTCGTCGTTGATGAGGAATCCTACACGTGTTCCTTTGGCAGCCAATCTGTTGCGGTGGATGAGGAGGCAAAGGTCATCTCACGGTTGTCATCCGATGGTGTAACGTTCTCCACCACCATCGATGCAACCTCTGAGGATGTCTTCACGTATGTTTCAATCCCAATGCAGGGCGAGGGTAACGAATCCAATTACACCATTCGCGCATCCAAAACGGACATTTTCTTTAGTGAAGGAACTCAATGGATATATCTCCAAGGAACTGATTTTCGAGATGTGAACACGGTCAACGAATCTGAGATGTCGAATTCGACCAGCGATCGCCTCGAATGGTACACCTACGATCTCGCAGCGCACAGAATAACCCCGGATGATGGTACATACATTCTTTCGCAAGAAGGTGTGCTGTACAAGATGCAGTTTCTGAGTTACTACAACGAGAACGACGAGAGTCGATACATTTCGATGCTCACATCATCCCTAACACCTGAAGAACATCCTGCTTTACTCAACCCTGATCTCGTTGTTCCATCGCCGTGTTTGATTGAAACAACCGGCGATTCAGCACAATGGAACGCATCGGAGTCGATTACGCTGCGAGAACAGGACATCGACATCTGCGGCGAAAATTGCACAATGAACATCCAAATCACGTACGAAATGGTTGCAGTGAAAACTGAAAATACATCATGACTCAAGAGAACGGTTGGGGATTGTATGTTGCGCCACCTCCCGCCAATTGCCTCCATCCTCGTTCTTCTTCTTGTTGCTCGACAAATTTACCCTTATTCATCGTTCAACACACCAACGGTTGATGATGGGTTTGAGATAAGCGTCGTCGCTACAAATCTTGGTGGGCCAACATGCCTTGAATGGTTTGATGAATCGACACTCATTGTTTGCGATCGCGATGGGGGACAAATATACGCCCTTGATATGAACATGAGCAAGACCGTACTCATCGATGGTCTTGATCGACCTCATGACGTTGCCATTACAGAATCGAATCTTTTTGTGAGTGAAGCTGGGAAACTGAGTCGATATGTTCACGACGGACAACTTGGTGAGATTGAAAACAAGACGACACTCATCTCGAATGTTCCAACGGGCAATCACCAAACAAATGCGGTCAACATTCTACCTAATGGGACACTTGTGTGGCACAGCGGTTCAACCTGCAATATCTGTGTTGAGGACGATTCTCGCAACGGCGCACTGCTATGGGTGAATGGATCAACAGGCGAGCATGGGATTCTTGCAAGTGGTGTTCGTAACTCATTTGATGGGGCATGGGTCGCTGACATTGGATATGTGTTTACGGACAACGGACGCGATTGGGAAGGCGATCATCCCGATGAAGAACTCAACCTTCTTGTTGAAGGGGGAGATTACGGCTGGCCAGACGACGATCCCTCCAATCCAGTTCCAGCAGGAAGCATCGGTCCAATTGCAACGTGGACACCTCACACTTCAATGAATGGCGTTACAGTACGCCCAGCAAATTCTCCATTACCAGGCGGCAACTCTACAATTTACGCAACAGTGTACGGCTCTTGGAATACAATCCTGCCTCAAGGGCACGAAATCGTTCGAATCGACCTTGATTCATCAAATGGAGAGGTTGTTGGAACCACATCAGTTTTCGCAGAGGACGTTGGGACACCTCTTCCCATCACATTTCACCCGAATGGAGATCTGTACTTTGCAGTGTTTGGCTCAAATGGAAAGTTGTACAAAATCTCTGCAACAATTTAAAATGCATAACACCATATTCATGTTACATAACTGAGGAAAGCCACTCATTGAGTCGCTTAATCCCCTCGTGGATATTCTCAAGTGAAGTTGCGTACGAAAGACGTACTAAACCTGCTCCACCTTGCATGAGCGACCCTGGGATCAATTGGACGCGTGCCTCGGCGAGGGCACGATCCGCGAATTCAATATCTGACATTCCGGTTCCTGAAACATCGGCTAGGATGTAAAACGCCCCCTCGGGTTCGGGTGCTTTTACACCCGGGAGACTGTTGAGTCCTGCATGCATGACCATACGGCGATTCGCAAATGAATCAGCCATTAGCTGCGTTTCTTCCGTTAATTCAAGAGCGACTTCTCCTGCATTCATTAGGAAGGTGGGAATATGTGTTGCAGCCGATGTTTGACACGTCTTGACCGCCTCCATAAATTCGGTCGGCCCAGTGATCCAACCCATTCTCCAACCAGTCATTGCCCAACCTTTTGACCATCCCCCAATGGTGATGGTTCGATTTCCCCCCCCAGGATGGTTGATAGGAGATGTGTAGTCATGCTCAGTCCAAACGAGCGTTGAATAAATCATGTCATCAATGATCCAAAGATCATGCCTTTCCGCAAAGGAAGCCATTTTTGCAATGTCCTCTGGAGTGTAAACAGCCCCAGTTGGATTGTTGGGTGAATTCAACATAATCGCTTTTGTACGTTCTGTTACACTTGATTCAAGCGCTTCAAAATCTGGATGATAAGAGGGTCGAGATACAGGGACATGGACAGGCACCCCGCCGAAGATTCGAATCATTCCATCATACGAAGGCCAGGCTGGTGCTAACAGAAGGACTTCATCGCCTGGAGAAATTGTCGTCATCAAAGCATAGAGCAAAGCTTGTTTGCAGCCAGGAGTGACAACAACATCGTCAGGGTTTGAATCGATGTTCAGGCTTTTCAAATGCTTCGAAACTGCCTCGCATAGCGAAACACTTCCTTGAGAACGAGTGTAAGCAGTTTCTCCTTGGTGGAGTGCATCGACAGCCGATTGGACAACAGGTTCAGGCGTGTCGAAATCCGGTTGACCAACAGTAAACCGAATAACATCTGGAGAAGGAGGTGCGAGATAAGCAGCAAAACCCCGACCGATCTCTGAAAACGTTGGACGAATTCTTGGCATAATTTCACCGCTCTCTATCGTGACGAATTCACTATTCTTCTTCAAGACTTTCCAAATGTTGTGGCATATGTTGAATTTTTGGAGCACGGGCGGAGATTCGAACTCCGGTCTCAGGATCTGCAGTCCCGCTCATAGCCACTCTGACACCCGTGCGGTTATTTGTGCGACCAACACGATGTATTTCAACGCGCCTCATCAATCATGCTTATCAGAAACCGTGTGCAGGCAAGCATCATGCTTCACATAGCGGGACCAAATTGGGAACCGTTAGATGCATACTATCGCTGCAGATATGCTGTCCTTCGCAAACCATTGGGATTTGAGCCAGGAGCTGAAATTTTGCAAGACGATGTCGATGCCATTCATGCCTACATCGAACGGGATCAAAAAATCGTAGCAGTTGGACGCAGTCATCTTATCCCACAGTTCAGTGATGGTTCGCAATCCGATTTTCCAGGGCAATCTGGGTCGAAGACTCCACCCTTTTCTCCTCTCAATTCAGAAAACAGACCAGCTTTCCAAATTCGACAAATGGGGACGCTTGACACTCATCGAAGGCAAGGACTAGCAGCCGATGTTCTTGAGGCTCTGGAGAAGGCTTCGATCAAACAATTTGGAGCAGTGTGCGGTTTTTTGCAGGCTCGCGAGCTCGCCATTCCATTTTATCAATCGCAAGGGTGGGTTATCATTGACGAACCGTACTCCATACCAAATGTGGGTCCACATCGTTCCATGATGAAGGAATTTTGACTCTCTCACCTTTACTAACAGTGGACTACTTCGAATATTGATGGGTGACTGCGATGAAGCAGGAAAGAGAAACAAACAAGAAGGATTCTTATTATAATATTGAGAAGGAGGACAATAAGATGGAAATGAACGCTGAGGGCCTTTCCACGAAAAAAAAGAATGAACGTTTCCTTGAGGCACTCAAAACATTGAGTGATCAAGACCCCCAATCGTTTTCCGAAATCGCACCAGAACTACTGCAGAGGTGTGCACATTACTGGAGAGGGCCAGATCCATTTTTCTCAACCAAATTAAATTCATGGCTTTCTTATGATATGATGTGGAAACCGTTTGGAGAAATTATTCCCGACGATGCGAATTTTTCAAAGCGCATAGAATCCGATGCATTTGACATAAAAATGTACAGTGGAGCCACAAAAGACCTCCTTGAATCACTTCAATCACGATTTCCTGAAGATTTTAACCAGTGGGACGCATCGATTCGAAATCAATTCATCATTCTCGGGATGATTGCCATGGGTAGAGAAAAAGGAGAATATCAAGGAGCGCTCGTTCACAGGCTAGGACTTGGTTCCGGGGATGTACGAATAAAAGGATCAAACGTTATCAGGGCAGCGAAAATCGCACTCGCTCGTTTGGCTAAGGACAACGGGTCCGATCTCTTCTCGCCAGCGTCTGGTCACGGAGTGGAGCGGGTCCACAGAATGTCGAGTGCCAAGCTCGCTGAAACAATTGAACGGTTTGTTCTGTCTCATTCTGCATCTGTTCTTTTACCACCGCCCCGTAGTCTTTGACGTCTGAGAGCGTTGGTTTCATATAGTCTCGGGCTTTTGTCAATGGTAGAGGGAACGTTGGGTTCCCTAAGAACACCCCCGTGAAAAACGATGAATTTGGAGGAAATAGTCAACCAAACTGACAGAACAATTTCGATGCACAGCGCCTTAACAAGTGTGCGCCAGCAAGAGTTTGAAGTTGTTCACAACCGCCTCCTCTCAACACAAGCAGAGCGCATGCTCTGCACCTCTCCCGAGATCGACTGTACCGAGTCAGGTACCTTTGGTTCGGAAAGAGAGAACAGCGGGTTCTCTGTGTAAACACAACAAAAAAATTGGAAGTGAAGAAAAATGAACACGAATACGAAGACAAAGACAATGAGCATGCTTTTGGCTTTCCTTCTCGCTCTATCAGCAGCCTCTGCTGTAAGCGGTGATGGATCTGACCCTCTGGACCCCAACGACGGTGGTGCAGATTGGGACGGCGATGGTCTAACCAACGCTGAAGAACAAGCCGAAGGTACGAACATGAACAACGCAGACAGCGATGGCGACGGTCTGCCTGATGGATGGGAGGTTGCTAACGGCCTCAACCCAACCAACGGCGGTGACGGCAATGCGGACTCTGACAACGATGGTCTAACCAACGCACAAGAGTACCAAATGGGTACCAACCCAAACAATGCTGACACCGACGGCGACGGCAAGAACGACAACGTCGATTCGTTCCCAACCGATCCGAACGATGGTGAATACTCCGATTCCGACGGTGACGGCATCCCAGACGCATACGACCCAGACTTCCAGGAGTCTCAGGCGGGCGCTGGAGATGGTGGCACTGAAGGCGGTGGCGAATCCAACGATCAAGGACAAGGTCAAGGACAAGGTCAAGGACAAGGTCAAGGACAAGGTCAAGGACAAGGTCAAGGACAAGGTCAAGGACAGGGTCAGGGACAAGGTCAAGGACAAGGTCAGGGACAAGGTCAAGGACAAGGTCAGGGACAAGGTCAAGGACAAGGTCAGGGACAAGGTCAGGGACAAGGTCAGGGACAAGGTCAGGGACAAGGTCAGGGACAAGGTCAGGGACAGGGTCAAGGACAGGGTCAGCAGCAAGGTCAACAAGGCCAGCAAGGTCAACAAGGCCAGCAAGGTCAACAAGGCCAGCAGGGTCAACAAGGCCAGCAAGGTCAACAAGGCCAGCAAGGTCAACAAGGCCAGCAAGGTCAACAAGGCCAGCAAGGTCAACAAGGCCAGCAGCAGGACAATGGACAAGGTCAGC
>Ga0181571_10004884_pt1 | contig 10065 bp, 7 predicted proteins | sample 101ome_17_FD_132440 | JGI IMG/M metagenome (GOLD analysis project Ga0181571, IMG submission 132440) | Coastal salt marsh microbial communities from the Groves Creek Marsh, Skidaway Island, Georgia - 101407AT metaG (megahit assembly) | ecosystem: Environmental > Aquatic > Marine > Intertidal zone...
GGAGGCTGGGTTCTTCGTACTGCGTTCTGAGCACGGAATGTTGATTCGGGGCTGCAGCGTGCTCGTTCTGGGATCTGGAATCTGGAATCAGGGATCTGGAACCTGGGATCTGGGTATCGATACTTTTCGTTGCAATGGACTATCTCATCTAAATAAGGGTTTGTGCGTGTTTTCTTCAAAATGGTTTTCTTTATTTTCGGCAGCGATGCTCGCCACGACCGTATCTTCGCCAATCAGCGCAGCTCAGAATGTAATACTGATTATTGGTGATGGTATGGATGATCAGCAGATCACTATGGCTCGAAACTATTTGCACGGTGCAGAGGGGGCGCTCACGCTCGATTCGATGCCAGCACGCTCAGCCGTGCAGGTCATAACGCGCGCATCGGAGCCCCCATTTAAGCCCATCTACGTGGCTGACTCTGCCAACAGTGCGACCGCAATCGCAACCGGAGTCACGACCAGCCGCGGACGCATTTCCACCTCAGTAGAGGATGCGGATTTGCGACTCATATCACAAGATCTTAAAGAAGCGGGCTACGCCGTAGGAATCGTGTCGACGGCCAGCGTCACAGACGCAACCCCCGCCGTATTTATGGCGAATATTTCGCGTCGATTCTGCGAAAATCCAGGTGCGATGCAGGGCGAGCAAGGGAGAGGTTTATTCACTGCAGATTGCCCCGAGGACTTGATAGCGAACGGTGGCAAGGGCTCGATTTCAGAGCAGATCGCGCGCTCTCCCGTTGACTTGGTGTTGGGGGGCGGCATGAAACATTTTGAGCCGCTAAGCGAGAGCGGTCAGCAAACGGTGCTCGATTTGGCTCGGAGTCAAGGTTTTCGAATAATGGAGACTTTGGACGATATTGCTGCAGTACAGACTGAATTAAACAATAGCGCCACGGAGGCGCAGGTCTCTGAGGCAAACCGTTCGAGCGGAGAGGGCGCTTTGAGTTCGACATCAGCAACCGGCTCTGCGGCCGCCGATGAAAGCAGGCTTCAAGTGAGTTCGAGTCCTCGGTTGCTGGGTCTCTTTACACCCAGCACCATGCCTGTGCGATGGATTTCGTCGTCGGGTGAGGCGGCACAGTATCCAGAACCCAGTATGTTGAATCATGTGCATGAATATTTGGGAGAGGTGGAATTGCCAGAGCCTGTGCGCTGCGAACCCAATGCGGCCTACGGAGCAACACCACCGCTGGCGAAAATGACTGAGCTGGCGCTTGCACAGTTATCGCAAAGAAGCGACAAAGGATTCTTCTTGATGGTGGAATCCGCCTCGATTGATAAACAATCGCATGCAAGACGCCCCTGCGGGCAGATCGGTGAGTTGGCGCAGTTGGAGGAATCACTGCAATTGGCCCTGGCCTTTGCTGAGCAATCGCCAGGTACGATCGTTTTGGTTACTGCCGATCATGGTCAGGCTGCACAAATCATTCCCGACGGCAGTATGTTTGCCGGTTACGGCATCCCAGTCTACACGCCGGGTCAGCTGCAGAGAGTAATTACGCCTGAGGGTAGCGTTATGGCAATGAATTACGCGACAAATGAATTTCAGGCAGAAGAGCACACTGGAGTGAACGTGCCACTCTTCGGGAACGAGGCAGCGGAGCCGTTTATGCGGCCTTTTCTGCAGCAGTCGGATCTGCATGGTTTGATACTAAATGCATTTGGTTTGTCTGAATGAGACCTAAAGGCCTCGAGATCGGAGTGTTGCGAGCACATCAGATCGGCGCATCAAAGGTGTCGGAGTTCACTCCGACACCTTTGCCTAAGGCTGATTGAGTGCTTGTGGCTCGTTAAGCCTTGATGCGGGTGTTACTTGGATCATATAAGGGTTTGAGTGAACCCTGAGCGGAATAGCGCTGGCCGGCAACTTCGATCTCGTAGGCCTTTTCAGTGTACCAGGCGGGTTCCTCGCCGCCGCTAGTCACATAACCGAGCCCGATTGCCGCTCCGAGTGTATGGCCGTACATGCCGGAACATAAATAACCTACCTGTTTCCCGTCACGCCAAATAGGTTCGTTGTGGTAGAGCATGGGGTCTGGATCATCCAAACGAAACTGCACTAGCCGGCGTTCCTGATTCTGGCCGCGCTCTGCTAGAAGGGCCTCTCTGCCAAGAAAGCCTCCGGGCTTATCCCATGCGACAGCAAACCCCAGGCCCGCCTGTAAGGGTGTGTCATCGGCACCCAGATCGTGTCCAAATTCACGATAAGCCTTTTCAATCCGCAGAGTCTGCAATGTGTGATACCCACAGTGTCTTAGATCGAACGATTGACCCATCTCAACCAACTTGTCGTAGACGTGCACAGCGAATTCCGATGGGATATAGAGCTCGTAGCCTAGTTCACCCATGTAGGTAATTCGGAGTGCTTTTACAGGTGCGCATCCGATTTCAATATCGGCCATATGAGAGAAGGGCAGCGCCGAATTGCTCAGGTCGCACGGCGTAATTGATTGCAAGAAGTCGCGCGAACGAGGCCCCTGCAGATTAATACAGGCTAGGCCACTGGTGAGATCGGTGATTATCGCAATCTCGCTCCCTTGTTGCTTGCGGAGCCACGCTTCAACGTGTCCATGCGTGAACGGGGCAGTCACGATCAAAAAAGCATCCTCGGCAAGTCGAGTGATCGTTAAATCGGCTTCTATGGTGCCTCTCTCGTTCAACCATTGGGTATAAACAGCGCGCCCGATTGGGACATTAACGTTATTTGCGGATACTCGGTCGAGCAGGGTTAATGCCCCTGGCCCCTCTACTCGGAATTTCGAAAACGAACTCTGATCAAATAAACCGACTCCATTACGCACCGCAAGGTGCTCTTGCCGCTGATAATCGAACCAATTTTGCCTCCCGTAGCTGTATTCGTACTCTGGGCTAATGCCAGGAGGGGCATACCAATTGGCTCGCTCCCAGCCCGCGAGCTCGCCAAAGCATGCTCCTCGGTCAACGAGGCGATCGTGCAGTGGGCTCCTACGAATATTACGGGCGGTTTTGTACTGTCGAAACGGCCAATGCATCTCGTAGAGCAGACCCAGTGTTTCGGTGGTGCGTTGCTCAAGATACTCTCTGGTCCCTTGAAAGGGGAGCATGCGGGTAATATTGACCTCCCAGAGATCAATTGGCTGATGCCCTTTATGAATCCAGTCCGCCAGAACTTTGCCGGCGCCCCCCGCGCTTTGAATGCCAACTGAGTTAAAGCCTGCAGCCACATACAAATTCTTAATCTCAGGCGTCTCACCCAAGTGATAGCGGTCGTCTGGCGTGAAGCTCTCTGGCCCATTGAACAAGAGCTGTATACCTGTGTTCTCAAGCGCGGGTATTCGCTTCATGGCCCTCTCGAGCCACGGCATCATACGCTCCCAGTCGGGCGGCAACTCATCGAAGCAGAAGTCTTTTGGAATGCCGTCAGCCCCCCAAACGGCGGCTTCAGGTTCGAACAAGCCCAGCATGAGTTTGCCCGTTTCCTCGCGGTAGTATGCGTGGTGGTCAAAGTCGCGCAGCACAGGAAGGTCTCGGGTCATGCCGTCCATAGGCTCGGTGATTAAGTAATAGTGTTCAGCAGCTTGCAAGGGCACGTTAATTCCTTGCTGTTTAGCCCAAAGGTGTGACCACATACCGCCACAAATTACCACGTTCTCAGCGCGTATCTCATGAGACTCGGTACGAACACCGACCACGGTTCCCCGATCAATTATTAATTCGAGCACCTCGGTGTTTTCGAAAATTTGTGCTCCGCCGCGCCGAGCCCCGCGTGCTAGAGCTTGACTGGTATCGATGGGGTTGGTTCGGCCATCTTTGGGAATCCACAAAGCACCAACCACATCATCAACTTGCATAAGCGGCCAGCGCGCCTGAGCCTCTGATCGACTTATTTCCTCGACTTCGACACCAAAACTTCGCGCCATGGAGGCGCTTCTGCGTAGTTCTTCCAGACGCTCTTTATTACACGCAAGTGAAATCGCGCCGCAGTGCTGAAATCCGGTGGCGACTCCAGTTTCACGCTCAAGCTCTGCATAGAGCTCCTGTGAATAACGGGCCAGGCGGGTCATGTTCTCCGTGGCGCGTAGTTGTGCGACCAGGCCGGCCGCGTGCCAAGTGGTGCCGCAACCCAACTGTTTGCGCTCCAATAGAACGACATCAGCATGACCTAGCTTAGTAAGGTGATACGCAAGGCTCAAGCCGACAATGCCCCCCCCGATGATCACCGTCTGGGCGCACGATGGCAGAGTTTTACTCGATGGGACTGGAGTCGACTCAAACCCCTTCGTTCCAGATTCATTGCTCATTTTCTATTCTTCGCGCCTCAAAATAGATTTATATTCATTGGTTTGCGACCTGATCTTCCCGCTTAACATAAATATTGCAATGAGGTTCGGAATACACATTAAACCCAAAGCAAGGTCTGAGAAATTAATCACGAGGCCTAGATTAGCAACGCAACCAAAAAAGGTAGCGAGTACGTACAGCCAAAGGTAGGGTCGTACAAAACGTTCCGATATAAAGTGACATGATATTTCTCCGTAGTAGTTCCCTGCCAGCACGGTCGTATACGCGAAGAGCAAGGCCGCGATCGGAATAAATATTGCTCCGAAAATCTCGGAATAGCTAGCGAACGCTGCCGCCGTCAGCGCAATTCCGTTCAGACTCGAAACAAGATGCACCGAATTCACTGATAACTCGCCGGGTGACTCGCTAATCAGTTCCAGTGTCAATCTCGATAGCGGAGTGGGCAGTACACGGGGTAGGGTGAGTGTCGCAAAATTATTGGGACTTTCAATGAGTTCGGCGGACGTAATCAGTCTCGAGGCGGCGACTTCACCAGTGTCCGATACCAAGCTGGCGGTTATTCCACGCCCGCTGTGTATCGCTGTGATCCGAACAGCGTCTATCCGATCGGCGAGAGCCGTATCAAGCCCAGATCCCAGCGGGATGCGAACAACGGCGCGCTCGGTTGCATCGATAGTTGTGACTGAGGCGGGCTGAGCGATCAGGTTCGCCGACTCATTGCGGTAGCTCCCATTGTCGTGGAATCCGGCCAGGATAATCACGAAAGCGGTGGCGGCGCACACAACTAAGGTGTCGATAAATGGACCAAGAGAAGCTATGTATCCCTGCTCTGCTGGATGGCGGGTATGGGCAGCGGCATGCGCTATGGCAGCGCTACCCGTTCCCGCTTCGTTTGAAAAAACGGCACGGCGCATCCCATAGAGTAGCGCGGTAATGGCGGTGCCAGTGCCTACGGCGTCTAAGCCAAAGGCGTCTCTTAAAATGATCATTAGCACGCCTGGAATCTCTGTGATATTTAGAAGACAAATCAACAAGACCCCGCCGACATAGATTATGACCATAGCGGGTATAAGGCGTTCAGCGACACGAGCTATACGCTTGATGCCACCAATCAACACGATGCCCACGAAAAACGACAGCGTGATTCCGGTTAGCCATCGGGGTATGTCAAAATAGACCTCCATTGTGGCGGACGCTTGATTCGACTGAAACATATTCCAGGCGCCCAGACAGGCAATTGCCGAGAGGATAGCGTAGGTCATGGCTAGGGGCCGCCATTTCTCGCCAAGCCCGCCGACGATGTAATACATGGGTCCGCCGCCCATCTCGCTATGACCGCCACGCCCGATCTCTTGGCGATACAGGCTTCCAAGGAGTCCCTCTGCGTATTTGATTGACATGCCTAGCAAGGCCGCCACCCACATCCAGAAAACGGCCCCGGGACCACCAAGTTTTATCGCTACCGCGACGCCAGCTATGTTACCGATACCGGTCGTCCCCGAAAGAGCGGTAGATAGCGCCTGAAAAGACGTAATACCATCCTTATCGCCTTTATCGTTTTTGTTGCGAATCAGTAAAGCGATCGCATGAGGCAGTCCACGAAACTGGATAGCTCCGAGGCGAATCGTAAAGTAGAGCGCGGTTAGCACAACGAAGGGTACCACCACCCAGCTCCACGTCAGATCCGATGCCTGTAAGAACCACTGTTCTAGCGCCTGCATTCTTACTTCCCCCTGATTGGTAAACGTTGAGTGTAAACGCTAGGGAGATGATGGCAAGTTTTGGCGGCTCTTATATTGGGTGGTAAAAAGGGGAGCGATTTCTACCCAACTTGTTAGAACCGCCGCGCCACGGGGCCGGGTTGCCTCCGGCCCTTAGTAGGGGGTTATGCCACGTTATGGTAGATATTTTGAACGTCGTCTAAGTCATTGAGCATATTGATAAACTTGTCGAACATCTCGCTGTCTTCACCTTCGAGCGCGACGGTGTTTTGGGCAATAAATTGGATTTCATCGACTTCATAGTCGATTTCGCCATAAACCTCTGCGAGCGCTTGCTTGGCCTTAAATGATTCGGTGTGCGGTGCGAAAACGGTGAGCATGCCCTCGTCATTCTCGATGTCCATTACATCTACCTCGGCCATAAGTAGGGCTTCGAGCACGCCTTCTTCGTCTTCGCTTTTAAACTTAAGAATGCACAGGTGATCGAACATATGCATCACCGAGCCTTGGGTGCCGATCTTGGACTTGGTCTTAGTAAAACAGAGCCTTACATCGCCAAAAGTGCGATTGGGATTATCGGTTAAACAATCTACGATCACCATACAGCTACCTGGGCCGTATCCTTCATAGCGCGCGACCTCGAAGTTTTCGCCTCCAACGCCGTTTGCTTTTTCGAGTGCTTTGTCAATAACGTGAGTCGGTACTTGATCTTTCTTAGCGCGATCAATGATGCTTCGAAGTGCGAGGTTACCTTGCGGATCCGTACCGCCTGACTTCGCAGTCACGTATATTTCGCGGGCGTATTTGCTGTACACCTTGGTTTTGAAGTCCGCTGTCTTCGCCATCGAATCTTTGCGGTTTTGGTAAGCGCGTCCCATGGGTTGGTTCCAAAATATTACGAAGGTGCGATTTTAGCGGCAGTTTGAGTAAGTTTGAACAATAAATTGAGATTGCTTCGTATTGTGTGTCGGCGACTTGTTGAGCGAGTCTCAGTCTACGCGATCTATTCCCACCGCAATCGCTCCACTTCTAAATCAATTATCGAAACCCTTAGCATCAAGGGGCGATTAGGCAACTACGATCGATATTGGAGAATCCCGCAAATATTGTTGGTAAAGCAAAGGGGCTGAAGCTTTTTTCTAATGCGTTTAAACATTTGGTCTGTGCACATTTTCAATACCCGCTATCATAGGGCCGCATTTTAGAGTGGTCTTTGCTGCCAAAAGATTAGCACTCGCTCAGGTATTGCTTTGCTATCGACGCGGCGTTCAACCTACAGTGGCCCGCATGCTCATACTCCGTTCACACAAGGATTTAAACCGGTGTCTGACAATCTTGTTTTTTTACCTCTTGGAGGCACCGGCGAGATAGGAATGAACCTAAATCTCTATGGTTATGGTGGGCGCTGGTTAATGGTGGACTGCGGCGTGACCTTCGAAAAGCACGCGAATCCGACAAGTTTACGACCCTCAATTCAAATGGCCGATCCTCAGTTCATAGTGAGCCGTCGGCAATCGCTTGACGGGCTGATTATAACCCACGCCCACGAGGATCATTTGGGCGCGGTGCCTTACTTGTGGGAGCAGTTGCGATGCCCGATTTACACGACGGCATTTACCGCGTCGGTATTGCAACAAAAGTATCGGTCACTTGGAAAAGGCTTGCCGGGCGAGTTGATTGAAGTCTTGCCCGGATCTCACCGAAAACTGGGCGTGTTTGACGTTGAGTGGCTGCAGCTGACGCATTCAACCCCCGAAACTTGCGCCCTAAATATCCAAGCAGGGGGGCACAGTGTACTGCACACCGCCGATTGGAAAAGCGATGCCAGCCCCGTTGTTGGGCCTGCTTGGGCCCCAAGTTCTTGGCAAAATCTGCAGCGCATTGGGTTTGACGCAGTGGTATGTGATTCTACTAATGCCCTAAAACCAGGCCGGTCTGCGACCGAGGGGGAGGTGGCGGAGGGGCTGCTCAACACCATTTTGTCACAGACCGGCAAAGTGGTCGTGGCCTGCTTTGCCAGTAATATCGCCCGCATGCAGACGTTATTACGGCTTGCTCATGCCACTGGACGGCGAGCCGGCCTACTGGGTCGCTCCTTAGAGAACATGTATCGCAATGCATTGGCCAACAGCTTGCTAGATCTCGATTTCCGCCCCATAGACCCGCGACATTTAGAATACCTACCGGCCCACGAGGTGCTCGCTTTGGCTACGGGTAGTCAGGGCGAGCCTGGGGCAGCCCTTCATCAGCTTGGCCGTGACACCCATCGCCATTTGAGCGTAGGCGAGGGCGATACGGTGATCTTTAGCGCCAAGACGATTCCGGGCAACGAAGACGCCGTAGCTCGCTCGGTTGCTTTGCTGCGGGATCGTGGCGTTACGGTGATTCACGCCGATGAATCAGACCAAGTGCTGCATGCTTCCGGGCATCCGTGCCGAGACGACCTCACCGACCTGTACTGTGTTTTGCAACCTAAATTAGTGATTCCGGTCCACGGTGAGCAGGAACACATCAGGGAGAACGCCCGCGTGGCCCGCGCGGCAGGTGTGCAGCAAGCGCTGACGGGGCAAAACGGGGACTTATTCTATTTGGCGCCCGTACCAGGGCTCCGCAAACGCTGGGCCAGTGTGGGGCGTTTGGAGTGGTTGGAAGCCGAACAGAAGCTACAATCGGTCTCAAGTTCCCGATAACAGTTTTCTGCTTCTGTTAAGCTGGAGAACTTAGCTAGAACACTGAACTCCGGTTTCATATTCGATTGGCTTTCTCACATGATCATTTTCCTGATAGCTCTGTAAAAAGAAATGACATGTCGCTAAACCTAGAAGAGCAGCAGCCTCGCGTTTGTATTCCCTCTACTTGTTTTTCCACTCCGGAGTGCGTTTTTCAAGGAAAGCGGCAATCCCTTCCTGGCGGTCCTCACTGCTGTACGGATCTGGGCTGGCGTCTAGGTGCAGGCCCTCATGCAGTCCCATCGACTGAGTTTTGATCGACATTGCTTTGATTCGCCGCAGTGAACCAGGACTATTTTTTGTCAAAGACTGAGCCAGCTTGAGTGCTTCGTTATTCGCTTGTCCCGCAGGAACAACCCGGTTAACGAGCCCGCACTTCAAGGCCTGAGCGCTTGTGATCGGATCTCCGGTGTACAGCATTTCAAGCGCGATGGCTCTAGGGATCAAACGTTGCAATATAACGCTAGCAAAATTAGCTCCCATTCCCCGTTTTACCTCAGGCAAGCCGATCGTGCTGGTTTCGGAAGCTATTCTCAAATCGCAAGCCAATGCCAACTCGGCACCCGCGGCATAGCAGTAGCCTTCAAATCCGCAAACGGTTGGCTTGCTCAAAGAAGCTAGGAGTTGATGCAGGTTTCGACTGAGTCCCGCGTTGGGATGAATCGACCCGCGCTCATTTTGACTCGCCTGCATGGCGTCTTTTAAATCAATCCCTGCAGAAAATAAGTTTCCGGTCCCAACAAGCACAAGCACCCATACATCTAAGTCATGTTCTGCATCCAGAATAATCTCACTCAGCTGTCTTATGAGCGCGCGCGTTAAGGTGTTTTTATGCTCGGGTCGATTGAGGGTGATTACGCGAACATGCTGATGATCTTCGACGATAAGTTCGGTCGTGTAACGGCGAGCTGATGAACGCCGGAAAGCTGTGCTTGGAGGCTGGACGCTCGCGACCGATGCGCCATAATGAAATTATGGCGGTGAGGGAGGGATTCGAACCCTCGGTACGTTTCCGTACACACACTTTCCAGGCGTGCGCCTTCGACCACTCGGCCACCTCACCAGCGGCGCGCAGTCTAACAGAGTTTCGTCGATATCGTAAGCCAGAAAAAGGCCGAGATGAGGTTGATATTTATAAATGAGACCTTGCTGGGTGCTGCCTCGGTCGGGATGGGCAAAAACGCCATTGCCTCTGGCGTTTTTGATCCTGCGGTTCGCCGTCGCTGCGTTCCCGCGCCCAAGATCCACCTAGGTAGGAGTGCGCTCTGCCATTGTCATTGCGCACGACGCGACCAGCAACTAATGTCACAGCAAGTGACATTAACAAA
>Ga0181571_10004887_pt1 | contig 10062 bp, 8 predicted proteins | sample 101ome_17_FD_132440 | JGI IMG/M metagenome (GOLD analysis project Ga0181571, IMG submission 132440) | Coastal salt marsh microbial communities from the Groves Creek Marsh, Skidaway Island, Georgia - 101407AT metaG (megahit assembly) | ecosystem: Environmental > Aquatic > Marine > Intertidal zone...
CGCATCAAACTCAAGCATCGGAGCTGCTCCATGGAAGTTCTTCCTGTTGGCAGCCACCTTGCTTTTTTCTTACGCCGTTCCGGCTCACGCAGATGATCACGAAGAGGCCGCTCCTAAGGAATATGACATTTCTTCTGAGATTAAAGCACTTCAGGGATCCCTCGCCTCAGCAGCGGATGAAGACAAAGAAGGAATTGAAAGCCAAATCGCAACGCTTCAATATGCTATCGACAATAACATCCCGCTTTCTTCAGGTTTCACTGAAGATGGTGATGGTGCAGGTGATATTCTATCAGGGTATACCGGTTTGTCTGGTGGTGTAGGTACTGAGTATGAGTATGGATTTGACTTTTACACCACCTCAACATTGTGGACATGCATTGCCGCTGCATTAGTTTTCCTTATGCATCTTGGATTTGCTTCGTTGGAATCGGGTCTTTGCCAAAAGAAAAATGTAGTAAATGTTCTTTTCAAAAATGTTTTCATCATATCTATCGGAGTGGTCACATATGCCTTAATCGGTTTTAATACCCATTATCCACTTGGCGACTGGAGTTTGATTGAAGGTTGGTTATCGATTGGAGGACCATTTAATCCACCGGATGGTGACTTCGGTGGTTCTGATCTTTCATATGGACCTGGCGTTGGTCTGTGTATGACAGGCTTTGGTGATTTTATATTCCAAGCTATGTTCGCAGCAACAGGGGCAACCATTGTGTCAGGAGCTGTTGCAGAGAGAGTCAAACTCTCAAGCTTCATGATCTTTGCAGTTGTATTCGTTGCTATCGGGTATCCGATTGCCGGTTCATGGCATTGGGGCGGTGGTGTACTTGCTGAGATGGGATTTAAGGATTTTGCAGGATCTACCGTCGTTCATGCCTTTGGAGGATTTGGAGCACTTGCTTGTGTTTTAGTCCTAGGACCCAGAAAAGGAAAGTACACTGAGAGCGGTATCAAACCAATTCCTGCTCACAATTTCCCATTAGCAGCGATCGGTGTTTTTCTCCTGATGTTTGGATGGTATGGATTTAACGGTGGGTCAGTACTTTCAGCAGATCCAGGCCCTGTATCTCTTGTATTCACAACTACAACACTTGCTGCCGGTGCTGGAGCTTTAGGTGCTATTCTTGCTTCCTGGTTCCTGCTTAAAAAGCCTGACCTCTCCATGGGATTAAATGGTATTTTGGCAGGTCTTGTTGGAATTACAGCAAATGCTGACATAGTAACGGTAAGTGATTCCCTAATGATCGGATTTATTGCAGGTATAATTGTGGTTTTCTCGATTATATATCTCGACAAAGCCAAAATTGACGATCCTGTTGGTGCTATCTCCGTACACGGTATTTGCGGGATATGGGGTACATTAGCATGTGCTATCTTTGCAGACAGTAACTTCATGGTACAGCTTCAGGGAACGATTCTTGTAAGTGTGTTTGCTTTTGCCTTTGCTTACATCGTATTCTCCATTCTCAAAGTACTAATGGGGGTTCGCGTATCCGAAGAAGAGGAAGAACGTGGTCTTGACATCGCTGAGCACGGTCAGGAAGCCTACGGATCCTGATTCATAATCTACTACTCACAATACGAAAAAAGGAATTATCACTATGAAACTTATCAAGGCCATTATTAAGCCATTCAAACTCGAGGAAGTGAAAGATGCTCTTTCTGAAATCGGAGTCGAAGGCATGACCGTATCTGAAGTGAAAGGCTTCGGAAGGCAAAAAGGGCACACTGAAATCTACCGTGGAAGCGAATACACGGTCGATTTCCTACCCAAGGTAAAAATTGAAATCGCAATCGCGGATGACCTCGTAACCAAAGTGGTCGACGCCATTGTAGGTGCGTCACAGACCGGAAAGATCGGTGACGGAAAAGTATTTATTCTACCGATTGAGGAAGCGGTACGAATAAGAACGGGCGAAAAAGGAGAAGAAGCTCTCTAAGATTTGAACACAAACGAATAGAGTTATTCTTATCATGTTAAAGACCCGGTTCCTCGGAGCCGGGTCTTTTTTGTGTCTAAATTATAGACAGAACTAAAAAAAAGATAGTTATTATGTATGCATGATATTCATTTTTATAATTAAAAGTATTCATGGAACGATTCCTGCATACATGGATTCACTTCCTCGTGAGAATCTCTCTCACCTAAGTGCTAATCCAATAATCAAGTATAAGAATGAAACCATTCCTCGCTATCTTCGCCTCCTTTCTTTTTTGGAGTTCGACTCTGTTTGGTCAGAATAATCAAACGGCTGCATCCCCTGCTCCCGAACAGCAAGAATCTCAAGAATCTTCGGTTAATCCCAACGATCAGCCTGATTCTTCTTCACAGGTTGAAACCACTGAATCGGAAGTTGCAGCCCCTGCGGAGGAAGAAATTGCCAGTCTTGATTCGGGTAACACTGCATGGATGATCACCGCGACGGCTCTCGTTTTATTTATGACCCTACCGGGTCTTGCCTTATTCTACGGCGGATTGGTGCAGTCAAAGAATGTCCTTTCCGTCCTCATGCATTGCTTTGCGATCGCCTGCCTTGCATCCATTATCTGGTTTGCGGTGGGATACAGCCTCGCCTTGACCAGCGGAAGCGGAAAAGCCTGGATCGGCGGAACCGATGCCTTTTTCCTTCAACACTTAAGTATCGAAAACCTAAATGGTGACCATCCGGAAACGGTTTGGATTATGTTTCAAATGACTTTTGCGATCATCACCCCCGGTTTGATTGTGGGTGCTTTCGTGGAAAGAATTAAATTTTCAGCTGTGCTCATTTTCAGCGGCCTGTGGCTGGTGCTCGTTTATTGCCCGGTATGTTATTGGGTATGGGGTGGCGGCTGGCTCGCCGAAAAGGGAGTGATTGATTTTGCCGGAGGAATTGTGGTTCATGCAACCGCCGGAGCTTCAGCCCTTACGCTTGCCTACATGCTGGGTCGCAGGCAGGGATTTCCACGCAGCCTGAAACCTCCACATAATCCGGGAATGGTAATGACCGGGGCCGCCATGCTTTGGGTAGGATGGTTTGGTTTTAACGCCGGAAGTGCGGGTGCCGCCGACACCAGTGCGGGGATGGCCATGCTGGTCACACACCTATCGGCTGCAACCGCAAGTTTGGTCTGGATGTTCATAGAATGGAAGAAAACGGGGAAGCCTGGACTTGTGGGTATCGTTACCGGTACAATTGCCGGACTTGCCACCATCACCCCTGCGGCTGGAAGCGTAGGCCCCTTGGGTGCCATAGCCATTGGAGCCTCCGCCGGAATCATTTGCTACTATGCGTGCAGCTTTATCAAAGATAAATTAGGTGTTGATGACTCGTTAGATGTTGCAGCTGTTCACGGAGTGGGAGGCATCCTCGGAACCTTGATCGTTGCTTACTTTGGGTCCAGCGAGCAATTTGGTGGTTTGGGTATAAACCTTGACTCTCCAAAAGAGCAATTTGCAATTCAGGCACAAGGGTGCCTCGCGGCCATTGCCCTATCCGTTGTAGCTACTTTTATAATCGTAAAAGTCATTTCCGCCCTTCTTGGAGGAATTCGGGTTTCTGAGGAAGAGGAAACAATGGGGCTTGACCAATCCGAGCATGGAGAGAATGGTTATACTTTGAACTAACCTCAATATTTAGATTTGTAGAAGATATGAAATTAATAAAATCAATTATTAAACCTTTTAAGCTCGAAGATGTGAAGGATGCATTATCCGAGATCGGAATCGAAGGAATGACAGTCATCGAAGCCAAGGGCTTTGGTCGGCAAAAGGGACACACCGAGATTTACCGGGGAAGTGAATACACCATTGATTTCCTTCCCAAGGTCGTAGTTGAAGTAGCGGTTCCTGATGATTTGGCTGACAAGGTAATCGACACCATTGCCAAAGCGGCCCGTACCGAAAAAATCGGGGATGGGAAGATCTTCGTGATCCCGGTTGAACAGGCCGTGCGTATCCGAACTGGTGAACAGGGCGAAGAAGCCCTTTGATACAAAAGTACCCTAGCTCATATTTTAAAACCAGCAAAGCCTCCTTTTACAGGAGGCTTTGTAGTGTCCAGAGCAGCCACACCACTGTGGCATACAGAGGAAAAGCCATTAATTGCTTTAAGCTATCCATCCATACCCCGGGTTTTGGTAAGCGTGAAACCCAGGAAGGAAAAAAGGATAAAAAGAGGTAAGGTAGAGACAAGCCGAGGGCAATAAAAGTAAAAACAAGGTACGCCCCTTTCCAGTCCATAGTAAGGGCAGCCCCGACCGCGGCTCCAAGAAAAGGAGCCATACAAGGCGTAGCCACAAGTGTGGCCAGGACGCCAGAGAAAAAAGAACCGGTATAGCCTTCCGACCTGGTAGCGTTGGCTCCCACACCGGTCAGGGACAAGCCAATATCAAGCACCCCACTCAGGCTGAGAGCAAAAATAAATAAAAATACAGCCAAACCAAAAACAAATAATTGCTCCTGCAACTGAAAGCCCCAGCCCAGTTTCGCTTCCAGGCTTTCTCGTAAGAAAAGAAGAACCCCAAGCAAAGCCCAAAAAGAAACCAAAACCCCCAATGTAAAGACAAACCCGTGACGCTTGACCGTTTGGGGATTTTCCCCTGCTTGCTTGACAAAAGACATGATTTTAAGCCCAATCACTGGAAAGACACAGGGCATGAGATTGAGGATCAACCCTCCAAGTAAGGCAAAACCAAGAATTGCCCAAATACCATTGGCTTCGGAAACGAGGTAAGGTTTTTCCGATCCAATCACCTCGAGAACAATTTCAGAACTCAGCAATTCCGGCATTGGAATTCCATCTTTAGATGAAGGGTAATAAATATTAAAGGGCACTCCCTCCCTGCCCTGTGCTTGTAAGGCAGAAAGAATAACAGCTCCCCGCTTCGTCCAATCAGCATGCAGGGGAATAATACCTTGTCTATCAAAAGCGGTGACCACATCCGGGTCGAAAAACACCCGCTTATTTACCTGACATGAGAGGCACCACTTGGCTGTAAAATCCACATACACCGCCTTGCCCTCTTCTCGCAGTGTGCGTTGTAACTCAGGGCTCCAAGCCTGCCATTGAATCCCCGCAGAAATTGATTCCTTCTGGGGGTAGCCCAGCCAAACCGCAAAGAGAAAAGTGAATAAAGATAGTATCTTACCCACTGCTTTCTTTCCCTTTGGCTGATGAGGCTGGTTGGTTTTTCCGTAAAGCCATACCGCTAAAGCCAGGACGACAAAGGCAAGCATGAGCCAAAGTGTTTGGTATCCACCCACATCTGCAGCCTCCACTTTTTTAACCTCTTCAAAAGAGGCTTGGCCTCGAATACTTTGGTTGCCATAAACGGCTTGATCAAGGGAAAGATCGACCTGAATCCCATTTTGTAATTGCGGGTGGGTCAAAACACCCTGCAAGCGATCAGGTGGAGCCACGCTTAAGTTACGCTTCATCCGCACACTGAGTAATGAACGGTTGTTATCCCAAGAGAATTCTTGCCGGGTGCCATGTTCAAAAAAGTCACCTTCCGGAAAAAAGTAAAAGCCCGCGATTGGAAAGTTAGTGAGAGAAGCACTTTGAATAGAGAAATCGATAAAACCCCCTACTGCATAAAAAGAACTGTGTTCAGTTTTCCCCAAAATTGCAGGCATTTGAGCCCGGGCAAGGTCCAATTTTTTCGAAGCTTGTTGGTTTATTTTTGTTGATTTCCCAACTGGTAAAGTGAGCTTTAGGTCTGAACGATAAGGGATACAATTGGCTTCATCGCATACCAAGGTGGAAAACTCTCCAGTGATTAAAATCGGCTGGCTGGCATTCCAATCCTCTTCCACATGTAAATCAGCCAATAATGTAAATGTGTTTTCATGAACATAACTACCTAAACCTTGAAACTCATAGTACTTGGGTGCAGGAAATTGCAAGGGTCCCAGCGAGATACCTTGGGGTAATGACCAGGCAATAGTTGTGGGGAAACCACTCTGGCCAGATGTTTTCCAATAGGCATGCCAGCCTGCTTCCACATCGATTTCAATCATAACTGTGGTGGAATCGCCCGGCTTTATCTCCTCACACTCCGCAAATAGAGAGAGCGAAATTAAATCGGCTGACCTGAATTGACCTTGGGTTAAACACGCAAAAGAAATGAAAGTGCAGAATAAAAGTACTATTCGTTTAAACTTCATGTATCTTTGGGTAAATACCGACAAAAGCCGAAAGAAGGAAGATCCTTACCGATGAAAAATTCAGGGGAAGTCCGGATTTTCAACTAAACCTCCCTTGGAACTTTCAGCAAATTCACTGGCGGTGTTAAAAAGGTCATTGGGCCAACGAATATGGGGTGGCATGCAAAGGAAAAAATTGGTCTGAGGGATCATTTGAGCATTCACCTCCAAACTGCTAAGGAAATTTTCGAATACTTTTTCCCATGGAATCGAAACCGTAGTTCTGGCTTGGGCAAATTCTTCGCTTAGTCCAAGGCGGCGCAAGGCAATCTTTTCAATTTCAAGTACATTGTCAGGCAAGGACCCTGGTGGTTCCATCGATACCAGCCACTTGCGAGCGGTTTGCCTGGTAAGGTCACTGAGAAGAGAGGCGGGCTGGGAAGATACAGTTTGGGTTGTTCCCTTAAGCAAAGATCGTTGATTTAATTCCAGCCCGTTAAAGTGAGATTTAGGCACCGCGGACATGGGAAAAGCGGGTGAATTTCCGGAGAGAACAAAGATGAGGTCCGGATCAAAGGTTATCCCCACCCCAAGGCCAAACCATGGGCCAACCACTCCGGGCAAGGGCTTGGAATATAACAATTCTTTGGGGACAAATTGATTTCGGTTTTCCCTCAAATCTTCCAGTGAACTGCCAAGTCCGGTTATCCAATCAATGGCGTATTTGATATTATCCCGGTTCGCTTTAAGGATCGTTTTCCCCAAGGCCGAGGTCTCCCGAAGGTTCCAGTAAAGTACAAGGTTAAAATAGGAGTTAGGGGATAAAGTAACCATGGAGGAAAGCACCGCATCTTTCATTTTTTCAAATCGCTCAACGGCTCCTTCCCCTTGAAGGACATAGTCCCCGACATCTAAAATATAGACAACATGCCGGCCTTCATAAATTTTGTCCAAAAAAGTTACCTCGGAGCTTACATCCACAAGGCTATCCGCGGGAGGGATAACCCGGGGAACCGGTAATTCCATAGGTTTGGCCAGAAGGGTTTCCAAATCTGCGCCACCTGTCGAGGAAGCACGGTTAGAACTTCCTGACAGCAAATCATCAATCTCACCTGAAGACTTAACCATTGGTTTTGCCTCTTCCTCAATCAGAGACTCAGGGTTTAAAAAGTCCGTATCAGGCTGGGAGGAATGAAGGGGGGAATCCAATGAGGCAATTGTATCCACGACGGCCTGATCCTCCAAGGGTTTATCATTTTCCTTCCAATAGAGTACCGAGGCCACCGTAACTAGCCCAACATTGAATAGAAGGCTTACGGTTAAGATGGCTTTGGTTACCGGACTCATTCCAGGCCTGTTCTTTGGCATTTGGCTGGAGCGGTTGTTTTTAAAACCAGGCTCAAAAATTCGCCCCCCGTTTTTCGTCAGTTGGTCTTGCCAACCCAAAAACTCTTGTTCTGAAATACCATACTTCCTGCATTGTTCCTCTTTGGGAACTTTTCGAATAATGGATTCCAGAACAATACGAAGTTTTTGCTCTCCTGATAACTCTGGCATAATTTTTTATTAACTAAGATAAGCTTGGCGTGCAACTGCCAATGCACTGATCGCTGCATTCTCAACACGGAGGGCATAAGGTCCCAGGGAAAACAAATTCCCTCCCGCCTGCTTGACCGCCGCCTCCTCCTCCTGAGTCCACCCACCCTCGGGACCAATCAATAGGGTAATCTCCTGATTTGTGGATGAAAAGCTAAGCCCTGCCGCTCCTGTGCTCAGAGAGGCCAACCATAAATTCTGGGTACGGCCTGCCTCCTCCTGAATAAAGTCAGCCAAGGAAACCGGTAAGCCTAATTTGGGCAACCAAGGGTTTCCTGACTGTTTACATCCCTCCACAACCTGCTTTGTCCATTTTTTTCTTTTCGATTCAAACTTATCTACACCTCCCCGTACTTCCGTCCTTTCCGTAAGTAGAGGTGTCATGCGGTACACCCCCATTTCAGTTAATGGACGAAGTAGGCCATCCCATTTCCCACCCTTGGGCATCGCTACCCCCAGGTGAATTCTTGGGGTGATAAATGAAGCAGATTCGAAAGATAATACCTCCACTTTCACGGCCCGGTGAAAAACCTGAATACATTTCCCCCGGACAATCCCTCCCTGACCATTGAGAATTTCAATTTCATGGCCTTTCTCAACTCGTAAAACCCGGGCAAGGTGCATACTATCTTCATCCCCGAGTTCTAAAAGATCACCAACCTTTACAGAATCAGGAAAAGTAAGAAATGCTCGGTATGTACGGCTCATAAATCAGGTATAATTACAAAAAACAAGCTTGCTTGGCAAACTCTCTCGGGCCATGCAAGGGTAATATGTACACAAAATTTCCATATTTTTATAAACCATGCGGATAAGTGGGGGAAACGCCCGGGGTATACCTTTGCGGGTCACCAAGTCGAGCATACTGAGACCTGCGACGGAAGCGAACAGGGAAAGGTTGTTTTCTTCTCTTCAGCTAAGGGTTCAGGATGCAAAAATCCTGGATCTGTTTGCGGGATCCGGTGCTTATGGTCTCGAAGCTTTAAGCCGGGGTGCAAAATCTGTGCATTTCGTAGAAAATCACCGAAAGATTTACCGGGATTTAAAATATAATTTTGAGCAGGTTCAAAAAAGTGCGAATCTTTGCAAATCTGCCGCCTCTTTTACCAACTGGGATGCCATTGATTTCCTCAAGAAGGAACAGGACTCCTACGATATTATTTTCCTGGACCCCCCCTATCCAGAATTTCCCAAGATCGGAGAAAAAATCTTCTCCCTCCTCCTCATCAATCATTTTGTGCATGCGAATACGCTCCTTATCCATGAAGCTCCGATGGAAGCCTTATCGGTATTCAATGGTTGGGAAAAAATTAAAGTCTTAGGAAAAGAAAAAAAAGGATCACCAAGCTTTCGGCTTTTCTCTCCCAGCCCTTCTGCCTAGCTGTAGAAACTTCCGCAAATCACTCCTAACGCCGCAACCACTGCGGTTTCTACACGGAGAACACGGGGCCCTAAGTGGAGAAGGGAGTACCCATATTTTCGCAGCAATTTTCTTTCCCGATCCGACCATCCTCTCTCCGCCCCGAGGCAAAGAACATATTCTTTCGACCGCCCTTTCAACTGAGCGTGTAATGAGCCAGTCGCTTCATAATTATCAAGGGCAATACCCGTGGCCCTTTTTATCTTTTCCTTTTCCAGGGCTTCACCCAAATTTGAAAAAAGGGAACAACCTGGAACCGAGCTTGAAAAGGACTGGGCGACTCCTGCTTCAATTTTTCTTTTCCACTCATCGCTTGTCCACAGCCTGCTTTGTGCATAAGAAGCCTCCCCTTTATCTGCTTCAAAAAAAGAAAAGGAACAGACTCCCTGGGCTGTCGCCTGCTCCAGGATCTTACGACAGGTCTGAGGGCGAGCCAGCCCCACGACCAGAGAAATAGGATAACAATCAGGCGGGTGAACCGGAAGCCATGTAATATCCAAAGTAATACTGCCGTCTATTTCTTTTATGACCTTCCCCTTGCCTTTGGGCCCATTCTGTACCGCAAGGTCAACCCAATCACCGGTGCTTACCGCAAGGGTATCCCTGAGGTGGCTAAACCTTGGATCATCTCTCCTTAGGTTTAGGTTTGCTACCTGTTGATCAAGAAGCAGGAGGTTCAATTGCTCGACAGCCAAAGGGCCTGATAAGGCCGCAGGGAAAGGGAGTCTTTTCCCCATGAAACCTCACCTCCACCGATTAAATCACGGGCTTTACCATCAGGGAAATTCTGATGCAGGGTCTCCATCGATTCCAATTTCAAATCTTCGGAAGTAAAATTAAACAGGCAGAGCACGGTGACGCTCCCATCGACGGACTTTCTTTCCAATGCAAAAACAGAAGAACCCAAGTCCAACAA
>Ga0181571_10004897_pt1 | contig 10055 bp, 1 predicted proteins | sample 101ome_17_FD_132440 | JGI IMG/M metagenome (GOLD analysis project Ga0181571, IMG submission 132440) | Coastal salt marsh microbial communities from the Groves Creek Marsh, Skidaway Island, Georgia - 101407AT metaG (megahit assembly) | ecosystem: Environmental > Aquatic > Marine > Intertidal zone...
AGGCCCGATGATGTATGGACAGGGATGGAACAAAAAAGTTCAGCGATGGACTCAAGGGCATCTGACAGGAAATGTCGGAAGCTCTCATGATTTATACCTCAGCGGGACCAATCCGAAAAAAATTCGATTGCGCCTGCGACATAGTAGACCTGATGAAGCGGTGCACATTCGGGTTTACTACGGGATATCCAATCGCGTGGATGCATACGTGGATGGTAAGTTAGTGGAGCCACTTGCCAGTGTGACTTTTGAGTCGATGCGGAAAGGACTTTCTCCTCCAAATTTGGATCCCACGAATATAACATACACCCATGGAGCAAATTATTACAACCGGTTGACAGGATTCGCAGAGGTAATTCTTCGTGGTCCTCGACCAGTCGATCTGGTCATCAGTGAAGTCATCGAACTCAAGATCGGCCTCGCCGTAACTGAAGAGGAGTTCTTCGAGAAGACTGGAACCGACGGTCTCGTCAGAAATATCGCCCTGCTTATGGGCATTCCAGCATCCAGAATAACGATTGTCGGCGTTGGAAGTGCGCAAGGCATTATTGATAGTAGGCGCCGGCTCCAAGAAAATCAAGGAATTGAGCTGCAGATCGCGATTGACCCTGAGGTGATCGATGCGGTGACAGTCCCTCCCGGTGAGGTTGACGACGACGAGGTCGACGATGACTCGACAGTTGTCGAGAGTTATGAAGATGAAGATGCTGTTACAGCCGATGCTGGGATGTCTGCATCTCAGGATGCTGAGATTGAGACTATGTCAGCGGAAATTCTTGAAAGTAACATGCTTGCATCTACTCAACAACAGACAGAGCTAGCTAACTTAACTTCGACGCTCAGCACAATAAGTGCTTTTGATATTCTGAATGGTACCATCGCCAGCGAGAATATTGCAAACATGACGCTTATAAATTCGGCTGAGTCGACCATTCCTATCCATTGGGAGTGTGGAGCTTCAAAGTACAACTCAACCGATGGATGCGATTGTGACTGCGGCGCTTGGGATCCTGATTGCGGTGAAGAGGTCCCGAAGTTCTCTGGAACCTTCTCAGATCAATGCATCGCGCCTGATGACCTGCATAATATGACTGCAATAGCTGAGCACTGTGCTGAATTCGGCACGTGTGACTTTATTTTCACAGACGGGACAGGTCTCGACGATGAAAATCCATCCGCGCAGAGACACACAATTTTGGAGGACTTGCTGGATTCTCACGTGATAAAGACGTCGTGTCGTCATATGCCGCACAGCGGAGATTTCGGAAAGCTAAACTTAACAGAAGGGAGGTGCACGGTATATGCTGAACCAAAAACTTTCAACATGCGGGTCAATGCCCCGCCAGGGACACAAGCAGGCGTTTCGAGTGCTGTTATGGTGACTGATTCCCTGATATCTGCCGACACCGAAACTGGAAGGCCCAGGGTCGATTCCGTGGAACCGAATGTTGGATCGCTCTTAGGTGGCACCCTACTTACTATAAGGGGCGCTAACCTGATGCCCTCTCAGCCGCCTGGCAAGGCTGTGAACATTTCCGAACCGCTCTCACCTCTCGTGAGTGTCAACATCGGGCAACGAGACGGACCAAGGTGTGCAGTCGATCCCTTACTAAGCAGTGCCACAGCCCTCATTTGTCTCGTGCCGCCAGCGGCATCTGCCGCACACGCACGGATGATCAGACGAGGTACTGTGGTGAACCAAGGGACGTGTGGTACCGCCTCAGACGAAGTATATGTGAAGATTCTCAATGAAGGGGGCGCTGTTAGCGACCCGACTTGGAACAACGGCCTATGCGCAAAAACCGAACATGCAAATACGTGCACATTTAGGCAGACGCTCGGCACCACGTCAAGGCTCAGGGATGTGACCCCTATGCGAGCTGCGCCCGGTGAAACAGTAGTTGTTCGAGGAAAGACGTGCTTTGCAGATACAGTCAATTTGTCAGATGCTGATGTGGATGGGTCAATCACAGCTGTTTTCGACCCGAACACCTACGTTCTGCACGATCCGGTGCGTTTACCAGGCCTGGCTCGCGTGACCAGAGCCGTCCTCGGCGAATTCATAGATTGTCAGCTCCGCGAAACGAACTTGGATGCTAGCAACACACTCGTCGATCGCGTGCGCGGCACATCCCGTCATTTGCGCGCTGCTGGAGGTCTATATCCTAATGGTATGCTCGTCGAGCATGAGGTGAAGTGCAACGAATTCAACGTCAACGATTGCGACTGCGCGGACGCGTGGTTCGAATGTCGAATCCCGAAGGACATACCTGCGGGCGCCTATCCGATGGATCTTGTGCTTGGAAGCGGACAGTCGCAAGCCATCACGGGTTCCGGACGCGCCCTGTTCGAGCCTTTTGGCGGTGTCGAGTGGTCTCCGGAGCTCGGGACGGCGTATGCGCTGGAAATTGCCCCGACGATGACCAGCATCGCTGTGGCGGACGGATCCCCAGGGACCTTGGTGATTTCTGGTCACTTCCTGGATCAAGTCCGGAACGTTACACTTGGCGAGCGAGTCGACGGATCCCTCGGTACCGACTGCGTCGTTGATCCCGGAAGGTCAAACGATACCACCCTTGTCTGCCATGCAGGTAAACAAATTGCCGAACTTGCTGCCCCTGAAAACAGTGTCAAAAACCCTGACGAGTTGGCCACCTGGTCAATGGGTGCCTCCTCTGTGATGTCTGGCTCTCACGCGCCCTACATGGGCAGCGGCGGCATCAAGGTGCAAGCGTTGACTCTAGCTTCCCCGGTGGCGTCCCTGCAAAATCTCGACGCTGTTTACGCCGCTGTTTCTGAGGCGCGCGCTTCATCGACGCTGGCCGAATCTATATCCCGCAAGACTTCGAATGATCGCGTGGAACGATTCGTGGGCGCGTTCATCCCACCACCATCGGGTGGTGTGCATCGCTTTCTTTTCTCTGGAATCTCCGGGGTGTCTGACGTGCGGCTCAGCCTGGCTGGCAATGATGTGACTGTCACCGCAGTGAGCGAGATTGGCGCGGACTTGTTTGCCTCCGAAAGCATCCGGGCAACGCCGGGTTCGCCGATCCCCTTCGTTGCCCACGCTAAATCGACCATTTCCGAAAGCAGCCGCATAGACGTTGGTCTAGAGACGACTTGGACCTTCGCTCAGCTTTTGTCAGCTCGCTCTGGTAGTGATGGACAGCTCAGCGTCGCAGATGGGAGCGCTGCTGAACCGACAAGGCATCTATTCTCGTTTTCTCACAACGACAATGCGAGGGAAAGGTTTACCTTTACACTACCGACGTCGCCTGGAGGAACGTTCAAGCTTGAGGCCATGGACCAGCGTAAGACCCGAGCGATTCCCCAAGACGCGTCTGTCGCAGAAATCAAGGATGCCATAGAGGATCTGTTTGCTTGGGCGACGTGCACGCCCGATGGTCGCACAATGGATGCATTCGAACCCGATGGTGGCGGCGCGCTCGCACTTGCAGCGTCGGAAGGCGCTCCTGGTTGGCGTGGCGCCGCTATTGTGGATCCGACAACGGCGATGTGCGGGCGCGGGTCCCTGCGTGTTGACGGTGTCGCGACAATGTCGAGCCGAGGGGCAGTTCCAAGACGGAAGTTTCCATCTCCGATGAGCACATCTGGCTCCGGCCGGTATTTATCCTTTGGATACAAGATCCCTGCTGACGCGCGCGCTCACGTCCTCCTCCACTTCGCCTCCGCAGTCGTCGGCAGCTCAAATAAATGTTCAATTCCGTTGAATTGGGACATTGTGGACGAAGACGCATGGCACGTTCCTACGTGCTTGGGCCTACTCCTTCCTTCAGTTTTCGCAGACAATACCTGGCGATTCCTCGAGGTGGACCTCTCAAGCATTAAAAATGTCGGCACCACGACCGCCGCAAAACTTGTCTCGATGTCGTTTGAGGCTCCCGTGAATCCAATGTTTGACGCGGAGACGTGCCCAAGCGCGATGGAGCTCTCCGCTGCTGGCAGCGAAAACAGGATGTTGCATGGCATATTCTGGATCGATGAAGTCAGCATCGGAGACACTCCTCGAAACCTGGTCCGAACACCATCGAAGGTGCACGGTCTCGTCGAAGGGCAAAGTGCTTTGATAAATCTTGCGGTAGAGCGCTCAGTAGGAGGAGACGACGTGACTATTCAGCTTCAGCGGGTGGGCGGATGTGGCGGATCAGGCGCGAACTATTCTGACTGGAAAGGAATTTTCTCCGGCTTGTCTAGCACGACACCTATGGGCCTATACATAGACAAAACCGATCTCGCCGGCGGGAACAGTGGCAAGGAGATTGTATACGGAAGCAACATCCTCAGCACGGAATTCTACCCCGACTTCAAAGTAAAACTGGCCGGTCCTTCCTTCAACTTCTCGGGTGTTGAATCCGCATCAATGAATCCACTCGACACGTTTGCAGATATTAAAGCAAAGCTGGACGCCCTGCACACTGGACTCGATGTCGCCGTGTCCGCGCAAAACGTCGAGGATATCCCGACTGGTGAAGTATTTTGCTCAGCGCGACGATTCATGATTAATTGGCGGGCGCCTCTAGCTTTGAAGGCCGGGTTAATACCAGCAACGGACGCCGTCACAGACGGTGTTTCGATTGTGGAGAGCGAAGGTGCAATTTCATGGAATGTCATCACAAAGATGATTGAATTGCACGGAGTTCCCGGCGTGATCACCAGACGGATCCATGACGCGTCAAGACTCTTTTCAGCACTTGCGGCTCACCCAAAAGTCAACGCTCGCGATGCGTCTGGTCGCTTTCTCCGTTGCGCCGGCCCCGCTTCGGCCTCGTGTACGACGAACCTGACGGAGATCATCGCGGCGCCCGAGGTGAATTTGCCGGCAGGCCGCCGCCGCAGCCTGCTCGCCTCCGCCGACACTAGATTCCCCTCAAAGCCGGCAACTTCGTGGACTAATTTGGAAGCCTCCAACCTCCTTGACCTCAATTCGCTTCGCGTGGCAACACCTGGCAGCAATACACTTGCGCAAGGTCGGAAGTTGCTCGGTCTTCAGCCGGGCGACGGCCTCGTGCACCGATGGAGCGACATCACCGTCTGGACTGATGGTGTCTACCCTTCCCCGGCGACGACAGATGTCGTGTATGTCCCCCCGGGCACAACCCTTGCGGTGGACGTCGCACGAGCGGATGTTCGGTTCTGGATCTTGGACGGTACACTCACCGTACCCCCGGATGCCCCTGACGAGGTCGTCATTGCGGCGGAGTCAATTATGGTTAACGGGGGAAAGCTGCGTGTCGGGGGGGAATTCGCAACGCATCCAAAGAAAAAGACCGTGACGTTTGAGCTGCGCGGTGAACGTGGCAGTGTTTCCATCGCCGGTGCGGGACCCCGATCGATAGTTGCCATTGATGGTGAGGTTTTACTCCGGGGTCATGCCGCTGCGACTGAGTGGTCCACGCTAGCGAACGTCGCTGCGGTTGGCGATGAGCATGTCGATGTCCTCACTGCATCTCTTGATGGATGGGACGTCGGAGACGAGATCATAATTTCTGGCACAACCTTTGGTGGCGATGCTTCAACGCACGAGACCAGGTACATATCAAGCATCCACGAGAATCATGGAGAGTGTTCGCAGTTCTCCGTCGTTCCGTGTCAGAGCTACGCGCGCGTCAATTTCACTGATGCAGATGGCAAACCGGCACCATTAAATTTCACGCATGTTTCAAAAACGCACACAAGTCAGTCGAAACAGATCGATGCTCGAGCCGTTGTCGCGAGACTGACCCGTAATGTCCGAGTTGTGGGCGTCGAATCGACCAGCAATAGATTCGGCGCCGCCGTGGCCATCCAGCGCGGGTCCGCGCGCATTTCCGGAGTTGAGTTTACACGTGCGGGTCAGTCGTCTGCAGCCGGTAATCCATCAATCGGACCGAGGCACCCAATTTCTCTATTCGGCGACTCCATCGACCCTACAAGTTACATCAAGGGATGCTCGGTACACAGGGCTTGGAATCGCGGCATCGTTGTTTTGTCATCCGCCGCAGTATCCATCTCTGACAACGTCATCTTCGACACGCATGGCCACTCGTACCACGTAGCAACATCCCCTGGATCATTAATTCCGCCTGCATCAAACATACTCCGCAACGTTGGGATCTTCGCGCAAGCACATGGATCGGGCCTTCCTTCCGATTCAACCCCTGCAGTGTTCAGGCTGAACCCTGGTACTGGAATCGTGAGCGGTAACCGCGCGTGCGGTTCGGAGAGTCATGGATTTTGGATCGGCTTTGACGTGTTGGACGTAGGAGCTGGTGACCCAAAGTTTACTTCCGCCGTGGCGCCAGGCGCATTTGACAATAACGAGGCCGATACATCCGCAGGTGCCGGATTTTTCGTGTCTCAGTTGGATCCCCGTGCCGATGGCGATATACCAGGTGCGAGAATTGCGACAACATTGGCAAGCTGCATCGCCTGGGGTAACGCCGAGGGTGGGGTGATGGTTGGCTCGGACGTTGGTCACCTCCAGATTATTCACAGTAAGTTTCTTGCGAACGGACGCGCGCACGTCAACTACTTGTCCCCACCGCATGCTGACCGCTGGTGGTCAGCTTCAAACCTGAATGCGCCGGTGGTCAATGGTTGTCTCTTCTTCGGCGACGGTTTCGATGCTTTGAATCTGAAAGGAACACCCACAGGAGTGGACAATCGCGCAAACATGTGCTCTGGGGGCAACGGCGTGAACGGCTTTGCCGGTGCGTGCGCAATTGCGGGACCCGCAGGCGGGTGGGTCACAGTAAATGATGCAATGTTTCTGTCGTATTCCGTGCCTCCAATTCGATCCTGTGGTGAGGGCTGCGCAAATTCCGGCGATGGTGGATACGAAATTCGATTCCGCGGCGCAGATTTCACTGATTCGTCTGACGTACGGGTTTACTTCACCACGAACGGCCTGAAAGACAACATCGTTTTCGACGCGGACGGGACCCTGTGCGACGTGGATTCACTGAATATTCTACATTCTCTGTCTGGGGTGCCAGCTTGGATCGTTCCATTCCGTTCCAGCAACAGTCTGTCGCCTGATGTCTCCCAGCTTTTGTCGCTTGACGATGCATATGACTCGGTAAATATCCAAATCGATATGCCGGATCCGATAAACTGCGTGATTGACACTGACACTACTGGCGGCATCGTGTGCGATGGCACCAAAGTTATCCTTCGCACGCTTGCGCTGTCGTCCGTCGTCCTCAGGGCAGGACAACACGGAATTGAGGACGAACCATCCGCAGGTATTGCAAAGATCCACGGTACCAACGTCATTGGCGAAGGCCACGCGTGGGTATCAGCTGCACACGCGCGCTACGACGCGGTGGGTCGATCGAATGTCTGGCGCTTCATTCTCAATGTCGCGCGCCAGGCGGAATCTGCAACACTACGACGCGTGTCACTTTCGTTTCTTCCGATGAATTTTCCAGCTGCAGGGACCGTCGCAACTGCAACAAGCAATGTGATTGAGTGGATTGGCGAGATGCGGGAGATGCGCGAAATTGACGGGATCGAACTACGCATGCCCCTGCGATATTCAAGTGATGCTGCAGAGGTGGTACCCAAGGGAATTGGCACACGTTCGTACTCATCCGGCGTCGCTCAATTTGAAAGCGTGAATGCTTCTGTCGACGCAGGGGCTTGGTTCATTGAGCGACACGACGATTTCTTGTACAACTCGACAGGTATATACAATTCAACGGATAACTCAACGACGACCATCGATGATGGCACGATTGTAGCCACGATTGGCATGGCGTTGTCCGGAAAAGTGGGATCAACCACTGGACCGTTTGAAGGGCCGCTGATGTGCCAGGATTTTGCTGGCAATGCGACGGCCGCATGCCGCGTGAAACCCATGGCGCGTATTTACGGCTCTGACATGGATATTCCCGGTGTAAACAGCCTCGAGGGGTGCCTTGAGTCGTGTCGTGTGCGATCATTTGCAACTGTTTCTGAGGGACTTTTAGACTGCGTCGGCGTCGAATGGTTTGGAGGCGAAGGCAGGTGCGTCATTCTGGTAGATGTCGGCGGTGCCAGGTCATTTGGTGGCGGCGCGGTCAAGGCAACGAGTGGCGAGACATTCGTCGAGCACTTCACCGGAGCTGTGGTTTATCGACGCCGCATCCCAGCAGCGCAGAATACCAATTCTGCAGGCGAGATCATGGCGGGCATCTCTGACAGTTTACCTATCTGCGAACAAAGTATGGATGCATCGTGCGAGACTGGAGCGAGGCAGCATTACGCGTTCAAGTCGATGTGGGCGTTCAACTCCCCTCCTCCTCCGGCTCCGGTCTCCCCTCCTCCTCCGGCTCCGGTCTCCCCTCCTCCTCCGGCTCCGGTGCCCCCAAGACCAGCTGGTCCGTCGCATCCCCCTCCGCCCCCCGTGGAAAAACTTCCGCCCCCTTCGCCCGACGTGGAAGAACTTAGGGAAAAGGCAGAGGCTTCCCGCGACGCCCTCATAAACACGATTATGGATCCCAAGGCCAAGAAAAAGGCGGGGATCCTCGCTGATGCCGCTCTTACTGGTGTCATGGTGACCAAGATCGAGGTGCTTGCCACTGCAGAGAACGGAGATTTGGCCTGCAATTTCGTCCTCCAGAGCTCGGGTATTGACGCCAGGCTTGCGGTGTGTGAAGCGGCAATGGCGACCTCTGTCTCACGGCGTCTCCTATCGGTCCCAAATTTCATTTTCGATATCGATCTGATCACGAGTGTGGCGTCTGTCACTCGCGAGGATATCGAAACTGCAATCGTCAAGCTGACATCCTCAGGTTTGTCGCCGACTATGTCAGAGTTGGATCCTGTCGCCGAATTAAAGTCGCTGCCTGGCGTCGACGATGCTGCGGTGTCCCAATTCGCCAAGGACGCTTACGACCTAAACCTGGTGTCTGGGACAGACGGCAGTGATGGGTCGGCGGAGGTCAATATCAATATCAACGAAGGTGGGGGCAACGGGGACGACCCTGACGTGCTCATCACCACCGTGGTTAGCGTCGGCGTCGCCGCGCTGGTATGTTTCGGTGGAATGTGTGCGTGCTATGCGCGGCATCGAACAAATGCGAGATTCCTCATGGACCTCGACATCGTGAAGGAGTTGCTACCGAACAGTATGCAGGACAAGTTGCTGACCGGGGAGCGTTCGTCTTCCCTTGGGTCGAGAAAGTCTTTCAGAAGCGAATCGCTGAAACTAGTCGGGATAAGTTCAGGCGCTCAGGATCGTGCCCGCGACACGATCAACGCCACCGCCGACTACCTGGACTCGCTCGAGATGGAAGTGAGGCAACTGCGATCTTTGTCCATGCAATACGGGTTCGAAGCAACCCCGTCCCAGCTGCAGAAAACGGGAGGTAACTCCACGACTGGAGTTGCGGGAGAGCCATCATTGCCTCGTGAAAACGATGGTGTACATACAAAGAAGATAAGGATAACTTTCGCCGATGGAGATGAGATGGATGTCCCTAACCCGAACGGCGCGGGCACCCCTTCTCGCTCCCTTTTCAATGCCTTTGGTGCTTTTGGCCGATGACAAAGGCTTTAGTATTTTTAAACCATTTCAATTCTCATTCAATGTTTTACGTTAACACTAGAAAGGTATAAACCTACTTTTCGATTATGCGCATTTCCTCAAGGCGCGATATTGAGTTTGGCCGCACGACCCTGCGTGGGGCGAAGTAGATACTTTTTTTATACAAGATATTGTTATCATTTTAACTTTAAGACGATATATTACCTGATTTTAATCACTTGTACGAATATATGATGCTTGGTAAAGTCAAAGAACTCTGTGAAGATTATATTACTGTTCGTGGAGATGTTCCATACTGTTTGGAAATTAATTATACCGTTCCTGATTGTCTCAAACCCCACATGAAAAAAATTATGGAAGAGCCCGAATTGTATCTTCGTGACCACGTCACAACGAAGTGCACCTCAAGCGTACGGAAATGTTGTGAAGCGATGATGTACGAAGAATAAATGAAAATGTCACGTCGTCAGTCCTTTGACTCTTGACCTGTCACGAGCTAGCTACCTACTAGTGCGAAGGCAACTAG
>Ga0181571_10004902_pt1 | contig 10051 bp, 8 predicted proteins | sample 101ome_17_FD_132440 | JGI IMG/M metagenome (GOLD analysis project Ga0181571, IMG submission 132440) | Coastal salt marsh microbial communities from the Groves Creek Marsh, Skidaway Island, Georgia - 101407AT metaG (megahit assembly) | ecosystem: Environmental > Aquatic > Marine > Intertidal zone...
CCCTCTGCCAGCACAGTGTAAAAGGCGGTAATCGTGCCTTCACCTTCAGACCCTGTCCCTGTGCGCTCAATTAACTTTGGAAGCAGACCTATTACGGATGGTGTATAGCCCTTTGTTGTGGGGGCCTCGCCCACAGCCAGACCAATCTCCCTCTGCGCGTGAGCCACTCGCGTCAAACTGTCGAGCAAAAGAAGCACATTCGCACCATTTGCCTTAAAAAATTCAGCGTAACTATGAGCCAGATGGGCTGCTCTGATACGCTCCAGGGGAGAATTGTCGGCGGGAGCTGCGATGACGACAGAACGTCTCAACCCCTCCACTCCCAGTATCTGCTCTATGAATTCTTTTACCTCTCGACCCCGCTCTCCAATCAAACCTATGACAATGACATCCGCTTGCGAGTACTTAGTCATCATGCCAAGCAAGACCGACTTTCCAACTCCGCTGCCGGCAATAACACCGATCCTCTGGCCACATCCCACTGTCAATAAGGCGTTCACGGCCCTTACTCCAACATCGAGAGTATTTTCTATGGGTACACGCTCCATTGGGTTTACAGGTGTCCCGAGCATAGGTGTTGCCCGAAGTCCGCTCAAAGGAGGAAGACCGTCAAGCGGGTGTCCTCTTGCATCTAAAACTCGGCCTAAGGCACTCTCACCAACCAAAGCAATATCCGCTTCAGCAGTTTTTCGAACTTTCGCGCCTAAATTTATGCCTGAAGTCTCCCCAAAGGCCATCATAAAAGTAGTTTCCCCGCTGAAACCAACCACTTGCGCCTCAATAGGAGCACCAGATTCACGTTCGATTTCACACACCGAACCCATAGCTGCTTTGAGCCCCCTCGTCTCAATCGTCAGGCCCACCACCCTTCCAACGAACCCAAAATCCGTCGCTCCAGTATCTTGGAGCGAACGACTCAGCTCGGTTAATTTTTCAGCAACCAAATTACTCATCTAGATTCTTAGGCTCATCATCCTCAAATCGGGTTGCTTCAAGCTCAGCTGGGATTTCTTGGTTAGCATCATTGATCGAGCTCGTTCCACCAAGTATTCCAACACCGGCGGAGTTTAGTTGGAGCCTAAGTGAGGCACAGCGATTGGCCATAAAATCCTCGAAGCCAACTCCACCGAAATCGACTCGTAGGTCACCAGGCGCTAGCTCTTCTTCGTAACTTATTGCCAAACTAGGGAACTTGCCCTCCAAATCCAGATCATCCTTGAAGCTCTCCCACTCTTTGGGAAGCTTCATTTTCCCCGATTCTCCGAGCTCCCGCTCCGCACTTTTTATCGAGTTTTGAATAAATTCCTGAACAAAAACGGGAGACAGGTTTAGCGTCGTTCTTGCCAACTTCTCCCCAATCTCAATAGCCAGATTGGCCAAAGCCTCGATAACCCCCTCATTCGCGCGCGTTAACAAATCGATGTTTTCTATAACCGGCATTAACTGCCTGGTAAGTTCTTCAACTCTTGTTTCATATTCTCTCGCGAGTTCAGAATGAGCTTGGTTAAACCCCGATTCTTCTGCCTCTTTAATCCTTGCGTCCAATTCTGCAGGAGAAAGCTCGACTATCTCTTTAGGTTCCTCTAAGTCACTAGTAGGCTGCTCGTTCTCGATCAGTCGCGGATCCTCCAGTTCGTCCTGAAGATCCGATTTGGTGCTTTCCTGACTCAAAGCATGAGCCCGCTCCAAAACCCCAGACCAAGATTCCTGCTCAAATTGAGCAACGCTCAAAGCACTCTCGTCCTGCGTAAAGACTGCGCCAGACCCTCGTTCTACCCAGCCGTCATGCAAATTAAATTTTGGAACCTTAGACAAAGTCGCCACCATCTGGAGATGCAAGAATCAGTTCGCCCTTGTCCTGCAATTTTCTAGCCTGGCGGATAATCGACTTTCTAGCGGCATCCACAACAGCAATGGCAAGCGGCGGCATAAGGTCCATTTCGTCTTGGAACATTTCAGCCTTGTTCTTGGACATGTTAGCTTTAAATTTCTCTAGAAGCGTTTCGTCAGCTCCTTTCAAGGCCGTGCGCAATTCTTCTTCATCAAAATTATTTATCATCGTCTGAATGTCTCGGTCGGCGAGATCCACCAAATTCTCAAAGTCGAACATATTGTCTTCGATGAGCAGTACGAGTTCCTCATCTCTCGTCCGCATGGACTCAAAAATATCGGTCGCCTCTTCTGATTTGGTTTTATCCATAATCTTCGCTGCTACCCTCAAGCCCCCTAGCTGAGCAGAGGAGATTGAGGTCGATTCAGAGAAGCGGTTTTGCATTACTTTTTCTAGCTGCTGCAAGGCTGAATCCGATATGGTGTCGAGGGTAGCCAATCGTCGTATGACTGAGGATTTCAGATCCACTGACAGGTAGCTCAAGACATCGGCAGCCGTTCGATCATCGAGCATAGCTAAAATTGTGGCTATAACCTGGGGGTGCTCCTCACCTATCATGTCCGCAATCGCCCTGGGGGCCATCCAATCAAGCATCTCTAGCCCGCTTGACCTAGCCATTGGATCGACCTTTGCCAGTACCGTTTGGGCCTTAGACTCACCAAGAGCTTCCATCAAAACTTCTCTAAGATATCCAGGTCCCTCCAGACCCAGATCGGTCAACTCTTGCAAGGACTCTAAAAACTCGTCAACAACTGCAACAACTATTGGTTGAGGAACATCACTCACGCGTATCATGGCCCTAGATACTGCTGTTACTTGTGAAGGGGTCAAAGTTTGCATTACCTTTGCTGCTCCCTGCTTTTCAAGCAGGATCATGACAATTGCTGCTTTTTCGGTATTGCTGAGCCCATTAAATAAGAGCTCATATTCTTGAGTCATCGGCGCTGTTTCTTCTGCTTCAGCCATTTTTATGACCTCCTCTAGATAGCTAGCTCTCTATCCAGCGTTTTAATAAGTTTGAAACTCGACCAATGTCATCTTTGACAAGAAATCTCATCAATGCGACTTTCTGGTCGTATGGCTGCGAAGTATCGAGATATTCCGCCGGAATACCCATGGCCTTCGGTTTCAGTCTGGCGGTCACCTCTTTAATAGTCTCTACATCACCTAACTCAACCAACTGCCGCTCCTCATCCGTGATCCCATCTGGATCTAAATGTTCGGTCGGGATCTCAAACTCATCCTTTTCTTGCATATTCCTGATAAACGGTCGTGCCAGTAGAAAGTAGACTAGCAACAATATGACAACTACGGATGCTATCTTTATGTAACCATCGAGTTTTTCGGGCTCCAGATACCAGGGCCCCTCAGGGAGCTCTTCCACCGGCTTGGCAAAAGTAGTGGAGACGACAGTAACTACATCACCTCTAGCTTCGTCGAAACCAATCGCACCTTTGACTACCTCACGAATACGAGCAGTGTCCTCATCTACTCTAGTCTGATCAATGGCGCCATCCTCGTCTCGATACCGGTCATCATTAAGAACCACTGCTGCAGAAATTTTTTCAATAGCACCAACTTGCTGTTTCACATACCTAATTTCACGATCAAGCTCATAGTTCCGGGTAGTCGATGAACTCGTATTACCTGACCCGTTGTTATTTCCTGGCTCCCCTACTGCATTAGTTTGCGTAAACGTGGGACTTCCTGGGACGTCGTTGCTAAAGCTGCCGGGGACGCCCGAGGCATCAACGCTTGAATTAGTCTCGTAGATTAAGGATTCTGATCGCGTTCGTGATCCCATGCCACTTCGGTCAAATTCTTCGAACGTTGACTCGACCTCAGTGAAGTTCATAGAAATATCGATCTCGCTTCTGACGTTTCCCAATCCCACAATGGCGGTCAAGAGCTGCAATATTCTGTTTTGGTAACGACTCTCGACAGTGGTCTTATGCTCCATCTGAGCCGCGGTCATTTCCATTGCCGCGTCCGATTCGGAATCCGTTAACAATTGACCCAAATCGTCTACGATCGTCACATTTTCCTTAACCAAATAAGGGATGCTGGAAGATACCAAGTGCACTATGGCTTGTATCTGAGCCTGGGAGACCTTTCTTCCCGGATAAGTTTTGACGACAACTGAGGCCTTAGAGGGAGTCTGATTTCTCACAAAAACGCTCTGTTGTGATTCCGCTATGTGAACCCTTGCTGAAGCGACAGCTCCAATTCTCTCTATGGTTCTGGCCAACTCGGATTCCATTGCGGCACGGTAGCCCACCTGCTCCATGAATCGGCTACGGGTCAATGAGCCTTGCTCAATCAAGTCAGAAAAGGATCCTAGTGAAGCCGCTTTTGGAATGTTTTGAGAAGCGAGAAGCATTCTAGCTTCGTGATATCTATCATTGGGAATCTGTAGCTCGCCTGTCCCTGAGTCAATAAAAATGTCGTATCCAGCCGACACAAGAAGATCGTAAGCAGCCTGCCGATCAGTCTCAATCATTCCTGGATAAACCGCACGATAACCAGGAGCGGAAATCCAGAAATAAAAAATCACGCAAACTAAGAGTGCAAAAAATCCAATGACGGCGGGCATAGACCGCTTTACCGCAGGCTGTTCGATAAATCTCACGATTGGATTGGTTGAAACCTGCGCGGGTGGCTTAGTTTCCTCAACCGCACTCGCTGACTGAAGCGAGGGAGGAGAAGATTCTTGATCATCAACAGTATTGAGGTTTGCTAGTGCTTGCTGATCGAGGGCTATTTCTGACATGTTGAATTACTCTCTTACTACACGGGCATGTTCATAATGTCTTCGTAAGCTTTGAGCAGCTTATTACGAACCTGCATTGTTGCTTCAAACGCTAAAGACGACTTCTGCATTTGCATAACGACATCGGTTAGCGGGATGTCATCGCCTCTCTCATAAGCCTCCCGGACTGCTTTGCTTTCCTCCTGACTCTGATGGACGGAATCCAACGCCTGCATTGTGAGCTTCGCAAAGTCTAAAGAGCTAGTTCTTTGCAGTTCTGTCTTTCCCACATTCCGATCTTCTAGCTCTAAAGACTGAAGACGATTTTTGTGAGATTCAATCTGACTTAGTAGAGACGCCACTGTGGAATCGTAATTTGCTCTGACCATTACTTTGTCCTCAGGCAGATCGCTTCTTGGGAATATCAAAGCCACGATCCTTCATTCGCGAGACCTTGTAACGGAGCGTTCTCTCACTAATGCCTAATCGAGCGGCAGCCTCCTTCCTTGTCCTCGCATTACGAATAGTCTCAGAAATCACCCTGAACTCATTAGCCTCCATTGCACTCTGCAAACCCTCTCTTGAAGTGCCAGGTTCATTAGTAGAGGGCCCTGCGCCGAACTGGGGACTGGTCGCCACTCCCACCTGACCAGATTGACCGACAATAAATTGATCGATTGAGTCTTGCTCTTCAGCGAATATCGGTTCGTCAAAAAAGAGGTGCTGGGATGTAATCTGGCCACCAGCTGAGAGTACGACGGCCCTCTGAATTACATTTTCTAACTCCCTAACATTACCCGGCCACTCATAACTCAGTAGACTACCGAGCGCGTCCGGAGCAATAGGAGTGTCTGTACCTTGGTGACCATGCTTGATGAGGAAATAATTACACAAGGGTAAGATGTCATCCCTTCTTTCTCTCAACCCGGGAACATTGATCCTAAAAGTACTTATCCTGAAATATAAATCCTCTCTAAAAACCCCCTTCCTTATCGCCTGACGAAGGTCGCGATTTGTCGCAGCAAGTATTCTGACGTTTACGCTCTTTGTGTCAGCACTGCCAACGGGAGTCACTTCCCTCTCCTGAATTGCCCGCAGCAATTTTGCCTGAACTTGGAGAGGCAACTCGCCCACTTCGTCAAGAAAAAGAGTTCCATTTTCTGCCTGTTCAAAAAAACCTATGGTGTTCTTCGTTGCTCCCGTAAACGCCCCTTTTGCATGTCCGAATAAGAGACTTTCCGCCAAGGACTCCGGTAATGCAGCACAATTGACTGGCACAAATGGCCCCTGATTTCTTGGAGAAAAATCATGTGCGAGCCTTGCCAAAACTTCTTTACCTGATCCAGTTGGTCCGTTCATCAAGGCGTTAACTTCTGACGCGCCTACCCTTTCAATCAGAGCAAGTAGGTGTTGCGAAGTTTCATCAACGAAGACATAGGAATCTTGCTTTAACAATGATGTCGCTGCTTTTTCGATAACGCGCTCCCACGTTTTTCGACTCTCCGTTCCGTCAACGACTACCTCTTCGAAACCTAACCTCACAGCTTCCATTCCCAACTCAATTTGATGAGGCTGAATCCGAAGGACGCTGAACGCTTCAAAGGCTAGTTTTCTTATAAAGCCAATAGTGGCCTCCAAACTAGCAAAGCTTTCCGCAGACAGATGCAAGATTGCCGGGCCGGATATATCTGCCTCGATACGGTCTAGGGTATGAATATTCACAGGTAGCGGCGACAAGCCGATACTTCTAAGCAACGACAGCATGGCCTCGTCGATAGAGATGGTGTCGTCCCATAGTAGGGTTAGGTTCTGCTGATCGGACATTTTTTGGCTCACTGGTTAATCTGATTTGATATTCAGCAATCAGTGTGCCAATTTAATTTTATATATTTTTCAATGGTTTATGATCAACCGGCAACCTATCAGGGGATCCTTTGCCGGTTTTGTCAAAATTTCGACAAGAATTTCCTCAACCAACTTTTAACTTTTTCATTCTCTCTATTAGCGTCGTTCTTCGCATCTTGAGCAACCGCGCGCACATGGATACGTTACCGTTTACCTCATCTAGTGCCTGCCTAATCACGTCGCTTTCTATTCTTCCCAAAGTCTCTTTTAGCGAACTTTCCTTAACCTCATCCAGGTCAATCCCCCTAGCCGCCAACACTATATCTTCGTAGGAATCGTTATCCGAAGCGCTCTCTCCGAAGTTTAGTTCCAGGGAAATCTCTGATTTCTCAAGCTTCTCCTCAGCGAGTGCCTGCACACCACTAGGGAGCATAACCGGATCAATATCACGCAGACTCAATTTCTGGCCGGCATACAAAACCGAGATCCTCTGGATAAAGTTCGCTAACTCTCTCACGTTCCCAGGCCAATCGTATTCCATTACCAAATCTACAAGGTCCCGATTCAAGGAAACTGGCACTTCAGATTTTTCAGAGAAGTGTTTCGCGAAAGCGGTGACAAGTAACGGGATTTCCTCTCGCCTGTCCCGTAGAGGAGGGAGATGCAGAGGTACTACATTGAGTCTGTAGTAAAGATCCGCTCTAAATCTGCCTTGCTCAATTTCGGTCTCGATCGATCGATGAGTGGCGGCGATAATCCTCACGTCGACACCAACCGAGCTATTTGATCCCACGGGATCGACTTTTCGTTCCTGGATCACTCTCAGAAGCTTAACCTGCATCTCTGTGGGCATATCGCCAATTTCATCGAGGAAAAGCGTACCGTTGTTGGCGGATACAATCTTCCCTACGCGGTCGGCGACAGCACCGGTGAACGCGCCCTTCTGATGTCCGAAGAGCTCGCTCTCCAACAGATCTCCTGGTATCGCGCCACAGTTGACAGGCACAAAGGGTTGCTCACACCTTAGAGACTTGTCATGTATTAATCTCGCCAGGACTTCCTTACCTGAGCCGCTCTCCCCTGTTACTAGCACAGTCGCACTGGACCCAGCTAGTTTTTCTATAAGTGATAGCAGTTTCTTTGTCGGGCTGCTTGAGCCAAATACTGGTTGCAACGGGCCTGCCCCTGTGGTTATTTTCTGCCTGAAGCATTGTTTTAACTAAATTTATAGGCAGGCCGCAAGCCGAAGCTAATTCACGGCAAAGTTTTTCCGCTGCATGACGATATGGTTGCCAGCTTGCCGGCCGCCCAACGTTCGCGGATGTCCAATTTATGTTAACTTACTGATTTTAAATAGCTTTTAAATTTGGGCACGAGTGTTGCTGACATTGTTCTGCTTTTGGAGACATTTTCTCCTAAAGTTTAGGCCCCTGTCGCCGATAAAGGGAGTTAGAGGACCACCTTCTTAAACTGACTGATGGCTAGTATAGACTACATCAATGCCCTGGGCGCAGGGGCCTCCTTCGATACCAAGAAGATCGTGGAGGCTCTCGTTGAGGCGGAGCGAGCCGGCGCGGAACAGCAGATCCAGCGCAAGCTTGCTGACGCCGAATCGAAAATAAGTGGCCTCGGCTCAGCCGCGAGCATCTTGAGTATTCTCAAAGAAGGTGCTGAGTTGTTAAACGACGCTCGAGATTTCAACACCCTCTCAATAAATAACAGCCAGCCTTCCGCCTTAGGCGCAGCTGTGACATCTAATGCACGAGCGGGCTCTAATACCATCTCAATTCAGAGCCTTGCGAAAGAGCAAAGATCGGTGAGTTCGGGGTTCAGTTCGTCTGCACTGCAGCTAAATGGTGAGAGCACAACAAATATCTCTATAACGATTAATGGCTCTACCGAATCTATTGCTGTTCAAAATGCCTCTCTGTCTAGCATCCGGGATGCGATTAACGATGCGAGCCTCGGAGTTAGGGCAGAAATTATAAATACCGGCGAGGAAACCAACAATTTTAAGCTTCAGCTCATCGGTGAAACCGGCGCAGCCAACAATTTCTCTGTGACCTCAGACTTCTCAGGCCTCACTTTTACGGACAATCAAGAAGCCTCAAACGCCTCGCTGACCGTGAACGGGATATCATTCACCAGGTCTTCTAATCAGATCACAGACGTCATCGAGGGAGTCAATCTCAACTTAACGGCCACAACCAGCGAAAACTTTACGTTAAGCATTGATCGAGACATCTCGGAAGCCAAAGGCAATATCATCGCCTTTGTGTCAATGTTTAACGAGGCATCACAAGAATTTAGGAACCTCACTAACTCAGAAACAGATGGCCCTCTTAGAGGAGATTCTATATTCCGATCCATTGTTCGCAACATGCGATCGATTGTCATAGGCACCTCCCCTACCGGCGGAGACTCTGCCTCGTCGCTCTCTGACATTGGAATATCCATCGATCGTACTGGGCAACTTCTCTTTGACGAGGCCAAACTAGAGACCGCATTAACTAGCAATTTTGACGACGTTGTATCGCTTTTTTCTGCCGGTACTAACGACCAATCACGATTTAGCGATGATCCTGGCGGAATCGCAGGGGATCTGAAAACGCTAATCGAACGCGTGACAGCATCAGACGGCTATCTCGTCACCGCAGAGCAAGCGCTTCAACAGCGAACAACTGAGTTCAATGAGGATCTAGAAGACCTCGAGGAGCGCATGAAAGTGGTCGAGGAACGATACAACCGGCAATTCCTGGTCATGCAGAACATCATCGAAGAGATGAACAGCACCAAGGAAAGCCTTATTTCTTCTTTCGAGAACCTACCTTTCTCTAACAAAGACTAAGAGCTAAGCTCTCTTCTGTGTAGGAGGCGAGTAATATGGCTAACCAGCAACCAGTCTGCAAGGTTTGCAAGCAAATCAGGTACTTCCTTCTGGTTGCCGCCCCTCTAATTGTGGTCATAGGTACTCAACCAGACGTAACGGTCCCTTCAATTCCAATTGAGGAGCTGTTCACCTACTTCATTGTCGGTGGATTTCTTACTGTTTTAGGGTGGCGAATCTACAAGGATTACTTCTCCAAAAACTGATCGCAGGGCGATACTGGACAGAACCTACCCCTCCTCGGGCCAAAAAAATTTAAAAATAAGTTCGTATTTTTCCTAAAGAATTATCTAAAGCGACCGATTGGACTCTTGTAACCGGCAATTATTTGCCGATTACAGGTCGGCAGAGGCTTGCCGACAGCAACAAATAGTTGCGCAATGTGGTTGGGGCGAGGGGTCGCGCCATCCATGCAGGGTCGTCATGGCTAACTCCGTTTGCGTAGCTTTCTAAATCTAATTTAGGAGCTAACCTATGAGTTTAGTCGTCAATACAAATGTTGCGTCTTTGAACGCACAGCGGTCGCTCTCTGCTTCGAGCAATGAGCTCAAAACCGCCATGGAACGTCTATCCTCCGGTAAAAAAATCAACAGCGCCGCTGATGACGCTGCGGGTTTTGCAATTGCCGAGAGAATGACTGCCCAAATTCGGGGTCTTAACATGGCCACAAAGAATGCCA
>Ga0181571_10004909_pt1 | contig 10044 bp, 9 predicted proteins | sample 101ome_17_FD_132440 | JGI IMG/M metagenome (GOLD analysis project Ga0181571, IMG submission 132440) | Coastal salt marsh microbial communities from the Groves Creek Marsh, Skidaway Island, Georgia - 101407AT metaG (megahit assembly) | ecosystem: Environmental > Aquatic > Marine > Intertidal zone...
AGAGAAGGCAGCTCTAGAGGTTGAATCCCCTATGTATGTGCACCAGGCCGTCTTCACCAGCGATCAGGGGGATCTACTGGTCGTCGGTCATCACAAGGCTACCAGCTGGAAGCTCACTTGAGGATGGCTGGGAAACTTTCCAAGCGCCTCACGCCGATTTCAGCCTCCCCCTTTGAGGGGTTCGATGAGCCGAAATGAAGGTTGATTTTCCCTTGGCTGCCTACTTCGAGGCTGGCAGATCCTTGCGGGGAAAAAGAGGGATCGGTTTATTCACCTGATGTCCGAGAGATAAACCGCCCCAGGCAGCAAATTCGAATCGGTTTGGGCTACCTTCCAATGCGAGTTGCTGGTAGATTTTATCCGCCGTGCCAGGGAGAAATGGATGGAGCAGCACAGCGATCACGCGACATGATTCCACCAAGTTATACAGGATTTCCTCCAGTCTGGATGCCTGAGTCTCATCCTTGGCTAACTTGAAGGGGGCAGTCTGGTCGATGTATTGGTTGACCCTGGCAATCAGTTCCCAGATCCGTCGCAGTGCAGCCTGCAGCTGATGCTGCCCGGCCAGTTGCCGCACTTCCAGAACAGCCTGCTCTACGGTGCTAGCAAGCTCAGAGCTAGGCTGACCGACAAGACCATTGCGGTAGCGATGCAACATCGAAAGTGATCGATTCACCAAGTTACCGAGACCATTGGCTAGCTCAGCACTGTAGCGCACTTGAAAGCCTTCATCCGTCCAGTTGCCATCGGGACCGATATCCAGCTCCCGAAGCAGGTAATACCGAAAAGCATCGACCCCCCACTCGTCGATCACTTCAATCGGATCAACCACATTACCCGTTGATTTGCTCATTTTCTGACCATCCTTCTGCCACCAGCCGTGCACACAAATCTGGTTTGGAAGAGGGAATCCTGCCGCCTTGAGCATGATAGGCCAATAGACCGCATGGAATTTCAGTATGTCTTTGCCAATCACGTGCAGATCAGCAGGCCAAAGGGAGGCATCTGGCTTAGCTTCCACCCCAAAGCCGGGCAGAGAGGGGTCTCCCATGGATGCAGGCACCGTAGCGTAATTGGTCAGCGCATCAAACCAGACATAGGTCACGTAATCTGGATCAAAGGGCAAGGGAATACCCCAATTGAGCCGTGCTTTGGGCCTAGAAATACAGAGATCCTCCAGCTTGTTATGCTTCAAGAAACCCAGCACTTCGTTGCGACGGTAATCGGGGTAGACAAAATCCGGGTGCTTTTCTATGTGATCGATGAGCCACTCCTGATGCCGGCCTAGCTTGAAATAATAATTTTCTTCGAGCAACTCAGCGACATCACCATAAATCGGGTCAAAACTTCCGTCCTCTCGCCGATCTTTTTCCGTCAAAAAAGTTTCCTGCTTGGCCGAATAATAACCTTGATAAGTTGCTTTGTAAAAGTGGCCCTCCGCATGCAGGCGTTCGAGAAGTTTGCCGACCACATCCTTGTGTCGCTCTTGAGTGGTACGGATGAAGTCATCGTGGCACAGCCCCAAACGATCCACAAAAGCGCTCCAGCTCTCGGCCAAGCCATCGCAGTAATCCTGAGGATCCATCCCCTGTTCGGAAGCGGCTTTCTGAACTTTTTGTCCGTGTTCATCGAGTCCAGTCAGGAAGAAGGTAGCTTCCCCCATGCTTTGATGCACCCGGCAAATGGCATCGGTCACAACCTTTTCGTAAGCATGTCCCAGGTGAGGATGACCATTAACATAGTCAATGGCTGTGGTTAGATAAAATGTTTTACTCATGCCTTCAAAGCGTCCTATCGATAGAAAAATGGGCCATGACACCGCCCAATGCGAACACTTTTTGACGCATAGTGGGAATTGGTCTCATGAAGCAACCCCTGTCCCAAGGTAGAGGATTGCTCTTTCAATCACGAGGAAAGTCACCCAATAGAGCGGGATGGCCACGACCGGGGCAAAATCTATTCGCTTCCAGTGGAGCCGCAGAGATTTCATGGGCCACAATAAGCGCTCGACAAGGTGCTCCAGCCAATCCCACCCCTCCCAGGAACCCAGATAAATGTAACTGTGAGCCAGGTAGCATAGAAGCAGCATGGCAATCAACCACTTCAGTGTCAGCCAACCGGCCAATGAGACAAAGGTTGCCTGCCACAGCAGCTCCGAAAGCGAGCGACTGGGAAGGATCTCCATTTGCACCAGCAAACCACTGACCACCATCCAAGCAATCAGACCGATGAGCCATAAGCACACAGGTTGAATCCAGGCATGCGCTCTGGCTAGCGGCCCAAGCATCCCATCCAGTGCCTCTTGGAGTGACTCCATCCCCCGCCCCATGGCCATACGCCTGATAAACCAAAGCCAGACATAGCCAATGATGCAGCAGCGCAGAAAAGTCACGATACCCATGCAAGCCATATGACTCAGGCTGCCGGTTTTGAAAAAAACAGGCATAAGAAGAAATTCCTGAGACATGGTAGAGGCCAGTGGCTTGCCCAAGGTATGCAGGAGCAGGATTTTGAAACAAAGGATCAAGAGCACCCCCATCATGAGGAACCATGATGGATTTATCCTTGCAGGTGAAATGGCCTTGAGGGTGAGGCCAAGCGAGATGCCCTCCATACGCTTGCTTGCCTGCATCAGCCCAGTACTACCATGCATCCAAAGGATCCAAGCAGCCAGATTCAGGATGAGATCAATCCAATGCATACCAAATCCATGTTAGGGAAAACCTATTTTTTTAAAACACCCTTTGCTGCCCTGAGATTAAAAAAAAGCGGCCACAATAGCGGGCGTCAATCGGTCTTGCCGCTTCTCTGGGGTTGTTTTCTAATGATTGCCATGTACTGCGCAAAGGATTTCCCTTCTCCCAGGGACTGGTGGTTTATCATCGCCTTGGCCCTCGTGCTAACAAACCAGAGCATTGCCAGGCTTTCAGCTGCCGAACCCCATGTTGACAAAAGCGATCGACCGCCGACCTTTGTGCGGTTGGACCAACACATACCTGATCTGTGCTTGGATCTGCAATATGGGACGACAAACAATTTCACCGGACAAGTTGTGCGTGGTTACGAAAGGCCTGTCTGCTGGATCACGCGACCTGCAGCAGAAGCGCTGGAGGCAGTCCAACAAAGATTAAGACCCATGGGCCTTTCCTTGATGGTCTTCGACGCGTTTAGGCCTCAGAAGGCAGTCGATTTTTTTGTCACCTGGTCGCAAGCCAATAACGATCCCGAATGGATTAAGGAAACGTTTTTTCCTCGTCTTGAGAAGACAAAGCTCTTCACTCAGGGCTACATCTCCAAAAGATCGGGACATACGAGGGGCAGCACGGTGGACCTAACACTTTGCAGCCGAGCCTCTGGGGCCATGCCAATGCCGCTTGATATGGGAACTCGGTTTGATTTTTTTGGAGAGGAGGCAAGCACCTTGTACCCAGAACTCACAGCCCAGCAACGAGCCAACCGTCTGCTACTCAAGCATCTGATGGAATCACAAGGATTCAAGGCCTATGCGGTGGAGTGGTGGCATTTCACCTTGATTGATGAGCCCTTCCCTGACCGGTATTTCGACTTCCCTCTTTCTCCTTAGTCAAGGAGCTTGATTCACCCGATCCGATAGGAAACACGCTGGATCATTTCCTTGCCAAAACAATGCTGAAGCCGCTCCAGGATCTCATGGCGCCGGTAGCGAACAATCTCTGAAAGCCACGTAGGATGGTCAACCTGCACAAACAAAGTTCCCTTGCGAATCCCTACCGGATGGGCATGTTCGCACAAAACAGGATCAAGCAAGTGATTCCAAGCCTTGAGGATCTGGGTCTCCGAGGAGCGCTGTTCTAAACGCAAGCCACCCAGAGCCTGGTCGACCAAACTACCAGCCTCCTTGGAACGAAAATCTCGCCGCATCGCTTCGTCTGTTGTATCGACTCGATGCCATTCTCTGAGGACTTTCTCTCTTGCTGATGAGGTGTCTGGCATGATGATTCTTAAGCAAACAGCCTGTGGGCTAGCATCCTCGAGGAGGGATCACGGCAGCGCAAAAACACTCTCCTCTAGCTGCTAAAACTCATAGTAGGTCGACAATGGCACGGTTTCCAGCAAAGATTCTCTGACTCACACCCTCAATACATGCCTCCTACTTTTATCCATCCCTGGGAATTACAATGGATTAGCTGGCTCCAGAGCTTTCCTTTCTGGTTCCTCGAAACCATGCGGTGGGTCAGTAAACTAGGGCATGCCCCCTGCCTCGTGTTATTAGTGGTTCTGGTGGCAGCGCGTGCTGGAGCCAAGCATGGCCTGGTCGTGATTCAGTTTCTCAGCGTGAGCGGTTTGTATATGACCCTTTTCAAGGACATGATGCACCACCCTCGACCTTTCTGGCTGAGCTTGGAAATCCAGGCACTCGGGCCTGCTGGCAGTTTCGGCATGCCCTCAGGTCACGCCATGATGGCGTGGGTATGGGTGTTGGCGGCAAAGAATTGTCAACACCGCGCTCTTCATGGATTGGCTCAAATCATGGTCCTGGCGGTAGGAGGTTCCCGAGTCGTTTTGGGCGTTCACTCTCCTTGCCAAGTAATCGTAGGCTGGGCCTTGGGATATGCCATCCTCAAAGCCATCATGGCAGGGACATCGCCAAAGCAGCAAGTAGGGCAACATGCGGGGCTGACAGGGGCCTTGATCTACCAGTCATTATGGCTATTACCAGGCTTGATTTTAGGATGGATGCTTTATCCTATGGCCGAATCCTTGGATGCTCCCCAAGCATGGCCTGGCTTAGCAGATCATTCACTGCAGGGCACCTGGTATCCCTCCACCCTCTCCCCTCAACCGCACCGTCTTTATGCCTTGATATTTGCGCTGGCCAGTGGCTGGGGGTGGGTTGCCCATCGATTCCCACTGAAGCCATCGATGAAGGTTGATGCCTGGCGACAGGGACTCGGACTGGCTATTGGGTTAACCTCTATATTGGTGAGCTACCTGACTTGCCGTCCATACCTACCTCCCATTCGAGAAGCCGAAGGGGTTGACTTTTTGCTTTGGGCCGGAGTCGTGAACTTGGCTATGGCTTGGCTCGTGCTCGTCCAGCCGTGGCTGATGGGAGCTAGGTGGTATCAACACCACCATGAAGCCCATCCATAGCCTCTGAGGGCTCAAGGAGACTCCCTTCGAAACCAATGGCGTACATGACCTCTAGGAATAGCCTGCCAGGCTCTTTCATGGAGGTAGTAAATGCCGATCTTACCGAAGAACTCAATCCCACCTACCTTCAGTGCCGTGTGGGTTTCCCCTGTCACCCAGTAAGCCACCAAAATCGTGGTGATGCTGGCGATAATACGCCAGGAAAATCCCTTGAGAATGCTCCGCGTATGCGATTCTCTAAAATCTGACTGCGATACATTTGACATGCTTGACCTCTTTTCAACCGAAACTTCCAACCCACTCTGCCTGCATAAATTAAAGGCGGAACTAAAACATAAGTAACTTACCTTATTTAATTATGTTAATAGGCGCCATGAAGTCAATGCTAAGATGATCAAGGATTCCAGAAAGCCCAAAACCATTTGCTCCAAACGCTCCAAAGGCCTCTTACTAGCCAAGCCAAAGCCTTGCCTGTTGCATTCCCCTTCACAGCTGGCAAGCTGAAAACCAGGCGATTTGGCTGAACCCTCCAATTCGCCGACCTGTACCATATGAACAACCCCATTCTCGGGATCGATCTTGGCACCACGCACTCATCGGTGGCCATCGTGGACGCCGGCTTTCCATTGGTGCTTGCCGACCAGGAAGGTCATCGACTCACCCCCTCCGTAGTCCATTATCCCGCAACCGGCGAAACACCTTTAGTGGGTCGCAAAGCGCAACGAATGCGAGTCCAAGCGCCCTCTAGAACCATTTATGACATCAAGCGTTTCATGGGGCGTAGCGCCTCGGATTTGTCAGACCGCGAATGGGAGGTGGATTATGAGCTCTCGCGCACAATGGGAGAACCCCTGAAGGTTCTATTGGGGGACCGGACTCTCAGACCAGAGGAAGTCTCCGCCACGATCCTGGCTCAATTGAAGAGGATAGCCGAACAATCGATGGAATGTTCCTTAGAGCGAGCGGTGATCACCGTTCCTGCCTATTTCAATGATTCCCAACGCCAGGCCACACTGGAAGCAGGCCGCATGGCTGGTCTCACGGTGGAGCGCATTCTCAACGAGCCGACGGCTGCAGCGCTGAGTTATGGCCTCAATCGGTTGAAGGAAAACGCAAAAGTAGCCGTTTATGACCTGGGAGGAGGGACTTTTGATATCACGATCCTGGAAATGTTCGAGGGAGTCTTCAGGGTGCTTGCCACACACGGCAACACCCAGCTGGGTGGCCGCGATCTGGATCAAAGGATTGTTGATTATTGCATCCAACAATGTGCCTCCTCTGCGTTGAGAGAGGCCATCAAGTCGCACCCGGAATGCATGGCAAAAATTAGAGCCGCTGCTGAAGAAGCAAAGATTACCCTGAGTCAACAAACAGAAGCGACGATTGAAATCCCTTTCCTATATCAGGAGGAGCACTTTAGTTGTCACTTCGATCGAGATACTCTGGAAAGGCTATCCCAACCCCTGATTGAAAAAACCCGAGCCCATTGCCTGCGGGCCATGCATGATGCCAAGCTTGAGGCCCAAGATTTGGATCAGGTTATTTTGGTGGGAGGGCAGACGCGCATGCCGTTGATCAAGCAAAAGGTTGCTGAATTTTTCGCATGCTCGGATTTTGAAGAAAACCGAGGCGATATAAGAATCGGGCAATCCTTTCATGAGCAGGAAGGGCCTGCACTGCACACCGGTGAGCACCCTGATGAGGCGATTGCACTGGGTGCAGCCATTCAGGGTGGCATCCTCTCTGGCGCTTTGAACCATCTTACTTTGTTAGATGTCACCCCACTCTCACTTGGCCTGGAGACTTTTGGCGGGCTGATGAACGTGCTTATCCCCAGAAATTCGACCATACCCACCAAGGCAGGCGAAGTCTTCACCACGGCGGTAGCCAACCAAAGGGAAATGCTTATTCATGTGCTGCAAGGAGAACGAGAACGTGCGGCAGACAACTGGAGTCTGGGGCGATTTGTGGTGCCCTTCGAATCGGCACCCAGAGGGGTTGCGCGAGTGGGGGTTCAGTTTGCCATCGATGCCAATGGGATCCTCAAGGTTCTAGCACGTAACTTGAAAGATGGCACCGAGCAGACCCTCGAAATCCAATCGGCCATTGATGTGGAGGACCAACAGGTCAGTCAGATGGTCGAAAGTTCGGTTGAAAACGCTTTGGATGACATGGAATCCAGACGCTGGATAGAACAAAAACTCAAAGCCCAACAATTGTTGCAAGCCGTTGATAGCAGCCTCGAAGCTTGTGGCACATCGGTTGATGGGAACATGGTGGAGGTCATCGAACTCAAGGTCAGTGAAGTCAAGCAGACCCTAGCTAGAGAGAATCCCGAAACCCAGAAAGGAGACACCGCACGCCTCAAAGCGAGCATGAAAGAGCTGGATGAAGCGACACAAGCATTAGCTGCTTTGCTCCTGGATGAAGTTGCCAGCAAGCTCCTTGAATAGATTCGGAGGGGAAAATAATCATTATTGACAGTTGCAATGCAATATATTGGAGCGATGATACGTTATAGATAAGTAAGGCATCGGGGGCGGGTTCCCCTCAATTGTTGTCATGAAAAAACTCAAATTACTACCCGCCTCAGGTTTGGCCTGCTGTGATCCAGATGTCGAGCTGGTGATTGATAAGATTGGATTCGGCACCTGTCTTCTGCTGTGTGACTCTCAAACCATGGCTTTTGGAGTCGCACACCCGCTTTTTCACGATTCCAGCCAATTTGCCAGCACCTCCATCCTCAATCCCATGGCCTATGCAGACTTGGTGGTTGATGGGTTGATCGACCGCCTCAAACACACACACGAAAGCTTTGAAACCCTCGAAAAGGGCGCATTCGCCCCACGTTTAGGAGCGGTTTTGATCGGAGGATGTATCCCTCTGATAGAGCGCTACGATGAGGAAAGCACCCCTGAATTGCTGGCTATCAGCCTGAGGACCACCCAAACCATCAAGCGTTCGCTTCAGGCAAGTGAAATCCCTCTGCGCTGGGAGCAAACCGGTGGGCAGCACCGCTGCTCAATCCATGTCCGAGGCAGTCGTGTCACTATTGGACAAGAGAGGGGGCTTCGTGAACCGCTCATCAGCGAAATCAACATCCACCATCCCAAATGGCAGCTGAGTCAAGAGGGCCAAACTCAACCACTGACATGAGTCATCAACGAAATCAAGAGGCCGAAGCGAGGGTGAACCGCCAACTCGGGGAATTACCTACCTCTTTGGAAGTGGTTTGCAGGCTGATGATGATGCTGAGGAACCCGTCTCAAGAAAACGATCAGGTTGTGGACGTACTGATGAGTGATCGCGATCTGGCCATGCAACTGGTGACCCGGCTTGCCATGCGCGACAAGGAAAAACTTCAGAAAGCCACTGAAGATGTCGATGCCAGAACGGAAAAGGAAATCCACGATACACTTTTTGAAGCAGTCTTGCACATGGGGTATCGAGCCATACTTCGATTGGTCTCGGCTTTGAGCGTGGGGCAGATTCTGTCCGTCGAAATGCGGGGCTATGGATTTGCCAAACGTGAGCTGTGGCTTCATTCCATTGCTGCAGCCCTGGCAACACAACGATTTTGTGAACTACTTGCCGACTCCAATCGCTCCGATCCGGATCCATCCATCGGGTTCATTGCTGGTGTCATGCACGATATCGGCAAGGCGGGTCTTAACACGGACCTGAGCCATCACGCAGGTGAAGTGACTAGCGCGCTGGAAAACCCTCAAACCAGCTGGACAACCGTGGAGCGCCAGATTTGTCACGTTGACCATGCCGCATTGGGCGCCCTGCTTGTCAAGCGCTGGAAACTCCCCGACGAAATCATCGACGCTATCGAACATCACCACACCCCATCACCATCCCATCAACTTGCGGCCATTGTCCATATTGGCGATTATGCCGCTCGCTACATCAATGCCACAGGTGGGTTGCAAAGTTTCCGAATTCTCCTCAACCCAGAAGCCCTGGAAATCTCCCAGCTTCGACTTGATGACATCGAACGAGTCATCCTGCACATCCTTCACGACCAGGAAACACTCAATCTATACACTAGCGCTTAATTTAGCCTGTGACCTGGCACCATCGCCTCGAATCACCATCAGGCTAAACATCGTCTAAAACGAGGATCAACAAGCCACGATCAAGGATCTTCTTACGCAAGAAAACCCTTCCGTTGAAAACATTGCTTGCTTAGCATGCGAATCAGTTAACTGATCCATGAACGCTATCAAGCTCATCGTCTACTTGGTCCTTCTTGCTGGCACCCTTGCTTCAGGCAAGGCCTTTTTTTCGGAGTACAACCGCATTGCTGAGGAGAGTGCTGCTCGAGCCGATCAGATGGCCGATGTATTCGATGATGGCAGGGAGCGCCCCAATCAATCCGATACTAATCTCAGTGATTCTACTGAGCCATCGCCTGAATCCCCTTCCCAATCAACAAATCCCTTGGCAGACGAATCAGATGCAAACACTGAATCTGCTGCAGTGGAGGAGACTCCCCAAGACACCACGGCCCCTGCACCTGAGGCGTCGGAGGAACCACCCCAGGTATCCAATGAACTCGACCAGGCCCCAACCTCAGTGCAAAAAAACCGTATTGGCCTTTATCTTGGGTGTTTTGTGCTGTCGGCGGTGGGCTTGGGGCTCCTGTTAGCTTTTGACTTAGCGCGTGGTTCAGCCAATAAGTCCGTCGATTTGATCTACAATGACAATGGGGTCGGCACGGATAGCGACGCTCTTTATGAGCAAGCCGAGGCGGCCTGGGCCAGAAGCGAATTCCTCGAAGCCATTGGATTACTCAGGGACTACCTAGAGATCAATCCCATCCAGCAGCACGCTGCCATCCGCATAGCAGAAATATATGAGAAGGATTTAAGCAACTACTTGGCTGCGTCGATGGAGTATGAAGAG
>Ga0181571_10004910_pt1 | contig 10042 bp, 6 predicted proteins | sample 101ome_17_FD_132440 | JGI IMG/M metagenome (GOLD analysis project Ga0181571, IMG submission 132440) | Coastal salt marsh microbial communities from the Groves Creek Marsh, Skidaway Island, Georgia - 101407AT metaG (megahit assembly) | ecosystem: Environmental > Aquatic > Marine > Intertidal zone...
CGGTCGAGCCGGCGCCACCGATGCGCGCGCGAACCCGGGTAGCCACCCGCGGCATCGACGTCGCTGATGATGCCCACATCGCCATCGCGCCTCCTCCGATCGCGCGATTGGTGATGACACGCGTGGATAAGCACGGCAGCTGCCAGCCGGTTGAGCGAAAGTTCGAGTGTCTCAGCAGACGGAGACGACGGTCTGGCGTTCGACGGACCTTCGACAAAGCGGCCGATCGAAGGACAGACGAACGATAACGCGATAGGCAAAAACCCAGACAAGCTCCGTTTTGGCCAGTGGAAAACGACGAAACGTTCCGGAAGCCAAAATTTCACAAATGTGAGACTATGCCACATGCGTGCATGCGTGAGCTCTGAAGTTATCTATTCACGACGAGAAATAAAAAAATTGGTCTCGTGACGCAACGGGGCACCACACTGGAGTTTTGATTTTTTGGCCTTTAGACCGTCACCGGGTCTTAATTAAGCGTCTGAATCGCGCGGCCGGAAACGCAGTTCTCGACGGCGCGCGAGGGTCAGTCCGGTCCCTCGTTCCAAGATCAAGCTTCTGAAAGCCTTCAAGTACCTGCGTAAGCATCGATGGGTGTCCGTGGCGTGGATATCGCGGCCCCCTTTCTCCGGAAAGTGTGAGTACGAAGTCCCGCATTTTTGATGGGGCATCTCAGAGAGAATCTGTTTTCGGGCCGTGTTGTGCTCGCCCCTCTTCGGCCCTCCTGACGCATCTCTCATCCTCTCGCCATCCCGCAGCTACGCGATCGTCTCCAACCCGGAGACGGACGACATCGTTTCGTGGACCGGAAACGGCAAGCAGTTCACGGTGCACAAGCTCAACGATTTCAGCACCAAGATCCTGCCCTCGAACTTCAATCACCCGAACTTCAGCAGCTTCGTGAGGCAGCTCAACTCCTACGTGAGTATCCCCCGAGACCCGGATTCGCACGCCTTCACCGGCGCCCTTATGTTTTTCGAGGGGCCCCGCGTGCCGAACGCGCGCGAGAGCCCCGCGGTCCCGCACCTTTCCCGCCGTGTCGACCGCCCCGAAGCCCCGATTCAACCTCGACTCGTTCGGCGAACTGATGAAAGTTCTTCACCCCGTCGCGAAACGCAGGGCTTCCGCAAGGTTGAGCACAGCTCGTGGACGTTTGCCAACTACGACTTCTTCCAGGGCGGAGAGGAGAACCTCAAGAAGATCAGCCGCAAGACGTCCCAGAAGAAGCAGGAGGAGATCCGCCGGGGCGCGTGGGAGGATGAAGGCGGGTTTGGCCTGGGGGGCGACCCCCGCCGCACCGCGCTCGACCTGCACATGCGACAGGAGCTCCAGATCTGCCGCCTGGAGGTGGCGCACTTGGTTCACAGGATCGGTACCGTCGAGCACATCCAGGAGCAGCTCTTGGCGCTGCTCATCAACCCGCAGGGTGGCGCGCAGAGGGCCGCCGCGACTTCGGGCATGCAGCAGCAGGGCAACGGAGCCAACACCGGGCAGATTGGCGACGTGCTCGAGTCCCTGTACAAGCAGATCTGCGAGTCGCGGCACTCCGGGGACACGACGAATCTCGGGGGCTGGGGCGCGTACGGAGTCAACGCGGCGGTCGCGAGGCACCCGGGGCTGGCGGGAGCCGCCGCGATGGGCGGGTTGGGCCCCCAGGTGAGGCACGACCTGGGCGGCGGGGTCGGCGGTGGCTTGCAGTTTGGTTACGACGCGCTCAGCGGCCTCGGCGTCACGGGCGCTGGGACGGGGGGCGTATCCAACGGGACGGGCAGGCCGCAGCTCGAGGCTTTGTACCATCAGACTAAGTGAGACGATGAAACCGAAATTGGGGGCGGGGAAATGGGGGGCGGGGCGCTGAACCACGCGACGGGACGGGAAAAAACGCCGTTGTTTGGGGGCATTTGGATTGACGGTGCACGCCTCGTCGCGGAGCTACCTTCATCACGCATGCACACGGGATTCTATTAACGCAGGATAAAGTACCAAAGTACATATGACAAGTACGACACATATGACACATGTACCATAGTCTACACAGACTTCGCGCGTTTGTCCGTCGCCCATTGGCGACGGGTCCGAGTGAGTTTTTAACCTTCGACGCCAAAAGCCTTCTCCACCATCAGCAACCTGTCGCCCTCCTTGACCTCCTGGCCTATTCGCGTCAACACCTCGACCACTCGCATCCTGCGGTGTCCCGTCGCCTTGACGTTCAGGCAAGCCTTGTGCGTCTCGATGATCACCGCGTGGGTGCCCTCGTCAACCACGTCCCCGACGCTGACTGGTATCTCCACAACGTCTCCGACGACCCCGTCGGGTATGGAGACCTGGTCGGAGATGATCGGGGTGGTGATGGCCCAGCTCGCGTCGCCACGATTTAGCGCCTCGGCGTCGTGCGAACGCGACGACGTAGACGCGTGCAGTCTCCTGCTCGGGACACGACGCGGCGCGCTCGACCAGTGCCAAGTCGAATGCCCGCGATTCGTGCGCAAACCTCCGAAGTCGCGGGTTATCCACTCGCGCGGGGGCACGCTCCACGCGAGAAGGTGGACGCGGGGGGTTTGGACAGCGCGTGACTCCGCGAGCGTGGAAACGAGGGCCCGACGGAGCGCGAGCACGGCGGCCGACGCCGCGCTTCTTCCCGCCATGCGTGCCACGTAGGATCGAATGGGCAGGGACGATCCTGCTCGCGTGAAAATGAAACGTTTATCCCGTATGAGGTACAAGTGCGAGGAGGACCCCTGCTTTACCTACAGCTCCCCTTCGCCGAGGCTGCGCACGAATTTGCGGATCAGGATGGCCACTATGGCCGCCACCAGGGCGGCGGCGAGCGCGTCCAGCTTTCGCTTGAGGTCCGCCACCGCGGGGCTGTCGACGCGAGCCGGGCGAGCGGGACGCTCCGGAGGTGCGCCGGTGTGTCCCGAGGTGTCCCGAGGTGTCCCGTCTGCGCCGGCCCCTTCCTCGACCGCCGGTTCGTCGCGAGGTGCCCCGTCGACCCCGACGCCTCCGCCGCCGGCCTCCTCGTCCTCCTCGTCCTCCTCGTCCTCCTCGTCCTCCTCCGTCACGGCGACCTTCCTGGGCTTGGGATCGACAGCCTCCTCTCGCTGCTCCTCGTGTTCCTCTCGCTGCTCCTCGTGTTCCTCTCGCTGCTCCTCGTGTTCCTCTTGCTGCTCCTCACGTTCCTCTCGCTGCTCCTCGTGTTCCTCTCGCTGCTCCTCGTGTTCCTCTTGCTGCTCCTCGTGTTCCTCTCGCTGCTCCTCGTGTTCCTCTTGCTGCTCCTCCTTCCCCTGCTCCCGCTCCCTCTCCCGCTCTCGCTCTCGCGCCTCCCACCTGGCGAGCATGCGTCGGTGCACCGAGCTCGTGAGCTCGCGCCGCGTCGCGTTGCCAAAGTTGGGCACCTCGGACCTGCTCCTCGCCGCCAACGCCCTGCGCTCGTCGACGGTGAACTCCAACGATCCCACGGCGCCGTCCGCGGGGGTGGGCATGAACGCCCTCACCGCCAGAAGCGCGGTGCGGACGCTCCACGACGGCTGCCAGTGCTCGGGGTGGTGCTGGGTGATGGAGAGGCAGATCTTCGTCATCGTCTCGAACCTTCCCGACGGTGTCAGGAGCATGAACGACGGCGGCTTGAAGGGATACTCCGGCGGAAGGAGGATCCTGCCGTGGTAGATGCCCCCTTCAAACTCCGATCCCTCCGCGCCCATGATGGCGAAGTGCCACTCGAAGATGTCGTCCTCGCACATCTCCGCGTGCAGCGCCCAGTCGTTCTCGTCCTCGTCCGACGCGAGCATCTCCCGCTGCTCCCGGAGGATGCGCTTGACCGCGGGGTTGCGCGTGTTGAACTTGGACGACGATCCATCGCCGCCTGCTCCGTCTCCCCGGGGCGATGGGTCCCCTTCCGACATGCCTCCAGCGGCCTCCGTCGCGCCCGCCTCGAGATCTGCGGAGGTGGATTTCTCCCAGACGACGGTGGCTGCAGCTGTTTAGGTCATCACAGCTGTCAGAAGCGCCGGCGCTGGCGCGATATGTTGGGCGACGGCGCGGACGACGACCTCGGCGATCGCGACGGGAGTTTCGGAAGACGCGACAGGTACCGCAGCCGCAGCCCGAGGGGCGTGGGCAGATCCCGGTCCCGATCGAGGTCGCCGTCGCGGGGCGCGAAGCGAGACTTCCCGAGGTCGTGGAGCCGATCCGCGTCGAGGTCGCCGCGTCGGCGCCGGCGCGGATCGAGGTCCCGATCGAGGTCGCGGTCGCGGTCCAGGGGCGGGCGGGGGGACGCGCGCGATGACAGACGACGCGGGCGTCGTTCGAGATCCCGGTCGCGCTCACCGCGGCGCGGCGCGAGGGAGGTTCCACCGCCGCCGCCCCGGGACGGACGGCACCGCGGCGATCCGAGGGACTCCCGGGCGCCCCCCACTTCCGGGCGCGACCCCGGGGTGTGTTTCGCCTTTCAGCGAGGGCGGTGCACGCGAGGCGACGAGTGCAGGTTCGCGCACGTCGTCTCCGACGTCCCACCGCCAAAGCCGCCCAACCGGGGCGGTGACGCGGCGCTCCGTCCGATCCATCCGCCGCTGCACTCGGTCCAACGAGGACGCGTCGCGACGGTTCGACCCTTCGGCCTCTTCGTCCGCATGCGGGGCTTCGTCCGCGACGGGCTGGTGCACTGCGCGAACATCAGCGACGAGCTCACGTTCCGACGGGACGACAGCGACGACGCCAAGGTGATGGCCATGGAGTACTTTTACCCAAAGGACTCGGAGTTGTGCGCCAAGGTGATTGAGATTCGGCGCGACGGGTACTCGGGCGACGTCAAGGTTGGACTGTCGATGAAACTCGTGGACCAGAGCTCGGGCGAGGACCTCGACCCGGACCACTCCAGGGCCAAGGCTTTGCTGGAGGGAGGATTCGGGGCCGGCGGGGCGGGCGGGGGCGGTCATCGCGACGGTCATCGCGACGGTCATCGCGGGCCTTTGTCGGACGATCCCCCCCCGCTCAACTCGACGCACCGCGCCGTGGTCAAAGACGTCAAGCCGTACGGCGTGTTCGTCTCCATGGCGGGTTTTCGACGTAACGGGCTGGTGCCCCACCACCAGGTGAGCGACTACCTCGAGTTTAATAGGGAGGATACCGACGAGGATAAGGTCAAGGCGCTGGAGGGCGCGGTGGGCGTGGGCGACGAGGCGTGGGTGAAGGTTGTCGAGCTGCGGGAGCCAAACTACCCCGGGGAGGGACCCGTGAAGGTGACGTGCTCCATCAAGCTGTGCGACCAGCGGGACGGCGCGGACCTGGACCCGGGGTGCTCGAGGTACTTTCCCCAGGGGGAGCGCCAGGGTGGGGGCGACGGCGGCGAACGAGGAAGCGGCGGCGGGCCGAGGAGGGTCGGCGACGGCGCCGGCGAGTCGGTGCGGAGGGGCGGCGTCATCGACTGGGGCCATCACCTAGGCGACGTCAAGCAGTACGGCGACGGGGGCCGATACGACCTGGTGACGGACGACGTGGGTGACCTCGGAACAGACGGCGATCGAACGAGGGCCGGGGTAAGGCCCGGGCACGGTCCACCCAGGACGGTGCCGCCGCCGCCGTCGGGCGCGGCGCCGGCGAGCGCGAGGGACGACTCGCACGCGCCGATTGGGAGCGTCGAGGAGGCTCTCGCGATCCTCGCCAAGCACAAACGGGAGAAGAGGGAACGGAAGGAGAAGAAGTCTTCCAAGAAGTCGTCTTCCAAGAAGTCTTCCAAGAAGTCTTCCAAGAAGGAGAAGAAGGAGAAGAAGGGCAAGAGGAGCAGGCGGGACCTTTCGGACAGCTCGAGCGACTCTGAGTCTTAAAAAAAATGGAAGATTTGGCAATCGGTTCGCATCGCGCGACGGCGAGAAGGGATCACAGTTCCTTCTTGTCGTCCCCTTTCGCGGGCTTCTTGGCGCCCTTCTTCTTCTTCTTACCCCCCGACTTGGCCTCCTTGTCTTTCTTGGGCTTCTTCTCCTCCTTCATCGCCGGGGACTGCGCCTCCGCCAGGTCCTCGCGGTGCTCGCACTCGCCGCTGAACTGGATGCACATCTTCTCAGCGACGTTCGTAGAGTTGAGCTCCTTGGCGTAGAGAGCTTTCTGGAGGTGCTCCTCCTGCTTCTCCACGATCCTGTGGCAGTAGTCGTTGAGCTCGTCCCTCAGGGTCTTAGCCCTGGGGTTTTTGGAGACCCTCCCGATGTCCTCCCAACGCGTCACGTCCGTCCCCGCCGACGGACCCTCGGTGGGTTTCACGGTCCTCAGGGTGTACCGCCCGAGGCCCTCGCAGACGCCCTCCATGAGCTCGGTGAACCTCTGCTCGCTGACGTCGTACGGGATCAACTTGCCGTACCGGACGCCCTTGCTGTCCAGCCTGCCGCGCAAGTCCACGTGGTTCCTGGGCTTCTCAGCCTCGAGCGCCGTTTGCAGTCGCCCGGCGACAGCGGCGCAGGCGGAGCACTTGGCGTCGATTGCATCGATCGCGGCCGGCGCGGTGAGGAGCAGGCCCGCGAGCGCGAGGAGGACCGCGGGAACGCGGAGGCCGAAGGGCATGACGATCGAGTTGACGCGAGATCCGCGCGCGCGGCGGGCCAACGGTCGGCCCCTCCCGGCGCTGTGTCGGTCGAACCGCGGACCGGTCTGGTCTCGTCCGATCGCTTCTTACGGCTTCTAACGACGCGGAATTTCCACCGCTTAGATGATTCCGCCCCGAACTGCCGAAATTCACACAGTTGCGCGAGAACGGAACGCCGGGTTGCTAAGGGTTATTACAAGATGCGGCGGGTTCTCAGATGCTACTCCCCGGGCTCCTCCGCGCGGAGTCGTTATCCGGCTCCTCAATCTCCGATCCCTGCGCGCTGTCCCTCAACACCACCGTGGCGGAGTCCGTCGCGCCCGGTCGACGACCGAGCAGGGCGCCCCCCCGCCTTCGTCTCTCGTTCTCCTCAACCTCGACGAAGATGTTCTTGACGTGGCTGAGGATCATCTCAGCCTTGGCCTTGCTCCTCGCCGCGCGCTCTTCCTCCGCCCTGACCTGCGACTCCCTCCTCGCCTTCCTACCCCTGAACGCCGCCTGGATGCGCTGCACCGCGTATAACTGCTCGATGGTCAGCTGCTCGCCGTCCGCGCCAGTCATGCCGTGCGTGATCTGAAGCATCGGCGCGGTGCTGCCCCTCGCCTTGGCATTCATCTGGATCTTCTTCTCAGCCTCAATCTTAGCCTTGACCTTGCCCGTCTCCAGCGCAATCTGCACGTCGTGCGGCAGGGCGTCGGTGTTGATGCCCATCGCCCTGGCCGTCACCGCCTGCAGCACGTCGTGGTAGTGCAGGTAGTTGGACTCGACGTGCAGGTTGAGGTTCTTCTGGAACCGTAAGATACCGAGGCGCGACAGCCGAGTGCCCTTGACGCCGAGCGGCGTCTTGGCGAGCTTGAGCAGGGAGACGAGTCGGGTGCAGGGAATAAAGCCCGTGGCGTGGGGGTCCAACTTGGACCAAGCCTGGGCGAAGTCCTCGATGTGCGCGTCGGTGATGTTGGTGCCCTCCTCCTTCTTGTTGTTGCTGAAGTTGTCCAGGACAACCGCGATGAGAAGGTTGAGGGTGATGAACGTGCCGAGGATGACAAAGGTGATGAAGTAGAGCGGCGCGCCGTCGTTGCCGCAGCACTCGCCCCTCGCGCAGTCGGCCGCGCTGTCACAGTCGGTGTCGATCATGCAATCGTACATCACGGAGTTCCAAGCCTCGCCCGTCACCATACGCAACAGCAAGAGGAGGGAGTTGCCAAAGTTTGTGAAGTTGGCATCCTCGTTCAGGTTCTCGCCAAACTTGACTTTGCCAAAGAGGTTCATCCCCAGGATGGCGTACACAAAGCAAAGCAGGAACATCAGCGCGCCGATGTTCAGCAAGCCGGGCAGGGAGATGATCAGGGTGTTGAACAGCATGCGCAAGCCCGTCAGCTTCTTCACAACCCTGAAGATTCTCGCAAGACGCAGGATGCGGAAAACAGAAGCCGCGCCGCCGCCGCCAGCCATGAAGCCGATCAGGGTGATGGCCACGCAGAAGAAGTCGAAGCAGTTCCATCGACTGGAGAAGTACGCCGCGGGGTACATGGCGTACAGCTTCGCTGCAGCCTCGAAGGTGAAGATGATCGCGAAGAATATGGACAGGCCGAGTAGCGTGTCGGTCCAAGCGTCGCTCATGTTGTAGTGCTCCATCATCATCGTAAGCGCGTTGGCGACAATGACGGCCATGATGAACCAGTCGAACTCCTCCCTCTCTACGATCTTGTACACGCTCTTGCGCGTCTGATCCTCGGGGTAGTAGTCAGCCTTGGTGGGTTCGGACTGCTGCTGCAGGCGTCGCTGGGTCTTGACCCACATAACCTGCGCCTTGGTCATGAGCCCGTTGCTCCCGTCGGCGGACTCGGCAGCCAGCCTGGCGAAGTTGTCCAGGATGATACCGATGAAGAGGTTGAGGATGAAGAAGTTGGCGACAATCTCGAATGCGACGAAGAAGAATGCGATGGGCGGATTGTGATCCCGCTTAGGCGCCAGCTCGGGTGATCGGGCGTCGACACCGTTGTACATCACCGCGGTCCAACCCTCCGTGGTGGACATCTCAAACAACGTCTGCATCGCGAGGAAGATGTTGTCAAAGTTCATGTCATCCGACTTCCACGTCCTCTCCACGTAGACGGTGCTGTTGAAAGTTCCGGTGCACTGCGCCTGGGTGAAGGCACTGTGAGCGTAGGACGCGCCGCCGGGTGTCGGCCCGCACGACTTGGTGATGCTGTCCCATACCATGGCCACGTCCGTCTCGTTGACCCACCCGTCGACGCACTCAGCCTTGGCGTCTATGTCCTCATCGTCGCATCGGGCGAATGAACCCATGAAGAGCTGCATGCCGAGGATGCCGAAGATGAGCCAGAAGAGCAGCGACACCATGAAGACGTTGCCCATACCGGGTATTGACGCGAATAAGGCGTTAACGACAACCTTCAGCTCCGGCACCCTGCTGATTACGCGGAGCGGCCTGAGCACCCTCATCGTGCGCAGCGATCGAACCCACCCGAGGTTGCCGGAGATCATCTTCCCCAGGATGCCGATGATGACGATGAAACCGTCCATGCAGTTCCAAGGATCCCTCAGATATGCGTCCTTGTCCTCCATGTACAGACCAAACGCGATCAGCTTCATGACCATCTCCAGCGCAAAGACAATCGTGAAGAAGATGTCCACACCCTCCAGAGCCTCCTTGGTCTTGCTGTTCTCCATTGCCTTGGGGGACTCAAAGGCCATCGTGAGCGAGGAGATGAGAATGAAAGTCATGATCACGTAGTCAAACTGCTTGTCGTCGACGAGTTTGAAGCAAAACTTGCGAATCGGGTTGTCCACGTCAAACATCATCAGCGATTTGCCGCTGTACTTGTGCAGGGGTTTCGGCGATGCGCCGGGCATCGGACCGCAGCCGCTGGTAGCCGCCTCGGCCGTGGCGCTCAGGCCGTACCGGAACGAGACCAGCTTGCCCGCGCGCAGAGCTTTCATCTTGCCCTCCTTGTAAGCCTGCTCATCCTCGAGGCGCTTCTGGCGGATGGCCTCAGCCTCGGCGAGCGCCCTCGCCTCCTCCTCAGCTCTCTCCTTCTCCTCCTGCCAAGCCTTGTCCAACGCCGCGTCGGCGAGCCTCTCCCATCCCCTGAGCACGCGCGGGGGAAAGTCCTTGTCCGGGAGATCGTCCCACCACTTCTGCTTCTCCAGCTCCTCCTTGGTCTTCTCCCTCTGCCCCTTCTTTTTGCTCAGATACTTGAAGAACGAAACGCTCTCCATCAGGGTCCTCGTGCTCTCGTACTCGGTCTGCACCTCAACCTCGGAAAAGTTGGTGAGCAGGATGGCGACAAAGAGGTTGAGCACCACAAAGTTGCCGATGAGAAGGAGCGCGACGAAGTAGAGCGCGGACCAGGACCCGTTGCTCGCCATGCCGTCGTACATCACGGCGTTCCAGTCCTCCCCGGTGAGCACCTGAAACACGGTGACGAGCGCCCAGATCAGGGTGTC
>Ga0181571_10004911_pt1 | contig 10041 bp, 5 predicted proteins | sample 101ome_17_FD_132440 | JGI IMG/M metagenome (GOLD analysis project Ga0181571, IMG submission 132440) | Coastal salt marsh microbial communities from the Groves Creek Marsh, Skidaway Island, Georgia - 101407AT metaG (megahit assembly) | ecosystem: Environmental > Aquatic > Marine > Intertidal zone...
GCTGGCGCGACGTACGCGCGTACACGATCGAACCCGGGGATTCGGCGAGCGACGAGTCGACGAGTGCGTCGAGGGAGGAGAGGCGTTTGCGACACGAGCGCGAGGCGAGGCGCGGGAACGTGATGGACCCAAACGGCTCGATGGTGTACAGGCAGTTCGCCGAGGCGTGCGTGCGGGTGGCGCACGTCAAGTTCAACGAAGCCTTCGGCCTGGACCGGCGGGCGGAGCACCTCATCGTGGAGCACCTGCTCCCGTCCGAGCTGGACGAGGCGCTGGACGAGTCTCGGACGCTGCCGTGGGACGCGAAGATGGAGGACGCGGAGGTGAGGGAGACGGCGGAGGCCAAGGCTGAGATGTATTTCCGCGAGGTTCGCGGCGGCGGCGGCGACGACGACGCGGGTGACGAGACGTCGCTGGCGACGCCCACGGTGACGGGCCGCGCTTTTCTGCGTTGGCTCAAATCAAAGGGTGCGCTCGCGGATGGCGACGAGGAGGGCGAGCCGGTGACGTGGCCGCCGCCCGAGCCGGATCCCGACGCGGATCCCGACGCGGATCCCGGGGGAGACGGTGGGGGGGAGGAGGAGGAGGAGAAGGCGGCTGGCGGGGACGCGGACGACGCACAAAAAACCGAGGAGGGTGAACAAACCGAGGAGGCGGCCGAGGAGAAAGCCCCGCCGCCGCCGTCGCTCACGACGCTTCAGGCGCTCGCCGCCTTCTACCGCGCCATCGGTCCCGTCGCGGCGGCCGCCGAGGAGGAAGCCGCCGAGGAGGAGGCTGCCCGGGCGAGGTACGAAGCGGAGGAGGCCGCCGCCGCCGCGGGGGAGGAGAAGGGGGAGCCCGAGGAGGACGCCCCCGAGGGGGACGCGAGGCTCGACGCCGAGGCGACGCGGCTCGCCAGGGCGGTCGACTGCGAGGCGATGTTCCCGGAGTTCTTCGAAGCCCTCGGGAGGTGCGCGGACGCGGCGGTGAAGACCGAGGGGGCCTCGTTGGCGGAGAAGCTCGCGACGTTTTTTGCCGAGGTGGTCGACGGGACGCCCGCCGTCGCTAGTGCCTAATCAATCAATCGATCAGAGCGTCTCATTGTCAACTCGAGAGCTCGTGTGCTACGCGGGACACGACTTTATGATCTCTATCTTGGGCTCGCACGACGCGTCGCACTTCCACCCGAGCGCACCCACGAAGGGCGCCCACGAAGCGGGCCAGACCGCGCCGACTGCGAAGACAAACACCACCGCCGCGCCGAGGAGCCCCAGCCAGCCCAGGATCCTGTCGAAGGAGTTTCTCAGCTGCTCCTCCTGCTGCTGCAGCATGTCGCACTGCACCTCCAGCATCCTCCCCTTCGAGTTGAGCATGTGAACCTCCTTCTCCAGCCGCTTGATGTGCTCCCTCTGATCAGCGGCGTGCGCTTTCGCCTTTCGCACCACCGAGTCGCTCATGTCGCTCCCGTATTTCGCGCCCAGATCGTGCACCTTCGCGAGCGCCTCTGCGAGCTCGTCCCTGAGCTGCACGTTCTCCTCCCCGAGCTCTCGAGCTTCTAGCCGCGCTTCGGCCAAGTCCGCGCGGAGCACATCCACCGAAACCTTCGGCCTCCTGCCCCCATCCACCATGGTGGCGCTTTGGTCGGCGGTGCGCCCCCGCGAGTGAAAAATTGGCTCTTCCAGCCAACTCGAGCCTGCGGAGATCTCCGATCGGGCTGTCGGGTCAAGGCACCCTCGGCTTCCATCATCTTCCGCAGGTGCCGTGCTGCCCATCGGGCCACAACTGAGAGGCTCCGATCCGCAACCACCGGCGGCGCCGGCGGCAATCACCGATCGCGCGCGAAGGTCGCGGTGGATAAAAGGAGAAGGTTCGAGCGACGGCCTCGATCCCGGAGCGCGCCGGATCTCCCCGTTCGAGAATACAGACACGTGGCCCTGTTGCGGATTGGATTAATTTTGGATGTCGCTGAGGAACGCTGCGAGGGCGGTGGCGAGGGCCACCGCCAGGCCGTGGGGGCGAGCGGCGGTCCCTAGCAATGCTGACACCGCAGTCGCACCGCTTCGCGCATCCGGTCGAAGGCAGATAAGCGATTTTCCAGGTGCGCAGCCGACCCCAATTTCCTCGTCGACGCTGCCTTCCGGCAGTGTCGACTCGAAGAATTCGTTGCCCTAACCGCTCCCACCCGCAACCCGCATACTCATGCACAGGAGGGTCAAACGGCGACGACGCGTGGGCGACCCGAATGTGGAATACCATGCGCGCAAGATCCAGGCAGCGCAGTGCGCGTGCCTTCCACAGCAGCTCCAACGCCGCGAGCGAGGGCGGATCCGCGACGCCGACGAGCGGCGGTGGGATCATGGTCGCGAGCGGGCACCCTTCGAGCCACCCTCAGGTGCTCGTCGTCCCTTTGAACCGACGCCCGCTGATGCCCGGGGTGATCATGCCCGTACGCGTGATGGACGAGCGGCTCATCCAGGAGATCGAGGAGATGAAGGCGCGTGGGCAGGCGTACGTGGGCACCTTCCTCAAGCGAACCGAGGGCGAGAGCGAAAACGTGGACCCGAGCGACGACATGCACGACATAGGCACGTTCGCGCAGGTTCAATCCGTGATTCGAATTCCCGACATCTCCGCGGACACGCTCAAGGACGAGGACGACAAGGCATCGTCCGGGGACGACAAGGTGGACGTCAAGGCCAAGGCGGAGGCTCGGGTCAGGGCGGCGAAGGGCGAGGATGGCGGCGGCGGCGCGACGCTGCTGCTGCTCGGGCACCGTCGGCTTCGCAAGACGGCGACGGTGCGACACCAACCCATGGTGGTGCAGGTGGACCACATCAAGGATCCGAAGGTGGCGGACAGGGACGACGACGACGTCCTCAAGGCCACGGCGAACGAGGTCATCGCCACGATCAAAGACCTTCTCAAGGTGAACCCGCTCGCAAAGGAGACGCTTCAGTACTTTGCGCAGAGATTCCAGGATTTCCAGGACCCCGCCAAGCTCGCCGACCTCGCCGCGTCGATGTGCAGCGCGGACGACGGCGCGCTTCAGGAGATTTTGGACACTCTCGACGTCCGCGAGCGCCTCCAGGCCGCGCTCGTGCTCCTGAAAAAGGAGGTTGAACTGGGTAAGCTGCAGGCGGACATCGGCCGGCGGGTCGAGGAGAAGATCTCGGGCGACCAGCGCCGATACTTCCTCATGGAACAGCTCAAGTCCATCAAGAAGGAGCTCGGCATGGAGAGGGACGATAAGACCGCACTGCAGGAGAAGTTCCGGGAGAAGTTCGCGCCGTTCAAGGACGGAGCGCCCGCGCACGCCGTGAAGACAATCGACGAGGAGTTGAACAAACTCGCCGGATTGGAGCCATCGTCGTCGGAATTCAACGTCACCAGGAACTACCTCGAGTGGCTCACGTCCATCCCGTGGGGTCACTCGTCCGAGGAACGGCTGGATATCTCGCAGGCGGCGGATGTCCTCGATGCCGACCACTATGGCTTGGAGGATGTCAAGGAGCGAATCCTGGAGTTTATCGCGGTGGGCCAGCTGCGCGGAACAACGCAGGGCAAGATCATCACCATGGTGGGACCCCCGGGAGTCGGTAAGACCTCCATCGGGCAGAGCATTGCGCGCGCGCTGGATCGAAAATTCTTCCGCTTCTCCGTCGGAGGTTTGAGCGACGTCGCGGAGATCAAAGGGCACAGGCGTACGTACGTGGGCGCCATGCCTGGTAAGCTGGTGCAGTGCCTCAAGAGCACGGGCGTTTCCAACCCGGTGGTTCTGATCGACGAAGTCGACAAGCTCGGACGCGGGTTCCAGGGTGACCCGGCGTCCGCGCTGCTCGAGCTCCTCGATCCGGAGCAGAACGGATCGTTCCTCGACCACTACCTGGACGTGCCCGTGGACCTTAGCAAGGTTCTCTTCGTGTGCACCGCCAACGTCTTGGACACCATCCCGGGTCCCCTCCTCGATCGCATGGAGGTGGTGCGGCTGAGCGGGTACATCGCCGACGAGAAACGCGCGATCGCCAGGACCTACCTCGAGAAGACGGCGAAGGAGCGAAGCGGCGTCGGGGAGAAGGAGGCTAGCATCTCCGATGCGGCGATGAACTCGCTCATCGAGGACTACTGCAGGGAGGCTGGGGTCCGGAACCTCCAGAAGCACCTCGAGAAGATCTACCGCAAGGTGGCGCTCAAGCTGGCCAAGGCGAAGGGCCCGGAGGCGTCCAAGAAGATGGGCCAGGCGAGGAACAAGGTGGCGGCCGCGAAGAAGGCACTCGAGGCGAAGGAAGACGAGCTCAAGAAGGTAAATGCCAGCGCGAAGAGCAAGAAGACGGTGGAGGATGCGGAGAAGGAGGTGGAGGACGCGAAGGAGGCCTTGGCCGCCGCGGAGGCTGCGGTCATCGAGGTGATCGAGTCCACCGCGGTGTCCGATCCGATCGTCGTGGACGCGGGCAAGGACCTGATCGAGTACGTGGGCCAGCCCCCGTTCCAGACGGATCGCATCTACGACCAGACCCCGCCCGGAGTCGTCACCGGACTTGCGTGGACATCCATGGGCGGGAGCACGCTGTACATCGAGTGCACGGCGATCCACCAGAACGGCACGGACAAAAAAGGGGGCACGCTCACAACCACCGGTCAGCTCGGGGACGTCATGAAGGAGAGCAGCTCCATCGCGCACACCTTCGCGAGGTCCTTCCTCGCGAGGAGGTTCCCGGGAAATACCTTCTTCGACGACAACGCCCTTCACATTCACGTCCCGGCTGGCGCGACGCCCAAGGATGGACCGAGCGCGGGTTGCACGATGATCACCGGCATGATCTCGCTCGCGACGGACAGACCCGTCAAGCCCAACCTCGCGATGACCGGCGAGGTCACCCTGACGGGTATCGTGATGCCCATCGGCGGCGTGAAGGAGAAGACCATCGCGGCGAGGAGGAGCGGGGTGACGACCATCCTGTTTCCAGAGGGGAACAAGAAGGATTGGGACGAGCTCAGCGACGACATCAAGGATGGACTAGAGGTTCACTTCGTGTCCACGTACGACGAGGTGTACAAGCATGCGCTTTCGGCGGAGTGAAGATGGGAGTTTGGGCTCAGCCGACGATTCTTTATTGAAACAAGTCATTCGTTGTGCTCGATCCGTTTGGTTCAATGCGGCGAGCAGATCGCCACGGAGAGTCCACGTTCTTCGTCCACGGTCATGGCCACCTTCACATCACCCCCCGGATTCTCGCGCCACCATTCGCTCAAATCTTTGTCCAGCTGGTTATCGGGTGCAAGCCGCAATCCCGGCGCGTCCACCGGAGTTTGGGGCTCGGGCGACTCGAGCGAACCCAAGGGTTTCTTCCTGGACCCGGCTCTCTTCCTCTTCCTCTTGGCGAGTGGCTGCTCGGCGGAGAGCGAGGCGAATACCAGGGGATGGGACGGACCGGGGCTCGGAGCTGGCGCCGGCGCCGCGTTCAGCGGCGAGTACCCCGTCGCCTCCGCCGCATCCTCCGGTCCCTTGTTCGAACGCGACGCTTCCTCCAGCCTCTCTTTCTCCGCCATCGCCCTCTCTTGCTCCGCCTTCGCCGCGTGCCTCTCCCTGAGAGCCTGCACGCCCCCCAAGCGCTTCAGCGACTCGAACTGCTCCCTCGCCCTCCTTCGTTTCTTCTCCTTCCGGATCTCCCGCGCCCTCATCCTCGCCCGTCTCTTCGCTTCCACAGCCTCCGCCTTGGCCTCCGCGGACAGCTGGATCTCCGCGGCGGCTTCGTTGTTCACCGCCTCGACGATGCATTGAAGCCTCGCGGTGGCCTCCGTCAGGTCGCTCGTGGCCTGATCGAGCGCGGTGACGGCGGCTTCGACGATCCTGTTCGCGACTCGGTCCGGTTCGGGCGGCGACGGGCGGCGAAGGGGGTCGTCATCGTCGTCGTCGTCGTCGTCGTCGTTGGAGGAGGAGGAGGAGGAGGAGGAGGAGGAGGTTTCGGCTCCTTTCCAGTCGGGGGTTATGAACAGCTCGGGACTTCGTTCCCCGCCCTCGGGTGGGATCGCCCCCGCGCCGGGGCGTCGCCGGGCGCGGATCTCGTTCCTCTCCGCCCGCACCCGGCGCGTGTACGTCTCCGCCGCGCGAACCTTGTCGACCGCGGCCATCTGCGCGAGATAGAGGACGCTCACCGCGTCCCGTCGGGAGGAACACGCCTGCTCGGGGAAGGCCCTAGCGAGTTTCACGAGTTCAAGCCACCAGGAACGGAGGTGCGGTTCGAGTCTGTGGACGTCGCCCTGCGAATCGGCGTCGTCGTCCTCGTCCTCGTCATCGTCGTCTTCGCGGCGTCGGTGGCGGCGGTGGTCTTCGAGCCCGATCCCGCCGGTGAGCCCCTCGTTGCCGGGCAGTCGAGCGGTCGAGTCCTCCGCCTCGGCGGGCGAGGCGGATGCGACCTTCGGCTCGGACTGGAGGAGCCTCAGGCTGGCGATGCGATGGGCGATCTTGATGCGAAGGCACGTCATGTCGCGGTGCGCCTGCGACGCGGCGTCGTCGGCGGGAGGGTCGAGGCCTGAGCGACGGGTGTCGGTGGTGGCCATGCCCCACCCCGCCGTGCCAGACGGACGACGCGACGGCCCGACTGGGCGACTCGTCTAGCTAAGTTTCGGGGGGCGCTTTCAAACCCAGATCTCTCGGATGACACGACGAAAGAAGAGAAGAGGAAGATATCATAATAAGTCCAGGGTAACAAAGAGCGCGACGTTCCAGCTCCCTTTTCTTTGCCTAACCGGTGACGTGACCCGCGAGCTGCTCCCCGAGGCTCTCCTTCGCGCTCGGCACCACCGGGCTCTTACCCAGGTACGCGTCGAACAGCGCCGTGCACAGCTTACCGTCGGCGATCTGCCCAGCCTCCTTGCTCCCGAACGAGGTGATGAGCTTGCCGCCGCTCGCGGTGAACGTCAGCGACTGACCCTTCTCGAAGGTGACGCCGTCGAAATACGCCTCAAAGCGCCCGAGCGACGGTGAGTCATCGCCCAGCGCCGGTCTCAGCCGCTCGGACAGCGCGTCCCTGATCTTGGCGCTGTCGATATCCCTGGCGAATACCAGGCGCACGGTCTTCTCCACGGCCGGATCCCCGTTGACGGCGTCGAAGAGGGCCTGGTCCTTTGCGACGTCCTTGACGCTCTCGCCGACGTACCGGTCGCCCACCGCCGCTCTGACGGAGGCTGGGTTCACGTACAGGCCGCAGGCGTACACCTTCACGCCTATGCCCGCGATGCGCTTGATCCTGACGCCCATCCCGGTCAGGGGCGCGCACTTTCCCCCGTTGACGCAGTACTCGCCTGTCGTCGGCGCGAACGGGCGAGGGCGCTGAGCTGGCAGGGAAAAGGGCGACGAACGCGATCGGGGGAAACGACGAGAGTTCACGGGGTTGAACGGCGCGGATCGCGGGTTTCGACGCGCCTCGGGACTCACCTGGAAGCTTAAGACCGGTCTTGGGCTCGGTGACGAGCGCCACGCGGTTGCCGTCGCTGCCGATGCCGAGGCGCCCGCCCATCGCGTTCGCCCACAGCCTCCGTGCGGTGGGTACCGGCCTGAGCCTGAACTCGAGGGGGGGCTCCCCGCGGCGCTCGTTGCGCCGCCGAGCGACGTCCGCGCGGACGCCCTGGAGGTGCTCCTTGAACCCGCTCATCGCGGATGAGTCGACGAGGACCGCAGCCGTGGATTCGCGCGCAGCTGAGTGGCGCGCGGGGAGCTCCACGGCGTTATCCAGGTCGGACATACCAAAAACGGTCGGTTGTGACTTTGGCGTTTCGCCGCTGCCTGGCGGGCCTTCTTCGTGGCATGAAATGCGTTGACCACTCGGGATGGCGCCCACGCACTGGGAGGACGCTTTGGATGCCTCCGCGGTTTCCCGGCCGGGCACGACGCAGTACGAGCCCGGACCGACGTGGGAGGCGTGGGAGGATGAGCTCCGCGAGGAGCACGAGTACGACGACTGGGAGAGCAAGCTGCAGGCGTCCGCCAAGCGCGACCCCGCGATGCGGCCCGCGCGGGTGACCACGGTGGACGTCATGGTGCGCGAGGCGCTCGTGTCGGGGCTCGGGCAGGACGAGGCGATCGCGCGCGCCGCGGCGGCGCCCCCTCCGCCGTCCCCGTTTCATCCCCCGTACAAGGGCCTCGGCATGGTCCCGAGGGATCGCGCGCCCAAGCGCGAGGAGGATTGGTGGGACCACGACGACATCCACCCGGATGCGCACAGAGCGCACGGGGGCGCGAACGCGGAGACGGCGACGTACGCGGACGGGTCCCCGCGCAAGCCGCCGCCGCCGCACGGCCGTTCGAGCGGCGTGGAACCCGGAACGGGATCGTTTCGGTCGCCCAAGGGTAAGACCCTCGACTGGAAACCGCACGCGCTCCGAGACGGAGAGGGAGACTGGTTCGACCCGCGCGAACTCGACCAAGGCGTGGTCAGGGACACCACGGAGGGACGCAGCTGGCTTCAGCAAGGGTTGATGCGCGGGGACCGGGCGCCGAGCAGGGCGGGCGAGCGGTACGACGCGGAGTGGGAAGGGGACGGATGGTACGAGCAGTCGCCGGGGAGACGAGGGGGAACGGGGGCGTCCTCCTCCGGGACGGACACGGACGAGTCGCGACTTTGACGACGAGTCCGCCGCTATGAGTAGCGTTCGCCGTAGTATTCACAAGTAGACCTGCTAGATCATCACGAGGCTGCTCTGGGTTTGTTCGAATCGAATTTTATACGCGCGGGCGCCGACGAAGGGCGCGGTCGTTACTGCTGCTTGCACTCGGGGGGCTTCTCCTCGCCGTCGGCGCCGCCCTTCTTTCCCTTGCCCTTCTTGGGGGCGGCGTCCTCGTCGTCGGAGTCCTCGTCCTCGTCGGAGTCATCGTCGTCGAAGTCGTCCTCGTCCTCGTCCTCGTCGGAGTAGTCCTCGTCGTCCTCGTCCTCGTTGGCCTCGCCGGTGAACCACTCGACCGCGTTGGGGATGATCTTGTCCTTGATGATGGCGCCAATCTCGTAGTCCATCTCCATAGCCTCCTGGAGCTGCTCCACCTCCTCCGGGTCGAGCTCGGCTTCCTCGTCGGGCACCTCCGGCGGGGAGAAGAAGTTGAAGAACGACTCGGTCTTCTCCGTCTTGGTGATGGGCTTGGCGTTCTTGGCCGCGCCCTTCTTCGGCTTCTTGCGGAGCACCTTGACGGTGAGGTTCTTGCCCTGCTTCCACGCGATATCGGTGCCCTCGGAGTGCTCGAGGATCGGGTCGTCCATGTCCGCCATGAAGTACTTCTTGGAGAGCACCGCGTCCTCGAAGTAATCGTTGGGCTCGAAGTGGAACTCGAGCGCGAAGCCGATGGGCTCCTCCTCTTCCTCGTCGTCCTCCTCCTCGTCGTCCTCGTCCTTGGGGATGTCCTCCTTGGTGAGGGATCGGGAGGTGACGTCGACGAGGTGCTTGAGCGCGCCCTCGTCCTTCTCGGTGATCTGCCCGCCCAGGAGCTCGTGGTTCCGGAGGGCGCAGAGCCAAAAGTCGGGAACGCCCTTCGGCGCCTCCTCGTCCGCGTCGTCCCCATCCTCGGGCTTTGCGTCGACGTCCTTCTCGCCCTTGACGATGGCGGCGCGCTTGGCGTAGAGGGGCGCGTAGAGCTTGGCGTACCTCTCCTCCAGCGCGCGCTTCTCCTCGAGGAACTTGCCGTAGAGCTCGTCGTATTCGCCCTGCGCCTCGGACAGCGCGTTGACGCGAGCGCGAACCTTCCAGTGCAGGGACTCGACGAAACCGCTGCTCATCCCGACGAGATCGTCCAGCTTGTGCTGGAGCGCGCCGATGAGCCCGGCGTTGTTGCCGAGCTGGCCGAGGGCCTTGAGCATCTCAGCCTTATCGACGTGGGCGAACTGCGAGTGTTTTTGGGGGACGGTGGGACGGTCAGGGGATGTACGTGGGGGGTGGATCTTGGTGGGTACGTTGCGGCGGCCGATGGCGGCAATAAGAAAGGCAAGATGATGCGTTTGAAAACTCACGTCCGGGTCGTTCGCGTCGTCCTCGTCGGGGAGGGAGTCTTTGATCTCCTTCATGTCGACCATCTTGGAC
>Ga0181571_10004915_pt1 | contig 10037 bp, 6 predicted proteins | sample 101ome_17_FD_132440 | JGI IMG/M metagenome (GOLD analysis project Ga0181571, IMG submission 132440) | Coastal salt marsh microbial communities from the Groves Creek Marsh, Skidaway Island, Georgia - 101407AT metaG (megahit assembly) | ecosystem: Environmental > Aquatic > Marine > Intertidal zone...
CTTCCATCCCTCGAGCTCGCTGTGAATCTTGGACACCGAACCTTCCGTTCCATAAATCGTGACGCGTTGATCGTAGCCCGGATAGCAGCAGGTCGTCGTATACAGCGTGCCGAGCGCGCCGTTGCGAAAGCGCAATACGGCTACGCTCTGGTCTTCGGCCTCTATCTCATGACCAAAAATTCCATACATACCGGCAACTGCTTCAACGGGTCCGGCCAGCCACTGCAGCAAATCGACGGTGTGGACACCTTGATTCATTAGCGATCCGCCGCCGTCCATATCCCAAGTGCCTTTCCACGTTCCGTGGGTCCCCTCGTAATAGCTCTGCTTCCGATACCAGGGCAGATGCCCGTGAACACCGATGAGGTTGCCCAACCGGCCCTCTTGGATGGCGTTGCGAATGCGGATATTAAGCGGGTCCAGCCGCGCCTGAAATATACCGGCAATCTGCACGCCGTTTTCCTTGCCCGCTGCAATCAGCCTATCTACGCGCTCCGGCTGGATATCGGCCGGTTTTTCGACAATCATATGCTTGCCCGCTGCGGCCGCCTGTACGCCCATCTCTGCGTGCATACCCGAGGGCGTTGCGATGTTGACAACCTGAATCTCATCGTCGGCGAGCAGGTCGGCAAAGTCGGTATACGCCTTACAGCCGTATTCGCTCGCCGTAGGCTCCAGGCGCTCCGCATCGGTATCGCACACGGCCACCAAACGCGCACCCGGCGCCGCGTCAATGGCCTTGCAATGATGACGGCCCATGCCGAGACCCACTACCGCAAATCCAGTCTGTTCAGCCATACTATTTCCTTCCATTTTTTTAATATTGCAGCTGTTGAGCGCGCCATCTCGCACGGTTCAAAAACTCTGCGTAAATTCCGTTTTTCAAGACCATTATATAAGCTACTTCCCTCTCACCGTCAACGTGCGGAGAACGCCTCTTGCTCCGCAGGCATCCGCACGCCCACCGAGAACGACAAGAAATATATCACGAGACGAATTATAGCTCAATGACCACCGGGCCAACGCACGCTGAGAGCGACCAGAAAACGAGCCCCAACCCACGGGCGAGTCCGATTCATAGCAGGACAGATGGCAAGTAGCGTATGCCTTTCTTCTGCGCTATATTCCTAAGCGTTAAGGGACAAGCTCTAAGAAAATAGCGCATACGAGAAGGGGCTATGGAACACGATATTGGCCATCTGCTGAACAACTGGGATTTCGATCCAGACGAATTTCTCGCCCGGCGTATCCAAGCCGACGATGGATCGGAGAAAATCCAAATTCGCATCGATATGGGCATTCTTCAGCTTGAAACTGTGGGCCGTCCCGACGGCGTTACGCCCTTTGGCTACTCCTCCTTACTGGACTACTCTCTCGCACAGATCAAAGCAAATAAAGAGGGCGAGTTTACGCTCGACGAAGATCAGTGCGAAGAATTATTTCAGGAAGCGTGGCAGTTTTACCATCGCTATCTGAGCCTGTTTTACTTGGAAGATTATGCGGGCGTGGTCGAGGACACGGAGCACACGCTTGGCATCTTTGACCTAGTTGATGAATTTGCCCCCAACGACGACGTGCGCTGGTACTTTGAGCAGTACTACCCGCACGCTATCATGATGCAGACGCGCGCGCGCGCAATGATCGCCTTAGAGTCCGAAGATTATCCAACCGCGCTACAAGCCGTAGAAGAGGGCATTGCCAATATTGAGCATTTTGTCGAGGAGTGGGAGTCCGAAATAGAAGAAGAGATTCCCGAGATAGCGTTTCTGCGAGAGTGGCACGAAGAGCTTGAACAGGAGAGACCGCTCACTCAGCGCGAGCAGCTTGAACGCGATTTGGACGAGGCCGTCGCTGCCGAAAACTTTGAAGAAGCCGCGCGCCTGCGCGACAAGATACAAACGCTGTGGCCCGGCCCGCGCCGCCTCTTCCGGCCAGAGCGCTAAACGGGCTATTCAGCTTCTCCCTTCGTCATACACTGCTTTTACTCAATACCCAATACATCACCCATTGAGTAGAGACGCGCCTCTGCGCCGGCCACAAAGCGCGCAGCGCGCAGGGCTCCTAGCGCAAATGCATCTCGGCTAGTGGCCGTATGCCCCAGCTCGATGTATTCGCCGGGAGCACCATAAAACACCTTGTGCACGCCCGCAATATCACCCGCGCGCAGGGCGTGCATGCCGATTTCCATTTTCTCGCGCTGTCCAACAAGGCCCTCGCGACCGTTTTTGACCACGTCTTTAAAGTCGCGCCCCAATCCGGCAGCCGCTTTCTCGCCCAGCGTAATTGCAGATCCGCTCGGTGCATCCACTTTAAAGTGATGGTGCATCTCGAGGATTTCTACATCGTAGTCATCACCTAAGATGCTGGCAGCATCCTGCACGAGCTTAAACAGCACGTTCATCGCCGTGCTGAAATTCGAAGCAAATACGCAGGGAAGGGCCGACACCGACGCCTTAAAATCCCGCAGCTGTTCCTCGGTAAAGCCCGTCGTACCTACGACCATCGGCACGCCCATTTCCGCACAGATCGCCGCGTCCTTCAGTGTTGCTTCCGGCGTGGTAAACGCGATTACAACGTCGGCATCAGCGGCAGGAGAGCGCAATGAATCGACCACTTCGATACCGAGCTGTGGGGCCCCTATTACCTGGCCTATATCTGCGCCTATCGACGCATGTCCCGCGTGCTCAGTGCCGCCGACTAGTTGCAGGTCTTGAGCCTCGAGCGTCAGATGGGCTAGGCGCTGTCCCATGCGGCCTGAAACGCCGCATACGGCAATCTTGCTCATGCTCTATCCCCCTGTCTCAGTAGGTCTCATATACAAGCGCGTCGAGCAAACTCTCATCGGCCAAACGCGCTTCGATATCGACGCCAAAAAAGGTGCCAATCGGAGCCAGCAACGCCGGATCGTTGGCATGGGCCTGGCGGGCGGCGCTCAGCGCGACGTCTATTCCCTGACGCGTCATCTTTCCAAGCGGACGGCGCGTGGGGCCGGACGGCATTCCCAATACGTTCATCAGCGACTTTACGGCGAGCGGGTTACGCGCCTTGCACTCAACGCTTCCGTAGGGCGTCTCTTCCTGCGTTGTAACGCCGACGCAGGCAAATAGAGGGGCCATAGCCGCAGCCAGTCGATCGGCTTCTTCTGCGTTTCCTTCGTTGAGTAATTCCGTCAAGCGCTGAATCGGGCCGGGCAAGATATTAGACATCACAGAGATGACGCCCGCTGCGCGAATATCGGAGCTTTCATCATCGCTACGGTCTTGTCGTCATCGCCAGAAAGGATGGTGAATTTATCGCCGCATATGCGGCGCGTCTTGGCCATGTTTTCCAGATCCCCCGTCGCCTCTTTAACGGAAGAGACATTGGGATAATTGGCGGCTAAGATCGCCAAATCTTCGACGTGCATCATCGTGCCGGTTCGGCCGGGAATGATATAGGGTATGACCTGCACTTGCGGAAACTCTTTGGCAACCGGCTCGACGTATTCCCGGCGTATTTCCAGCGAGGAAGGACCGTTGTAGTAGGGGTCGACCAATAGGACGGCATCAGCCCCTACGTGCGCGGCGTGTTCGCTGCCGGCCAACGTCTCTTTGGTCGAATTGCTACCCGTTCCGGCAATCGACAGACAGCGATCCTTGGCGAGCATGACGGTGCGTTCAATCACCTCGTTGTGCTCTTCCCAGAGAAGCGTCGGACTCTCACCCGTCGTGCCAACGGCTAGGACCCCCTGAATATTGCTTGCTATCTGGAATTCAATCAGCCGCTCTAGCCCATCGTAATCAACGCTTCCATCGCTGCGCATCGGCGTAACAAGCGCGGTGTAGCACCCTTTAAACATATCAACTCACTCCCTCGAGCAGTGGTCTATCTCCATCCGTTCAACGGTCACACAGTTTGCGCAGCCTATTGCCAAAATGGCGATCATTTACGACCATAAGTTCACTTTGCGGCAAACATATTAATTAGACCCAACTTCTTTGTCAATAACGGCACAGCGCCATCAAACACTTCCCATTCGCTTATAAACAGGAGAAATCATGCCCTCCGAATCAACCATGCGCTACGGCTGCAATCCCAATCAAAGCACCGCGCGCTTTTACATGCGCCAAGGCGGCCAACTGCCGCTGGAAATTCTCAATGGGGCCCCCAGCTATATCAACCTGATGGATGCGCTCAACGCTTGGCCTCTCGTGCGCGAGCTCAACCGGACGCTGAGCCTACCTGCCGCCGCATCCTTTAAGCACGTATCGCCAGCCGGTGCCGCGGTTTCCGTGCCGCTCTCCGAGGAATTAGCGGCTTCCTATTTCGTCGACGACCTCGAACTATCTCCGCTAGCTACGGCCTATGCACGAGCGCGCGGCGCCGATCGCCTAGCCTCTTTTGGCGACTGGGTCGCCCTGAGCGACGTGGTCGACGTGCCCACTGCCCGCATTATCAAACGAGAAGTGTCCGATGGGGTCATTGCCCCGGGCTACGAACCGGAAGCGCTCGCCCTGCTAAAGGGCAAGAAAGGCGGCTCCTATCCAATTTTCAAAATTGATCCGGATTACGAGCCGGCGGCGTTGGAGTCTCGCGAAGTCTACGGCATCACGCTAGAGCAGACGCGCAACGACTTCATGCCGAACAGCGATTTTTTTAGCCACGTTGTCAGCAAGCGCTCCGATCTATCCGCCGAGGCCAAGCGCGATCTGACGGTGGCGACAATCGCCGTTAAGTATACGCAGTCCAACTCAGTCACCCTCGCACTCGACGGCCAGGTTATCGGCAGCGGCGCCGGTCAGCAGTCGCGCGTGCACTGCGTGCGCTTGGCCTGTTCAAAGGCCGACAACTGGTATCTCCGTCAGCATCCCCGAGTGCGCGACATGCAGTTTCAACAGCGCGTTCGCCGCGCCGAGCGCGTCAACGCAATCGATATCTATCTACAGGAAGAGGCAACGCCCGCTGAGCTGACGGCCTGGGAGGCCAACTTCACGCAGGTTCCGGAGCGACTAAGCGCCGAAGAGCAGCGCTCTTGGCTCGATGGATTGCAGGGCGTAGCGCTGAGCTCTGACGCCTTCTTCCCCTTTCGCGACAACATCGATCGCGCATCGCGTTCGGGCGTTGAATACGTCGTGCAGGCCGGCGGCTCCGTCCGCGACGATGCCGTCATAGAAGCCGCCGATGAATACGGCATGCTCATGATCAATTCCGGCGTGCGTCTGTTTCACCATTAGCGCAAAAAAATATCGGATACCCCTCGCTGGGGTATCCGATAGACAAACTCACCTATGCGCTCACCATTCTACGGCCTCTTTGCCAAAGTTGTCGGCAAAGAGAAAAAAATCGTCCAGCCCCACGGCACCGTCGCCGTCTAGATCAAAGCGCCCGTCAAACGCGGTGTCCGAAGCATCCTTTCCAAACTCATCGGAAAAGAGAAAGAAGTCGTCTAAGTCTACGTCGCCGTCATCGTCAAACAGGCCGCGCACCTCTTGTCCCTCTGCGTCGACCCCCACGGTCACCATAACAACCGTCCGAGCGATATCGGCACCGCTAGCCGGCACAAAGTCTGTGAGACGCCAATTATCCGCGTCTGATACGATAATCTGATACACGTAGGGTCCTCCACGCTCGTCGACCGCGTCGACAAATCGGTTTGCACCCGCCGGCAGCGCCGCGACCTCGGCGTAAAACCCACCCGCATCCGAGCGCATCACGCGATAGCCTTCTATGCCGTTGCGCACTATCATTTGTTCGCCAAACGGGACAAAGTATCTGGCGCCGTCTTCGGGGACCTTGTCCCAAGTGACCTCAACCCGTCCCCCTCCCACGTGAACGGCCCGCAGCCCAACCACTGCCGACGGTGGAAGATTGTCCCTACCCGCAACGAAATCATCGGTAAGAGCCATTCCATCACGCCCCTCGAGTCGACTCATATTACCCGTATTAAAGGCTGCAACTCCAACTATGGAGCGCACCCGCGTCTCCACTACTATATCCGTGTTAATGCCGTCCGTGTACAGCCAGGAACTGGCCGTCCCCTCGCTGGGCTTGGCCGTCGGCGCTCCAACCAAGAGCGCTCTCCCCGCCAATACGGCAAACGAAACCGTGTTGGTGTCATCGACGGCTAGGACGTCTCCTGCGTCATACAGATAGGCTTTTACCTCAATGAGCCCCGGCCGCGTTTCGTCCCACACAAACTCCGCCTGCGTTCGGGAAACGGGAGACACCACGCGCAGGGCGCGCTCTGCCGGCTCTAAGCCGTCTACTTCCGCTCGGACATTCAAGGCGGTGCCCGGCTCGAACGAGAACTCTAAGCTCACCTTTCCACCGGTCGTGGTGTAGACCGTCGTATCGACAAGCCCTCCGCCCAGTGTGATACGCATTTGCGTATGATTGTTCTCATCCAACAGTCGGCCCGAAGCATCGTACATTCCGGCTTCGACCGTCACGTCGACCCGACCGTCTTCGCGCAGCAGCTCCTGCGGGGGATCGAGGCGGACGACGTATGGAAGCCCTTCCTCCACGCGCCCTGCAGCAACCGCGGCCACGTCGCCTAACCCAGATGTAAAATCGTCTTGCAAAGCGCCCGTATTGCGGTCTAAACCGGCCACTCGGCCACCGGTAAAATCACCGACGTACAGCCTGTCTTCAACGGCGGAAAGGCCGGTGGGCAGCAAAACGGGCGAAGCCCATTCATCGAGGACCTCTCCGCTTTCCGCATCTACCGAAAATATGGCGGCCGGTCGGATGCGCGAGGCGTATAGCACGCCGTCGCCAGCGGCCATGCCGCCCACGATATCCACGCCCGGCTCCAGCGTTGCTCGAACGGTTCCATCCAGGGGATCCAGCGCAAAGATGCGGTCGCCAGCAAAGTCGAGGGCGTAGAGCGTGCCATCGGCATAGGCCAGGCCATCTACCTGCGGCGAGGGCGAGGGGAACGAGTTCCAGATTGTACCGTCCACCGGAGAGAGTTCATAAATCACCCGTTCGGGGTCCGTCGAATCAGACATAAAGAGCGAACGGCCCGTATAGGCCAGACCGCACGCACCTTCAGGCTTACAGAGAATGGGAGGAATAAAGCGATCTATCAGCTCCCCCGTATCTAGGCTAACGCGATTGATACTCGCCGAATTGGCATCAATGGAATACAGAACGCCCGACTGGGCATCCGCACCCTGTATCCCCAATCCGCAAACTAGCGAAACAAGAAGTATAAACCGCAAAATAACCCTTTTCGAATTCAGTACAAACCTCGGCGACAGGGCGCCGGTGACATACTATTAATTATCGTCTGCCAAGCGGCCCAACTTTACCGAACGAGCAGCGCCTTGCGCACCTGGACAAAGTGGTCTGCGCGCAGTCTGATCAGATAGACTCCACTGGCAACAGGCCGTCCCTGTGCGTCGCGGCCGTCCCACATCAGCGTGTGAAAACCAGGATCCCACGTGCTCAGATCCCAGGTCCGAACAACCTGACCAAGTGCGTTATACACGCTCAGCTGGCTACGTCCACTCCGCTCATCAAGCGAGCGAGCGGGAATAGACAGCGGAATCATCGTCGACGGATTAAACGGGTTCGGATAGTTGGCGTACAGGGCATACACCTGTGGAATGACCCGCACCGAGCTCGTCTGCTCAATCCGCTGCATACGCCCTCGACCAAGGCCAATAAACCCATCTTCAACGCGCAGCTCTATATTTTGCGGCACACCCTGTAGATCAAATAGCAGGTCCACGCCCCACCCATCGGGTGTTTCGAGCGGACGACGCAAACCGCGCACGTGTTCGCCTATATAAAAAGCATACGTATCGTCGTGGATCAGCTCTATGCCGGCATCGGCCCCACCAAAGCGCAGCGAGTCAGCTCGGCCGGCAAAGCGCAGTATCGGAGGATCTGCTACGATATGTAGCCCGAACCCACTCATCTGCTCAATGCCATCCATAGCCACGCGCACTCGGATTCGGTCGGCGCCAACAGCGTCGGCCTGCAGCGCAACCTGCGAGCCAGGAGCGACCTCGACTTGGCGCACGTTGGCGCCCTTCCGAGAAACGGTCTGACCGAAGCGCTTCTTGAAACGCAGCACGTCCTCGTCGCCGACCACACCACCGCCGTCCAGATCTAACATGGCATCAGCGCTGCCAAAGCCGCTGGCCAGGAGAAAGAAATCCTGAAAGTTAACCAGCCCGTCGCCGTCTAGATCCTCGGTCGCGTTTGAAGGCTGCGCATCGTCCGTGCGCAGCGCTATCGGATCGCTCCAAGGGCCGTCAAACTGGCCGTCGTTGACGCGTGCTCGGAACCAGTATATCGCATCCTCATCGAGCGCGCGTCCCACGCGCCAGCGCGTCGATCCAGAGCGATTCTCCACGATATTACCCTCGCGGTCGACAATGGTTTCGAAGTCCTCCTGCGTCGACACCTGCACCGTATACGTGAGCTCTGCATCTTCCGCTGACGCCTCGGCGTTGGCAATGACGACAATGGGCTTCTGCAGATCGCTGCCCGTCTCCAAGCCGGTAACCTCCGGAGGCGTGCCGAGCGCATCGGCTCTGGGCCGCAGCGAAACAAGCGATGACTGGGCGCTTTCGTTGGCCGGATACTGCGCGTCCGAAGCCGTGATCTTGTAGCGGTAGAGCTTGCCGTCTACCAGTCCTTCATCCAAGTACGTCGGCTCCGTCAAACCGGAGGCAATGGCGACGTAGCGCCGAGCCTCGTTCTGACGATAGACCGTGTAGCTACCAAAATCCGGAGCTGAGGCCGCTTCCCATTCCAGCAGCACCGCACCCGGACCCGCCGTGGCCTGCACCTGAGTCGGCACCGCCGGCGGCTCTAAATCCGGCTCCGTGCGCGTGGTAAACGTATCTGGCTTAGACTCAACCGGACCGTTTTGGGCCCGGTCAGACGATCCTGCGCGGAAGTAGTAGGTCATGCCCGGCTGCAGATTGGTCAAACGCACTTCGTGCTCGGTCTTGTAAAGCGGATCACCGACCACCTGTCCCATGTAGGGCGTAGTATCGAAATCGACAAACGAATCGGCCAGTTCGTCCGTTTTCCACGCGATCACGACGCTCTGATCACCCAGCACTTTCACATAGGGTTCCTCTACCAAGCGCGGCGGATCGAGATCCGGCTCGGCCTCCGTCGTAAAATAGGCCTCAAACGGCACCTGCGTCTCGTTCTGGTTGACGTCGCGCAGCGTGATGCGCGCCACGTAGTCGGTCGCAGGCTTCAGGTTTGTCAGCGTGACCTGCTGCGACTCCAAGCGCCGGCGCAGCTGACGCACGCGCAGATCGCTGCCCACCGGACCGTACTCGACCGTCGCCGAGGCAGCCTCATCGGCCGTCCAGGCCAGCGTCGTCTGCACGTCGGTAGTCAGGACCACATCCGGATCGACAACGTATGTAGGCGGCGCTAGGTCTTCGCCGGCGGCCGTAGTCGCCACGGCAATGCCACTTTCCGTTGCACCGTTACCAGATGGATCCGTTGAAGCGACGAGAAAGTAGTAGCTCGTGCCTGGATCGAGGTTGGTCAGCGTAATGTTGTGCAGCTGCACGTCCTGCGATGCGCCGATCTGCTCTTCTAGGGCTGTCTCTTCCTGACCAAAGCGGACAAACGAATCCGACAGCTCATCGGTCTGCCATTCGATGGTCACGCTTTCCGCCGTTTTCTCACGCACGCGGGGCCCGTTGGTAATGACGGGGAAGCGCGTGTCGGGAAAACTGTCCGTCACAAACAGACCCGCGCCGCCCGGCGGCTGAGCCATCTTGCCCGAAGACAGCGTCTGCAAGCCGTTTTCAAAGGCGCGTTCGGCTACCAGCTTACCTGCGGCCGTCGGCTCCCACACCATCTGGTTGCCGGCGGCATCTTCTGAAATCACCCGAACGGCGTAGAGCGTGCGCGGCATGAGACCGGTGAGCGTCAGGCTGTGCTGGAACAGCATCTGGTTGTCTTCGACAAATCCTGAGCTAGGACCGTTGACCTTACTGAGCGCCTCCCACTCGATGCGCGAGGTCGAGGCCTCGTCGGTCTCCCACGATACCACAACGGATTTATCCGTCCAC
>Ga0181571_10004918_pt1 | contig 10034 bp, 9 predicted proteins | sample 101ome_17_FD_132440 | JGI IMG/M metagenome (GOLD analysis project Ga0181571, IMG submission 132440) | Coastal salt marsh microbial communities from the Groves Creek Marsh, Skidaway Island, Georgia - 101407AT metaG (megahit assembly) | ecosystem: Environmental > Aquatic > Marine > Intertidal zone...
ATTATTCGCGGTAGCGGAAAGCCACGGTGATGACCGGCGCTCGCCGCTGGTGGAGCGCGAGGAAGCCCGCGCCTTTAGCGAGCTTGAGCTCACCACGGCGGACCCCGTCACGATTGTGCTTTCTGAGAAGGGCTGGATTCGTGCCGCTAAGGGTCACGATATTGACCCGGCCAGTTTGAGTTATAAATCCGGTGACAGTTTTAAGCTTGCCGCCAAAGGCAAGACCAACTTACCCACAGTGGTGTTTGATTCCACCGGGCGCTCCTACAGCTTGCCGACGCACAACCTGCCGTCGGCACGTGGTCAGGGAGAGCCATTGACCGGTCGTATCAATCCGCCTTCAGGGGCATCGTTTGAGGCGTTGCTGACGGGAGCTGACCAAGATCGGTTCCTGTTGGCGAGCGATGCTGGCTATGGCTTCGTGGCGCGCTTTAGTAGCCTGCAAGCAAAAAATAAAGCGGGTAAAACCTTGCTGACTCTCCCAAAAGGTGCCCGTGTGTTACAGCCCGCAGCCGTTACCGAAGCTGAGGATGTCATGGTGGTCGCTGCGACCAATGAAGGCCGCATGCTGGTCTTTCCGCTGGCGGATTTGCCCGAATTGGCGCGCGGTAAGGGCAATAAAATCATCGGTATCCCTAGCGCTCGCGCGGCAGCACGGGAGGAATTCATGGTGGGTCTAGCGGTCATGGGTGCCAACGACACCCTGCAGGTCGTGGCGGGTAAGCAGCACCTCAAACTAAAGTTTGCTGACTTAGAGCACTACCGTGGCGAGCGAGGCCGGCGCGGAAATAAATTGCCCAAAGGCTTTCAAAAAGTAACAGCGCTTACGATTCAGTCTAGTTGATGCTCGTCATCAGATTCGTCGTCATTAGAATCGATTAACGCTTTTAATAGGATGCGTAGTTGCCGTTCTAGCAGGTCGCGCTGACCATCGCTCATGTCACCGAGCAGTGATGCGGAGTCACTGTGCTCGACGCCCATCCGGGTCATGAGGTCGATGTCTTCCGCGACGAAATCCGATACCACAATGCCCTCTATCGGTTTGCGGGCAAGCTCTTGTAATTCATCAATTGCAGCTTGAGTGTACAAACCCGGGTACAGGTCCCGGCCATCACCGCGTCCCAGTTCGCTGCCGCCGATCGCCAACCCTAGACTGACAGATAGTCGCAGCATAGCGCCCAAGTCCGGTGCGGCATTCTGAATGAGCCAGGCACAGCTAGCCGCACACAGCGCCGGTGAGCCAATTTTGTGTTTGCCAGAAAAGTAAACGCTTACTCCAAATTGCCGCGAGGCTTCAAGCTGGCCACCATAAAATCCCGCCGCACCGTAGATTAAGCGGTGAATGTGAGCCACGTAGCGTTGCAATCGCTGCTGGTCAACGGTGTCAACATAGCCGGGCAGGCTGCGAAAATGGATGAACAAAATGGCGGTTTCGACGTAGTGATCCTCAGTGCTCGCTGAGGCCACCTGCGACTTGAGAAGGTCCAATGGCAGATCAGCAACCCGCTGCCGCAGTGCTTCAAGTTCATTGGTGCTCTCGGGTACATCGCCAGTAACCACAGCCAACTCGGCGGTCACCGCACTGATATTGCGCGCTAGCCTGCGTGCCAGGGTCTGCGTTACCCAATACACCGCTACGCTGAGTAATACAGCCAAACCGGACAGCCCAATAAGGAATTGCCGCTGAACACCGTCTAAATGCTGGGTATTCAGGCTGATATGGGCGGTGCCTGCGCGATCACCGGCGATGGTGATAACGGCCATGAACTGGCGCTGGCCATCTAGGGCAGATCCCACCAGGGCAATATCCACACCTTCAACGTCTCGCGCCCTGGCCATGGCAATGCTGGGCTGGCTAACAAGGCTGGTCAGTTCACTGGCGACACCCAGGCGGTCGCCAACGGCGAGTTCGGTGGCCAGCTTGCTCGCCAGCTGGTCTACCACGGCTTGTCCGTAGTCATCGAGCAAAGCGGATTGGGTATAGCGACTGGATTGGGCGGCAAGTAGCACAAGCGCTAGCGTGGCGAACAATGCGCAACCGCTGGCCGCCAGCGCCAGTTGCTGACTAAGGGGGCGTGTCTTAAATACTTCGATGATGGTCACACAAGGCCCAACTTTTTGGGAGAGATTGCCCAAGTATAAACAGGGCGGCTGCGGTATGCTTGCGCTCCTTATTTGGAGTGTCCCGTGACCGCCGCCAGCCACAGTCTTGTTGTTATTGCGCCTCGACCATTAAGTGCACCGCCTCAGGCGGTGGAGGACGCGTTGATTGACGCCGGTGTACAAGTGCTATCCCGTCGCGAGCTGCCCGTACCACGGGCGTTTCATCGGTGCCGAGGGGCGTGGGTGCTGGGGCTCGGTGCTGTTTCCGTGCCTGATCAGGTATCCGCGACATTAGTGGCGCTCGGTGATGAGCTGGGCATGGATTGTGTGCTGCAGTCTGCCGCGGTCCGCTTGAACCCCTACCGCCTTGCGGTATTTGATATGGACTCGACCTTGATCCGCTGTGAGGTCATTGACCAAATGGCCATAGCTGCCGGTGTTGGTGAGCAGGTAGCGGCGATCACCGAACGGGCGATGCGCGGCGAGCTGGACTTTCAAGCGAGCTTTCGCGAGCGATTGGCGATGCTGCGAGGTCTGCCCGAAGCCGCGCTGGCTGAGATTGCAGCGAATTTACCCATTACCGAGGGTTTGTCCGAGCTGATGACAACACTCCGAGCCCGCGGTATCCGAACGGCTATTTTATCAGGCGGCTTTGCATACTTTGCAGAGCACTTACAGCAGATGTTCGGCTTTGACAGCGTTCATGCTAACGGTTTGGATGTTGTTGATGGATGCCTGACTGGGTTGCCCAGCGGCGTCATTGTCGATGCCCAATATAAGCGTGACATGACAGCGGAGCTTGCCCAAGAGATGGGCATTGAATTGAATCAGGTGATCGCCGTGGGCGATGGCGCCAATGATTTGTTAATGCTCGGTATTGCAGGCCTAGGCGTAGCGTTTGATGCCAAGCCTGTTGTGCGTGAGCAGGCCGATTTCAGCTTGAGCCACGTGGGCTTAGATGGCGTGCTTTACCTGCTAGGTGCGGACAGTGAGCGGCGCGCTTAAGCATAAAACCCTATTAATTACCGACGGCTGAGGTATCATCCGCCGCGATCAAGAACGGAAATACTCCCATGGCAAATTACTCCACCAATGAATTCAAACCCGGCCTGAAAGTGATGCTTGATGGCGAGCCCTGCTCTATTTTGGAAAATGAATTTGTGAAGCCCGGCAAGGGCCAGGCATTCAACCGCGTTAAATTGCGTAATTTGAAGACCGCTCGGGTCTGGGAGCGCACATTTAAGTCTGGCGATACCTTAGAAGGTGCCGATGTCATGGACTATGACCTGGAATACTCCTATACCGATGGGGAGTTTTTCTACTTCATGGACCCCGATTCCTTTGAGCAACACAGTGCCGATCGCGCCACGGTGGGTGACACCGAGAAGTGGCTAAAGGAGCAAGAGCGTTACGAGGTGACCTTGTACAACGGCAGCCCCATCTCGGTAACACCGCCCAACTTCATTGAGCTTGAAATCATTGAGACCGATCCCGGCCTTAAGGGTGACACGGCTCAAGGTGGGTCTAAACCAGCAACCTTGACCACCGGTGCGGTGGTGCGCGTGCCACTGTTTATTTCGCAGGGCGAAGTGATTCGAGTGGATACTCGCACTGGCGAATACGTTAGCCGCGCAAGCCGCAGTTAAATCTTGACCGGCTGGCGCCCTAGCGCCGATCGCTCGGCGCTATTAGCACGCGCTGAGCTTCTTGCGGTCGTACGCGCTTTCTTCGCTGAACGGCGCGTTCTCGAAGTTGAAACCCCCTTGTTATCTCAGGCAGCGGTGACGGATCCGGCACTGGAGAACTTTTGTTTGCCACATTCTGAGGGCGCGCGTTATTTACAGACCTCGCCCGAGTACGCGATGAAGCGTTTGCTCGCTGCCGGATCAGGCGATATTTTCCAAGTATGCAAAGCCTTCCGGGCCGGTGAAGTGGGGCGACGACATAACCCCGAATACACTTTGCTAGAGTGGTATCGCATTGGCTTTGATCACATCCAATTAATGCGCGAGGTGGGTGAGTTGGTCTGTGCTATCACGGGCTTGCCAGGTTGGCAGATTTGGTCTTGGCAGGCGGTGATGCAGTGGGTACTGGGTGTTGATCCGCTGGGTATGGATGCCGGTGAACTTGGCGAGCTCGTATCGTCTCTTGGTTTGACAGTACCAGATGACCTTGATCGAGACGGCCTTTGGGATGTCTTGATGAGCCATTGTGTTGAGCCGGCAATAAGCGATTGGGGGGTGGTTTTTGTCACCGACTACCCGGCCTCGCAGGCCGCTTTGGCCCGCTGCATTCCCGGCCATGACGCTGCAGTGGCAGCGCGATTTGAATGCTATGTTCAGGGTATAGAGTTGGCCAACGGGTATTGGGAATGTACCGATCCTGACGAGTTAGCCGGGCGGTTTGAACAGGATAACCGTCTTCGTCGGGAGCGCGGCCTACCTGAACGGGGCATAGATGCGTATTTATTGGATGCCATGTTGGCGGGCCTGCCGGATTGCGCGGGCGTTGCAATGGGTCTAGATCGGCTACTTATGGTGCAGCATAAATTTGACACCATTGAGTCGACGCTGGCTTTTGATTGGTCCCGAGCTTAAACAGGATCGCGAACGGCGGGGCCGTAGCCGTCAATGAAAGCCTGAGGTGGGCGCTTAGGGCGTCCGGTTGAAAGCTCAATGCAAACGAAGAGCATATGCGCTCTCAGTACAGTCTCTCCGGTCGTTGCGCAGAGAATCTGAAACCGTCGTTGCATCATCATGCGCCGCTCCCAAGACTCAATCCAAGTGCCAATAAGAAGCTCATCGCCGAGACGCGTGGCGCGCACATAGTCGTAATGGGCTTCGCGTACCGCCATGGCCCGATCCAGTTCCTGATACTGTCTAAGCCCCAATCCCAACGCCTGTGAGTGCGACCAGGCAATATCGCCACACCAATTAACGTAGACGGCGTTGTTGGTGTGTTCTAGGCCATCGATATCGTTAATGCCCACCACGCGGGTCTCAATGAAGGGTTGCTCTTGATCCCAGCTGAGCTCTGCTGCTGTCTTCACAATCCCGCCTCTTGGGGCTTCTGTGCAATGAGTGAGTAACCCAACGCGATGGCGATACATGGGCACATGTAATTGAAAACGGCGTAGGGCAGGTACTCAAAGGTGGCGACACCCAGTGTGGCGCTCATGTAGGCGCCGCAGGTATTCCAGGGCACGAGTACCGATGTCACGGTGCCGGCGTCTTCTAACGTGCGCGATAAGTTGAGTCGACTTAGGCCGCGCTGATCATAGGCCGTTGAAAACAGCCGCCCGGGGATGGCGATGGCCAGAAATTGATCGGCTGCTAGCAAGTTGGTGACTATGGCACCACCGGTGGTTGCTAGAACCAGATCGCCGGTGCGTTTGACGTAAGCGAGCACGGCATCTAACAGATGTTTGAGAATACCTGTGCGCTCTAACACGCCGCCAAAACACAACGCGCAAACGATAAGCCATACCGTATTCAACATGCTCGCCATGCCACCTTTACTGAGCAGCTGATCGAGCGCTGCGTCCCCACTGGTGCTTTTATAGCCATCAAATAGCACCATCCAAATGCCCTGGGTCTTAGGTGCCACACTGTCGGGAAAGGCGGCGAGCGCTAGAGACTCAACAACGGCAGGTTGAAATAGCAAAGCAAAAACGCAGCCGATGCCCGTCGAAATTAAAATGGCGGGATAAGCGGGCACTCTAAACGCCACCAAACCGAGCATGAGTAGCAGCGGCAGAAAACTGTGCAGCCCGACGTCAAACTGAGACGACAAAGCGCGTCGCATTTGGGCGATTTGCTCGGGCGCTCTGGCGGCTTCTTCACTAAGAAAAAGAAATACGGTCAGTGCAATGATGAACGCCGGCACTGTGGTCCAAAGCATATGGCGAATATGAGAGAACAAATCCACCGAGGTACAGGCCGCAGCCAAGTTGGTGGTGTCAGACAGAGGCGAGAGCTTATCGCCAAAATAGGCGCCTGAAATAATGGCGCCGGCGGTGAGCGGTAGCGACAAACCAAAGCCGTCGGCAATGCCTATGAGACCGATACCCAGTGTGCCGGCTACTGACCAGGAACTGCCAATACTGATTGAGGCTAGCGCAGCGATGATGGCACTAGCAGCGTAATAATAGGCCGGATTGAGTAGTGCGGTGCCGTGATAAATCATCGCTGGCACAGTACCGGCAATAATCCAGCTGCCAATCAGGGCACCCACTGCCAGCAATATGAGAATGGGACCTAGCCCCACCTGAATGCCTGCAACCATACCCTCCTGTACGGCTTGCCAGCTTAAGCCACGACGCAACCCCACCAAGCCCGCGGCGGCTGCGGCAATGACCAGCGCGATTTGATTGGGACCGTAGGAAGCATCGGCGCCGAACAGTTGCACGGCGCCCGAGAGCAAGGCGACCAGCACTGCAATGGGCGCCAGAGAGAGCAGCATAGCGTCAGCCTTGTCGATAACCCGGTTTGGTCATGGTGATTTGGTAGGTACCGATAATGCGCTCACGGAAGCCGCCCTCGCAATAGCTTAGGTAGAAACGCCACATACGAACAAAGCGTTCGTCAAAACCCATTGCATGAACTTGATCAAGCTTGGCTAAAAATCGCTGATGCCAGGCCTCAAGAGTCTTGGCGTAGTCCAGGGTAATATCGCGTAAGCCAGCCATTTGTAAGTCGGTGTGGGCGGCAATGTTTTCGCTGATGATATTGATAGAGGGTAAACAACCGCCGGGGAAAATATAGCGTTTGATGAAATCAACCGAGCGGCGTGCCGATTCGTAGCGCTGATCGGTAATGGTAATAGCCTGAATAACGGCTTTCCCCTCGGGTTTGAGCAATTGGCTTAGCGTTTTGAAATAGCTTTCGTAATACTCATGGCCCACGGCTTCGATCATCTCAATTGAGACCAGCTTGTCGAACTGGCCCTCTAAGTCTCGATAATCTTGGGTGAGTACCGTAATGCGATCCTCCAGTCCACGCGCCTTCACCAAATCCAAGGTGTGTTGGTACTGCTCCTGGGAAATCGTTGTGGTGGTAACGTGACAGCCGTATTGCTCAGCTGCATACAGCGCCATACCGCCCCAACCAGTGCCAATTTCAATAAGCCTGTCCTCGGCTTTCAGTTCTAACGCCTGGCAGATTAAATCCAGCTTATGTAATGAGGCGGTATCGAGATCAGCGGAATCAGTGGGGAATACCGCCGATGAATACATCATGGTGGGGTCAAGAAAGAGCTGGAAGAAATCATTACCCAGATCATAGTGTGCTGAGATATTGGCTTTGGAGCCCTCTTTATTATTGCGGCGACCAAAATGCGCGAGCTTCAGCAGCAACTGAGTTAACCAACTCTGTTTGTCAGCCATAGCTTCCATGGTGGCCATATTGGCGCTAAATAGCCTAGTAACCTCGGTGAGGTTGTCACTGCTCCAATCGCCATCAATATAGGCTTCCCCCGACGCCACAGTGCCGCCGGTAAGGATTCGCCAATAGGTGCGGGGGTTGTGGATGGTTACCTCGGCCTGGGGCGCGCTTGTTCCCGTATCTGTTCCCAGCGTGAACACCTCGCCCTGATCGTGCACAGTGAGGCGACCAACCTTGATACTGGAGAACAATTTCAGGACCAGACGTTTGGCCAGATTGTGGTCACGGGAGAATCCGATTAGGGGAAGGCGGTCAATATTTCTGACACTAGTTTGGCTCATGATGGGTCTCCTTACTGCATAACAGACGTGCTTGCTTACTGACGATTGGGATGGGCAAAAAACGGCGTGCCTTTAAGCCACAAGCGCAACGCCTGCCAGTAAATCCCCAAGGCCACTTTAAGTGTCATTAGGGGGTAGCGGCAGATGGTCGATGTCAGCTCGCTGCGATTAAACGGTGCGGCTGTAAGGCTTAGGGTGGCGTCAAACACCCGCTCGCCGTTGCGCAACGTACTAAGGCGCAGTGTGAACTGCTCGTCGGGCGTCGAACTGCGCCAGTGATATTGCATATCCATTGGGTTGAACGGCGAGACGTGCATGGCCTTGCCAAAGTGGGCAGTCAGTATCTCCTCCCCAGGTTGGGGTTTCAGCACGTAGCTATGACGCTCACCCCATGGCGTATTGGTGACCTCGGCTACGAGGTACTGCAGCGCTTTATCAGCACCGTAACAAAAATAGCAGGCAATCGGGTTGGATTGGAAACCGAAATAGCGCCAGTTTGCTAACAGGAAAATATCACCTTCGAAGCGCTCCCCCGTTTCCTCCTCAATCCGTTGGTTGACCGCTTCGATAAGTGGAATATTGGGGTCACCCAAAAAATCTGCCCGACGAAAGCAGGCCAGCGCCAGTCGGCGTGCCGACCATAGCGGCATATGATCTACCAACCCAGGTAGTGCTTGAAGATGCACGAAGGGCATGAACACGCGGTACTGAAACTGGTGCCGCTTCGGCTGGTGCCGAATATGAAATAGGGTGCCTCGATACAGCCGCGATTTCATGCCGCTCGCTCAAGGCCGGCGTGGATGCTGTCTGCCACGCGTAAACCGCTCACCAAGCCGTCTTCGTGAAAGCCGTTGTGCCAGTAAGCACCGCAAAACCACGTTTTATTGACGCCGTTGATTTCGGGCCATCGCGCTTGGGCGTCAATGCCCGCCACCGTGAACTGCGGGTGAGCGTAATTAAAGCGCCCTAAAATGCGCGCCGGGTTGATGGCGTCTGGGTCATTGAGGGTTACGCAGAAGGTTTCGGGCGCTTCGATACCTTGCAGGATATTCATGTTGTAACTGACCACGGCACGTTGATCGTCAGCTTTCAATCGATAATTCCAGCTGGACCATGTGCGGCGATTACGCGGCAGAACCCGATGATCAGTATGTAAAATGACGTCGTTATCGCGATAGGGCAGGGCGGATAAGATGTCGCGCTCTGCTTGACTGGCATCCGATAGCATTGCCAGCGCCTGATCTGAATGGGTGGCAATCACAACCTGATCGAAATGTTGCTCGCGACCGTTCTGAAAACGCAGGGTGATACCCGCCCCCGGGGGTCTGAGGATCTCCTTGACCGCATGATTGAGATGAATGCGGTGTTCAAATTGAGCGATTAACGGTTGGATATATTCGCGACTGCCACCCTCGATAACGCGCCATTGGGGGCGGTCATTAACCTGCAGCAGGCCGTGATTTTTGAAAAATCGAATAAAAAACTCCACCGGAAAATCGCGGGCATCGGCAATATCTGCCGACCAAATCGCCGAGGTCATCGCCAGCAGGTACTGGCGGATAAACGCCTGGCCATAGCGGTTTCGATCCAAATAATTGCCTAGTGTTTCACCGCGCTCTAATTTGCCCGCCGCTAAGTCTTCAACCGACTCTTTATTAAAACGGAGGATGTCCCTGACCATGCCCCAAAAGCGTGGCGACACTAAGTTGCGTCGTTGCCCAAATAGCGTATCGAGATTGTTGCCGGCATACTCCAGCCCTGTTTGCTCGTCGTGGACCGAAAATCCCATGGAGGTCGCTTTGGCGGAAACACCTAAGGACGCCATCAGCTCGATGAAATGCGGGTAGGTATTGTCGTTATAAACGATAAAACCGGTATCAATGGCGTAGCGGCGTGCGCCCAACTTCACATCAAAGGTGGCGGTATGGCCGCCGACGCGGTCGGCGGCTTCAAAGAGCTCAATGTCATGGCCGAGTTGCACCAGACGGTGCGCGCAGCCAAGCCCGGAGATGCCCGTGCCAATAATTGCTGTTTTCAAATTTGCCCACGCAAAGTCAGGAACTTATTCGCTTTTTTGCCATACGCGTGGGCTATTGTGCCGGATCAGGAGCGATCTTGCTTGATTCTCGCGATTTTCGGTGTTGTAGTGGCACACTGTTTCGTAAATGACTGGGGCCAAGGCCATTAACGTGAACCACCAAGAAGGCGA
>Ga0181571_10004920_pt1 | contig 10034 bp, 4 predicted proteins | sample 101ome_17_FD_132440 | JGI IMG/M metagenome (GOLD analysis project Ga0181571, IMG submission 132440) | Coastal salt marsh microbial communities from the Groves Creek Marsh, Skidaway Island, Georgia - 101407AT metaG (megahit assembly) | ecosystem: Environmental > Aquatic > Marine > Intertidal zone...
ACGCCGCCGCCGAGAGGGAGAAGGAGGCGGCAAGGACCGCAGACAGGCTCGTGAGGGAGGGCGACGTCGCGCGGCGCGAGACGCAGATTCTCCGGCTGAACAACCACAAGGGCAGCCAGGAGGCGGCGGACCTCTCGGCGTCACTGCAGGCGGCGAGGGAGGAAATCGCCGAGCTGAGGCGCCGGTGCAAGCACCTGGAGCACGCCGCGCTGCACGCCGCGACGGATACCGCGGCGGGTCGCAGCACCGGCGCGTCCCCGCCCGTGGCGCACCGGGAACAGCGCCGGGAACCCATGCGCGCCATCAGCGAGAACGCGTCCTCCTTCCGAGCCGAGGACCCGCAACGACGCGAGCCGGTCGTTCGGAAGTCCTGGGCTCAACCCTCGGCGGACGTCGTGGAACTTCCACCCGCGGGCCGCTCGACCCGCGACATCGCCGAGTCCAAGGCGCCCGCGCGTTCCCTCTGGGACCACGACACCCACGACCAGCGAACGACGACGACGGCTCCCCCGACGCCGCCCCCCCCGGGCCCCCCGCCGCCCGCGCGAGTCGTCAACGAGTCGCACCTCGGACCGGGCCTCGTGCCGGACCCCGCGCACTCCCTTCGCGAGGAGTTCAAGGCTGAGTACGGCGATGAGCACCTGACGAGGGACTCCACCTCGCACTTCGGGCCGGGCATGAGCCTGGTGAGCGAACGGGAGATGCGCGAGAGGGAGGCGCATCAACAACGAATGGCGGCGACGCGTGCGAGGGCGGAGGCTGCCGAGCGGGAGGAGACGGCCGCCCGAGAGGCTGAGGAGATTCGACGCGCCGCGGTGGCCGCCGCGGAACGGACCAACGCGGAGCTGGCTGCGGAGCGCGCCAAGGTGCGCGCGCAACTCGAGGCGGAGATGGATCGAGAGCGGGTCGCGGCGGAGGCTATCGAACGCGCGGAACGGGAGGCTGTCGAGGCGAGGAGGACGACGACGAGGCCCAAGACTGCGCCGCCCGCCCGCCGCACGGAGCACGCCGCTCTGGAGACCGCCGCGGACAGGTACAGCGCCGCGGAAGCCTCCCGCAGGGGCCGCGACGGCAGCGGGTGGTACGGCGGAGTCCTCGACGGGGGGGACGGCCAAACCCTACCCAAACCCAAACCCCGCGACGAGGGCGAGATTCCCCCGTGGATGCCCGTGACCACGACGGACGGACACACGGGCAGGCGAGACCCGAACGCCACCGCGGGTCGACCCCCGGGCGACTCGCAGCCCTTCGCCACGTCCGAGTCGCTCGAGTCGTGGTCTTCGCGCGTCGCCGCGGTGGAGGCGCGGCTCATGCGGCTCAGCGTGGAGCGAGACGAGCTGGAGGGGGAGCTCGGGAGGTTGCCGGAGGGCGCCGGGCGGACCATCGACGAGCGCAGACGGAAGCAACACGCGGAGCGCCGGCTGGAGGAGCTCAACAGGTCCATGAGCCAGGCGAGGAACCAGCTCAAGCAGGCGCAGCGCGTTCACCTCGTCGGCGCGTGATGAAGAGACGGAGAGGGTGGGTGGGCGGGCGACCCGGATCGAGACCCGGGCGCGAAGGGTTTTACAACCGCGAGACGAAACGCTTCACGAGACGAAACGAACCGTCGCGCGTTGCCGACTCTCTCTCAAACACCTAAGCACGAAGGTACCCGACACGCAATCGTTCCCCCGACACGCAATCAATCATCCCCCCCGCTCCATCTCCACCTCGCGGTATTCCCTCCCGTCCGCGCCGCGCTCGACCCCCGTGAAGGCTCCGTCGAGAAGCCTCCGCCGAGCGGCTCCGAGTAAATGCGTCGCAAACCCGAAGAGCGCCCCGAGGCCGGTGCTCCCGCTCGCCACGGTCGTCGCCGCGGTGACTATCAAGGCGTACCGATCCGTCCCGGGGTCGTACCACGAATCCCCCCCTGACCCTAAACCCTCGCCACCCCCTAAACCCCCCAAGTCCAGCCCGGCTCGAATAAGCTCCGCCGACGCCGCCGCGAGCAACACCCCGAGCAACGGCGCCGGGAACTTACCCAGCAGCGTCAGCAGCGACCCGCCGAACGCGACGCCCAGGAACAGCTTGCCGGCGCCCAGGAACGCCGTCGCGGCGCCCGTTCTCGCTCCGAAGCGGTAGTGCGCGGCGAGCCCGCCGGCGCCGTGGCAACACGGCATCACGCCGAGCCCGAGCCCGCAGAGGTTCATCGCGCCGACGCTCACCGCGACGCCCGTGGGGGTGACGCCCGTTTCCGGTTTGTCCGGGAACAGGTCCTTGGCGAGCGCGCACGTCGCGACGACGGAGTTGAGCGTCGTCAGCGGCAGCTGCGGCAAACCCGCGCGGAGGACCCCCGTCGCCGCATCCGCTAAACCCGGAAACGTTAAAAACGGCATCGACGGTCCGGGCCGAAGCGCCGCGAGGCTCCCGGGGCGACACGCCGCGATGACCGCGCCGACGGCGACGAGGACGAGGGCGACGCGGGCGTCGTTCGATCCCCCCCGAGCGCGCGTGTGCGTTCTATCCGCCCCGATCCCGGCGCTGCCGTCGACGTCGACAGCCGTCGTCGTCGTCGTCGGCGCGGATGCGAGGACAAGGGCGAGCGCGAGCGCGCCCAGCGCCATGCCGTCGGGTCCCCACAGCCCCCGCATCGACTGCTTGGTTCCGTCCGTCCACACCGCGAGCGTCCAGCCCTTGGCGCACAGGAGCATGCCGAGCCCGAGCTGCATCCCTCGCACCACGCCGAACGGGGTCACCGCGTTGAATCGTTCCATGAGCCCGGTGCATCCGAGGACGAGGACGACGAGCGCCACGAACCCGCCCGCGGCGACGATCTGCGGCACGTCCATCGGCGGGTCCGTCATCGCCACGGCCGCGATGGTCTTCATCGGTTGCAGCGGCATCGGAACGTCAAAAGCGAGCGCGGTGGCGAGGTTGTACAATCCGGTGAACACCAAGGTGGTGCCGACGTCCAGGCCGCACTCCACGGTGAGGCCGACCAGTAAGGGGACGAAGGTGCCCAGGTCGCCGAGCGAGCCCCCAGCCTCGCGCCATGTGAAGTCGCGGCGAAGCTCGGCCGCGCGCCGGAGCAGCCAACCCGCCATGGCCACGGCGGCGCCCCCTTCCGCGTGTTGGTGAGGGTTCCACTGACGATTTCTCTTTCAGCTTTTTGGGACTTTTTGGGCTTTCCTTTTCACCTCCTCCGGTAATGCGTTTATTTTGGTCTGACTGATACGCTGTTGAGAGAGATTCACGAAGAGTATGACTGTTTTGCAGCCGGAATCAAATACGAAATACGGAAATAGCAGAATAGTCGCGGCAGGCACGGGGTGTTGGAGATTCCCCTTCCGTGGTCACGGAGCAGCCCCAACCTCGCCCGACCCCGAGGCAGATCACCGCGCGCGTGCTCGCGCATCGTGGCGGCTGATCACGATGGACGCCTCGAGCACGTCCACTTCGAGGGTCGCGAGGGCGGCGAACGCGTATCGCGCGCCCGCAGCGGCGGCGCTCACCCGTCCGGGCGGGTCATCCGCGTTTGCGGCTGCTGCGGTTTTGGGCGGTAACCACCGCATCGTGGGTGTCGGAGCTCCCTCGACCTGCTTCGCCGCCGCCGCGCACCCCGCTCACCCCGCGGCTTTCTCCGCGGCTTCCGCGGACGAGGGTCAGGGTTTGATGAGCCGCATGTACGCCGTCGCCATGGGCTCCCGCCAGGCCGCGGCGGGCGGCGCCGCGGGCATCATCGCGCGCACGGCGTCGGCGCCGCTCGACCGGATCAAGCTCCTGTTCCAGGTGCAGGCGATGGAGGGCGCGGGCACGTCCGCGACCGCGTACACCGGCGTGGGCCAGGCGTTCCTCAAGATTTATCGCGAGGAGGGTATCCTGGCCTTCTGGAAGGGCAACGGCGTCAACGTCATCCGCGTCGCGCCCTACGCAGCCGCGCAGCTCTCGTCCAACGACGTCTACAAGAAGATGCTCGCCGACGAGAACGGCCGGCTGGGGCTCAAGGAGCGACTCACCGCGGGCGCGCTCGCGGGCATGACCGGAACGGCCATCACCCACCCGCTGGACACCATCCGCCTGCGCCTCGCCCTCCCGAACCACGGCTACACCGGCATGACCAACGCATTCGTCACCGTCGCCAGGCACGAGGGCGTCGGCGCTCTCTACAAGGGTCTCCTGCCCACGCTCGCGGGCATCGCGCCGTACGCGGCCATCAACTTTGCGTCCTACGACATGGCGAAGAAGACGTACTACGGCGAGAGCGGTAAGCAGGATCCCATCGCGAACCTGTTCCTGGGCGGGGCGTCCGGCACGTTCAGCGCGACGGTGTGCTACCCGCTGGACACCATCCGCCGTCGCATGCAGATGAAGGGGAAGACGTACAACGGCATGGCGGACGCCGTCATGACGATCGCGCGGAAGGAGGGGTACAGGGGGTTCTTCAAGGGGTGGGCCGCGAACACGCTCAAGGTGGTGCCGCAGAACAGCATCCGCTTCGTGAGCTACGAGGTGATCAAGTCCCTCCTCGGAGTGGCGACGCAGCCCATCTGAGCAGACGTTCTATTCTTTCGTGGGAGGCAATGGGGGGGGAAGTATTCATCGTCGTACATCGACACGCGCGTAAGTGTTATTGAAAAATCATCATCGCACATCATGAACCCATCCTAATCGCCAACGCCTAATAACCGCCGCCGCACGGGCTGAAGACTCGAAAACTCGCCTCGTCCGAGTACGCCGGCGCCGTCCATGCCAAGTCGCGGACGACGTGCTCCTCGGAGTGCCGCCGCTCGGCGTCGACGTCCGACGAGCACTTTTCCGAACAGAAACAGACCACGCGGCAGTACACGCATCGCCTCAACTCGCGCTCGTGGTCCCCGATCCCGCACGTGCGGCACGCCGCGAACGCGGACGCGCGCGTCTCGGCCCCCGCCCCGGCCCTTCCGGACGCGCGCGTCTTCCTCTGCCAAATCGTGAGTTCGTGCGCCGTGTCCCCCCACTGCGGCAGCGACACGCGCCTCGCCAGGTTCCACGACTCGCGAAGCTCTCGAGCCAACGCGGCGTCCCCCGTGTTTCCATCCCACTCCCCCACCACCGCCACGACGTCGCCGCCGTGCTCGCGTATCGAACGCGCCGCCATGTCGTCGCCCGGGGGCGGGTAGCACAGGAAGAGCGCGCGATTTTTGTGTCGTCTCAGATCCCGCGGCCCGCCCTCGCGCACGCGGACGAAGGACGCCGCCCGGCCGTGGTACTCGTTCATCGCGCCCTCGTCCCCGTCACCGCCGCCCGGTGAGTCACCGCTCGACCCCGCGGTGTTGGGCGCTTTGTCCAGCGCCACCACGTCGATGCCGAACGAGTTTTCCATCGCGAGCGCCCAGTACCCGAGCCCAGCGCCCACCTCGACCCACGACGATGACGCGTCGCGGAGCGCCCTCAGCGCCCGCCTCGTGGGCGCGGCGAACGCGAAGAGTCGGCACGGCCACACCCTGGCGCCGTCCCTCCACAGCTGCACGAGCTTCGGGCACGGCGGCGGCGGCGGGGTCCCGTCCCCTGATGTGGTTGCGCGCCCCCGGGTTTTCCTCTTCGCCTCGGCCGCCGCCCTTCGCCCCGCGGCGAGCACGTCCGCGGTGGTGACCGCACCGGTGGCGGTCAGCAACGCCGTCGCCTCCGCCGTCCTCGACCTCCGAATCGCGTCGAGCCACTCCCACTCCTCTCGAACGTTGGACCGAACCGCCGCGGCTACCGTCGAGACGTTCGCGGCCCTGGCGTGCGACGCGGTGACCGCGGCGAGGTACGCCGCGGGGTTGGGCCACCACGACCCCGCGCTCGTCCACCCGCACGACCTGTGGTGGTACGCCATCGCGTACATGGCGTCGTCCAGGGCGACGACGATTTTAACGGCGGCGGGGGCGTCGAGGATTTCGTCCGATTTTCGTTCCGTCTCGTCGCGACGCGGCATCTGATGAGATTCGCTGAAACCGCCCATCGCCGCGATGGCCGCCGCGAAAGGGTCGGTCACGTCGCCTCGGTCGCCGCGATACGTGTCGCCGCTTTTCTCACGTCCTCGCCATCCCCGGCCTCCTCGTCCTCCCTCTTCGAGCGCCGCCTTCGCGTCAGCCAGCGAATGAATGACATTCGCCGCCATCTCATCCTCCGGCGCGACGACCGAGTGGCGATTTCGAACCACCCCGGGGTTGGGGTTGCGGAGTGTCCCGTCCCGTCGCGCGTTGGCCACCTCCCGCCTGAACGCGCCCGCGGCGGAGCGCGCTGCGTCCACCGCGACCGCGCACCAGTCGCGTCGGCGGAGCACGGCGGCGCAGAGCCTCGCGCACGAGACCGCGGATGCGAGCGATGAAAACGCGGCGTCGGAGGGTGCGGATGCGCGGCTCGGTGCGCCCGGCGGCTCGATGCCGTACGCGCGTCGCACGACGAGCAGCTCGGATGTCGTTCCCGCGTCCGCGTTCGCCGGCGTCGGGGCGCCCGGGGCGCCTCGGGCTCCGTCGCGGGGGGGCACGAGCGATCGGCCGTCGCCGTCGCTTTTCCGCCGAAGGCTCCATCCGGACGACAGGTGCGCGGCGAGGACCGCGTCGGGGTCCGGGGAATCGTCGTGGACGTCGTCGACCGCGGCCCGCCTTCGCCGTTTGCCCCGAGCCCTCGGTACACTCCGACGATCGGCATCGACGGCATCGACCCCGACGTTTCGCCTGCGCACCACCTGGACGTCCGGGGGGAAAGGGCGCGCGAACCTGTCGCGTCTGTCGCGTCGCGGCACCAGGACGTCGTCCGGGATGGGTTCCCACTCCAGACCAACCTCGGGTGGCGCGGGCATGGCCTCCCAAACCGCGCGCGTTCGTCTGGGGCGGTTCGCCCAAACCCTGACGGAAAATTAGGCAGTCAGGTAGGCACCCTTGGATCGGCCGAAACACGAAACGGTCGCGGTCAACTCCCAACGCACCCGTCACGGAATTTGGTCGGGGGAACCGGGAGACGCATTCCTCGTTTGGGGCAGTGGACCGGCGCGCTCGGCTGCCCCGCGCGGTGCCGATCATTCGAGGGTGTTCGACGATGTCGACGCTAAACGCGATCGGAGGTGCCAGGTGAGTCGCCACGGGCGCCAATAACCCGCCCCGCTCCCGGTCTCGTCCCGCCCCCGGTCGACGTTCTCGTCGCGACCGAAAAAGAATGCCCACATCCAAAACCGACGAAAATGGCTCACCCGCGACCCGCACCCGACCCGTGTTCGCAGGACGAAGGGCGCAAAGGTGGGCTTCGACGATGTATCCAAGGACCTCGGTGCGGGTAAACTGATGGACAACGCCGTTCCGAGCGGTCCCGCGGGCGAGATATTCAGGCTCCAGACCCAGGCTGACGAGCTCACGCGACGCATCGAGTTGGAGAAACGGCGAACGAAGGACGTCGAGTCCGGCATCGAGCGCGTCCGCGCTAAGATCATCGAGCAGCGACGGGAGATGGGAGGCGTCGACGCCGCGCAGGAGAAGAACACGCACATCCAGCGTAACCTGAAGATGCTCGAAAACAGGCTCGATAAGGCCTTGGGCAAGTACAACGACGCCCTGGCGCACAACAAGCAACTGCGGGGCACAATCGACAACCTTCGCAAGGAGCGCGTGCTCTTCGACGACATATACAAGAAGCTCGAGCACGAGCTCGCGGAGAAGAAAAATAGGATGGGCGAGATCATCGAACGGTCCGATAAGGCGTACGAGGCGCGGGATAAGGCTGTGAGCGAGATGGCGAAGCTCAAGCAGCAGGCGGACAAGGAGCAGCTGGCGTTTGAGAAGGAGTGGCGCGAGCTCACCAAGCTCATCGAGCACGACAAGAAGATGCGCGCGTTCATGAAGAACAAGGCCAAGGCGCAGGGTGCCGCGGAGGAGGCCAGGTTAGCGGCGGAGGCTGACGAGGCTGAGCGCAAGCAGAAGAAGCGTGAGATGGCGGGTAAGTGGGCGCAGGGCAAATCCAAGGCTGACGCCAAAAAGTCTCACGCTCGGGTGCAGTCGTACCGCGAGGCGTTTAAACAGATTCAGGAGGCGACCGGGATCGGAGACGTCGAGGAGCTCGTCACGAGTTTCATGCAGGCGGAGGACGAGAACTTCAGGCTGTTCAACTACGTCAACACGCTCAACGCGGAGATTGAGCGGCTCGAGGAGCAGATCTCGGAGTGCAAGAACGAGATTGAAAAGTACAAAGGTTCCGGCGCCGCGTCTGACTCGCAGCGCCGCAAGCTGCTCAAGGACCTCGAGGACCGGCTCGCGCGCACCGAGGCCAAGGTCAAGTCCTACGACGGCAAGTACAAGATCGCGACCGAGACGGTGGGGGCGCTGCGCGAGGGAATCTGGAAGGTGTACAACAAGATTGGCTGCAACACCCCGACCAACGCCGAGCTCCTCGGCGCCGACGGCGTCACCGACGGCAACATGATGCAGTACCTGGGCGTCATCGAACAGCGAACGAACGAGATTTTGCAGATGTACGCCGCCTCCATGATGGCCGAGGGCGGTGCCGACAGGGCGGGTGACTACGACAGCTTCGTGCAGATGACCAAGACGGGCCCGGAGAGCTCCGCCGGTCCGCGGGAGCTCAAGATCGACGCGCCGAGCACCGAGGATGCCGACGACGACGACGCGTCGGATGAAGATCCGGAGGATAGGCCGCTGGACAGGGAGGAGCTGAGGCGGCGCGCGGCGAAACAGCTGGCGCGGCGGGAGATTGGGGACGGGGCGACGGGTACGGTGGGAGACGCGAGGTCGGGCGCGAAGAAGCCGGGTGCCGGGGGCAAGGGAGCGGTCAAGCGGCGGTGAGGGTTGCGGCTAGGTGTTTGTAAGAGGTGTCACACTCCGAAACGCACGGAATATTTTCATCGCGCTATGAAAAAAACGAGAGTCAACCGCGGGACGCATCTCACTCGGGGGGGCTCGGAGGACGGCGAGGATGTCGTTCGCGCATCGGTCCGTGCTCAAGGAGATGCGGGAGAAGAAGGCGAAGGCGGCCAAGGCGGTCGAGCGAGCCGTTTCCAGGTGGCGACCCTGGGCGGAGAGCGCCAGCTCGGAGCCCGCGCCGTGGCCCGCGAAATTCGCGAAAGGGGGAAGGGGAATCACGCGAGGGGTGCCGCAGGTCCCTGAGGACAACAGGTGGAGGCTAGGCAAGTACGCGGTGCGCGCGGACTTCGACGGCGGTAACCTGCGGAGGGTTGAGCAGAACGGCGCCGACGGCGCGTTCCAGCTGTGGACCAGGAGCGACTGCGAGGGGAGCGACCACGCCACGCAGCACCGAACGTGGTTCCACTTTCGCATCGAAGGCCACTCGCCGGGGGAGACGCTGTCGTTCACGGTGATGAACTACGTCAAGCAGGGGAAGATTTTCCAGCACGACTACAGGCCCGTGTACCGTCAGCACCCGTCCGGCGCCAAGTACGCGCGATGCAACCAGTCGGTGACCCACTGGAAGACGGACCAGGGCCAGTTCAGGTGGACCTTCCGGCACAAGATCGAAACCGCCGAGCCGACGTACTTTGCCTTTACCTTTCCCTTTTCGCACGGCGATTGCGTCGCCACGCTGGACGCCATCGACGCCAGGTTCGCGTCCGACCTTTCGCTTCGCGAGCGCGTGTACGTCAGGCGGCAGACCCTCGCGCGATCCCTCGAGGGCAGGGACGTGGACGTGCTCACGGTGACCGCCCCCGGGGGCGTTTCCGAGTGCGACTACGACGACGCCCCCGTCGCGTCGTCGCGAGTCGCCCCCCCGGGAGCGACGCCTCTGGACAGGCCCGTGTTCATCGTCTCCGCGGGGGTGCACCCCGGGGAGAAGCCCGGTAACCACATGATGTGCGGGATACTCGAGTTTTTGCTGAGGCCGGACGACCCGAGGGCGACGGCGCTGCGAGAACGGTTCGTGTTCAAACTCGTCCCGATGCTCAACCCCGACGGCGCGTTCAGGGGGCACTTTCGGCAGGACACGCTGGGCCAGAACCTGAACCGGCACTACGACGACCCGGACCCGACGAAGCAACCCGTGATCCACGCGGTGGTGCGAATGGCGAT
>Ga0181571_10004930_pt1 | contig 10025 bp, 6 predicted proteins | sample 101ome_17_FD_132440 | JGI IMG/M metagenome (GOLD analysis project Ga0181571, IMG submission 132440) | Coastal salt marsh microbial communities from the Groves Creek Marsh, Skidaway Island, Georgia - 101407AT metaG (megahit assembly) | ecosystem: Environmental > Aquatic > Marine > Intertidal zone...
GCATTCTGGCGTTCACCAACCCGACCATCAACTCTTACCACCGCCTGGTGCCTGGCTTCGAGGCTCCAGTGAATCTCGTTTACTCTGCTGGTAACCGCTCTGCAGCGATCCGTATCCCAATGACCGGTTCCAACCCCAAGGCAAAGCGAATTGAGTTCCGCGCTCCTGACAGCTCAGGTAACCCATACCTAGCCTTCGCGGCAATGCTGATGGCAGGCCTGGACGGAATCAAGAACCGCATTGAGCCTCACGAGCCAGTTGATAAAGACCTCTACGAGCTACCTGCTGAGGAGGCTAAGTCAATTCCTCAGGTTCCAGGAAGCCTGGATCAGGTCCTAATTGCTCTTGAGAACGATCACGAGTTCCTACTCGAGGGAGATGTCTTTACCAAGGACTTCCTCGAGAACTGGATCGACTACAAGCGTGAGAATGAGCTGAAGCCAATGGCACAGCGACCTCACCCGTATGAGTTCGAGCTCTACTACGGCGTCTAGACAGAACTAAAGAAAGGAGGCAGGGAAGCCTGCCTCCTTTCTTATTCTGCGAAGAGTTTTTCGTAAACGACTCTGGCCTTGCGTGTGGCGCTGAGGTAATCCTCTTCAAGGCGTGACGCCGCACCTGGTGAATACTCGAGGATACGAGCCATGGCCTCGAGCTGCTTTCGATCAGCTGGCAAGATGTCAACGAGCTTGTCCACAGCCAGAACGAGTGCGCTGCGGCAACGTGATGCGATTTGCCATGCTGCCTTCAACACCTCTGCGTCCTGAATGGAAATGTGTCCAGCCCTCTCTAGCTCCCCCAGAGCTTCCAGCGTTCCGTGTGTTTGCAATGGCTGGTGTGTGTGGGCGTGGCGCAGCTGGAACAGCTGCACTAGCCACTCAACGTCACTGATTGAACCTTTACCCAGCTTGAGATGTCTTGCTGGATCAGCTCCTTGGGGAAGCCGCTCCGTTTCAACTCTTGCCTTGATTCGCCTTATCTCTGTGAGCTGCTTTGCGGTTAGGTCTTTCGGGTAGCGGTACTTGTTGGCCAGTTCGGTAAATTGATCCCTAAGCTCGTCAGATCCTGAGATCACCCTGGCCCTCAGCAAAGCTTGATATTCCCAAGTGTCAGCCCACTTCTCGAAATATGCCCTATAACTTTCCATCGATCGAACGCGAGGACCATTTTTCCCCTCTGGCCTCAACCCCAGATCAAGCTCAAAAGCCATGATGGAGTCTCTAACCAAAGTCAAAAGTCTCGAGCTGACCTTTTCGGCGACAACCTGTGCGTCTTCGTCACCGGATAGGTAGACCAACATTGCGTCGGCGTCAGAGCCAAAGCCCAACTCCTGTCCGCCTAGCCTTCCCATAGCGATGATGCCAAGGTCGAGCTCCGAGCCCTCTTTCGCAATCTCCAGCATCACCCGCAGGTAGCTGTCCATGATTGTGCTAAGGCCTCTGCTTATTTGGCTCATGGTGCTGACGCCCAGAACCGCACCAATTGCAACTCTGAGTGTTTCGCGCCTACGAATGTTTCGAATGAGATCTGCGGCCGCCTCTGGTTCCGGTTGCCTTGAGACAATTGCAGCCATTTCGGTCTCGATTGCTACTACATCCCGAGGGACTAGTTCGCCATCATCGCCGAACCAAGAAGTCGAATCTGGAATACGCTCGAGAACACGAGCCACCATTCCGGATGACGAGAGAACACGCATCAGTCTCTCCGCAGCACCGGAGGAATCGCGCAACATCCGCAAAAACCATGGAGTCTCCCCCAGCTCCTCGCTCAGTCTCCTGAAGCTGAGCAGAGCACGATCTGGATCAGTGCCTTCTGCCATCCACCTGATCAGAACGGGAAGTAGCGTTCGCTGAATGACGGCTCTGCGTGAGACTCCGGTGGTCAGTGCATTGATGTGGTTCAGAGCCCCCTTCGAATCAACGAAACCAAGAGCAATAAGCCTCTTTTCAACATCCTCGGCACTCAGCCTGATTTCGCCTGGCGTAAGTGTCGCAGTCGCTGCCAGAAGGGGCCTGTAGAACACAGAATCGTGCAGCTCTGCCACTTCAGCCCGGATTGAGGCAAGCCTTGAGGTCAGCTCGGTGGCGGACAAGCCCAGTCCCCTCGCTACTCTTCTTAGTTCATCCGTTTTCTCAGGAACAAGGTGGGTTCTCCGAAGTCTTTGGAGCTGAATCCGATGCTCAAGTGCTCGAAGAAAACGGTAATGAGCCGCGAGCTTGGTCTTGTCAGTACGTGATAGCAGTCCTGCGTTACTTAGGGCCTCAAGCGCCGACAGTGTGTCCATAACCTGAAGAGACTCGTCGCCAACGCCATGAACCAGTTGCAACAATTGCGCCGTGAATTCCACATCCCTCAAACCACCGCGCCCAAGCTTTAGGTTGCTAGATCTTTCGGCTGCAGGGATGTTTTCGAGAACTCTTTTGCGTAGGTGGCGAGCACTATCGACGATTGCGGACCGGTCTTGAAAGGACCAAATCATTGGCTTGATGGTGTCGATGTATTTCTTGCCAAGCTCAGCATTACCGGCCGCATAGCGAGCTTTCAAAAGCGCTTGGAATTCCCAAGGTTCAGCCCATTTTTGGTAGTACACAACATGTGCATCGAGTGTCCTCACCAGCACGCCTGATTTGCCCTCCGGCCTTAAATTTGCGTCTACTTGCCACAGTCCAGGCTCGACCTCTGTGGCGTCGATAACAGCTTGTAGGCGGGTCGCCAATTTAATGGCAGTATCGACGCTCTCTGTCTCGGTGGAAACGTAAATCACGTCCACATCGGAGACATAGTTGAGCTCCTGTGCACCGGTCTTGCCCATTGCAATTACTGCCAATGGGGAACTCTCCTTGGCCTCAGCTGTGATTCTTCTCTCGGCAATCAGCTCTTGGCTGGCCACTTCGATAGCCGCCTCCAAAGTAGCGTCAGTTAACAAAGAAAGCGCCTTCGAAACATTTTGGTAGGCAGCCGCTGGATCAGCCTGGGATAGGTCCCAATCAAGGACCTTCAAAAGCTCATTGCGGTATGAAACTCGCAGCATCAAGCGCGATTCCGTTGATACCTTGAAGTTGCTAGGTAATGCTGGCTTTTTTGGGAGCTTGAAAGCCTCAGGGTGCCGCAGCAAGTGCTCTGCCATGGCGTCTGATGCTCCGACAATTCGGCAGAACCTTTCCGCAAGCTCCGCGTCTGCCAGCACCTTGGCGACCGCCTTCGGCTGAATTTCCGCCATCCTTAGAAGGAACTCGAGTGCTCTGTCTGGTGATGCACCAGAGGCTAGCGGGGTAAGCGCAGAATGACCCCAGTCGCCGACAAGCTCTACAAGGCGGTCAAGCTTGGAAACTGTCTCGCTGAGGTTCTCGAAGCCAAGCTTTGCTAGCTCGCTAAGTGGATTACTTCGGCCCCTTGTCATTTAGAGGGTGCGAAGGTTTTGCTCAATCTCGAACGGTGTCACCTGAGCACGATACTCGGCCCACTCGTTTCGCTTATTCGCAAGCACGTAGCTGAATACTCTTTCGCCAAGAACCTCGGCAGCGAGCTCGCTCTCTTCAAGCTTCCTAATTGCGTGATCTAGAGACTGAGGTAGTGCCTCAATGCCCATTGCCCGCCTCTCCATATCACTCAGAGACCATACATCATCTTCGGTCTCCTGCTGCAACTCATAGTCTTCCTCGATGCCCTTGAGCCCAGCAGAAAGCAGAAGAGAATAGGCAAGATAAGGGTTAGCAGCGCTGTCCATTGCGCGGTACTCGATGCGAGTGCTTTGGGCCTTCTCGGGCTTATGAAGTGGCACACGAATGAGAGCGCTACGGTTGTTGTGACCCCAGCTGACGTAGCTTGGGGCCTCTCCCCCGCCCCAAAGTCTCTTGTAGCTGTTCACGAACTGGTTGGTAACGAGCGTTATCTCTGGAGCGTGACGCAAGACTCCGGCCATGAACTTTCTGGCCGTATTCGAAAGGTGGTATTCGGCGCTAGCGTCGAAGAAGGCGTTCTTGTCACCCTCGAATAGTGAGAAGTGGGTGTGCATTCCACTGCCTGGCTGGTTGGTGAATGGCTTTGGCATAAAGGTCGCATAAACGCCCTGCTCGATTGCCACCTCTTTCACCACGGTCTTGAAGGTCATTACGTTGTCGGCCATTGAGAGCGCATCGGCGTAGCGAAGATCGATTTCGTTTTGACCCGGCCCGCCCTCGTGGTGAGAGAACTCGACAGAGATTCCAAGCTGCTCGAGCATGGTCACAGCCCTGCGCCTAAAGTCATGGGCGGTGCCACCGGGTACGTTATCGAAATAACCCGCCTGGTCGACCGGAACTGGAATTCCCTCAAGGCCTAGCTCCGCGGACTTTAAGAGGTAAAACTCAATCTCTGGGTGAACATAGAAACTAAAGCCAAGGGATGCGGCCTTATCCAGTGCCTTACGTAAAACATTCCTAGGATCCGCGCCAGCTGGCTGGCCATCTGGAGTAGCAATGTCACAGAACATTCTCGCAGCGGGATCAACGCTTCCCCTCCACGGGAGGATCTGAAAGGTGCTGGGGTCAGGCTTTGCGAGCATGTCTGCCTCGGAGGTCCTAGCCAGACCCTCGATCGCGCTCCCATCAAAGCCAATGCCCTCAGCGAAGGCACCCTCAATTTCGGCGGGGGCTACCGCCACTGACTTTAGGGTTCCGGCGACATCGGTGAACCAAAGCCTGATGAACTTTACGCCGCGCTCCTCAATGGTGCGAAGTACGAACTCCTGTTGCTTGTCCATTACAGCCTCCTGACACTCCTAATAGGCTAGTGCTTGTGCAAGAAATCCGTATTGGCTTTGGCCAGATAAACCCCGTCGTGGGTGACTTCGCGCACAATTCTGAGCAAGTTCTGAACATCATGCGCGAGGCAGCCGGAAAAGTTGACTTGCTTATTTTTGGAGAGCTTGCCCTGTGCGGATATCCCCTCGGGGACCTCAGCTATCGGGCTGACATAATCGCAGCCACGCAAGAGGCCTTGGATGAGCTTGTGGCAGCTTCAGCCAATGAGAGTTTGGCCTCACTGACAGTTGTTCTTGGACATGTGAGTGCTGCAGAGTCGACTCCAGACAACCAATCGTCATATGCAGCTGCCCACAACTCTGCAACCGTCTTTGCAGGCGGCAAGGCCATCGGCCGCTACGACAAAAAGTATCTTCCGAATTATGACGTTTTTGATGACTGGAGGAACTTTGTGCCTGGTTCCAGTGAGCTGGCTTTTGAGCTCAAGGGACAAAAGGTTGCGGTTGCGATCTGCGAAGACATTTGGCATCCGGAGAGCACTCAAAAACAAAGATTTGCCAGCGAGGGTATTTCTCTGCTCGTTGTACCCAATGGCTCCCCCTACACCAGAGACATTCAGTCTCGAAGGCGGATGGCAGTATCAAGCTTTCAGAGCGGCTTCGCCATTGCTTATGCGAATCTCTCCGGGGGCCAAGACGACCTGGTGTTTGATGGCGACAGCTTCTTGGTCAGCAAGGAAGGCAAAGAGATAGCGCGGGCAGGAATGGAACCAGGGCTCTTTGTTGCCGAGGAAATGGATCTAGATCCGGTCTTAGATGACGATCCCACGAGGCTCTACGAGGTGTTGGTAACCGGTCTCCGTGACTATTGCCTAAAGACTGGGCAAACCCAAGTTGTGCTGGGTCTCTCGGGAGGAATAGACAGTGCACTTTGTGCCGCAGTAGCGGCAGACGCTTTAGGACCAAATGCTGTGTTGGGAGTGGGACTTCCATCGAGATACTCCTCTGATCACTCACTTCGCGATGCAAAGCAACTTGCAGCAAACATCGGCTGCGAGTTTAGGGTGGTAGAAATCGACGGAGCTCACCAGGCTTTCGAATCGATGGTTGAACTCGCTGGTCTTGCTGGAGAGAACGCCCAGGCCAGAATTCGAGCAGTGACGTTGATGGCTATATCAAATTCGGAGAACAGGCTGCTCATTACAACCGGCAATAAGAGTGAAATAGCCGTTGGCTATTCCACGATGTACGGCGACTCAGCAGGCGGTTTCGCTCCAATCAAGGATGTGCTCAAGACCGATGTTTGGAGGTTGGCTAGATGGTTGAATGCCTCAAGAGCTAGAGAGGTGATTCCGATCTCATCCATAGAGAAGCCTCCCTCTGCCGAGCTCAGGCCAGATCAATTGGACTCGGATTCCCTGCCGAATTACGAAGTTCTCGATGACATCCTCAGGCTGTTAATCGAAAAGACTGCAACCGTCGATGAGGTTGTAGCACTCGGGTTCGAACGCGATCTTGTGAGGGAAATAGACCACAAAGTCAGGTCGGCAGAGTGGAAAAGGTCTCAAGGCGCCATCGGCACTAAGACGACCGCGGTTGCCTTCGGATCAGGGCGTAGAGTTCCCCTTACAACCAGGTTTGGAAAACTATGAAGATCAGAACTTCGTCGCTAGCCGATTTCAAGCAGGCTGGCAAGAAATTCAGCTGTCTCACAAGCTATGACCAGCAAACCGCCCAGATTTTCGACGCGGCTGGAATTGAGGTGCTGCTTGTGGGAGACAGCGCCAGCAACACGGTACTGGCAAACGACGACACTATCTCGGTCACTCTCGATGAAATGATTCCATTTGGAAAGGCCGTTGCCAGGTCTGCGAAAAGCGCACTAGTCGTCTTCGACCTTCCATTTGGCTCCTATGAGGAATCCGCCGATCAGGCACTTCGCAACTCAATAAGGGTCATGAAGGAGACCGGTGCTCACGCGGTCAAGCTTGAGGGTGCCAAGTCAGCCCAAATTTCCCACTTGGTTCAAAACGGCATTCCTGTCATGGGACATGCGGGCTTTACTCCTCAGTCTGTTCACGCCCTCGGTGGCTACAAGATTCAGGGCAAAAACGATGACGCAGCAAAGCGCCTGCGCGATGACTGCCTCGATATTCAAGCTGCAGGAGCGTTCGCTGTTGTACTTGAGATGGTGCCGGCTGAACTCGCAAGCGAAATTACAGCCGAGCTTTCTATACCCACCATCGGGATCGGTGCAGGATCAGGGACTGATGGGCAAGTACTGGTGTGGACCGACTTTGCGGGTCTTTCCGGCCGTTCTCCCTCTTTTTCGAAAGGCTATCTGAACCTTAGGGAGCTTCTTTCCCAGGCGGCAGAGCGCTACAAGTCAGAGGTTGCGAGTGGAGAATTCCCCACAAAAGACCACAGCTTCTAGTCCTCGTCCCAGTCTTTAGAGTCTTCCTCTCGAAGCTTTCTCGCTCTTTCGAAAATTACCTGCTCTGCGCGGACAGCCTCTTCGAATGTATCGAACGGTCCCAGACGATTTACCGCCAGGGATTTAGGACCAGTCTCTACCTGTCGCGTTTTTTGGTTGAACCAAAACTTCAACTCGTCGGCCATGAGTCCAAAGATACCGCTAGAGAAAAATAAGATAAGCGGAATGCCCGTAAATGCCAAAAGTCATCTTGTACCCGGAAAGCTCTCTCCGCAGAGGCCGGTACCGAGCCACATACCCAAGCCTGAGTACGTGGGCAAACAAGCCCCACAACCGCACGTATCGGGCGACCGCTACGACGATGAGACTGTTGGCAGGATTCGTGCTGCCTCAACGCTCGCCGCGACAGCCCTGAGGCTAATTCTGGACAGCGCGAAACCCGGAATGACCACCGACGAACTTGACCAGATTGGCCACGACTTTCTGGTCAGTAATGGGGCTTACCCTTCGACGTTGGGCTACAGAGGCTTCCCAAAGTCAATCTGCACATCGCTCAATGAAGTTATTTGCCACGGGATTCCTGACAACACCGTGATTCGTGATGGAGATTTGTTGAATGTCGACATCACCGCCTTCCTCGACGGTGTCCATGGGGACACGAATGGGAGCATCATTGTTGGCGAGGGTTCCGATGAGGCAATTCAGCTTGTTGAGCGCACAAGAGAGGCCATGCTCAGAGGAATCAAGGCCGCCCGTCCAGGTCGCCAGGTAAACGTCATTGGCAGGGCGATTGAGTCCTATGCGAAGAGGTTCGGTTACGGCGTCGTCAGAGACTTCACGGGGCACGGAGTCGGCACAAGCTTTCACACCGGTCTGATCATCCCTCACTACGATGCGCAGGAGTATTCAACTGTGATCGAGCCGGGGATGGTCTTCACGGTCGAGCCTATGATCACCCTCGGCGGCATTGACTGGGACATGTGGGAAGACGGCTGGACGGTAACAACGAAGGACAAATCGCTTACCGCCCAGTTTGAGCACACCATCTTCATCACCGAGTCCGGTCCAGAAATACTTACGGAGGTCAAGTGAGCAAGAAGGCGATCGGCATCGACATCGGTGGCACCGGCATCAAGGGTGCACTTGTCAACACCAAGTCGGGAGAGCTTCGCTCGGAAAGAGTAAAAGTCGCGACCCCCGATGGAGGAGAACCCGAAGCAATTGCACAACAAGTTGCCGACATGGTAGAAGCTGTTGAAGACAAGCCAGGTCGGCCACTCGGCATTTGCTTCCCAGCGGTCGTCAAACACGGAATCACTCAATCGGCGGCAAATGTGAGTGAGCGCTGGATTGGTCTGGATGCGGATGAGCTGTTCTCCACCACTTTGGGACGTCAGGTTCAGGTAATCAACGACGCTGATGCGGCCGGTATTGCCGAGGCAAAGTATGGGGCAGGAAAAAACCGCCAGGGCCTTACCGTAATGACAACCCTTGGCACCGGTATTGGCACGGCGCTCATCTATGACGGCGTGCTGGTTCCCAACGCAGAGCTTGGACATCTCGAAATTGAGGGCGTTGACTACGAAACTCAGGCATCTTTCGTTGCAATGGAGCGCGAGCAGCTGAGTTTTGCCCAGTGGGCTCGAAAGCTTCAGGTTTACTATTCGACCCTGGAGAGGCTTCTGACGCCGGATCTGTTCATCGTTGGTGGAGGTGTGAGCAAGTCCCATGAACAGTTCCTGCCACTGCTCGAGCTAAAGACAGAAATAGTTCCAGCCAAGCTTCAGAATTCGGCGGGAATCATCGGCGCCGCCGCTCTGGCTAAAAAAAGTGAATGATGGGCCGGCCGATACGCCGGGTTCTGTAGTGCTTTCGCACTGACGGTCATCTATCTCGGCTAACAATTGCTTGCTAGCTCTAGCAACCTACCCGAAGGCATTAGGCGAGCAGCCCTGCCTTCTGCTTGGTCTTGCTCCAGGTGAGGTTTACCTAGCCGGAAAAGTCACCTAATCCGCTGGTGGTCTCTTACACCACCGTTTCACCCTTACCCTTGCGGGCGGTCTTCTCTCTGTTGCACTATCTCTCGGGTTACCCCGGGTGGGCGTTACCCACCACCTCGCTCTGTGGAGCCCGGACGTTCCTCGACAATGTCGCGACCGTCTGGCCGACCCATCACGTAAAGCCTAGTTTCGGATGAGATGTTGGCAAGAGTTCAGGACAAAGACCTCGGCAAACCCCATGTCAAAAAAGCGATAGATGCTGATGCCACCGGGCGAGTAGTTGGTGTTGAAGTAGGCGTTCCTTGCACCCTTGAATGCAGCTGCAGCAAATGCTCTGGTGGGCATCATATGCGTAGCCACCGCCACCGACTTACCCCGGTTATCTTCAATAATCTCGTCCAGCGCGGACCAGACCCTATCCTGCATGTCCATCACAGATTCACCATTCGGCGGAGCAACATCCATTGACCCCCGCCATGACTTGACAAGCTCCAATTCATCGGTCTCAAGCTGAGCCATTTCAAGCATTTCCCAATCGCCAAAGCCAATCTCTTTGAGCCTGCTATCCGCTGTTAGCTCAAGCTTTGTTGTTGCGATTGCCTCGCCAGTCTGAGTAGTTCTAAGCATTGGCGAGTGATACACCCGGCTCAGCTCTGGAAGCCCAAACTCACTCAGCAAAATAGGCAACTGATCAGCGGCGGCCCGAGCCTCAAACAGGCCTAGCTCACTGAGTTCAGGGTCAGTGCCGTCCCCGCCTGATATGAGGTTTTTCTCGGTGTTTACCGTGTGGCCATGCCTCACCACCGCAATCGTGGTTGGTTCCTTTAGTTGGCGAGGCGCCCTTATGGAC
>Ga0181571_10004943_pt1 | contig 10010 bp, 7 predicted proteins | sample 101ome_17_FD_132440 | JGI IMG/M metagenome (GOLD analysis project Ga0181571, IMG submission 132440) | Coastal salt marsh microbial communities from the Groves Creek Marsh, Skidaway Island, Georgia - 101407AT metaG (megahit assembly) | ecosystem: Environmental > Aquatic > Marine > Intertidal zone...
ACGCCGTTTTACGGCGAGAGCGGTGGCCAAGTCGGTGACTGTGGTTTTATTCGTTCGGCTACTGCCACACTAGAGGTGCGTGATACGACCAAGACGCAGGGGCATCACTTGCATCACGTGCTGGTCACCGCGGGCACCCTAAATCTGGGTGATGCGGTAACGGCATCGGTGGACGCCGGGTTACGCCAGCGCATCCGTTTAAATCACTCGGCTACGCATCTATTACATGCTGCTTTGCGCCAGGTCTTGGGCGATCACGTAGCGCAGAAAGGGTCCCTGGTTGATTCTCAGCGGCTGCGTTTCGATTTTTCCCACCCTGAGGCTGTCAGCGCTGAGCAGCTCCAAACGATTACCACACTGGTCAATGACCAGATTAGAGCCAACACGCCGGTGTCCACTGAGACCATGTCTATGGATCAGGCGGTAGCGGCGGGTGCCATGGCACTGTTTGGCGAGAAGTATGGCGATGAAGTGCGGGTACTCGCCATGGGAACCGATGGGTTCTCGGTGGAGCTCTGTGGTGGAACCCATGCTGAGCGCACCGGTGATATTGGTTTATTCCTGATCACCGGCGAGGCGGGTGTCGCCGCCGGCGTTCGTCGTATTGAAGGGGTTACCGGTACCGGCGCTCTGGATTATGCCACTGAGGCATTCACTCGGGTGGCCCAGGTTGCCGATACGCTGAAAGCAACGCCGGCTAACGTGGTCGAAAAAGCTAGCGGCTTGCGCCAGGAAGCCCGTGATCTAGAAAAAGAAGTAGCTCGTCTGAAGCAAAAATTAGCCAGCTCATCAGGCGGCGATCTCACCCAGGATGCCGTCGACGTGGCGGGTATCAAAGTCTTGGCCGCGAGTATTGACGGGGCCGATACCGGCACGCTGCGCGACACGCTTGACCAATGCAAAAACAAGCTGGGTACGGCGGTGGTACTGTTGGCGGCGGTGGATGGCGATAAGATCAGCTTGGTGTCCGGTGTTACTGCTGATACCACGGACCGCATCAAGGCTGGCGATGTCATGAAAGAATTTGCGGGTCGCTTGGGCGGTAAAGGGGGTGGCCGACCTGATATGGCACAGGGCGGTGGAAGCGATACCGCCGCATTACCGGCTGCCTTGGCCGAGTTGCCACAGTGGGTGGCTGCACAGCTGGGCTGAATGCGCGGGCGGTAGTTCTACCGCCCTAACGACTTTAGTTTCAGCGCGTTCTTCGGTATATTTCGCGCCTTTTTTGGCACTTCTAAACTCTGACTATGGCGCTTATTGTCCAAAAATACGGTGGCACATCGGTGGGCTCAGTTGAGCGCATCGAGCATGTGGCTGACAAAGTCTCGGCATTTCGTAAAGAAGGCCATGACGTTGTGGTTGTTGTGTCAGCGATGTCAGGTGAAACCAATCGCTTGATTGGCCTGGCTCACGAGATTCAGGGCGAGCCCACTGCCCGTGAGATGGATGTGTTGGTCTCTACCGGTGAGCAGGTGACCACAGCATTGTTGAGTATGGCGTTGCACAAGCGCGGTCAAGACGCTCGATCCTACAACGGCGGTCAAGTTCGCATTGTCACCGACAGCGCCCACACCAAGGCACGTATTCAGCGCATTGATGACGCCAAAATGCGTGCTGATTTAGACGCTGGCCGCGTCGTGGTGGTTGCCGGTTTCCAGGGTGTCGATGAGGCAGGCAATATTACTACTTTAGGGCGCGGCGGTTCTGACACGACTGCCGTGGCCTTGGCGGCGGCGTTGAAAGCCGATGAATGCCAGATCTACACCGATGTCGACGGTGTCTACACTACTGACCCCCGAGTGGTGGATGGTGCCCGTCGACTTGAGAAAATTACCTTTGAAGAAATGCTGGAAATGGCCAGCATGGGGTCCAAAGTGCTGCAGATTCGGTCGGTGGAATTTGCCGGCAAGTACGCGGTGCCACTGCGCGTGCTGAGCACCTTTAAAGATGGCCCCGGTACGCTAATCACCATGGAGGAAGACGACGTGGAAGCTCCCGCTATTGCCGGTATCGCTTTCAACCGCGATGAAGCCAAGCTGACTGTGTTGGGTGTGCCCGACACACCCGGAGTGGCGTACAAGATTCTTGGTCCGGTGGGCGAGGCCAATATTGAGGTTGATGTCATTCTGCAGAACACCGGTGAACACGGTAAGACTGACTTTACTTTCACTGTGGCCCGTGGTGATTTGAGTCGTGCTAAGCAAGCGCTGGAGCAAACAGTTCAGGAGCTTGGAGCTCAGGAGCTGCGAGCTGATGACAAGATCGCTAAAGTGTCAGTAGTGGGTGTGGGTATGCGTTCGCATGCTGGCGTGGCGTCTAAGATGTTCAAAGCTCTGGCAGATGTAGGCGTTAACATACAGATGATTAGCACCTCAGAAATTAAGATTTCGGTAATCATTGAAGAGAAGTTTCTCGAGTTGGCAGTGCGAACGTTACACTCGGCATTTGAATTGGACGCTGATATCGAGCCTGTCGAGGGCTGAGATTGTCAGAACGGGCTGATCAGCCCATGCGCAACAAGGATGTGAGCGATGCTGATATTGACACGACGGGTCGGGGAGTCCCTGATCATAGGTGATAATGTCACCCTGACGGTTCTGGGTGTGAAGGGCAATCAAGTGCGAGTAGGTGTGGACGCACCGCGCGATGTAACAGTGCATCGCGAGGAGATTGCCAAGCGAGATGATGCTGGTGAGGCATCGGCGAGTTCAAAGTCTAGCGAAAACGACTAAGCTTCTGATTCAAGATTGCCGACGCCTGTGGTAGTCTGCGGGCCTTGCGAGACGCGCAGCGTCGAGTAACGCGCTCCCCGGGAGCGTCGAAGAGATTAAAGCGAGTCTACGGATTTCGTTAACAGCTTGGAGAAGTGGCCGAGTGGCTGACCGAGCGGTCGAAGACCGCGGGAGATCGCCGGAGGCACGACGGCGACCCGGAGGGCGAGACGCGCAGCGTCGAGTAACGCGCTCCCCGGGAGCGTCGGAGAGATCAAAGCGAATCTACGGATTTCGTTGACAGTTTGGAGAAGTGGCCGAGTGGCTGAAGGCGCTCCCCTGCTAAGGGAGTATACGTTAATAGCGTATCGAGGGTTCGAATCCCTCCTTCTCCGCCATAAACGCAGAGCCCGCCTAGTGCGGGCTTTGTCGTTTATGGTGGCAAGTGAGGTTTGATGAGACCCCTAGGTTCGACCAAATGCGACCACAGGAGCATCTGGTACCGAGCCGCGCGAGCGGCGAAGCCCGCAGGGCCAATACAGCCCAAAGGCTGTATTGGGTAATCCCTCCTTCTCCGTCATCACACTTGACTGCCCCACGGGCCAACCCTCTGGCATCATATGCCTATGGCAGAACTCAGCACTCCTAACGACTTCAACAAGGCTCCGGCTACCGCTGGGTCAGCACCGCGTTATATCCCGCACTTAATTGAGCCCGCCGTGCTCAACATGGGCTTGTCTCGTATGTCTCACTGGTTAGATGTAGAAACCGATCTCGCTCATTGGTCTAAACATAAACAAGCCTGTCGAGCGGCATGGGGCGAGCGCGTTTATCAGGTACTGCCCGAGGCACTTGACGCGTCGGTAGAGTTTGCCGAGCTCATAGCAAGCCAATCCAACGCAGCCATCATCCAAGAACAATTGCATGAGTGTATTCCTGAACAGCGGTTATGGCAGGCGTCTTTGTCGGTGCCGGAGGATTTGGTGGTAATGCTGCCAGGCACGCCAAGCTATCGCCTAATGGCGGCGAGTCTTTGCAGTCCTAGCCATTGGCGATTGGAAGAGAAAATCGGCAAACCGCTTCGTGCTGTTCACGATCCCATACCCGATATTCATCTGGCGTTAAGTGACCGCATTGATCGTTTCTTCGATCATATAAAGCCTGATCACCCGGTTGAGCGTTTTAATTGGTCGGTGCAGCGGGGAGATGCCTTACATGCATTGCCTGTTCATGAGGAGCTCGATCAGCAAGCGGGCGAGCAAATGTTTTACCGTGTCGAGAGACAAACCTTATTGCGTTTGCCCAAAACCGGAGCGGTGGCGTTTACCATTCGGGTTTATCTTGACCCGCTAGAGTCCTTATTGAATGTACCCGGGGCCATGCCAGCTCTTTTGACGGCGATTGATAACACGCCGCCGCCGTTAGCTCACTACAAAGGCTTTGATGTGATAGCGCCGATACTGAAACGTTATCGGTCTAAAGTAAATTAACGCGCTTAATAGTTTTGGGGCGCTTCAGGTAGTCATTTTATGACCGCTCTATTCGTAGCGAGGTAGTCTAACGAAAAGAAGGTCTTGAGACCTTTTTTAAGCTTGCAGATCCACCGGTAAGATTACGGGGTTTGCTGCTCGAGTTGCTCGATGACTTCAGCGCGGTAAGGCGGGCAGCAGCCCATGCGGCCAACGTTAATCGCGGCGGCGATACCGGCAAATTGGAGTGCTGTTTTTTGTTGCTCAATGTTTAGCATCAGGAATTTATCTGAAGATTGAGCGCAGCTTAGAAGCTGAGATAAAAACGCGGCGTGAAATGTATCACCCGCACCCACGGTATCCCCTGGGTTGTGAACGACTTGCCCAGAAGCATGCGTCCAACCGGTACTAGACAGTAGGCTGGCACCCTCGGCGCCGCGGGTAAGTATCAGCAGCCCACCCGACATTTCGCCATAAAACCACTCAGCTACACTGTTGGCGTCTGCGCCTAATTCAAAAGCGGCTAAGTCCTCGTCACTGGCCTTTACAATATCGACCAGGGGTAACAGCGATCGTACGCCCGATAAATATCGCTCACGATCAATACTGCCCTTGAGACGAATATTTAAATCGATGCTAATGGGTATGCCTTTGTCTCGCAGGTTTTGAAATAACCCACGTATTTTGGGCAACTGGCTGGGTGTGATGGCCAAAGACCCGGTATGAAAAAGGCTTAGGTTGTCAGGGAGAAGCGCGAGCAGTTCATCGAGCTCAATGTCCTTGTCGGCGACGCCCTCCCGATAAAGCCTATAGTTTGCTTGGCCTAGGCTATCGATCTTCACCAGAGCCAGAGATGTGGGCCATGTCGAGCGGCGTTCTAGCGGTAGCGTCACGCCCTCAGCAGTGAGGGCAGCGTAAAGTTGATCACCGAAGCCGTCATCTGATAGCGGCGACAGATAGTGAACCGATTCACCCTGGCGGGCTAATGCAATAGCGACATTGTAGGGCGATCCACCCAAGTGGGCATGAAAAGCCCCTTCATCGGTGGCGATTAAATCAACCAGTGCTTCGCCGAGTACCGCTACTGTCATGGTTGATATCTCCCGTAATCCGCGAAGTTTTTTCCAGGCTAAAGGCGGTTAGGCAGTCTCGGCCAATGCTGGTGGCACCATGGCGCCAACGGTGTGCGTCATGGGTTTTCCTGCCACCGTGCCGGTGATGATGGCACTTCGGTTGATGAGATCAACGACAAGACGGGCTGAGTTATCGCCTTGGAGCCAGCTTAGTGACAGCGTTTTGTCATCGGAATCGTCTACCGTAAATTCGCCATTAAATACAGGCAGTTCGTTGCGTAGACGAATCAAGGCCATGAGCTCTTGTACCACTGGACGATTGAGTGCCTGCTCTATCTCAGTTTCGTTGTAGTAATGGCGATTGATATCACGACCGGTATCCGTCTCTTTCACCAGTGCCAAATCATTCACACCCGCCAGTAAGCCCACATAGTAGACCTGGGGTGTACCCGGGGCAAAAAATTGGATGGCGCGAGCAATGAGATAGTCTGTGTCGTTTCCACCCAAGGCGTCATAGTAAGTGGAGTTGACTTGGTAAATATCCAAGTTTGATGCCGATTCGCCACTGGCCTCTCGACTCTGGCCCTGGGTTTTGTCGTGGATGGTTTCTACAAGGGCGTCAATTTGTGCTTCATTGAGAAGTCCCGGACGGTCTTCGCTGGGTCCGGCATCGACAATACCAATGCCGTCATGGGTATCGAGTACCGTCACGCAATTACGTGGTGCGATACTAAGCCAATGTTTTAATGGCGACGAATCATTCTGGTACAGGGTATGCAATACCAGTGGGGGTAGAGCGAAGTCATATACGCGGCCGACTCGCTTCGCAATCTCGCACTGCACTTCGTAATGGGAGTGAATTTCCACCAGGGTTTCTATACCCAATGAAGATGCGGTATCAGACAATTCCGCGATGAATTCAAAAGTTTCCGGCAACATAAAGCATGAAGTGCCCGCGCGTTTTATGGCATAGCCCGCGGCATCCAGACGGACTTCTTTCACGCCGGCATCGGCAAACTGATGCAGTATCGCTTCCAAGTACGACTTACCCGCCGGATGCTCTACATTGATATCCAGTTGATTGGCGCTAAATGTGGTCCAGAACTCGTAGCTTTGGCCATTATCCAGTGTGATTGTTGTGAACGGAGCACCCGGTCGGGGCCGGTAGATACGGGCGCACTGATTGGCCAGCGCATATTTGGACAGATCTTTAAAGACGCTGTCCTTACGCAGAAACAACGGCCAATGCGCCGATGTATCGCCCTGCGTGCGCACATCAAGAAAGGCGGCCGATTGCGCGGAGACATGGTTCGCAATTAGATCAGCCATCACCGAGTGATTTTCGGCAATAGCCCCAATGCTTTCCCAGTCGCCAATGCGACTATCGACAGCCAAGTGATCAATGGGATCAAAACCCGCATCCTCGCCGTCGATGGGATCAAAAAACGGCAAGATGTGAACGCCGGTAAACAAGCCTGCGAGGGGGCCTTCAAGGAGCCTACGCAGCTCGCTTAGGTTGCTACCCAGTCGATTGGCGTAAGTAATCAAGGAAACCATGTATGTTTACCCTAGTGGCTATTGTTATCTGCCGTTAACTGCCCAAATAGCGTTGAAGCCAAGCAGTTGCTGAAATCCCTTAAAAGTTGCGAATAACACTTGTCAGCCGCGCGAGGGTAGCTTATCTTACAATCGATTGCACGAAATTTCGGTGCAGAGTCGTAAGAATGTGAGGCTGGTTGTGGCCCAAGACACCCCGATAATGATAAGCAGCTTGCAGGACTTGGCCGATTTGGCTGGGGTGTCACGGGCAACCGCGTCACGGGCGCTTAGCGATAACCCGCGGATTAGCCAAAAGACCCGAGATCGGGTTCAAGCGCTGGCACAAACCCATGGCTATGTGGTCAACCGACGAGCCCGAGACCTACGACTGCAGCGCACCAGTATTATCTCTGTTGTTTTCATGCTGGACATGCGTTCCAAGCAGCACATGTCTGATTTGTTCTTCATGGAGATGTTAGGCGCGATAGCCGATGCCTCCAGTGATCGAGATTACGACTTGCTGCTTACCCATGCGCCGGAGTCGGGCGACATGGATACGGCTGTCAACAATATCTTGCAACGCTCTGACGGCGTGATCTTTGTGGGGCAGGAAAAGCGACATCATCAGTTAAACGCTATCGCGGAGCGAGGGCACCCCATTATGGTCTGGGGACAGAGGGTGCCGGGCAAGCGCTATCCTGTTGTGGGATCGGATAATTTCGAAGGGGGACGGGCAGTTACGCTCGAATTGCTTGATCACGGGCGGTCCCGAATTGCCTTTTTCGGGGGCATCGATAACCCGGAATTAGCAGCACGTTTTTCCGGATACCAAGCAGCCTTGCAGGAGCGCGGGTTGGCATTCGACCCTCAGCTGCACTTTGATGTGCCTTTCAGTATGGACGAAGCGGAGGCAGCTATTGCCCACTTGTTAGAGCAGCGCTCCGACTTCGATGCTGTTGTCTGCCTATCGGATGTGATGGCCATGGCGACCATTGGTGCTTTGCAGGGGTTCGGTTTGAGAGTGCCCGACGACGTGGCGGTAACCGGGTACGATAATATTAGCCTCTCGGCTTTTGGTAGGCCCGCATTAACCACGGTAAGCCAGAGTATTGGTATGGCCGGTGAGGCGCTGGTGGATGGCCTGCTGGCGCGGATGCGAGGTGAATCCGTGCCCGATATTACCCTGCCTGCCCAGCTTGTGGTTCGAGATAGCAGCCGCGCACCGTGAATCGGCAGCTGCCGTTGCCCGGCCCCATTCCCTCTTAAAAAAACTATTTTTATTCCAATTTAAGCTAGATTCCGGCACGCGTTTGTCGACTTACACGGTTGACATGCAACCGATTGCGCAATAATCTGCAATCGGTTGCACAAATAATGAGCCGAGCAAGCCTTAATCGCTCGGAAACATAAACCAAAAATTACTCCCCAAGCACAGGACATCCATAGCCATGAAAAGAAATCAATTCTTTACTCCCGCGTTGCTATCTGTCGCTGTGGCGACAGCCATTCAGCCCTCGTTTGCCCAAGCGCAGAACGAGACGCTCGAAGAAGTTATCGTCACTGGCACACGTGGCGCTTTAATGCGCGCGCAAGACGTTAAGATGGACGAGAACTCCATCGTTGAAGCATTGTCGGCAGAAGACATCGGTAAGCTTCCCGACACTTCTATCGCTGAGTCACTGGCGCGACTGCCTGGTTTGGCGGGTGAGCGAGTTAATGGCCGTACTTCGGGTATTGCTATTCGCGGTTTTAAAGAAGACTTCACAGGTACGTCATTAAACGGCCGCGAATTGATAGGTATTGGTGATAACCGTGGTGTTGAGTACGACCTGTACCCGTCAGAGATCATGACCGGTGCTGTGGTTTACAAGTCCACCGATGCTACCCAGATGGTACAGGGCATTGGTGGCTCAGTTGATTTGCGTACGGTTCGTCCGCTCGATGCGGGCGACACCTTTACGCTGAACTACATCTACGAGATGAATGAGCGCTCATCGGACAACCCCGACGTTGACGATACCGGTAGCCGTTATGCCGTGGCGTTCAGCAAGTCGCTGATGGATGACAAGCTGGGCGTAGCTTTGGCTTACGCCGATACCGAAACCCCTAACAACCAGCGTAAATACGGTGTATGGGGTTATGGTGACAACGGCAGTGGTCAGTTACTGCCCTACGGTAATGACACCAACGTTCAGGGCACCGTGCTCGAGCGCGAGACCTTCTCTGGTATCGTGCAGTTCCGACCCAACGAAACCATCGATATCGTTGTCGACTACTTAGACATCGATTACTCAGACTCGGGCATGTTGCGTGGGTTTATCGAGCCCTTCTCCTTTGCCAACGTGCAAGGTTCGGGTTACGACGTGAGCGGTGACCAAATCAATGCCAACCCTGTGCTGCGTACTGACCCCATTAACAAAGAAGGTCAACTGCAGACCTTCGGTTTGAACATTAAGTGGAACGCTACCGACAACCTGTCCGTCATGTTTGACTACGCCGATAGCGAAGCCGATAAGTTCGACCAGCGCGCTGAGTCTTATGCTGGTTTGGCTCGCTCCGGTACTCTCGACAGTGCACAGTTGACCGGAACCCGCAGTTTTCAAATGAGCCAGGGCGGTATTTACTTCACTGGTCAGTCAGGTCTTGAGGCGTTTTCTGATCCCAGCATGTTGCAATTGACTGGCCCGCAGGTTTGGGGTGGCGGCATGGCCTCTATTGCCGATCAGTTTGAAACCGATGTGCTACAAGCTAATGGCGAGCCCTTCAGCTACCTGAACGCGCAAGACGGCTTCAATAACTTGGCCACGTTCCGCGAAGAGCTGACCACGACACGCTTGGAGCTGGAATACACCATGGAAGATAGCTTTATCACTTCTGTGGTTGTGGGTGGTAACTACTCTGATCGTTACAAAGACAAAGTTAACACTGGACAATTTGTGACCACGACGGCGTATCCGTTTAGTGACGCGATCCCCTCTAACTACGTAGTGGGCTTGGCTGATCTTACTTGGGCCGGTCTGGGTAAAGTTGTCGCTTATGACGGCAATGCGCCCTACAACGATGGCACGTATGTTCGCAACGATGCGGGTGCACTCGAGCCCGATCGTCTTGGCGACACCTACATTGTTGAAGAAGAAGTCACCACGATTTACGCCAAGTTGAACTTCGAAACTGAGCTGGCCGGGATGCGTCTGTTCGGTAACGTCGGTCTGCAGTAT
>Ga0181571_10004952_pt1 | contig 9995 bp, 6 predicted proteins | sample 101ome_17_FD_132440 | JGI IMG/M metagenome (GOLD analysis project Ga0181571, IMG submission 132440) | Coastal salt marsh microbial communities from the Groves Creek Marsh, Skidaway Island, Georgia - 101407AT metaG (megahit assembly) | ecosystem: Environmental > Aquatic > Marine > Intertidal zone...
AAAACGATCCGGACGGACGTGGAACAGAGCGACTGCGTGCGAGGTCCAGCGTGACCGGCCGATTCACCGAGCGCTGATCGAGCGCCCACCGAGGTTCTTCGAACCCTCGAGAAACATTTCGACGACACGTCTTGGAGCACCAACAGCTCCCGCGAAAGAGAACACACGGATCAGCTCGTCGAGTCGTAGTCGTAAGTTGAATCCTGTCAGGCACCGAGCAGCAGACGACCCTGGCGAACGTCATCGAGATTTTCGTCCGACCGAGAGTTCGTTCCTTAACTCGAGCCCCGACGACTCGCACGCTCCGACTCCCTCACTCGCGCCCCGTCGTCAGTCAGGAGCACCAAATCATGGAGAACCACCAGCCCACCTCGCCTCCTCTTTGCGCTGCAGGATGCGGCTTCTTCGGCAACCCTGCCACCCACGACCTCTGTAGCAAGTGCTACAAGGAGAAAGTGCGAGCCACAGAGCCTACAGCCCCTCCTCCGGCCCCCCAGACCGCCCCACCGGCGCCCGTCGTGGCCGAGCCGGCCGTCCAACCGGCCGCCCCAGTCGCCCCAGTCGCCCCAGTCGCCCCAGTCGCCCCAGTCGCCCCAGTCGCCCCAGTCGCTCCAGTCGCCCCAGTCGCTCCAGTCGCTCCAGTCGCTCCAGTCGCTCCAGTCGCTCCAGTCGCTCCAGTCGCTCCAGTCGCTCCAGTCGCTTCAGTCGCCCCCGCAGCGGAGCTGCCGACGACCACTGACGACGCCAAGGACGCTCTTGGTGTTGCCGAGGGCGCAGTCGCGGTCGCCGTGAACGACCAGCAGCAGGACGAGCCAGAGGGACCGCCCGTCCAGAAGAATCGCAGCAGGTGCTTTGCCTGCAACAAGAAGGTTGGCCTGCTGGGATTCGACTGCAAATGCGGCTACGTGTTCTGCTCGTCTCATAGACACGCGACATCGGGCGAAAAGGTGGACTCGGGCCACAAGTGCACTTTTGGATGGCAGGACTTTGACAGGAAGCTCCTGGCCGATTCCATGGAAGTCGTCGCGCCAAAGAAGCTCGACAAGCTCTGAGCATCTCTCGGCGTACGTTTCGAGACGAACGTTCGTCTTTCTATCTCTTGTACCATTTCCCGCCACTCGGCGCGTCACTCCGTCGACGTCGATCACTCTTTGTTGAAACGTCTTTCATTCGAATTCAATTAGTGCAGAGTGTCCACCAACCACAAATCAGACGTGTAATTTAGACCATCAATCACGCATACGGTCGCACGACGGCGATGAGGTCGGCGGTCTCCCGAAGGCTGTCGACGTCGTCGACCAGTTCGCCGGCCCGTCTCACAAACTCTTCGATGTCTAGGCGCAGCTGGGCGGCCATCATGCGCGAGACCTTGCTCGACATACCATCGTCTTGCTCGTCTTTCTCCTTCTCCTTCTCCTTCCTCGACCGCAGTTTCTTCAGCGACTCCTCCGTCCGCGTGGCCGTCAGGAGCGTTTCCTGCGCCACGACGCGGAACTGGATCGCCACTTTCGAGACGACGTCCTTGCAGATAATCAACTTGATGCCCGAACATCCCTCCCCGGAATCGCCGCCGCCGAGCGACCCGTTGGCGTCGAAAAATTGGTGCAGTGGCCGCAGGATGGCCGACGCATAGTGCGACGCGGCCGTCGGCGTCCTGGAGGTCATCCTCAGGGCGGCCAGGATGCCCCGAATCTGGCCGAGACACTCCACGCACGTAGATGCAATGCCAATCGCGATAATATCGAGCAACCCCTTTGCTTTGGCCAGCAGCAGGGCCTCGGACTCGCGATACGCGCCAAAGACCATGTTGGCCACGTTGACGTCCGCGATCGTCCGGCACACGTCCTCCTTCAGCACTACCGTCGCGTTCATGGACGTTAACTGGGTGTAGAGGAGCGCCAAAGCGTTCGGATCGACGCCCGAGTCGGCCTCGGCGCCCCGCGCCACCTCGCCGACCCAGTCGATGAACCGCCCAAAGACCTGCAGCTGCAGTCGAATCAGCTTGTCCGCGATGGGCGGCAAGAAGACGTCCGAGGCCATGCACGATCGCATGGTCGCAACGCAAGACGCGATGGGCTCCGCGATGTCTGCATTCTCCCCAGAGACGCCTGTGCTGCCGCCTCGTGCGGCGCCTCCCGATGACGACAGGAAGGTCTGCGCATTCGGCAGACTGTTCTCGTAGGCCGATGCGATATCCTGGAACCTCAGGGAGAAGTACGCCGCCACGTTCCACTTGGAACGGTTCGCTCTCCGGGCCGCGCTGCCCTTGAAGCGGGCCAGCTGGTCCTTGGACGTGCAAAGGGACTCCAGGTCGTCCACGATGAAGGCATCCAGGGCCGTGTACGTCTGATGAAACTCTGCCGGGTTTCCGGGGCTGTAAATGGTCGGAAAGCGCGCCTCCAGGGCAGCGACGACCTCGGGCAGCACCGAGCCTCCGACAAAGTCAAACGGCAGTGCCGAGCCGCACATCGACGTCGCGGCCTCCAAAAACTGCCACACGTCCCTCTTGAGAACGGCGCGGATCCGTTCCAGCATTTCAGATGGGGACGACGCGGTTGTTGCGGTTGTTGTCGTTATCGTCGAGGTCGCTCTCCGGACCGCGTCCGAGATCGTGTGCCGCCGGACCACCCTCTCTGCAGTCTCCGTGCACCCGATCGTCGAAAATGCGTGCAGAAGCATGCCGAACGCCGATGGATCCTGCTCGTCCAGCACCGTCACGAGCGCCGACTCGAGCTTGGCCTCGATGGTCGCCTTGAGGGCCGCGGCCTGCGAGGTGTCCATGTCAGTATCCACCTCGTTCACGCGCAGCACGTACAAAAGCCTCCCCAACTCGCCACAGACGCGGTCCAGATTCTTGCACAGCTCTTCCACCGGCTGCTGCTGCTTCCTCGGGCCCTCCCGGTCGGCCTCCAGGGACCGCACGAGCCCCTCCACGTTCGCCAGCGACTGCGCGGCGCTCTTGCGCAGCTCGAGCGAGTTACGAAGCTCAGAAATGTGCTGTCGGCGCCGCATTGCCTCCTTGAGGGACGTCGAATGACCCAGCAGCTTGATGCGCACCTGCTCGATGTCGGCCTGGGCCGCCCCGAGCGGCGCCTCGAGCTCCTGGATGGCCTGATCGACCGACACCAACCGTCGAGAGAGGTTTGCAAACTCGTCATAGTCCTCGTTCACGAGCTGCACGAGCTTGCTCCGCATTTCCTCCGCGTACTCCAGCAGCCTCGCGCGCAGCGTGTCGAGCGGGACGTAGCGGAGCAGGTCGTCCGCGTACGAGTCGACAGAGAAGTCGGCGTTGCTCGGATCGAACTCATTCTCATCGAACCACACGGTCGATGCCGTGTTCCAGTTGATCTGTTTCGTGCGTTGTTGTTCCGTGTCCGTCATCTCTCGACTCGCTTCGTTGATCCCGATCCCGGTCCCGACGACGGAGCTAGATATCCGGCTTGCTACCTCCGCACCCCGTCTCTAGCACGGTCTCACTCTCGAGTGATTGATGATGCGTGTTTGTGTGTGCTCCACCCTACACACTGTGATTTTTCTTTCTCCAATTTTTTGTCGTCGGATGGTCGACTCGAGTCGAGACTCGACGAGCCCCTGCCATTGCCATTGATGATCATCCACAAGGCAGATCAGCACAACAGCCGACCGACACCTTCGCCCGGCTAGGAGGCCCGCATGTCCAACCCCTGTCCTTTGTTCGACTGCAACCTCGGTGACGATCGAATGAGGGCAACAGCAGCAGCAGCGGCCATAGCTGCTGCCCAGCTGACCGAGGCTGTCACCATGAAACACGTCCCGCGGGCCAAATTCTCGCTCCTCGCCGACAGGCTCTTCTCGGCCTTCTCGTTCCGTGACGACGACGTGCCGCTCGGGAGCGAGCTTTCCCTGGAGTTTGACGGCCAGCCCGTCGACGTGCGGGTCGCCAACGGACACGTCCAGGGCCTGTCGATCAGAGTGGACGGATGCGAGAGGTCGAGCGGCGGGAACATTGCAACAGTCGAACTGGAGTCCGTGGGCGAAGCGCCTGGGGACCGAACGAGGTACGTGGTGCGGCTGGCGGGCTCCGTTGCGGGCACCGTTGCGGGCTCTGCTGGTGCGGGATCTGGTGGCGCGTCGCCCTGCGTCCGCGCAGAAGTGCCGCCGCGGTACTTCGGGCTGCGCATCGTCACGGGCGGTGACGTGGATATCTCTGCAGGCATCAGGGAGGCCCGCGACGTGTCGATCCACACTCGAGGTGGCACCATCACGTCGACTGCGAGCATCACGACAGAAGGCCTTCGGTTGTCGTCCGGGGGTGGCTCGATCCACGCAGCGCAGGTGATGGCGAACAACGCCGTTGTCGACGCAGATTCGCTCGCAGACGCTCCCGAAGAAAACCGCGCCCGCGGGGCCGTTCACGTCGGCCGTGCGTCGTGCCTGCACTTTGACTGCCGGGGAGGGGAGGTGCGGATCGAAAGTCTCATCTCGAGCGCGGCCGACGTCCGTGGCAGCACGATCGAGGTTGATAACGCCAACACATTGGACGGAGCGGCCGCACTCTGCCTTCGAGGGGCGCCGTCAGGTGGCTCCCGGTCGCCGTCGCTCCGACTCGGCGGCGTGGACGGATCGATCGTCCTGGACGACGACGGCCGGGGATCCGAGATAGAGGTCCAGTTGAACAGCAGCGCGAGGCAAATCGAGTTCCGGACGTGCGAGGCGACGACAGTCGCGTGCTTCAAGCCCGCCGAGCTGCGTCTCGTGGTCGGCGACGAGGAGGAGGCCGGGGGTGGCGATCTGTGTAGGGTCGTCGGCGGGGAAGGGAAGCGCGTGACCGTCGTCGATCGCTCGTGGCGCGAGCGGTTCGAGGAAAAGTACAGACGTCCTTCATGGCCCCCTACCACCTCGATGCCGACGTCCAATCCGAGCGGATGAACCGGACCTGGAAGGACATGCTGCGCGCTTTCGCCCCACGAGAGGCGCGGGGATCTGCTGCTGCCGGCCATCCAGCACGCGTTCAACTCGAGCGTGCACGCAGCAGCGTGCACGCTCAATTGATCTCGAAACCTGCACCGTCTCCTGCTGCAATTGTCCAGTCGCAGCTCTTTTACACCATACATCATCAGCCGAGTTCGGTTCGGGCAATCATGGCCGAATCGGACGAAATGCCCTTGAAAACTGAAGAAATTCTGGTGCGTCCGCTCGCCCCTTGACCTCGTCGCGCGCTTCTTCACGCACCTTACGTCAATTGTGATGGCTCTCTCTCTCCTCTCCGGCGCTCGACGCCCTTCGCGTATCTACGACTCCCTCCCCCACAAGAGTCAACTCACCACCACGACTCTCGCCACAGGAAACTGAGGCTGCGCGGACGGATGCCGTCGCCCAGACAGCCGAGGAGAGTACCGCGCTCCTCCTCCAAGATCTCGCGGAGAACCCCGTCGAGAAGACCGAGGCCGGCGTCACGCGCGTGCGGCGGTCGGCACGGCCACGGAAGCGCAAGGTAGACAACGATTTTGTGACGAACCTGGAGCACTTGGACTATTTGCCGAACCACCAGATAAAAAATACGGCGCCCAAGTCAGGAAGAAAGCCGGGGAAAAGAGACGTGGCTCCTCTCGCGTATTATACGGATCAATATGGTCATCAGCCGCAGCTCGGCCAACCGTATCCTCATCCCTTCGCCCCCCCACCCCAGCCCCAGGCCTTCGGGCAGCCCTACGGACAGCCGTACCCCCAACCGTATCCTCAACCGTACGGTCAGCCGTACCCACCCCAGCCGTATGGGCAGCCGTTTCCCCAACAGTACGCCGATATGTACGCCCAGGCGTATGCCCAACACGCTCAACTCGTCCAATTCGCCCAACACGCCCAATCTGCCCAGCGGGATCAACGAGCTCAACAAACCCAGCCCGGTGGACCCCCTGTCCGTCAACCGACGTACCCACCAATGCCTGCGCCGGGCCCGTACGATGCCATGCAGCCGCGGCCGGAGCTCACGGGGCCTCCTCAGCTCACGGGGCCTCCTCAGCTCACGAAGTCCCGAGACACACAGCAGACCCTAAAGCCGCGGCCTCCGCATCCACTGTTGGTCAAGCCGTTCCGGCCAGAGTCGCTTCAGTTCGAGTCCAAGGGCATGTCGTCGCTGCACGGATCCAAGGACATGCTGAGTCCCGAGATGTTGGTCGCAATCCTCAGCGGCGCCCTGCAGTCGGGTCAGATCGGCAGCGGAACTGCGCCACGGAACGAGACCCCGTTCAAACCGTTCAGCGCCCCGAGCCCGTCGGACGAAAATGGGCCGGACCTCAGGCAGCTCGCGCTGATCGTCCAGATGGCCGAGAGCATGAAATGATCATATGTATAATATTATTCGCACAAATTTATTCAATGGAAATATCTCGGACGGCGCGGCACGTGGCCGCGAGCTTGTCGCGGTCGATGCCGAGCTGCTGCGCGAGGCGATCTTGGAAGCCGGTGGACTGCTGGAGGAACGACTGGAGCAGGTCGCCGTCGACGAGTCCCTGGTCAAAGAGAGACGGGGGCGTATCGTAGAACGTTGCGCCTTGGAGGGGCAGAAGGCTCTTCTGGTAGCGGCGACGGAACGCCAGGGGGTTGAGTCCGGCCGTGTTTGCGACGGACGAGGCCAGGGCTTTGGACAGCGGTTCGATGGCGGCAAGCGCCTGGTCCGTGGCCTCGTCTTGGGTCAGGGGCATGACGACATGCATTCCTCCCCGGTCGGTAACGCAGACGGCCCCTGACGCCTTGGACGATCGCGACGACCTGTCGGCTCGGTACTGCATCGGGGCACGGAGCATGTACGAAATGCCCTTTCCGACGTGCAAGGCGCCCCAGTTGTCCAGTTTCTGGCCCTTCCAACTCTTCGGGTCGTTGGGAGTGTACGTGAAGGCCCGAACGTTGCCCTCGCCGTCGGCCATGATGATGTGCAGGGACGACCCGGCGATCACAAACTGGCACGACCGCACACAGGCCGCCCCGAAGTCCTTGGCCAGCGGCATGATCTGTTTTCCCTGGTCCTTGTACCTGAGGAACTGGACGCTGTGCTGGGCGTCGCCCGCGAGGATGAAGTTCTTGACCACGTTGAGGGACGTGATGAGCGACGGGCCCTCGAAAAAGGCAGACCGCTGCAGCGTGAACTTGTCCTGGGCAGACTTGAGGATGCACGTCTCCAGGCGGTTTCCCGTGGAAAGCAACAGGTATCCCTCGACTGACGAGATATTGGTGATGGGTCCCTTGAACTCGCGGTGGAAGACGATGTTGCCGCCCCAGGCGCCGTCGTTGCCCTTGACCACCTCGACCAGGATGACCCGCCCGCTGCAGGGGTAGTCCTCGCCGGCCGAGAACGAGGTTCCGATTGCCAGCATGGGGATCGTCGCATCGGACGTTTGGTCTTTCAGGTGGACGGCCGTCACGCAGAGGCTGCGCTCTCCCGGGAGCAGCTGGTGCATCCAGAGCACCTTCCAGGACGTGGGGCTCACGAGGCGCACCTCGTGGCTATCCATGCGGCCGTCCGCAGACATCTCAAGGCCCGCCAGTGCGTACGAATACGCGGCCTGCGCCTCGCTCTCGCCGTCCTCGGACAGGAAATCGCGGCGCGGCCCAGCTGCCGACACCACGAGCACAATCAGCTAGGCCTCGGGGTAGTACGCGCAGTCAATCGGAACTGACTTGATTCCCAGCTTCCTTCGAGGCCACTGGGCGTCCAGTTTCATCCGCGGAGCGAAGTTGGCGATCACCAGGCCGTCGCCTGTGGCGGCCAAAAAGCCGTGCGGGCAGTTCTCGTTGTTGAACGGGGCAAAGCTCGAGACGCTTCCCGCCAGGGCCGACGTGCTCTCGTGCACGTATACGCTCCCCCTATGGACGATTAGCCACGTCGGTTCGTCGCCCGTGACGAAGAAACCGGCGTACGGCAGGTCCTCGCCGATCCGCTCAAAGGCGTGGAGACGGCGTCCGGACGGCCTCGACGTCAGCACTGGGAGCGACAAGCGCAGGCGCTTGAGCCTCAGCGAGAGCGAAGGAGTCATACCGGCCGATGGATCTGGATTCCGGGAAGTATCCGCTCCCGAGGACGACGCCCGCGTCGAAAACATGCCGTAGCAGAAGACGGCGCCCGCGTCGTTGACCGCCAGCAGGAGCGGGTGGCTCGTGTTGTCGAAGCAGGCCACCTTGATGTCGACGACGTGCCGAGGCGTCCATGACACAACGTCGTCCGATTCGCGCGCGACCACGTTCACGCCCGACGCCAGGCCGTTGCTGGACCACAGCGGCTCGAGTTCCGGCACCGTGCCTTCGCTGCCTTTGCCACTGCCGGCGGCCTTCGTCGTGGCCTTCGCCTTCGCCTTCGCCCCCTTCTTGGGCGCTTTTGAATCCGTCCCAGAGGTGTCATCTGCAGGAACATCGCAGACCAAAAGCTCGCCGTTATCGTAGCAAATCCACACGTACGTGGCGTCCTCTCCGGTCCCGGCGGTCCCGGCGCCCCCGCAGAGTCGCTGGGTCAGCCACCCGTTGGCGTCCTGAAAGACGTCGAGCGCGCAAACTTTCGCGGGACTCCCGTGAACTGTCGTTGGAAGCTGATAACGCAGCTTCAACTCGCCGTCCTGGACGCCGTACAGACCACCGCCGCCGTCGGCCGTGGCAACGGCAAGGCGGCCGCCGGCCGCGGTCGCCTGGACGACCCCGGCCTCAATCTCGAGGTCCTGCACGCGCTTTCCCTGTGCCAGCATGCGGATCCCGTGCCTGTGCACCTGGTACTCGAGGTAATCGGATCCAGCCCCGGCGCCCTCGAGGGTCCCCGCCGATACGGTCTCGACGTCGCGCAGAAAGTCGACGTCGTCCGTCAGCTCGCGGAGGTCTGCGGCGGCCGACAGCACTTTGGTCTGGTGCTTTCTATCGGTGCCTTCGAATCCCAAGAGCAGGTAGGCGTCCGACGGAACCCACATGCCCCGCAGACCCGGGAGCGGGATGGTCGTGATGATGTCGGGCGCCAGTCCACGCTGTAGGATGGCCAGGGCCCCGTTGGAGCCCGTCCCGCAGCAGCCTACAAACGTCTGCGCCCCGCTCTCATGATCGTTGCCGGCAGGGGCGGCGATCAGCTTGCGCATCGCGCCCAGACTGGTGATGCTGTCCGTCACCTGGATCTCGATCTCCGACGGCGCAGAGGACGCTCCGTCCGCCTCGCCGAAGATGGACAGGAGGTCCGCTTCGAGGTACTCCTCGTATACCTCTTCGTCCTCCTCGGCTCCGGATACCTTGGCCTTCTTGGACGGCCAGGGGTCCTGTGTCGACTTTGCGTCGCCGTCGGCAACGCCCTCGAGGTGCTTCCACGACATGAGGAGGCTGTCTCCACCGCGAGATCCCACGAAGACCAGCCCGTCGCCCACACGGGCCATACAGGTTGGCTGTGGTCCCGAGGCAACTTTGCTTGCGACGAGCCGCATCGAGCCACCCCGCTCGCTGACCAGCTTGAGCGTGACGAGCTCGCCGTGTCGGAAGCTCACCAGTGCGATCGTGCTCTCCAACCATGCGACGCTCGCACACGAGCAGTCAACGTTCCAGTCCGCGTTTGTGGTATCGCAGAAGGTCGGAGGCATGTCCCCGTCCTTGGGGGACAGGGCGCTCCCGTACGCCGTGGCGAATTTTCGCACCGAGTCGGACACCGGCTCCTTGTTCGGGTCGAACTCGAGGGGCGGGATCGCCCCCGGGCTCGCGAGGCCCTCCCTGTGCAGTACGACGCCCGTCTTTGTCTGTTGCTTGATGTACAGCACAGCCGTGCCCGTGAACACGAGCACGCCCCCGTCCGGAGCGGCGACCACCTTGTACGCGTCTGATGGCAGCCCGACGGCCTCCCACACCTTGGGATGTTTTTTGCTTTCCATGTTGATGGACAGCGCCGTGATGGACGTCGGGGTCCCTGATATGCCGGTGGTAGACCTAAACCCGCTCGAATCCTCGTGCAAACACAGCAGCGTGGGCTCGCTCGTCCCGTGGAGGAACACGGCGTCGCGGAC
>Ga0181571_10004954_pt1 | contig 9993 bp, 11 predicted proteins | sample 101ome_17_FD_132440 | JGI IMG/M metagenome (GOLD analysis project Ga0181571, IMG submission 132440) | Coastal salt marsh microbial communities from the Groves Creek Marsh, Skidaway Island, Georgia - 101407AT metaG (megahit assembly) | ecosystem: Environmental > Aquatic > Marine > Intertidal zone...
AGGGTATTGTTGACCAGGGTGGACTTACCGGATCCGGACACACCGGTGATGCAGGTCATCAACCCCAGCGGAATTTCCAGGGTGACCTTTTTCAGGTTGTTGCCTTCACACCCGGATAAGACGAGCTGCTTCTTCGGATCCTGTTCAATGCGCTTGGACGGGATATCGATTTTTTCCTTGCCGCCCAGATACTGGCCGGTCAGGGATTTCTTGTTCTTGATGATCTCCTCGACAGTACCCTGGGCCACGATTTCCCCGCCGTGGACGCCGGCACCGGGTCCAATGTCGATGACATGATCAGCGGTACAGATGGCTTCTTCGTCATGTTCCACCACGATAACCGTGTTGCCGATATCGCGCAGGTGCATGAGGGTTTTCAGCAGGCGGTCATTGTCGCGCTGGTGCAGCCCGATGGAAGGTTCATCAAGAATGTACATGACCCCCACCAGGCCGGCTCCGATCTGGCTGGCCAGGCGAATACGCTGGGCTTCGCCGCCGGACAGGGTTTCGGCACTACGGTTGAGGGTGAGATAGTTCAGGCCGACATCGATGAGGAACTGCAGGCGGTCCTGGATTTCCTTCATGATCTTTTCCGCGATGTCCTTTTTCTTGCCGCGAAAAGTCAGGCTGCCGAAATACTCACCAGCCCCGGCAATGGTCATGGTGGTGATCTCCGGCAGCGTGTGCCGGTCAATGTAGACATGCCGGGCATCGCGGCGCAGGCGGGCGCCGCCGCAATCCGGGCAGTTCTGGGAGGACAGGTACTTGGCCAGTTCCTCGCGCACCATTTGCGACTCGGTTTCCCGGTAACGCCGTTCCATGTTGGGCAGGATGCCTTCAAAGGGATTGCTGCGATTGAAGTTGTCACCGCGTTCATTGACAAAGGTGAAACTGATTTTCTCGGTGCCGCTGCCGTGCAGGATGACCTGCTTGTGCTTCTTGTTGAGCTTCTTCCAGGGCGTGTCGATCTTGAATTTGTAGTGTTTGGCCAGGGACTTGAGCAACTGGAAGTAATAGATGTTGCGACGGTCCCAGCCACGAATGGCGCCTTCTGCCAGGGACAGGCTGTCGTCCACGATGATGCGTCTTTCATCAAAGAACTGTTTCAGGCCAAGGCCGTCACAGCTTTCGCAGGCACCCGCAGGATTATTGAAGGAGAACAGGCGCGGTTCCAGCTCGGTAATGCTGTGGCCGCAGACAGGACAGGCAAACAGCGAGGAGAACACCATGTCGTCCTTGCTGTCATCATCCATGTCGGTGATCACGGCAATGCCGTTGGCGATCTGCAGGGCCGTTTCAAAGGACTCCGCCAGGCGCTGCTCCATGTCCGGTTTGACCTTGAAACGGTCGATGACGGCTTCAATGGTGTGTTTCTTGTTCTTCTCCAGTGTGGGCGGGTAGTCCAGTTCCGTCACGATGCCGTTGACCCGGGCACGGATAAAGCCACCGGTCTTGAGCTCATTGAATACGTGCAAATGTTCACCCTTGCGCTCCCGGATAATGGGGGCGAGCAACATGACCCGGGTGCCTTCGGGCAGTGCCAGGACCTGATCCACCATCTGGCTGACGGTCTGGGCTTCCAGTTTCTTGTGATGATCCGGGCAATAGGGATCGCCGACGCGGGCAAACAGCAGGCGCAGGTAATCGTAAATCTCGGTGATCGTGCCCACCGTGGAACGGGGATTGTGGGACGTGGATTTCTGCTCGATGGAAATGGCCGGTGACAGGCCTGAGATCTGGTCCATGTCCGGTTTGTCCATCATGGACAGGAACTGGCGGGCATAGGTGGACAGGGATTCCACGTAGCGTCGCTGGCCCTCGGCATAAAGCGTATCAAAGGCCAGGGAGGACTTGCCGGAACCGGAGATGCCGGTGATCACCACCAGCTTGTCCCGGGGAATGGTGATATCGATATTCTTGAGATTGTGGGTGCGAGCGCCCCTGACTACGATATTATCCATGAGCTCAACGACTTAGGTTACGTGGATGATGAATGTATGCCCGAAGGGCGAAAGCAAACCGGCAATTATACGCTGTTAAGCATGTTCTGTTCGAATTTTTCAAGGCAGGACAACTGGTGGTCTTAAACTACGGTTGACTATCACAAATGCAGCTTTATGGTTGAGTAAGTATTGACCGCTGTAATAACAGGCTTGAGCTGTTTGTACGTTCTTGACCTGGGTCAAGATCAGTCAGGGCATGAATCCTTATTCTCCCAATTACTTTTTGAGGTAGCAGGCAAAACATGGAGTTCAAGGACTATTACAAGATCATGGGCGTCGAGGAAAACGCGACCCGTGAGGAGATCAAGAAAGCCTACAAGCGCCTGGCGCGCAAATATCATCCCGATGTCAGCAAGGCTGAGGATGCCGAGGAGAAATTCAAGGAACTCGGCGAGGCCTAAGAGGTGTTGGGGGATGCCGACAAGCGCCAGGAATATGATGAGCTTCGCAAGCTTGGTGCCAGTGGCGCTGGCGGTGAATTCAGACCGCCGCCTGGATGGGAATCAGCCACCCATTTCAGCGATACCGATACGGGAGAATTCAGCGATTTCTTCACGAGCATATTCGGGCGTGAGGGAGGCTTCCACCGCAGCTACCAGCGCGGACAGGCCCGCAGTTTTGACATGCGTGGCGAGGAAATCCATGCCAATTTGTCCCTGTTCCTGGAGGAAGTGTATGCCGGTACGGAAAAGGTGCTGGAACTGCGGGTGCCGGTGGTGGATGAGCAGGGACTGGTCAGCCACAAACCGCGCAAGCTCAGAGTGAAAATCCCTGCCGGCACTGCAGAAGGCCAGCAGTTGCGGCTGAAGGGACAGGGCGCCCCGGGTATAGGTAATGGTGGGCCCGGTGACCTGATTGTCACGGTGAATATCGCACCGCATCCCCTGTATACGGTTCAGGGCAGGAATCTTTCCCTGGTATTGCCCCTGGCCCCCTGGGAAGCGGCATTGGGGGCCAAGCTGGATGTACCCACCCCGGCGGGCAAGGTGAAGTTGAGTGTTCCTGCGGGTACCCAGGCAGGCGCGCGGCTGCGATTGAAAGGCAAGGGCCTGCCGGGGAAAACACCGGGAGATCTGTTCGCGGTGGTTAAAATTGTAATGCCCGAAGAAAGCACCGGGACAGCCAGGGAACTGTGGGGCAAGCTGGCAGAAGAGGTGACGTTCAATCCAAGGCCAAACTGGCAGGATTGACAGGGTTGGCAAGACAGGGAGATATGACATGAGCAAAACCTATGAACCCGAAACCATCGAACAGGACCAGGGCTATACCGTCCAGGAAGTGTGTCACCGTTATTGCCTGGAAAGCGAGTTTGTCATCAAGTGTGTGGATTTCGGTATTACTGAAGTCAGTGGGAGCAGCAAGGCGGAATCATTACTGATTCCGGTGGAGTCTGCCTCGCGTATGGCCAAGGCCTGGCGTTTGCAGCGCGATCTGGGCCTGGATTTCACCGGGCTGGCCATCGTTCTGGACCTGCTCGATGAAATTGACCAGCTCAATGGCCAGGTTGAAACCATGGCCAGGCGATTGCGTGACTGGGAAGGATGACGCTGTAAAGAACGACGTTGAAAATCAGTCTGTTGTGCCAACAGGGGGAATTTATAATCGTAATATTTCAGAAGTCTGCTAAACTTGACGGCAGAGCAAATTCACCAGAATCCACAGGAGGCTTACGTGGCAAGCAGAGGCATAAACAAGGTAATACTGGTCGGTAATGTGGGCGCAGACCCGGAAACGCGCTATATGCCGAATGGTAATGCAGTCACCAATATTACTCTGGCCACGAGTGAAACCTGGAAGGACAAGAACACCGGCGAGCAGCAGGAACGCACGGAATGGCACCGCGTGACCTTCTACCAGCGCCTGGCTGAAATTGTCGCCGAATACGTGCGCAAAGGCTCCAAACTTTACGTCGAAGGCCGCCTGCAGACCCGTTCCTGGGAACAGGACGGCATCAAGCGCTATGCCACGGACATCATCGCCAATGAAATGCAGATGCTCGACAGCCGCGGTAGTGGTGGCGGTGGTAGCAGTGGCGGCAACTACCAGCCCAGCCAGGCAGCTGCACCGGCTTCCAAACCCCAGAGTGCGCCCCAGCCGGCCCCGGCTGACATGGACAGCTTTGACGACGATATTCCGTTTTAGCCTGCAACAGCAATATCCTGTAAACCGATCACCTTTATTCCAGGCCGGGGAAATGCAGACAGCATTTCCCTCGAGCCCATGTTGTCCAGTAAGCTATAAGCCAATTATTACAATAACGTAGCAGGATCCCGTGAAACTACTTGTCTTTGGTGCCAACAGCCAGCTTGGTAAGGAGCTGGTCAGCCTGCTGTGCGACAGGCAGATTGAACATGCCACATTGACCACCTAGGAGGTCGATGTCCTCAAACCCAAGGAAGTGGTCAAGGCTGTCACCCGCATCAATCCCACCCAGCTCATCAACGTGTCCACCTATACCAACCTGCAGAAGGCTGAATCCGATGCGGAAGCGGCACGGCTGTGCGACCAGGTAAATACCGAGGGTGTCACCTCACTGGCCCGGGTCTGTGAGCAGCTGGGTATTCCCATGCTGCATCACTCTTCAAGCTATGTCTTTGACGGCCAGAAAAAGGAAACCTATACCGAGGAAGACGAAACCAACCCGACCTGCCGCTATGGGCGCAGCAAGTGGTACGGGGAGCGTACCTTGCGCGAGGAAACCGGCAAACACATCATCCTGCGCACCGACTGGCTGTTCAGCCCTCACCGGGATCATTATTTCCGGCAGCTGATCGAAAACTGTAAAGAGCGCAATGGCAAAATCCAGGTCGTGGACAACCGGTTTAGCCCGACCCCGGCCCTGGATGTGGCCCGGGCCATTTACGGCATTGTGCGCCAGGTGGACTGCAATGCCGAGGTCTGGGGAACTTACCACTACAATGCCATGCAGCCGGTAAACCAGGATGCCTTTGTCCAGCACGTGCTGGAAGAGGCGGCCAAACATGACAAGAAGCTTGAGAAAGCCCTGGGCAACCACGACGTGGAGCTGCTTCCCGTTGACGCTCCGTATATCCAGAACTCTGCACTGAACTGCGAAAAAATCATGGCCACCTTCGGTATCAAGCAGCGTTCCCGTGGAGCAGGTGTGGTCGATGTGATCGAGGCTATTTATGGCGTAAAGAAAAAAGCGCCGGCACCCAGGCCGCGGAAAGTTGCGGCGGTGAAAACGCCTGAAAAGCAGGATGGCAAAAAGACCGCGCGAAAAAACAGCAAGAATACGCCGCGCAAGAAAAAGCCGGCGGCTAAAGCCCCCAGGCGAGGGAAGCGGCCCGCCAGAAAAGCCGAAGCGCAAAAACCGTCACCATCGTCTTGATCAGGCGCCGGAAGAAAATATCCGGCATACGGTTCAGGGATTTTTTACCCACCCAGGTGCCGGCGATGCCGGTTAGCCATGACAGCAGGATGACGGGCAACCAGGCCTGGTAATCAAAGCCCGCCAGGAAATACCCCACCGATTTGAACAGTGACATTGCCAGCAGGGTACCGGCGATCGTGGCCACCACGGCTTCCTTGCCGAGTTTGCTGTTGACCATCAACGATTGCATCAGGCCGCCTGCCCCTGACACTGTCGATAAAAACGTGTGAATGATGCCTACCCAGAACCAGGGCTGGGGAATTTTTTCCGCCAGATGCCTGGAAGCACGGCTACTCGGCACCCAGCTGAACCAGAGCATGACCGAGCCCAGGATGAGCGCAATGGCGATATCAGACAGCCTGAAATAAATCACGGTGCCCAGCAGGGCGCCAATAACCGAGCCGGGAATGAAGGGGAGGGTGATGTGCCAGCCAATGTGTTTCCAGAACTGCACCGTCCGGGTGACCTGCCCGGCGAACACAAAGACCCCGTTCAGGGGAATAACCACGCTGACTGGCATGATCTGGGAGCAACTGGCCAGTATCAGCAGGCCACCGCCCATACCGGCGACCGTGGACAAAAAGGCGCCGCCAAAGACAATCGCGGGAACAAGAAAAATCAGGTAATCAGACACAGGGGAACAGTTTGAATTCAGGTGGTGGGCATTATAACGCAGGAACAAGGGGCGACACGTGGGGCCCAAAAGATTACCCGTAGGCCGGAAGAGGCGTGAAGCGCCGTCATCCGGCAAGGTGCCCGCAGGGCACCCTGATCATTTGTCTAAAATTTTTTCTAGTCAGGCGACCGTTGGTCGCCGTGCCGGATGACGCTTCGCTTTTCCGGCCTACAGGAACATTCCAACCTTACTTCTTGCTCCTTGTCAGTTAAAATAACGTCCCTCATTACTGCCGGTAACCCCATGCCCACATCCCAACTGATCCCCCTGGACAAAGCCCTGGCCTTTCTTCTCGAAGACGTGAAGGAAAATGGCGGGCTGGTTGATGTGTCCCTGCCGCAGGCGCTGGGCGGTGTGCTGGCAAAATCCCGGACCGCTGAAGTCGATGTGCCGGCTTTCGACAACAGTGCCATGGACGGGTACGCCGTCAATACAGCAGATCTGGACAAGCCGGGTTGCCGCCTGCCCGTTTCCCAGACCATTGCTGCCGGTCACCCGGGTACCATGCTGGAACAGGGCAGTGCCGCGCGTATTTTTACCGGCGCCCCCATCCCGGCGGGTGCTGATGCCGTGGTGATCCAGGAAAATACGCAGGCTGAGGAAGGCCATGTTGCCATCATGCAATTGCCAACAGCCGGTGAAAACATTCGCCTGAAAGGACATGATGTCAGCCGGGGAGAAGTCATCCTGGAGTCGGGGCATCGCTTGCGTCCCCAGGACCTGGGCTTGCTGGCCTCGCTGGGTATCAGTGAAGTCTCCCTGAAAAAGCCCCTGACGGTGGCCATCATCAATACCGGTGATGAAGTTATCGCGCCGGGCCAGGCACTGAAACCGGGCCAGCTATATGATTCCAACAGTTTTACCCTGGAAGGCTTGTTGACCGGATTGGGAATGCGGGTGCTCAAGCAGGGAATCGTGGCCGATTCGCTGGAGGAGACCCAGGATGCCCTGACCCGGGCAGCGGAAAATGCCGATTGTATTATCACAACCGGCGGTGTTTCTGTCGGCGATGAAGATCATGTTCGGCAGGCAGTGGAAAACCTGGGACAACTGGCGCTTTGGAAGCTGGCGATCAAACCCGGCAAGCCCTTTTCCTATGGTCGCATCAATGACATTCCTTTCTTTGGATTACCGGGTAATCCGGTGGCCGTATTCGTGACTTTCGTCATGCTGGTGCGCCCCTACCTGCTCAAGGTGCAGGGTGCCCGGGTAACCGGTTTGCCCAGGATCAAGGTAAAATCCGGGTTTGCCGTGGAAAAACCCGGCACACGCCTGGAATTTCTTCGCGTCAGGCTGAAAGAGGACGAGGCAGGTGAGCAAACCCTGGAAGCACTTACAAACCAGGGATCCAGCCTGATGACTTCGTTATCCTGGGCTGACGGGCTGGCTGAAATTCCGATAGGTGAGACGGTGACTAAAGGCCAGTGGCTGAATTTTATGCCGTTCAGCGGTATCCTCTGAAGATATTATGGTCAACTGCATTCGCCACATAGTTATCCTATGCCTGTTGTCGATACTGGTTTCCTGCGCCGAGACCGGGGACAACGAGGTGGTCTATTCCCCGGAGGAAAACCCGCAAAATACTGACGGTTCTGCCACCGATGGCGATGATGGCAGTGACAATGTTTTTGTCAGGCAACGTATTCTGGTGGACATGCTGTACGAGGCGCGCGTGGCCTATGAGGATAACCGCCTCATGACACCACCAGGGAATAACGCCTACGACGGCTTTCGGTCAGTCCTGGATTTTGATCCGGAGAACGAAGTCGCCCTGCAGGGCATTCGGGATGTGGCTCTGCGCTACGTGGAACTGGCCGAAGCTGCCATCCAGTTGCGCCAGTATGACAATGCCGAGGATCTGCTCAATCGCGCCGCCCGTGTCGATAGCTCGCAACCGGCCATAGCTGACTCCCGCCGCCGCCTGGAGCAGGCACGGGAAATAGAAATGGACGTGTTTTCCCTGGACGCCGAGTCCCTGTCACAGCGGAATCTTGAGATAATGGTCGAACTGGGTGAAATCGGCCAGTACATACGTGACCGGGAAGCCACCTTCCTGATCAATGCCCGCACCGATGAGGAAGGGCGCTGGATATACCAGACCATGCGGCAAGCTGTCGGTGGCTACCGGCTGCGAGGCAATATCGCCATGGACAATGAACCCAGTATCCAGGTCGTGGTGCCCAAATCCTGATGAGAAACGTGATGACGTCTTTGCAAAAGCTGTTGATTAACAATTGCCCTGGCCTGTTGCTGGCGCTTTGCCTGGTGCCGACATTGGCATTGGCTGCTGCCAGTCCGGGAGTCGAGGTCAGGAACGGTTATGTGCGCGGCCTGCCTCCCGGTACCGTCAACACCTCGGCCTACATGACCCTGGTCAATAATACAGAAGAGACTCTGGTGCTGACCGGGGCCACCACACCGGCTGCCAATAACGTTATGATTCACACGACCGTACGTCGCCAGGGTGGCATGATGTCGATGGAGCACGTGATGTCTGCCGAAATTCCCGCACATGGCCAGTTGAAACTGGCAACCGGTGGCATGCACCTGATGCTGATGGGTATGAAACGCCAGTTGCGCGATGGCAACACGGTGAAAATGACCCTGCAGTTTGAAGGAGGCGAGTCAGTGGCTATAGAGTTACCGGTGATCAGTGTGCTCAATGAATAAGCGCGGGGTTATCCGAGCGTTGGGCCTTTTTTGACCGGGTATTTGAAGTTGGCGTATATCATGGCGCAAAAGGTAACAATGAAGCCCAGCACGGCTCCCCAGTAGCCTGATACCAGGAAGGTCTGGATCAATGCTAAGACCAGGAAGCAGCCCAATCCCCACAACCAGCCACGTCGTTTTTCCCATTGCGCCATACCGCATATGCTCATGCTGAATAGCAATGTCAGCATGTCGATACCCTGGAACAAAGCAGGGGGCATTGCAGGAACGGGTTCATGTGGTGTCTTCCAGTTGGCTTTAGGGTGTAATGACACGGGGATTTAATTACATTACCCGCCATTAAGAATATTTGCCTGATAAAAATACCAGAACATGAAGCGCATTACTTCCCGGTTGCCGGGATTGATGAGACGACAGGAGGACAGGACATGAAAATCTGGGTGGATGCCGATGCTTGTCCCGTTGTCATCAAGGAAATTCTTTTTCGGGCAGCCCGGCGTACCGGGATCCACCTGACCCTGGTGGCCAACCAGGGTCTGTCGACACCGGCGGATAAAAATATCACCGCGATCCAGGTACCGCCCGGGTTTGATGTGGCCGATAATGAAATCGTGAAACTGACTAATGCCGGGGATCTGGTCATTACCGCCGACATACCCCTGGCAGCCGAAGTGATTGAGAAAGGAGGCCTGGCCCTGAGCCCGAGAGGGGAGCTGTTTACCAGTAACAACATCAGGGGTCGCCTGAACATGCGTGACTTCCTGGACACCATGCGCAGCAGCGGCATCCATACCGGCGGCCCACCCCCTTTGAATAACCAGGATAAGCAGGCGTTTGCCAATCACCTGGACAGGTTGCTGGCTAAGGCAGGTACAAGGGACAAGGAACAAGGTATAAGGAACGACACGTTGGGCCAGAACGAAGAGTCGTAGGCCGGAAGAGGTGCGAAGCACCGTCATCCGGCAAGGTGCCCGAAGGGCACCTCTAATATCGTCCTGATTTTTACATTATTCAGGCGACCTCTGGTCGCCGTGCCGGATGACGCTACGCTTTTCCGGCCTACAAATATAGCCTTCATATTCAGGGTTAAGACTTGACATTAAATTTCAAAAAATCCTTATCTTGTCCCTTGTCCCTTGTCCCTTGTCCCTTGTCCCTTGTCCCTTGTCCCATGCCTCTCTGCTCCCTGACGTTTATGCTAAAACCCACGCTCAATCGCTAATTCCCCCATGACTCTCCTGTTTGTCTAC
>Ga0181571_10004960_pt1 | contig 9989 bp, 8 predicted proteins | sample 101ome_17_FD_132440 | JGI IMG/M metagenome (GOLD analysis project Ga0181571, IMG submission 132440) | Coastal salt marsh microbial communities from the Groves Creek Marsh, Skidaway Island, Georgia - 101407AT metaG (megahit assembly) | ecosystem: Environmental > Aquatic > Marine > Intertidal zone...
GCGTGCGCCACCGCGGTCATCTCCATGATGTTGTTCGTGGTTCGCGCTTCGCCGCCGATGAGTTCGAACCCCGGACCCACGCACGCCCACCCACCGGGACCGGGGTTCCCCAAGGCGCTTCCGTCGGTGTACACGTCGATCATGTTTTAAATAATATACAACTTAATTTTTTATCTCACGTAAGATTATACCAGAAGAAATGGATCCGATTGTGATAATCGTCGGAATCGTCGTCGTCCTCTTCTTGGCGTTCTTCTTGTTCGCCGGTGACGGCGGGGACGCCGTGGTCCAATCGACGTCGGAGGAGTCCACCGGGACCGGGGACACGGTGCTTCCCATTGAGGAGGGTTCCGATGTGGAGAACCTGAACACGGAGACCGTGAACGAGGAGGTCTCCGAGAGCGCGCCCAAGGTGGAGAAGCCCACGGACGTCTCCGGATGCGTCGGATGGTTCAACGGTGACTCGTGGGACGAAGAGCAAAACGTGTGGAAGGACCTCTCCGGACAAGGAAACGACGTCACGGACATCACCGGGACGATCGAGTCCACGTCCAACGATTCCTCGAACAACGTCAAGTACGTCTTCGGCGACACCACGGCGGGTCTCAAGTTCCCACAGGCGTGCATGACGACCGGTAGAAAGTACACCCTGTTCCACGTTGCCCGGTACGGCAAGGGCACGACCTTCGGTCGCATCTTCCAAGGCACGACGAACGATTTCGTCTCCGGGTTCTACGACGGAAAGATCGGGGGCGCCCACCGGTCCGGAAGCGGGTGGATCGCACACAACATCGAGCCCACCAGAGACCCGTCCTTCATCGTGAGCACGGACCAGAAGCACATGTTCCGCCTGAACGGTCTTCACCGAAGCGGCGCCACGAACTTTTCCGCCAACATCCCGTCCCAGTTGACCATCAACGACGGCGACGCCCCGGAAGAGAAGAGCGATTGGGAGGTGGCGGAGGTCATCTTCTACAGGGGTGAGTTGAATCTCGACCAGATTCGAAAGATTGAGAATTATTTGATGAAGAAGTACCGCATCTTGAAGGCTATCCGCCCCGGTGTGAACATGTTTAACTTTGCCGATGACGGCGACGACCTCGAGCGCCTCAACAACATGGGCGCCCAGTGCGGTGAGGAAGGGGTTATGTACTTTAACCGACTTATCCGTCACCAAGACAGGATCGGGAGACCCCTCCGACGCAGACAGTTTGACAACTCGTGCATCCAAGGTTTGGATGGGTCCGTCGACGAAAAACAAACCGAGTACGTGAACACGAACAAGCCGTGGAGGGAGGGATGGCAGACCCTCATGAACTTGGACTGCGAGGACAAGGGCATCGGTGGGTACACGTTCGAGGAGGCGTCGAACGGGACCAAGGTGCGCACCAAGTACTCGTGTCACAGCGCGCCCCTCTCCGCTCGTTCGTGCACGGACGAGAGCGTGGAGATCAACCCCGCCGAGAGAAACCTCAACGCCTCCCTCAACAACGTACAGATGAACTGTGGGCAGAAGGCGATGACCAGACTCCGGTTCGTGGAAGAGGATGGAAAGTACAAGTACAAATACCAGTGTTGCAACTTAGAAGACATGTAAAAAAAATGTAATTGTAAAGTATAGATTATGATTGCCATCATCATTGGGATACTAGTCTTAGTCATCGCGATCGCGGCGTTCTACCTATCCGGAGGTTTCGACGCCGGTCCCGGACCGGTCGCCGCACCAACGTTAGAAGACATTCCACCGGAAGACATCGGAATGGACGTCAACATTCAACTCCCCGAGGAGGACGAAGAAGAAGAACTTCAGGAAGACTTTTCCATGGTGGAGTTTTCCGTCCCAGAGGAGAGTGGTAAGTTCAAGCCCTCTTCCATCGGTGGTCTCGTCGGGTGGTTCACCGGGTCGAGTTTCGACAACGACACCGGGGAGTGGAACGACATCAGTGGCAACGACAACCACGCCGTAGACGTGTTGGGCAGTCCGGAGAGCATCGAGGGTGACCGGGGTTCGAACAATCAGAAGTACGTCATCGGCACCGAGAACGACGGTTTAAAGTTCCCGGTCGAAGTCCTCACCACCGGGCGAAAGTTCACCATGTTTCACGTCTCCAGATACAACACTGAGCAGATCGTGGATTATGCCGCCCCTGGAATGGGGAGAATTTTCGATGGCACCGACAACGGCTTCGTCTCCGGTGCACATGGTGGCAAGACTGGGTGGGCGCACAGAAACGGTTCCGGTGCGATCACGCACGGAAGTGTTAACAAGACCTTCTTTAACAAGTTCTCGGTGAACACCGATCAAAAGACCCTCTACCGGTTCAATGGTGTGCAGAGAAGCGGTCTCCCGAACCTGTCCGCGCTCACACCCGGTCAGATGACGATCAACTACGGCGAAGCGCGCGCTTCGAACTACGGTCAGCACGGTGAGAAATCTGTGTGGGCAGTCGCCGAGGTCTTGTTCTACGACCGTGAACTCTCCGGGCAAGAGATTGAAAAGATCGAGGACTACCTCTTCGCCAAGTACGGTGTCAAGAAGTTGGCGTACAGTCACCAACACGTGCGCAACCCGTTTAAGAAGGAAGTCGACGGCATTCAAAACATGGGCGTGTCGTGTGGAAACCAAGGCGCACTGTCGAGCACGTATTTGAGACGTCACTACTCTCGTTACACACAACAAGACGAGAACGGAAACGACGTGCGAGTCGTTTTACCGAACGGGAACTATTACTTCGAAAGTGGGTGTGTCCAAGGAATCTCCGATCCGGTGGACGGTACGACGAAATCGACCGAACCCGTCGAAAGACTTGACAGCGAGACCCTGAACAATGACGGTGACGCGTGGTTTGATTCGGCACAAAAAGTGTACAACATGAATTGCAGAACGTCCCCGCTCACGGAATACAAGTTCAAGCAGGTGGGTGAAAAGATGAAGAGCGATTACAAGTGTTCCTCGAGAAAGGTTGTTGAGGACTCGTGCGAAGACAAGTTGTCGGAGAACCCGAGCCGGTCCGCCGAGGGAAACTTTTTCAAGAGCATGCACTTGGAGAAAATCGACTGTTATCCAAAGGTGTTGACGGCTATGGAGTTGGTGAAGAATCCGGAGGGTGAGGGGTACCGCATCAAGGGTAAGTGCTGTAACCTCGAAGACGTATAAGTTAGACATATTTGCAAAACAAAAATTAAGATGCTTGATTATGAATCATCTTAATTTTTGATATATTTATACTAAAATGTAGCCACGAATCTCTTAGTTGGAGAAAGCAAGGCCACCCATACCGGATTGCACGCGGAGGACGTTGTAGTTGGTCGCGAACATGTGCATGGTAGTCTTCGCCGTGTTCTTGAGGGTGACGGAGACTTGCGCGTTGTCAATGCGCGAGAAGTTGCACGTGCCAGTCGGTTGGTGCTCTTCCGGGCGGAGGGCGAACGAGTAGCAGTACACACCCGGGTACGGGGTACCGGAGTGGTGCATGTACGGCATGACTTGGTTGTAGAACTTGCCGTCTTGAGCCTTGGCGCGGTCTTGACCGTTGAGGACGAGCTTGAATTCCGAAAGCGGACCGTAGGAACCGGACGTGCCTTCTTCAATCCAGCGCTGACCGGAGCCACCGGTACCCACGGCGTAGAGCGGGGCACCAACTTGTTCGACCGGGACGAACGCGTTGGAGTCAGCGAGCGCAGTCGGATCGGTTTCGAGGACAATGGAATCGTTGTCAGAGTTGGAAGTGAAGTTCCACGCGGCGGCGTTACCGACGGTACCGTCGTTGAAGCACCAGACGAGTTCCTTCACCGGGTGGTTGTAGGACAAACGAACTTGCTTGGTACCGTTTTGCGTGACGGTGTCCGTACCAGTGTGTTGCGTTTGTTCAATGAGGTATTCGTGCGCCTTTTGCGAGAATCGGCGGCGTTCTTCGGTGTCAAGGTAGATGTAGTTACCCCAGACCTTGAAAGTGGAACCATCCGTGTAACCGGAGAATTCACTGGAGAGGTCGAAGTCGAGGCGGACTTCGTGGTACTGCAAAGCAATAAGCGGGAGAGCGAGACCCGGGTTGCGGTTGAAGTAGAAGATGAGCGGCAAGTAAACGCTGTTACCGGAGCCGGACGTCATCTTACCCCACTGAGCCTTCTTGGAGGAGTCCAAGTAGAGCTCAGAGTACAAACGCCACCACTTTTGGTAGCACTTGTCGATGCGCTGACCACCGATGGACAATTCAACGTCCTTAATCGCACGCTCAGCCGCCCACGACGTGCCGAGACCGGCGACGGAGGACGTGTTGAGGGACGCGGCGACCATTTCGACGTACATTTCACCGATCAAGTCACCATTGCGAGCGATCGTAACGGACACACGACCGTTGTTAGCCGGGGTACCGTTGACGGTTTGTTCGATGACTTCCATCGCGAAGTTCGTGTGACGCTTGTAAACCGCTTGGAAGAAGGTCACCTTAGGAGACGCAGTGAGGTACGTGTCTTGCGCGCCGTACGCGACGAGTTGCATGAGGCCACCAGCCATGTTGAGAGTTGTTGTACTATACACAGAGAAAATAATTTTGGGTGATCTCTCCTGTCCTGACGCATGTCACCCGGTACCCTCGCGCCAAAAATCCGATTACCATTTTCTAGGACAATCATAAATCATGCAACGCCCTGAGGACGAAGACATTGAGGACGATATCGAGGAGGGCGAGATCGTCGTCGACACCGACGAAGAAGAATTTTCCGAAGAGGAGGAGGATGAAATTCAGGAGGAAGGCGACGAGGAATTCGATGATGAGTTTGATGAAGACATGATCGCTGATCCGGTGAGCGACATGACGGATATGCTGGTGAACGTACTCACGACCCCGGACGGGGACACCATCCCGAGCGCTCTGGTCAACATCGCCACCCAACTCGAAAATCAAAACAGAATTTTGATTAAAATTTTTTCAGCCCTGAAGAATTTTAGAGGCGAGTAAATAATTTCTCAAATAAAGGTACGGTTCGATATACAATTAGGAAAAATTATGGCGACACATTTCATTGACAAAGAGCCCAACCGTGGAGAGTCTGATTTACAACAAAAGTACAATCAGATTCAGACTCTCGACGCAAACAAGATCATTGAAGTAGTCCGCGCGCTGGAGGCGAAGTGGAAACTCCTGCCGGAGCACTGCAACAACGTGTCGTTCTCTCGGCTCGGCTTCACTCAGTTCTTCGCCCCAGAAGAGATCGATGAGAAGACCGGATTCCCGAGGGACATACAGATGCGCATCGTGGACACGAAGCGTGACCGTGAGCTCGGGTTCCTGAAGAACGTCGCATCTCGAGTGAAGGCGCTGGAGATCACCACACAGTTGCCGGATGAGAGCGACGCGGGGGGCGCCGGTCTCATGCTTAGCGAGCGGTTGTGTCGCCTGATAAAACAAGTGGACGAGGGATTCAAGAACGTGCGCTTCTACTTTAAGGCGGGGCAGCGCATATCGGACCCGAGAAACCAACCGGACAAGTTCGACGCCGACCCGGAGTACTTCGACGCGAACCCGATGGACGCGGTCAAGCTAGACAAGTGCAACCCACACCAACGGGCGATCGTGGCGTGTCTCAACGAGACCTACCGGAAGGAGATGCGACGGTACAAGGACAACTGCATGATTCAGCGACGAAGCGAGGGGCACTACACGCGCGCGTGGAAGCCGACGCACACGATCAAGGCGTTCGTTCACGAGTTCGCGGACAAGGACATCAACTTTGATTTCTGGCAGGACATCACCTCGAAGGGTCGGGGCATCGACGACGTGATTCGTCACCTGTCTTCGTGCCACGACTCCCAGTTTCCGGAAATCATAAAGGACCGACACATGTGGTCGTTCAAGAACGGGGTCTTCCTGGGAAAGGTGTGGTGCCCGGAACAAGGTGTGTACGACTGCAAGTTTTATCCGTACGAGAGCAAGGAATTCATGTGTTTGGACCCGACCAAGGTGAGTTGCAAATATTTCGACCAATACTTTGAGGACTACTCCCACGTGTCGGACTGGTACGACATCCCAACCCCATACTTTCAAAGCATCATGGACTACCAAGGCTTTGAGGTGGACGTGTGCAAGTGGATGTACGTGATGGGCGGTCGCCTGTGTTACGACACCGGGGACTTGGACCACTGGCAGGTGATAGGTTTCTTAAAGGGGGTGGCGCGTTCCGGTAAATCCACCCTCATCACAAAGGTGTTTAAAAAGTTTTATGAATCTGAGGACGTCAAGACGTTGTCGAACAACATCGAGAAGAAGTTCGGTCTGTCTTCCATCTGCGACGCACTGTTGTTCATAGCCCCCGAGGTGAAGGGCGACCTCGCCCTGGAGCAGGCTGAGTTCCAGTCGCTGGTCTCCGGTGAAGACGTCTCGATCGCGGTGAAACACGCCCAAGCTCGAAGCATGGAGTGGCGCACACCGGGTGTGCTGGGTGGAAACGAGGTGCCTGGGTGGAAGGACAACTCCGGGTCCATCCTCCGGCGCATCCTCCCGTGGAATTTTAGCAAGCAAGTCAAGGACGCGGACCCAAACTTAGACGCCAAGTTGAACGACGAACTGCCAGCCATCATGCTCAAGTGCATCCGGGCGTACATCGACTACTCGCAAAAGTATAGCAATAAAGACATTTGGAACGTGGTGCCACAGTATTTCAAGGAGATTCAGAAGAAGGTTGCCATGGTGGCGAGCACCCTCACGAATTTCTTGGAGCAATCGAACGTCAAGTTCGGAAAGGACTTGTACATCCCACAGAGAGATTTCGTGGCGCAATTCCAAGCGCACTGCACGACGAACAACCTCGGCAAGCCCAAGTTCAACGAGGACTTCTACCAGGGACCGTTCTCTTCCAGAGACTTGGAAGTGCGGGTGGCGTCCCTCGAGTACAGAGGCGCCATCTTACCGAGCCAACCGTTCATCTTCGGGGTGGACGTCCTAGAAGAATAAATTCTTGTAATATATTATGAGCACTCCTGCCAACATTCAAAACTTCTTAAAGGATGCCAACATCAACGTCGTTCAAGACGACACACCGAGGCGAGTCGTCGGTGTGTCCGTGGCGCCGGCACCCCGCCTGCGCCCGCGCCCGCGCCCGCGCCCGCGCCCGCGACCGCTGTCAAATCGAATGAACGCGTTTGAAACGCCACCGGGGACACCCTTGCGGAGGGCGAAATCCCTCTCCCCGGTGCGCATGCGTTTTCCAGAACACGTGATCTTCGACTCCGCGAGGAAGGCGTCTCCGGTGAAGCGCGCGATCGTTCCCAATCCCAAGCAGTCCTCCCTCGTGTTCTCACAGCTCGAGTACAAGATGTACAACGCGACGTCTAGACCACCGAAACCGGTGAAGGTCCACGTCGCGGCGATCGCGCGAAGGAAACCGCAGACGATCCCGGTGCGCGTGCCAGGTGACTACTTTCTCATCAAGATCGAAAACATTCAGGCGTGCGACGAGCGGTTCAAGTGCTCGTCCGAGAGGAAGAACACCGTGCAATTCAGCGGACAGATCGTTCGAGGGAGGGACCGGAGTAACTTTACGATGTACATCTTCAACAACGGCACGGTGAGGATCACCGGTGGGGTCCCAGGAAACAATCCGAAGACGATCGTGCACGTGCGAAACAAAATCCTCGACGAGTACACGCCCCTCATGAAGGAACTCTACGCCACCCTCAAATTCTCAAACCTCAACGCGCAGTTTAGGTTCAACGGCACGTTCAAACCGGACGTCCTCAAGCGGGTCCTCCTCCGGTACAAGTTCGAGTTCACGTACGAACCGGAAATCAAACAAAATTTCATCAAGGTGTCCTACAATAATCACAGTTTTCAGTTGTGGTTCACCGGGTTGGTGCAACTGTTCGGGTACAAAACGAAAACGCAGGTGGAGGAAGCCCACCGTCACGGGCGCGCCCTTGTGAAATTGTTGGAAAAGGAGGGGGCGACGACCCTCACCGGGGCGTATTCGAGTCCGATCCGGAAGCGTAAGAGGAACAACGGCAACCAGAGCCTGTTACCGAACCTCAACAAGCTCAACGCCATGAACATGTGCAAGATGAGCAAGAAGGAACTCTTAGCGTACGCCAGGCTCAGTGGGGTGACCCTCCCGAAACACATCCTGAAGGCGGACATTTGTAAGAAGATTCGGAACGCGCGAAGCGTGAAGGTTTCGAACGCCCAAGTGATGAACGATTTGTTGAACATTTTCGGCAAGGATTGGCTCCGAAGGTACGATTGGCTCGCCGCCCACGACATGCCAAAGGACATTCGAGAGGTACAGAAACTCATCTCCAAGTTACCGGAGAGCTCGCGCACGAAGACGAAGATCGCGGAGATCGAACGTGACTACGTGACGAGGGCGAAAACTTCGAGAAGAAAGTCTTACGACACGGCGCAAGAAAGACTCGTCAAGGCGGTGGCGGACCTGTTTTAATCGATCGTGCGTTGGGGCGCGGATATCTTCTTCAAGATGACCGCGTGATACTTAAAATTATATCCCGGGAACTCCTCCTTGATGATCATCGAGACCTGTTGGGCTTTCCCGAGATGTGACACACCGGTTTCCACGGAAACCCGCAAGAGATCGTTGAGGTACTTGTCGAGGGCGACGTACCTGCGGACCCTCTCCGCGGAGACCCCGTCGGTCTGCATTTGGGTCACCATGGGGTCCGGTTCGACGTAGTTCGCGTCCCACGTGAGAAACAAAACGACGATGGCGAGGAATAACCAAAGCATGTTTTAGTTTTATAATTACACAGAAATAATTTTCAAAACGTCGTTCACCTTGTGCACCAAATTGTACAACTCGTATGGGCACTCGATGACTTGTGGTCGGCATATTTCTAACTCTATTTGGTACACGTACGGGTCCTCCGAGTCGAGGTCTTGGGTGACCCCGGAAGCGATCGTCATGTCAATGCTCAAGTTTTTGCGCACGAAAGACTTTCTCTGCTTTACCACCTTTCGATCCATCTCGTATTGACCCGACACCGGGGTCTCCACCGACACCCCGAGACGCAAATCGAGGGGAGAATTTTGTTCGATAAAGTCCTCGTTCACTACGAGATTTTTTTGAATCATCGTCTGTTCTCCGGTCTCCCCACTCACCGAGAGCCTGATCTTGTGTTCGTCGTTGTAGTAGGAGTCCGTGTTGGTCACGAAGACGTTTTCGAACCCCGGATACTGCTCGAGACCCGCCATGATGGCGTCCCACTTCTCCTTTCCGACGTTGGTGTCGAAGAACTTCCCATTGTACCTCCCGAGGCGGAACTCAAACTCGATGTGAGGGGTGTTCCGGTGCGCCTCCAGGAGTTCCCAAACTTTATCCGTGATTCGTTGCACGTCAAACATACTTGTCAAATAATGGCGTTAATTTTTTAAGTCTCATCCTCGGCGTACACCAAAAGGGAGTACGGGGCTTTGGTTTCGAAATCCACCTTCCGGACGTGTTCGTCGTCGAAGAGGTACCAGTCCCCGGTCCGGGACCGCCCGAGGGTGACGTAGTGTCCACCGGATTGCGTGCCGAGGTGAAGACCCGCGGCGACGAGCGTGAACTTTCTCTCCCTCGCCTTGAGGGCGGTGGGGGCGTTCACGATGCCTTTTCGATCGAAGGTGAACATGGGGAACTTCGGAAGGTCCCGAATCAAACTCCGTGTGGTCGCCACGTTGTGGGTCTTCCCGTCGTCGTCCACGAAATCCGTGAGGGCGTTCCACTTGCCCGTGCGCTCCAACATGTCGAGGAGGTTCCCGCTCTCCATCATGGGGAGGATGCACGCGCCGAACGCGTCCTCCATCGTGGAAGTTCCACCGGGGTAAACGGTCTCTTGAACCCGGACGCCGTAAAACCACTTCTTGAGTTCGGGAATCTCCTTCTCGAGGATGTCGATGACGAGCAACACCGTCTCTTGGAGGTCGTTCTCGTCGAACTCGCTGATTCGGGGGAACTGTTTTTGGAGTTCGCGGAAGAGGGTCGTCGGGTCGTAACTGCCA